>Ga0123329_1000975_pt1 | contig 28154 bp, 20 predicted proteins | sample BioC12SIPDNA_FD_89703 | JGI IMG/M metagenome (GOLD analysis project Ga0123329, IMG submission 89703) | Anaerobic biogas reactor microbial communites from Washington, USA - Biogas_R1_B C12 SIP DNA | ecosystem: Engineered > Bioreactor > Anaerobic > Unclassified | place: Washington, USA | collected...
TGCCTGCAGCAGCCCGACGGGACCCTGGTCTGCAACCCGACCGGGGACGCTTTCGTGCTGGAGAGCGCGGATGGGCTGCCGGCGCAGACGACGACGTCAGGGCGGCCCACAGAAGCGCCCTGGCGCGTGACCATCCCGCCCCTCTCCGGGGCAGCGAACAATGCCCCGCTGGCCTGCCAGCGCGACCTGACGCCTGACGTCACCGTCGATGGCCGTACCATCGGATACCTGTGTGGCGGAGAGGGCGCCGATGGTGGGCGCGACGTGCTCCTGGGCGATCCGGCGAGCGGCGACCTCTGGACGGCCACACTCGCCCGCATCACGGCCCAGGGCGACGGGTGGCATGTCGAGGCGGAGCGCGTTGTGGCCCTCGGCGGGGTGCGCATCTACGCGTCCCCGCTGGACAGCGCTGTACGGGCAGGGTTTGGTGCCACGAACGTTATTGACTACGTACCCACACGGCCCGATGGCCCGGTCCAGCAGGGCACATGTTTCGGCGGCGCCCTCGCTGTGACTGACCCGCACGCGTGGCGATGCATGGTGGATGACTCGATTTACGATCCGTGCTTTGAGATACCCGGAGCAAGCAACGCTCTCGTCTGCGAGCCTGACCCATTGACTGGCAGCGCCGGCTTCGTGTTGCAGCTCACCGAACCGCTGCCCCTGAGTGGAGCCGCCCTGATGGCGAACGATAGCCCCTGGCTGGTTGAGTTGGCGGATGGTGCACGGTGTGGCGTGGCGACCGGCGCAACCGGTGGCGTCAACGGCGAACGCATCAACTACCTGTGCACATCGGAGACGAGGCAACTGGTGGGGTTGCTCGGCACGCCCCAGCCGGGGCTTTCTGCTGGCGACGGATCGTCTGAACTGTGGAGCGCCCTGCGGGCGGTCGTGGCAATGGGCGAGAACGGCCCCTATGCGACTGAGTTGGGGTGGGTCCCCGTCAGAACAGCGGTGCGCGGGCCGCGGCGGTTCGTCCCGTGGGAGTGCGACGGACTCGCGGACGACGTAGCGCGTCTGCTGAACACGACCGTCGTCACGTCCACCGCGCCGTTCGATGACTACGTTAGTGGGGGCAGTGGCACGGCATGCATGGTGGAGGCGAAGGGCGACGGCACGGATTTCCCGGACCTGTTCGCGACCGCGTCTGACCTGCGCACGGCCTTGATCGCCCGGGGCTGGCAGGAGGACATCGCCTACCAGGCAGGCGGGCCAACCGGCGAGGGCATGGGCTTCAGACAGGGCGGCGTTCTCTGCCTGCTCAACCTCGGCTGGTCACCGACGCCCGGACTCTGTCCCGGCGATCGCCCCATTTCGGCGTGTGAGCTGGCCCCTGAGGACCGTCACATCAGCATCACGCTGCTCTGTGCGCGTGATGTCTACGGCGATCCTGCCGCGACGGAGGGCGGAGCAGCATCGCCGTCCATCGCGGCTGCGCCTTGACCCAATCGCCGGGCGGCCGCTGAGAACCGGTACCGTCCCTGGCACCAGGGTGCATGGGCGATCTGCCAGCCAGTGTCAGCTCTGACGGGCGGCCTCGACCATCGCCACGATGTTCTGAGGCGGAACATCGGGCTGGAGGTTGTGCACGGCGGCGACGACATAGCCTCCACCCTGGCCCATTTCGCGTATTCGAGTTCTGACCTCGGCACGCACGTCATCGGGCGTCCCTCGCGGCATCACATGCATCGTGTCCACGCCGCCCCAGAAGGCCAGATGGTGCCCCCAGGCCGCCTTAAGGGCCGCCGGATCCATCCCCCGCGCCGTGACCTGGATCGGGTTGAGCGCCTGGATCCCCATGTCGACGAGGTCCGGCAGCAGGTCCACCACCGACCCGCACGAGTGATAGAGCAGCACCGCGTCAGTCATCTCCCGCACCTTCTGCAGGTAGCGCGCGTGCCGTGGTTTGATCAGCTTGCGGTACGTGCGCAGCGACATCTGTGGCCCCCGCTGGTCGGCCACATCGTCGGACGTGCTCACGACGTCGATCAGATCGCCCACGGCCTCCAGCGCGCGCCGGAGGACCTCCAGACGCAGTTCCAACACTGCGTCCATGAGCGCACCAGCCAGCTCGGGGGCCAACACGAGGTCCATGTACCAGGCCTCAAAGCCGCGCAGGTATTGCGTCGTGTGGACAAAGATATCGGTCAAGTGCAGGGCAATGGCGTAGTCGGTGGTCTCGCGCAGCGCCAGCGCCCGCTCGCGTAGGCCGCGCGTCAGCCCGGGATCGGCAGGGTCAGGCCATGGATAGCGCACGATGTCCGCCAACGTGATATCGCCTGACAGCGGCGAGCGTGCCAGATCGAAATAGTGGCCACCCGGCGGGCAGCGCCGGATGACGCCGAACTCGTCCCGGTGCATCGCCGAGCCGTCGGGCGCATCGGGCAGCGGTGCCTCTGCAGACGCATCTGCCCTGCCGAGGAAGACACCGCGGAAATCGACGTCGAGCCGCTGCAGCAGCGCCTCATCCGGCGTCGCGAGGCCCAGCACCTTACCGATCCCGTGCCCGCCCGGGCCGGCCTGCGGCGCTTCACGGTCCTGCGCGGCAGCCCCCACACCCAGGTAGGCCGACAGCGCCGCATAGGGAGCCTGCAGGATGCCAGTGTTGCGCGTCGAACCCAGATCCACCGGCACCCGGTCCGGCTCCTCGTGATGCAACGCTGCAAGTGCCCGCTCTCGATGGTTCATAGTCCCTCCTCGATCCTGATGGCCCCGCAGGTCAAAGGTCGATCAACGCGTACCCACCGGGCGGCAAGACAAGACGCAGCCCGGTTCCGGCGCCCTCCGCGGCTGCTCCCGGGCACCCGAATCGCAAGCGCGGAGCGGCAGAAGCCGCGGGCAACGCCACCGTCACATCCAGAGCCTCGGTCGACAGGCTCGCAGCCGCCAGGACCGGCGCCTGATCCGGGCCCCGCCATAGGGTGAGGAACACCCCCGAAGCATCGGACGTGGCAGCCCCGTAGTCGGGCAGGGCGTCGCCCAGCGCTGCACGCTCGCGCATCAGCGCGGTGAAGAACGCCTCGCGCCCCTCGGGCTCCAGCCACATCACAAAGGGAATGCTCGCGGAGAACGCGTGGATGAAGCTCACCGCGTCACCCAGGGGATGGCCTCGCGCGGCCCGACCGAGCGGCTGCATATCGTGGTTCGCGGTGAAGCTGGCACGCAGATAGCCCTCAGGCCTGGCGGCCTCCGTCGAGCGGAGGTACGCCTGGTACTGCTGCGCCGTCATCACCCGCTCCTCGCGCAGCCCGAGCCAACTCTCATTGACCGCTTGCAGGATGGCGCCGTTCTCGTACGAGCCGTCCGTGGTGGGCTGGAAGATTGGCCCCCATACCTCGCTCAGGAGCGCCACGTCAGGCTTGATGGCTCGAAGTTCGTGTCGCAGCGCCTCGAGGATCCGCACGCCGCCGTAGATGGTGAGCCACGCCGGGCGGGGATGATCGGAGGCGAGGTTGGGCTCCTTCCAGTGCATCGCATCGCAGCGGAGTCCATCGATGTCGAAGGCCTCCACGAACCAGATCGCCCAGTCGATCGCGAACCTGCGGTAGTCCGGATTGCCCCAGTCGAGGCTATACGTCTCCGCCCGATTGGGACGGCACGGGGCGCCTGCTCTGGGCCCCCAACCGTGAGACCCGTACGTGCGCCCATAGGCATCGCGCACCAGCCAATCGGGGTGTTCGTCGACAAATGGGCTCTCAACGCTGACGCCCTGTGGCAGGTAGTCGAAGATCACGCGCAGGCCGAGCGCGTGTGCCCCGTCCACAAACGCCCTGAGTTCGGCTGCGGTCCCCACGCGTTCGCTGATGGCATAGTGATCGAGGATGTTGTACCAGCCCCTGTCCGCCGTCGCCTGGACAGGGCAGAGGTAGAGCACGTTGAATCCCATATCCCGAATGGCAGGCAGCCGCGGCGCCCACTCGGAGAGCGGATACGGTGGGAGCTGGAAGACCCGCGCCTCGCGCCACCACGCCGGGACGTCCGTGGCGCTTGCAGCGGCGGGCCCGTAAGCTGAGGAGCGGAAACGGGCCAGGTGGTCATCGAGCCCGCCTTCGGTCAGAAGCACGCCGTATCCCATCGAGGTCACCTCAACGCCAGGCCGTAGCCAGGCGGCGGTGTGGTGACGATGCTCCACCGTGAGCCGCTCGCCATCCCCACGCACGATCGGGAAGGTGACCGCCTGATCGGAGATGAGCCACGCAGAGACGATCCGCTGCAGGCCGCGGTTCTCGACTGCCACGATCCCCGCACTATGACAGGGCGCTGGCGAAACGTTCAGCGAGCCCTGGCGGGCACATTGGCGCACGGCCTCGCCATAGGGTGTATCGATCGGCGTGAGCTGTCCAGGGGCCTGATAGAGGCACGCGCACGGATCCCCGACCGCAATCCCTGGAAGGCGGTAGACCACGTGCGTCAACAGGCGCGGATCGCGTCCATCCAGGCACGCCACGGTCACCTGCTGCCGCAGCACAGGGGCCTTGCCGTCGACCTCGACCGTGTGGGTGACCCTCACGCCGTCGCGCTCGTACACGAACACGGCGGCTGTTCCCGACGCCAGAAGCTCGACTTCCACCGGGCGTCGACGCTCTCCCAGAAAGGGTCCGTCATCGACGACCAACTCAAACGGTGCAGCCCCGGCACCGATCACGGACTCGCCGCCATCGCCGTACCCCAGTCCGAGCCACGCGCCCGTAGCACCGTCGAAGCTCGCCCACACACCTGAGCCCTGAACCCGCACCTCTGCCATAGCACCTCCTGAAAACGGCCCTCGAACTCAGCCTAGCACAGATGACGGCGTTGTGCAACGCAGGTGTGCGCCGCGGCTGTTGACGCGCGCCCCGCTCCCCCTATAATCCCAACCGGGAACCTATGGCCATCGACCAGGACCACGCTGATCGCGCCACCACGATCCGTCGCCCGGACAGATCGTGGATGATGGCTGTCGTAATGCTCCTCATCGCGGGCCTGCTGCGCTTCACCGGGTTGAATTGGGACCTGGCGCAGTGGATCCACCCGGACGAAGGGCACATGCGGATGATCACGTCGGTGATCGCGTGGCCCGACGACCTATCGACCTACTTCGACACCGCGACCTCGACGCTCAACCCGGAGAACGCGGGCCACACCTACAGCTACGGCACGCTGCCGCTCTTTGCCACGCGTGCGCTTGCCGAAGTGCTGGAGCGCGGCTGTGCGATCACGCCTGGCCTCGAGTCCCCTGCGCCAGGGCTCAACCGCTGGCTGGCGCGGCAACTGTTGGCACGCCTGGGCAGACCGGAGCCGCGCCCATGCCTCGAAGGCACGTTCACTTGGACCTACAGCGCGATCCTGGGGCGGATCCTGGCCGGCTGCGCCGACATGGGCACCGTGCTCCTGGTCGGCCTGATCGGGAGACGGCTCTACGGGCGGTCCGTGGGCCTCATCGCGATGGCGCTGGCCTCGGTCACGGCCCTGATGATCCAGCAGACCCATTTCTACACGGTGGACAGCGCCGCCACCTTCTTCACCGCGCTGACCGCGCTCTTCGCTGTGAGAGCGGCAAGCCAGGATCGCGTCCCCTGGCTCGATCTGGCATTGGGGGGCGTCGCCACGGGACTCGCAGCCGCGTGCAAGGTCAGCGCGGCAGTCGCTGCAGGGCTGGTAGCGCTCAGCGCGCTGGCCTGGGTCATGGGACGGCACGCCCGCAGCGCTGCCGTGGCAGCGGACGACCAGACGGCGGCGAATGGGCGAATGGACGGCCCGCCAGCCGCGGCCAACCATCGGCTCCAGGCGGCAGGACGTGAGGCGCCGGCGGGGAGCTCGCAAATCGCCAGTTCGCCCGCCACAGTCAGGCATCTGTTCGGAGCCGTGCTCGCGATCGCCCTGCCCGTGGTCCTATCCGGCGCGCTCGCGATCGTCGCCTTCCGCGTCGGCCAACCCTACGCCTTCGATGGCCCCGGGTTCACCGGCTTTCACCCCAACGCGGAGTGGTTCGGGCGGCTCAAGCAGATTGGCGAGGAGCAGAACGGGCTTCTGGACTACCCCTCGGGCCGGCAGTGGACGAACCGGCTGCCGGTCCTCTATCCTTGGCTGAACACGGTGCTCTGGGGCATGGGGCTGCCGTTGGGACTCGCGGTGTGGGCAGGGTGGGCGCTTGCCGGCGCCGAGCTGGCGCGCGGCAAGATCGTCCATCTGGTCCCCTGGGCCTGGACGGCGCTCTACTTCCTCTTCTATGCGACGCGGTGGGTGAAGGCCATGCGCTACTTCCTGCCGATCTACCCGCTGCTCATCCTCTTCGGCGCCTACGGATTGGCTCGATTACGCGAAATCATCGACGCAAAACAAACCGACCGCCCGCAGAACATCCGGCACAGCGCCCTGGGGATCGCTGTCACAGCGCTGGTCATCACAGCCACCGCCGCCTGGGGCACCGGTTTCTACGCGATCTACACCCGGCCCCACCCGCGCGTCGCCGCATCCCGCTGGATCTATGACACCATCCCCGGCGGCAGCGTCATCGCCAACGAGCACTGGGACTGGGGGCTGCCGCTGCGCATCGATGGGCGCGACGGCTTCCGCGGCGTCGGCGTTGACCCGGCGTACGGCGAGGTGACGCTCGAGCTCTACAATGAGGACACGCCCGAGAAGCGTGCCCAGCTCCTGGACTGGCTCGAGCAGGCGGACGTCCTGGTGATGGCGAGCAACCGCCTCTACGGCTCGATTCCCAGGCTTCCGGAGCGCTACCCACTCACGATGGCCTATTACCGGGCGCTCTTTGGGGGTGAACTGGGATTCGAGCTCTCGGGTGCGTTCACATCCTACATCACGGTCGGACCGTTTGCCTTCCCCGACCAGGAGACGCCCTTTCCGCTGATGGCGGCTGACGTCGGGACGCAGACAGAACTCATCCCGCTCAGGCTACCCGCAGCGGAGGAATCCTTCAGCGTCTACGACCACCCGAACTGCCTCATCTTCCGCAAGACGCCTGCCTATAGCCGTGAGCGTGCGGAGGCCGTCCTGGGAGCCGTGGACCTCTCCCAGGTGCAGATCGGGCTCTCACCCCACGAGGCAACGCCGCGAGCCGTGGTAGGCGCGCACGGCGTGCTGTTTGGGCTGGGTCTTGGCGCGGTCGCGCTCGTTGTGCTGCTGGGACTGCGCAACATCCTGATCAGCACCTGATCGCTCCTGGAGCGCCAAGTGCGAGGAGGTGGCCATGCCCGAATACCCTGATGTCGTCGTCTACGTCGAGCGGCTGCGTGCCCATGCCGGTGGGCAGCGGCTGGAGCGCGTGCGCATCGGGCACATCTTCCTCCTGCGCACTGCGCAGCCTCCCATTTCGGCGATCGAGGGGCTCAAGCTGCTCGAGGTCGAGCGGATGGGGAAACGCATCGTGCTCGCCTTCGAGAACGACCTCTTCTTCGTGCTCCACTTGATGATCAGCGGACGCCTGGAGTGGCACCGGACCGCAGTCGCTGTCCCCAAGAAGCGTGGGCTGGCGGCCTTCGACTTCGACAACGGCACCCTCCTGCTGACGGAGTCCTCGACGCAGAAGCGCGCCTCACTGCACGTCGTCCAGGGACGCGAGGCACTCAGCGGCTTCGACCGGGGCGGCCTGGAGGTGATGGAGAGCACGCCCGAGGCCTTCGCCGAGGCGATTCGCGCAGAGAGCCACACTCTGAAGCGCACGCTCACGGACCCGACGATCCTGAGCGGCATCGGCAACGCCTATTCGGATGAGATCCTCCACCACGCCGGACTCTCGCCGTTCCTGCTGAGCCGGAACCTCACCGACGCACAGATCGCCCGGCTCTTCGACGCCACCCGCGGCGTCCTCGCCGAGTTCACCGAGCGCATTCGCCAGGAGGCCGGAGATGACTTCCCGGCGCGGGTGACGGCGTTCCGGGAGGATATGGCGGTGCACGGGCGCTATGGCCGTCCGTGCCCATCCTGTGGCACGCCGGTGCAGCGCATCCAGTATGCCTCCAACGAGACCAACTACTGTCCCACCTGCCAGACCGAGGGTCGGCTCCTGGCCGATCGCGGGCTATCGCGCCTGCTGAAGGACGATTGGCCACGCTCGCTGGAGGAGCTGGAGGATCGCAAACAGCCGCCACGACAGACGCCCCCTGGCTGAACGCAACGCGGGGGGGGGGCAGGGCGCGCTCCAGCCTCTCACACGCAGGCTCTAGTCGTCAGTTAGGTTGGTTCGTAGTAACCGCTTCAGCGGTTCTGCTGCCGCCCAGTCTGCTGGGCGCGTCTGCTGAGGCACCGGAACGACTGAAGTCGCACCTACGAACCCCGAACATCAGCTCAACTATGCACTAGCTTGCGGGGCGGCCTCCTGGCAACACCCCGCGCGACGTAGCTTCAGCCCGACCCGCTGGAAGTCGCAACACGGCCAGCGCTGCCAGCGTCATCGCCACCGCACCCACGACAAGCGGCGACCGCCGCGATACGGTGTCGCTGAGCCATCCGCCGCCGGCAGGGCCGACCGCATTTGCCAACGATACCGCAAGCGCGTCGAGACCGAAGGCAGTGCCGATGCGGCCCTCCGGCGCCATCCGGCCCACGTAGGCGCTGATGACCGAGAGCGTCCCGCCGATCCCCAGGCCCAACAGGAACTGCCCGGCCACCAGCAGCCAGTAGGTCGGCGCCGCAGCCTGGATTGCCAGCGCCAGGGCAGCCAGAAGCGCGCTGCCCAGCAGCAGGAGCCGGCTGTCCCCCTTATCGGCCCACCGCCCCATCATCGGGGCGGCCAGGGCACTGCTGATGCCGGAGACGGTCGTCAGCAGGCCCGAGGCCGAACCCAGGAGCGTGCTCCCCGGCATCAGGTCCTGGACGATCAAGGGCATCGTGGGCGACGTGATCCGCAGCCCGACGCGCAGCGCGAAGCGCAACGCCAGGACCAGGCCCAACAGGGAGCCGGCAAAGATCACGGAGAAGTCCTGCCGCATCCGCTGCCAGAGGCTGCCCTCGAGCGACTCGGCCGTCGGCTCGTGCTGCTCCTGCACCAGAAAGAGGATCAAGGACCCCGCCACGAGGAGGTAGATGGCGGTGAGCCAGAAGGTCGCGCGGTAGCCGAAGGTATCGGCAACGAATCCACCCGTGGTTGGGCCAAAGGCCTGCCCCAGGAAGATCGCGAGTTGGAACTTGCCCAGCGTCTCGCCCAGGCGCTCCTTGGGCGTCTTGCTGGCCACGAGCGCGGTCGCAGCCGTCACCGTACCGGTCAGCGCCCCCTGGATCAGCCTGAGCAAGGCGAACTGCCACACGTTCTGCGAGAAGCCCTGCAGGCCGATGATCAGAGCACCGCCAAACATCGCGCGGATCACCATGACCTTGCGGCCATGACGGTCGCCCAGCGCTCCCCAGATGGGCCCCAGTATGCCCATGCTGATGGATGAGATCGCGATAACCGCCCCACTCCAGCGCGCGACAAGGTGGTCCTCCACCCCGAGAGACTGGATGAAATAGGCGTAAATGGGGAAGGTGGACGAGAACCCCATGATGGCCAGGAGCTGCGCGATCCACACGACTTTTAAGCTGCGCTGCCAGTTCGTCTCCAGAGCTCACCCCCAAAGGCAGAATGGCGATAGTATAGGTCGGGTCGGGCCGGGCGGAAGTGGCTGGATCCCTGGCTCGCGCTACACTGAACCAAGGAATGGGCTATGCGCGATCCGATCGAGGTCAACGATTCTCACGCCGGCGCTGAGAGCGCCCGGATGACGCTGGACACACTGTCGCAGCGCCCGACCCGTGGCATCCCCACGTGGCAGCTCTTCCTGATGGAGCACCGCCACATCGAGCGCCTCGCCGGAGCGGCGCCTGGCGCGTACCGCGAGGACCCTGTGGGGACCTACGCCCGGATGCAGCAAGCCGTGGGGGCGTGTCTCCTGGATCAGTGGATCCCCGACAACCCGCTCACCATGGGCGACGCCGGCTTTGAGACAGACTCCGCGCTCCACGACAGTCCGACCGGCGGCGCCTCGGCGATCGTGGTCGACGGCACCCTCATCGATGGTCCGGAGGCGGTAGCCGCACACCTGGAGCGCGTGGCCCTCCCGCGCCTTGAGGCGGCCATCGCGGGATGTGACCAGGTAGCCATCGAACGCAGAGCGGAACGCATCATCAAGGAGGAACGCGCGGTCCAGGCGCTGTTGGGCCCGGGGATCCTGAAGGTCCCGTACGGCATCGTCTCCTTCCCCACACTCTCGTACGGCACCTATGGCTACGGGGCCTACTTCGCCGCGTACGCCCTGTTCCCGGAACTGATCGAACGCGCCTTCGCGCTGCAGGCGGATCTGGCGCTCCTGCACAACCGCGCCGCGGTCCAGGCCATCGTCACGGGGGACCTTCCCCCGTTTACGCGGCTGGACCACGACATGGCCGATGGGCGCGGGCTGCTTGTGCGACCGGCGAGCCTCGACCGGCTCTGGTTTCCCCACCTTGCGCGCTGCCTGCAGCCGCTCCTCGATGCCGGGGTACGCATGATCTGGCATTGCGACGGGAACCTGATGGCGCTCGTACCCCGACTGCTGGAGATCGGCCTGTGCGGCTTCCAGGGCTTCCAATATGAGCACGGGATGGACTACGAGCGCATCTGCCGGATGCGCACGCGCGACGGAGAGCCCCTCGTGATCTTCGCGGGCGTCTCGGTGACGCGCACGTTGCCCTTCGGTACGCCGGACGACGTCAGGCGCGAGCTGCGTTGGCTCGTCGAGCAGGGACCGCCGGTGGGACTGGTCCTGGGAGCATCCAGCTCGATCACGCCCGGTGTCCCGTGGGCAAACATCACGGCGCTCGCCGAGGGCCTGGCCTACTACCGCACCCACGGCCGGGCGCGACCGTAGCGCCTCTGCTTCTGCTTTCCCTCCGGCCCGTCTGCGGGCTGAGGGGGAAACACAAAGGGGGGTCTGCCTCCGCGATGCCGATCGCGTGACGCTCGCAGCCCCCCCTCCCCACCTCCCCCCGTCCGCAGACGGCCGAGGGGAGGCGCCCGACCGGCTCTCGGGCCGGGCCGCTCGGAAGCGGAGGCGGCTCACCCGCTCTGGCCCGCCCCGCCCGCTTGCGTTGTGGCGCGGTAGCCCTACAATCGCAGCCACTCCACGGAGGTGGTGCCATGCCCAATGCGGACCGAATCCAGCCCTACGTTCGGAACCCCTTCTACTGGCAGTACAGGGGACGGCCCGTGCTGCTCCTTGGGGGTAGCCGTGAGGACAATCTCTTCCAGATCCCCGATATCGCGGAGCATCTGGCGCTCCTCGCTGCCGTGGGCGGTAACTACGTCCGGTGCACGATGTCCAGCCGCGACCCGGGCGACGTCTGGCCTTTTGAGCGGGACCCACGGACCGGCCTCTATGACCTCGCCCGGCCGGGTATTGCGTATTGGGACCGCTTCCGGCGTTTCCTCGATCTGACCGCAGCCCACGACATCATTGTGCAGATCGAGATGTGGGACCGCTTCGACTTCGCGCGCGAGCCTTGGCAGGAGAACCCCTACAATCCCCGGAACAACGTGAACTACACCGAGGCCGAGTCGGGACTCAAGCCCGAGATCACGACCCATCCGGGACGCCGTGAGAGCGCGTTCTTCCGCACGGTTCCGGCGTTGGAGAACAACACGGTTGTCCTGCCCTACCAGTGTCAGCAGGTCGATGCGCTCTTGGACATCTCCCTCCCCTATGACCACGTCCTCTACTGCATGGACAACGAGACCAACGAGTCTCCCGAATGGGGACGTTACTGGTCCGAGACGATCAAGCGTCGTGCTGACGAAGCCGGCGTGACCGTCTGCACGACCGAGATGTGGGATGACCACGACCTGCTCGGCCCGGAGCACGCCCACACCCTCGACCACCCAGAGCTCTACGACTTCGTCGACGTCTCGCAGAACAACCACCAGGTGGGGTTCGAGCACTGGCAGAAACCGCAGGAGATTCGCGACCGGATCGCGGCCTCAGGACGACTGCGCCCGATGAACTGCGTCAAGATCTATGGAGCCAACACGGGGCAGTACGGCACGACGCGCGATGCGCAGGAGCGCTTCTGGCGCAACGTCTTCGGGGGGCTGGCGTCTTCGCGCTTCCACCGCCCGCCCTCGGGGCTGGGCCTCGCCCCCATCGCTCAGGCCCATATCCGTTCGATGCGCACGCTGACGTCCGCGTTCGACCTCTTTGCGGCTGAACCGCATACCGACCTCGTCTCGATGCGCAGCCGGAATGAGGCCTACTGCATCGCCCACCCCGGCACGGCCTACGCCGTCTTCTTCCCTGATGGTGGTGATGTGCGACTCAACGTCTTTGACGCAGGTGAACGTGCGCTAACCGTGCGCTGGCTCGAGATCCGGGCCTCCCGCTGGTCAGGCGACCCGGTCACAGTGTCGGCCCCGCTGGGGTCGCTCCGCCTGGTCACGCCCACGGAAGAGGGATACTGGGCAGCGCTCGTGACGGTGGAGACCTGAGGACCACGCGATGGGCGCTGAGCTCCAGTTGACCACGGTCCGCGGGCATGCGCTGAGCCGCCGCCAGCGAGCCGCGATCGTCAAGCTGATCAACCATGCCTATGAGGAGGACCTCGGGTCGCTCTTTGAGAGCTTTCCCGACGCCACTCACGTGCTTGGGACCGTTGGCGCAACGCCCAACAGCGGTGGGACGCTCGTCAGTCATGCGCTGTGGATCACCCGCTGGCTCCAAATCGGCTCAGGCCCCCTATTGCGCACGGCCTACGTCGAGTTGGTCGCGACGGATGAGGCCTGGCGGGGCCGGGGCTTTGCCTCGACCGTGATGCGGCGCGTGGCGGAGGAGATCCGCGACTTCGACATTGCGGCACTCTCACCGTTCAGCGTCGCCTACTACGCCCGTCTTGGCTGGGAGCGTTGGCTGGGTCCCTTGCTGATACGCAAGGAAGGTGAGCTTTTGCCGACACCTGAAGATGAGGAGGTCATGATTCTCAGGCTTCCCAAGACGCCGCCCCTGGACCTGCGCTCCGAGCTCTCGGTCGAGTGGCGTGAGGGAGAGGTATGGTGACCGGGCCGATGGGCGCGCGACAGACTGGCCCGCACCTCGGGCTATCTGGCGTCGCGGCACTCGAGCGACAGGCAACCGAGATACGCAAACGCAACCTGTGCCTGATCCACGACGCGGGCGCCGGGCACACGGGCGGCGATCTTTCCGCCGCCGACATCCTCACGGTGCTCTACCTCGGCGGCGTGTTGCGCGTCGATCCACGGTACCCGCGCCAGCCTGACCGCGACCGTTTCTTCCTGAGCAAGGGGCACAGTTCGGGACTCCTCTATACGACCCTCGCGTTGGCGGGCTTCTTTCCCGAGGACGAGCTCGCCACCTTTATGCGCCCCCTCTCGCGGCTTAGCGGTCACCCGAGTGTCCACGTGCCGGGCGTCGAGGCCAACACTGGGGCCCTGGGCCACGGCCTGCCCATTGCCGTTGGCGCGGCGCTCGCCGCGAAGCTGGACGCATCCCGGCCAGGCGCAGCCACGTGGCGCGCATTCGTCCTGACCGGCGACGGCGAACTACAGGAGGGCAGCAACTGGGAGGCGGCGCTCATCGCCGCACACCAGCACCTGGATACCCTCGTCCTGATCATCGATCGCAACCGCATCCAGATGATGGACCGCACCGAGCGCATCGCGGGGCTCGAGCCGCTGGCGGACAAGTGGCACGCGTTTGGGTGGGCCGTGCGTGAGGTCGACGGGCACGACCACGGCGCACTGCTTGAGGCCCTGAACCAGGTGCCTTTCGAGCCCGGCAAGCCAACCTGCCTCATCGCCAACACGCGCAAGGGCCGCGGCGTTAGCTTCATCGAGGACTCGACGGGCTGGCACCACCGCGTGCCCAGCGACACCGAGCTTGCTGCCGCGCTCGCCGAACTGGAGACCCAGAAATGACCCCACCCGCCCCGCACCGACGGCAGCCACACATCGGCGAGGCCCCTTCGTCCCACTCGGACCGTGCCCCTCGAAAGCGGTGGCGTCTCGCCCGCTCTGCCCATTCGCCCTTTGGCCCACTCGCCCCCTCCGAGGCCCTATGATCCCATCGCCAACCTTCGACTGCCGTGAAGCATTCGTCAGGGCTCTGGAGACCCTGGCAGAATCCGATCCCCGCATCGTCGTGTTGTGCAACGACTCGGTCAGCTCGGCCAAGCTGACCCGGTATGCCGAGCACTTCCCCGACCGTCTGTTCAACGTGGGCATCGCCGAGCAGGCGATGGTGGGCATGGCCGCCGGACTGGCGATCGGGGGCAAGCTCCCCTTCGTTGCCGGGGCCGGCGCCTTTCTGACCGGGCGAGCGCTCGAGCAGATCAAGAACGACCTCGCCTACACCGGTACCAACGTGAAGCTCTATGCCGTCAGTACCGGGCTGGCCTACGGCGCCCTGGGCGCGACGCACCATTCGATTGAGGACCTCGCCTGGCTGCGGGCCATCGCCGGAATGACCGTGATCGTGCCCGCCGACCCCGAGGAGACCGCGCAGGCTGCAGTCGCTGCCGTCCGGATGGACGGCCCGGTCTATCTCCGCATCAGCCGGATGCCCGTCCCGGCGGTTCACGACGCCTCGTACCGTTTCGAGATCGGCAAGGCAGCTCGGCTACGCGAAGGCCGAGACGTCACCCTTGTTGCATGTGGCACCCTCGTCTGGCGCGCGCTCGCCGCAGCGGATCAGCTCGCGACCCGGGGGATCTCGGCACGCATCCTTTCCATGGCCACCATTCGCCCGATCGACCGCGAGGCCATTGTCGCGGCTGCGGACGAGACTGGCGCGATCGTCACCGCGGAGGAGCACACGGTCTACGGCGGTCTGGGCAGCGCTGTCGCGGAGGTTGTGGTGACTACCTGCCCTGTGCCCATGCGGATCCTGGGCGTACCCGGGACCTTTGCCCCTACCGGATCAGCCGAATTCCTGTTTGAGCACTTTGGCCTGACGGCGGATGCCATTGCCGCCGCTGCGCTTGAGCTTGTTGAGCGCCCACCACGGCCCGGCCAATAGCGTGGCACCGGGCCTGACGACCGGGAGGACCTATCGTGACCGATCTGCTTGAGCTAGCCGACCCCTTCTTCGGCAACGGTGCCATTGACCTGCCCACACCCGAGGGCATCGCCGCTACCTGGTTCTTCATCAAAGCCCAGACCGGCAACACCCATCCGGGCGCGACGACCCCCTTCGGGATGGTGTCCGCCTGCGCATACTCCGGCGCCTACCCTACGGGCTACGGGGTTAACGCCCCCAACACGCACGGGACTCCGGCCCGCCGCTTTGACCGCCCGGTTGCCTCGGGCTTCACGCACCTGCAGCAGAGCGGCACGGGGATGATCGACACTTACTACAACTACGTGCGGGTGACACCGCTCGTGGGTGACCTCGGGCAACTCGGAACGCGCTGGCCCCTGCACGATGAGGTCGCGTCGCCGGGCTACTACGCCGCCACCCTGGGCGACACCGGAATCCGCGCAGAGCTCACGGCCTCGCTGCGCAGTGCGGTACACCGGTATACCTTTCCAGGGGGAAGCGCACCCCGCATCGCGGTCGACCTATCCGCCGGTGGCATCGACTTCCCGGGGATGCGCACGCTGCCAACCGCATCCGACATCGTCCTCGTCGGCTCGCGCGCCGTTCAGGGGTGGATCGCGTTGGCTGGCGTGCGCCTCTACGTCTATGTCGAAGTCGGCGGTCCGGCAAGCAGCGCTCTCTGGCTCGGCGACGGCCATGAGATCCTCGGCGGGCAGCGCAGCCTCGCCTTCGATGCGATCACTCCGGACTCCTTCGAGCCCTTCGGCGCGGTGTTCGACCTGACCCCGACGGCTGGATCGGTCACCCTGGTCCGCGTCGGATTCTCGCTGCGGAGCGTCAGCCAGGCCCAGCGCAATGCCCAGGGAACCCTGAGGCGGCCCTTCGAGGCCATCACCGAGCGAGCACAGGGACTGTGGCAGAACAGCCTCGCGCGCTTCGAAGTCCACGGTGGCAGCCAGGAGCAGCGCCGGATCTTCTACAGCGCGCTCTACCACAGCCTACAAAAACCGTCCAACTGGGAGGGCGAAAGCCCCGATTGGGATGGCGCCCCGTACTACGTAGATTTCGCTACGCTCTGGGACCAATACAAGACCCAGATCCCGCTGCTCATGACCTTCTTCCCCGGACGTGGCTGCGACGTCGTGAACACCCTCTTATCGCTGGCGGAGCGCTGGGGCCACTTCCCCAATGCCTTCCTGCTGGACGCGGACCGGGAACGCTGTGAGGGCCAGGCGAGGGCCCTGGCGCACACGGTCATCGCCGATGCCTTCCACCGCCGGATCGACGGGATCGATTGGCTGCGCGCGTACAGCGTGATGGAAGCGGATCTGGCCCACCCGCGCAACCGGGCGTTCTTCGAGACCGGCAAGGTCGAGCCGCCGACCCACACGCTGGACCTGGCCTACGCGTGCTTCTGTACTGCACGGCTTGCCCGCGCGCTGGGGCGCCACACGCGCGCGGCAACGCTGCTCGAGAACGCCGCCAACTGGCGCAGCGTCTACGATCGCGCCACGGGGCGGCTGGTCGAGGGCCGCTATTACGAGGGCGGACTCTGGAACTACTCGTTCCGGCTGTTGCACGATATGGCGGGGCGCATCGCGCTCTACCCGACCGAGCAAGCCTTTGTGGCCGATCTGGACCGCTTCTTCGGCTACGGACAACCGCCGGTAGTCCAGCCAACGGATCCCGACGATAGGGAGGCCATGGCAGCAGGCCTTGCGCTGAACCGTTTCGAAGGATTCAACAACGAACCGGATATCGAGGCCCCGTATGCCTACGTGTATGCGGGGCGCCCGGACCGGACCGCCGAGGTCGTCCGCGCGGGCATGCGCTCCATGTTCACGACAGGGCGCGGTGGCCTGCCGGGCAACAACGACTCGGGCGGCCTCACCTCGTGCTACGTCTGGAACGCTCTGGGCCTCTTCCCAGTGGCGGGGCAGCCCGTCTTCCTGATCGGGAGCCCGATCTTCGATGGCGCGGACCTGCACGTCGGGGAGAAGCCCTTCACGATCGCGGTCGAGGACAATGGCGAGGGCATGCCCTATGTCCAGAGCGCCGCGCTCAATGGGCACCCGATCGAGCGTGCCTACCTTACCGTCGAAGAGGTCATGGCCGGGGGGACGCTGCGCCTGAAGATGGGCCGTGAGCCTTCGCCGTGGGGACGCGCCCATCGCCCGCCCTCCTACCCGGGTGGCTGATCTGGCGGAAACGCTGGGCAACAGGAGGTGATCCACGATGGCTGAACCAGCAATCCTGGCCATCGACCAGGGCACGACGAACACCAAGGCGCTTCTGGTGGGATCCGATGGCGCTGTGCTTGCACGCGCGGCGATGCCCACGGGCGTGGCCTACCCACGGCCCGGCTGGGTCGAGCAGAATCCGCGCGATCTCTGGCACTGTACGTGCGAGGCCATCGCGGCCTGCCTGGCCCAGGCGCCGGGTCTCGTGCCTGTTGCGATCGGGATCGCCAACCAACGCGAGACAGCGCTCCTCTGGGACCGTGCCACGGGTGAGCCAGCGGGTCCAGCCGTCGTCTGGCAGTGTCGCCGCACCGCTAGCTTCTGCGACCAGCTCAAGGCAGACGGCGCAGAGCCGCTGTTGCGCGCCCGCACGGGCCTACAAGTCGACCCGACCTTCTCCGCCAGCAAGATCCGCTGGCTCATCGACGCCACGCCCAACGGGGCTGCCCGCGCTGCGGCGGGCGAGCTGGCAGCCGGGACGGTCGATGCCTGGCTACTCTGGAACCTGACGGGTGGCGCCGTCCACGCGACGGATCTGACGAACGCCTCCCGGACCCAACTGCTCGACCTCACCGGTCTCGACTGGGACGACCAGGTGCTGGCCCTCTTCGGCATATCACGCGCGGCCCTGCCGGCGCTGCGCCCCTCCAGCGGCATCCTTGGCGAGACGGTAGCACGCGAGCTATCTGGGGGAATCGAGGTGCGCGGCGGCATCCCCATCGCAAGCATGATCGGCGATTCGCACGCCTCGCTGTTCGGACTTGGCGGGTTTCGCCCTGGCTCGGTGAAAGCCACCTATGGCACCGGGACCTCACTGATGACCCCCACCCCGGCTGTGCTGGCTTCATCGCACGGCCTCTCCAGCACCGTTGCCTGGTCCCGCGGGCCCCAGCGACGATCGTCCAGGCGAACGGCGTCTCCTCCGCACACCCTGCGGGCCGGGGAGCGTCCCGCCACCGTCTATGCACTGGAAGGCAACATCACGACCACCGGCGGCGCCGTCCAGTGGGCCGGAGAGCTGCTTGGACTGGCCGACCCCGGGGCGGCGGTTGAAGCCCTGGCCCGCACCGTTCCGGACGCGGGCGGCGTCATCTTCGTGCCGGCGCTCGTGGGTCTGGGCGCACCGCACTGGGCACCCTCGGCACGCGGGCTGGTGACGGGGCTCTCGTTGGGCACCGGACGGGCGCACATCGCGCGGGCGACGCTCGATGCGATTGCCTTCCAGGTGCGCGATGTCTTTGACGCGATGCAGGCCGATGCGGGCACGCCTCTCTCGACGCTGCTCGCGGATGGCGGCGCCAGCCGCAACGACCTGTTGATGCAGATCCAGGCCGACACCATCGGCTGCCCTGTGGAGCGCAGCCGGTCGAGCGACGTGTCGGCGCTGGGGGCGGCCCTGCTGGCCGGCCTGGCGATCGGGCTCTGGAAGGACGAGGGCGCATTGGAGGCCCTGATCCCCGCGCGAGATCGTTTCGAGCCGCAGATCGCCGACGCCGAGCGTGAGGCGCGCTATGCCGGGTGGCGCGGGGCCCTTGCGCGGGCGCTGCTGGCACCCTAGAGGATCAACCGCTGCGCCAGGCCCTGAGCTTGCCCGGACTCTTATCCGGCGCTCTGGACTCATTAGTGGACAGGAGAACCCTATGAGAACATCCAGCTGCATCTCGTCGGCACCGCAATGGACGCGCTCCATCGCCACCGTGCTCCTGGTCGGAGCCATCACCGCTGTGCTGCTATGGCTCGGTGACACCGCGCTCCCCGATGACGCCCTGGCCCTTCAGGCCCCGGCACCGCTCTCCTCCCCCATCGATCCCACCAACGATCCGCCCATCATCTGGGCCCTCGATGGCGACGCACAGTTGTACCAGGCCGGCGCCGGCCCGGTCCCCCTCGACCAAGCGGCGGAGGCATCCGTGACTGACGTGGACTCACCTCTCTTCGATGCGGGCAGCATCACCGTGAGCATCACGGGGGGAGCTGCCGCGGAGGACGTCCTTGGCCTGGAAGCGGGGATGGGTATCGCGCTGAGCGCCGGTACCAACGTTGGCAGCGTCGTCTCGGTCTACGACACGCCCGTGGGCACGGTGACGCAGGATGGGAGAGGTGGAGCCAACCTGGCCATCTCGCTGGGGACCTTCGCAAACCCAACCGCAGCCAGCCTGCTCCTGGGAGCAGCGACCTACGAGAACCTGGACACCCTGACCCCGTTGACGGGGACACGCACGATCCGCTTTGTGGTGAACGATGGCGCCGGGGGCATGGCCAGCGCCGAGGTCACGGTCACCGTCGCCGGGCCCGATGGGGTTGGTTCCGTCTATCTGCCGCTCGTGCTCAACGCGCGCTAGCGGTCAGCAATGTGGGTTCGTAGCAACCGCTTCAGCGGTTCTGCTGTCGCCCAGTCTGCTGGGCGCGTCTGCTGGCGCGTCTGCTGGGCGCCTCGGCTGAGGCACCGGAACGACTGAAGTCGCACCTACGAACTGCAGAAATCAGCTTGACCATGGACTGGCGGCCCTTTCGCGCAGACACGAACAGAGGCCGGCGGACTCCGGGCTTTCTATGCCCCCAGTCCGCCGGCCTCTGGTTCTGTCGGTAGTCTCTGCGGCGGACTCCTAGTACGGCTCCGCCATCACCACTGTGAGCGCCTGGACTGCCTTGCGGACAGCGGCCTCGGGGTCTGCCCCCTCCCACAGGACCCGCTCGAACATGTCCTGGAGGAAGCCGGAGATGCGCACGTAGTTGGGATGCATCGGGCGATTGCGCACATAGGCCAGCAAGGGCACGAGTTCCTGCAACCAGGGATGCTGTGCCCGCATAAAGCGTTGGTTCACCGACACGTAGGGCGAAACCTGGAGGTTCTCCTCGCAGAACTGCCGCGAGGCGTCGCGCGTGGCGACCAGCTTGAGCAGTTCGAGCGTCACTTCACGGTTCTCGGACTGCTGGAAGACCGCCCAGCTCGTCCCACCCAGGGATCCTACCGGCGGCACGGAGCGCGAGGGACGTGGGAGCAGCATAAAGCCCAGGTGCTCGGCAGCATCGTTCTCGTCTTCCCAATTCGACTCCTCGCGAATGCGGGGCCACTCGTAGGAGCCGCCCAGCGTCATTGGGACATCGCCCTGAGCGAAGTAGCGCGCGAGATGCCACCAGTTGCTGCGGTGGACGTCCTTGGGCATATAGTCGCGCCGGTCGAGGGTGATCGTCTGCAGGAAGCGCAGCATGTCGCACAACTCGGCACAGTGAGAGTCCAGCGCCAGGTTGCCCTGGGCGTTCAGCACCTCCGCGCCCACCATCCAGATGAAGGGGATCAGCAGGTTTGTGGTCGTCTCGCCGGTCGTCGCCGTCATCGGGATGATGAGGGAGTAGTGGTGCCCATAGCGGGCCTTCACCTCGGGCTCGGTAAAGCGGTCGAAAACCGAGAGCCATGCTTCCCAGGTGACGGGCGGTTCGACGCCCTCCTGCTGGAACCAGTCCTTGCGGTACCAGAGCCCGGTAATGTCCGCCTGGATCGGGATTCCGTAGAGCCGGCCCTCGACGGTGTTGTTGCGCAGCACAGGCGGCTCGAGGTCCTGTGCCGTGCTGGCCACCCACCGGGCGTCGAGCTCGTCCAGTGGCGTGATGTAGCCCTGGGTGGCATAGTGGGTCAGCCAGACGTAGTCCATCGCCGCAAGGTCGGGCGCCTCGCCGCGGATGGCCGAACGCTGCAGAACCTGGTGGAACTCGGACCGCGTGCACATGCGCACGTCCAGGTCCACTTCATGTTCTGGATGCAGCGCATTCCAGCGCAGCGTCGCCTGCTCCAGGCTGTCCATCCAGCGCACGTCATAGTGCGCCTGAACGCGCAGCGTCGTGCGTTGGACCAGCGCCGCAGCCGCAGCTGGGGCAACGAACGAACCGGCCCCTGCCCGGCGGTAGATCAGGCCATCCCGGGCCAGTTCGGCCATCGCCTGCCGCACGGGCGCGCGGCTGATACCGAGATCGTCGCATAGCTCCGCCTCGGTCGGGAGCTGATCGCCAGGGCGCAAGGCCCCGGTCTCAATCTGTTCTTTGAACCAGACTTTGAGCTGGTAGTAGAGTGGAATCGCTGAGTGTCTGTCGATAACTGCCATGGTAACGTTTCCCCCCCGGATATATCCTCATACAATTGGGATATTATACGACGAAGGTAGCGTATAGCAAATAAGAAAGAAGGCAACGCGCGAGCCGGCAGACGTGGATTTGCCTACCTGCTACCGTACCGTATAATCGACTCAGGGTCGGGGCGACCAGCGCGTCGCCTAGCGGAGTCCACCGCCGCTCACTAAGAGAAAGGGTCGACTATGGCCGTACAGGTCGCAGAAACGCTGCAAACGTCGGATGCGGCACCCCCCATCGATCGCGCGGCGATCGTCATCGTCCCACGCTGGCAGGCTCCCGGGCTTACAGAAGCCCTGACCGCCCGGCACTATGCCGTCACGGTCGTGGACGCTTCAGGGGGACTTCTGGGTCAGGGGATGATCACGCTGCTGATCGGGCTGCCCCAGAGACGCCTGCCCAGCTTCTTCGCGATGGTTCGCGACATCTGTCCGGGAACCACGCGCTACATCCCCTACGATGCCGAAGCGGAGTTTCCGTGGCATCCCGAGTGCGAGCTGGTGGAGGTACGCACCGGGGGCGCCACCGTCTTTGTCGTCCCGATCGAGCAGTTCGTCCAGCTCTAGGCGGCGAGTCTCGCCACCTATCGCCGTTCGCCGCTGCGACGCGGCCTGGCGTTGGGAGGCCCCTCGATCAGCACCCCTCCTTGCACGTCGGGGCGCTGGCGCGAGAGCAGCACACTGCTGTCGCCCGCACCGCGGGCCTGATCTTCCAGAGTCCCCTCGACGGCCTTGAGGTGGTCGCGCCACGCCACGAGCGTCCCGATCTCTTCCGGTGACAGCACATACGCTGCTGCATCGTCAAGGATGGCATCAGCCAGGCGCGTTAACACCTTGCGTCGTAGATCGACGGCTCCGGCGTAGAGTTCCCACGGTTGGACCTGCTGCACGAGCTTGATGAAGTCCTGTCCCGCTGGCGTGCGCCGGACCCCTTCCTTGAGCAGGACCACCGGACGACGCCCCATCTGGCGCGCAACCTGCCATTCGAGTCCGACCGGCGCGCGGATGTCCCCGCCCATGAGCAGCACGTGCAAGTCAGCTTCGCCAATCGCCTCGAGGTCGACCGGGCCATTGCCTGCAGGAGACTGCACCACCCGCCAGCCCACGTCGACAGGCACCTCGGAGGCAGCGCGTCCCAGCACCTCGCGCTCCAATGACAGATCCGATGCTGCCGAGACGTAGAAGACCACGTGTTTCATAGCATCCTCCCACCCACTACTATACCAAAGCGCCCGGCTCCGTGCAACGCCCCTCCGCGAATCCGCCCCTTCGCAAGGGCAAACCCGCCCCTTCGCAGGGTTTCTGCACCCTGCGAAGGGTTCTGCCGTACCGCGTACACGTGCTCCGGAACCCATGCGAGGGTCCGCCGCGTTCCGACGCGCACCCTCGCATGGGCAGATCTCGCCCCTTCGCAGGGTTTCTGCACCCTGCGAAGGGTTCTCCCACGCGGCACCCCATCAAGGGGCACAGCCAGAGCGGTTGTGCTACAATATCCGAAACAACGACCCATATCACAGGAGCAGTTCACCATGCCAAACACCCATCCCCTCGCACGCCCGTATCGGCTGCACAACCAGGTGCAGACCTACGACTGGGGCACCCGCGACGCTGAGGCTTACATCCCCCAACTTCTGGGTACACCGGCGGAGCCCGGGGTCCCCTATGCCGAGCTCTGGCTGGGCGCCCACCCCAAGGCTCCCTCGCAGCTCGAGCTACCCGACGGCACACAGACTGCGCTCGACGCGTGGATCGCTGCCAACCCGATCGCCGCGCTGGGGAACGAGGTCTTCGACCGCTTCGGTGGCCTGCCCTTCCTGCTGAAAGTGCTCTCGGCAGGCGAAGCCCTCTCGATCCAGGCCCACCCCACGAAAGCCCAGGCCGAAGTGCTCCACGCACAGGACCCGGCGCACTATCCCGATGACAACCACAAACCCGAGATCGCCATTGCCCTCGACGGCCTCGCAGCCCTGATGGGCCTCAAGCCATTTCCCGACCTTGTAGCGACGCTGGACCGCTACCCCGAGATCGCGAACTTCGTGGGAGAGGCGGTGGTCGCGCGTGTCACAGCACCGGCCCCCACCGCCGGCGAGGCAGTCCTGGCGCGCGAGCTCTTCTCGGCGCTCATCGTGAACGCCGCCGCCGACCCGGTAGCGTTGGCCTCTGCAGTCGACGCCATGGCGGAACGCCTCGCCTCGCAGGGAGCCGCCCTCGCCGAGGCTGAGCAACGCTTCCTCGACCTCCGCCACCAGTACGGAAGCGGCGACGTGGGGCTCTTGGCGCTCTTCCTCTTCAACCTGGCGCACCTGGAGCCGGGTGAAGGGCTCTACACGACCGCCGGCGTCCCGCACGCCTACCTCAGGGGCAACATCATCGAGTGCATGGCCAACTCCGACAACGTCGTGCGCGTGGGCCTCACGCCCAAGTTCAAGGACGCCCGGACGCTGCTGGAGATTATGGACACGACCCCACAGACCCCGGCGCCCCTCGACGGCGCCCCGGTCACCGACGGCGAGGGCGTGACCCGCTGGGTCTACGCAACGCCCGCCGCCGAGTTCGAGATGCGCCGATGGCAGCTGCCGCGCGGCACCGGCGCCACCGTCGAGAAAGGCGAGGTCCCGACCGTGCTCCTCGTTGTGGAGGGCGCAGTCATGCTCTCCTGGGCAGGCGGCGAGACCACGTACCGCAAGGGCCAGTCCGCCTTCGTCCCGGCGTGCCTGCACACCTACACCCTACACGCCACATCTGACGCCGACCTCTTCCAGGCCGCCGTCCCGTAGCTCCACGGTGTCATCCCTCTGCTTTCCCCTCAGCCGTCCGCGGCTGGGGGGAAACACAAAGGGGGGCTCCGCCATGCAACGCCCGCCCCAGAGTTGCGCTGGTTGCGTCGCGGGCTACACTCATCACCGGAACCAGCGATCACAACCATACTGTGGAGGGAAATCATGGAACTCAAGACCATGCTCTTTGAAAGAGCCGGCAAGCACAACACCACCGAGACGTTACAGGCGGTGAAAGAGCGCGCGGAGGCGCTCGGGATCAAGCAGGTCGTCGTCGCCTCGTCGCACGGGGCCACGGCCCGTGAGGCTCACGAACTACTCGCGCCGCTGGGCGTCCAGGTCATCGCCGTGACCCTCAGCCACAGCTTTGAGTCTGAGGGCTGGCCTATGACGCCAGAGGAACGCGCGGGCCTGTATGCGCTGGGCGTTAAGATCTGCACGGGCACCCACGCGCTGGGCGATGGCGTGAGCTCGGCTTTCACCGCCCGCAGCGGCGGACGGGGGATGGAGGAGATCGTCCGCGAGACCCTCTACCGCTTCTCCCAGGGCACGAAGGTGGCGGTCGAAAGCATGCTGATGGCGGCTGACGCGGGCCTGATCGCGATGGATCAGGAGGTTATTGCCGTCGCGGGCACGAGCTCGGGCGCCGACACGGCCCTCGTGTGCAAGCCCGCTTACCCGCGGACCTTCCTGGACCTCGAGATTCGCGAGATCCTGGCCAAGCCACGCGTCCCTTAGCCGCCAACCAGCGACCAACCCGACTTAGCGCGTGCTACCCGAAGATCAGGCAAGCTATCCCCCCCTCACCGCCACCCTCAAGGACGGCCGGTCTGTCCGGCTGCGCCTCATCTCCGTGGCGGATACGAGCGCGTTGAGCGATTTCTACGCGTCGCTACCCCGCGAGACGTGGCGCTTCTACTGCCCCCCGCGCCTCACGCATGAGGATGCCGTCCGGCGCGCAGCCGAGGCGGAGGCCCCCACCGTCGTGTGTCTGGTCGCCGAGGAGCCGTGGAGCGGCGCCATCGTCGGCTACGCCTGGTACCGCTGGAGAGATGAGGGGGAACAGCCGGGCGGCAGCAGACAGCCGAGCGACAGCAGACAGCCGAGCGGCAGCGAACTGCCGAGCGACAGCGGACTGCTGAGCGGCACTGCGCAGTCGAGCATCTTCGGGATCTGCCTGCGCGAGGCCTATCGCGGCGCCGGCTTGGGCCAGGCCCTGATTGCACGGCTGCTCGAGATCGCCCGTGCGGTGGGGCCGCCCGTCATGGCGCTGACGGTGCAACTCGCCAATCCCCGCGCGGTCGCGCTCTACCAGAAGATGGGCTTCCGCATCGTGCGGGAGCAGATGCGGGAAGCGATTGGCGATTTCGTCGCCGAGCCCGAGTATGCAATGGAGCAAGTCGTTCGCAGAGCCCAACCCCACTGAGGAGATCTTGATCGTGGTCAGCAAAACCGTCATCCTGGACCGCTTCGCCCCTACCTTCGCCTGGCGCAACCGCGTGTTGCGCATCGACCTATCTGATGGCCGCATCTGGGCTGAACCGAGTGCCCCCTATACGCCTGACTTCATCGGCGCCCGCGGCATCGCCGCCAAGATCCTCTGGGACGAGTATCCCGAGCCCGTTGGCTGCTTCGATCCGCGCAATCCGCTGATGGTCGTCCCGGGTGCGCTCACGGGCACCCGCTCGCCCTACTCGGGGCGCACCGCAATCTGCACGTTCGGCCCGCAGGGCGATCCCTACACGTGGTTCACGCGCGCCAACATCGGTGCCAACTGGGGCCACGAGCTCAAGCGCGCGGGCTATGACGCCGTCGTCATCACCGGCGCCAGCGATACGCCGGTGCGCATCCTGATCCAGGACGACCGCGTGAGCCTGCTGCCTGCCGACGCCCTGTGGGGCAAGGACGCCCTCGTCACGCAGGAGATGATCGAAGCCGAGGACGGGCGTGCTGTCCGGACGCTCACGATCGGCGTTGCCGGCGAAACCCTCTCACGCATCGCCACCATCCACACCGGCAGTACGTCGGTCGCCGGTCAGGGCGGGTTTGGCGCCGTGATGGGCAGCAAGAAGCTCAAGGCCATCACCGTCTCCGGCTCGACCGATGTTCCCGTCGCTCACCCCGAGCGACTCAAGGGGCTGTTCAACGACGTGGTGAAGGCCGTGCAGAACCTGCGCGCGATGAAGGAGCGGATGGCCCGCATCAACGCCGAACTCGCCGCCAACGGCGGCGGGGAGGCCCGGCTGGTGCCCTGCACCCAGTACTGCGTCACCCCCTGCCGCACGGAGATCCGCAATGCCCAGGGGAGGCACTTCGAGCAGAAGTGGTCAGGCACGATCGGCTGTGTGAGCGGGCTCTTCGGCGGCGGGCCGGGCACCATCTACGACTGGAACCTGGGCATCAACGGCACGCTCGAACTGAACATGCACGCCAACCGCCTGGGCCTCAACCACTGGGACATCCTGGTGGGCATCGTCCCCTGGTTGCGCGCCGGCCAGGCCCAGGGCCTCCTCTCCGAGATCGAGGGCCAGCCGATGGACTGGAACTCGAATGACTTCTGGGTCACGCTCTTGGATGCAATGGCCTACCGGACAGGCATCGGCGACGCTCTGGCGGAGGGCGGGTGGCGCGCGGCACAGCAACTGGACCTTGGGGCCGAGATGATGCGCCGCTACTACACCGGCTGGGGCTACGCAGGCCACTGGGACGGACACGCTTGCTTCACCAACCACATCGTCTACCCGTTCTGGATCGTCGGCGCGCTGCACTGGGCAATGGACACGCGCGACCCCGCCAGCAGCACCCACGGCTACGTCCAAAACGTGATGTCTCGCGGCCCGTGGGGTTTTCTGGGCCGTGGTGACAATCCCATCACGTGGGACCACATGCGGGCTATCGGCGAACACGTCTACGGGCGTGCCGATACGCTCGATCCGCTCAGCGGCTACGAGGGCAAGGCCATCCCGGCGGTCTGGCACGGCCTGCGCTCTGTCATCAAGGACTGCCTCTCGACCGACGACCAGGTATTCCCCCTCATCTACAGCGCCCACACGCCTGACCACTTCGTGAAGGTAGGCGAGATCGATGGCCACGAGACCGAGGCGCACCTCTTCGCTGCGGGCACAGGCGTCGATTGGGACTACGCCGAGTTCAGCAAGGCGGCGGAACGCGTGCTCAACCTCGAACGCGCCATCACGGTCCGCCACTATGGGCGCGACCGGGCGATGGACGAGCGGGTCATCCCGTCGTTCGAGTACGACGAGAACTGGGTCAACCGCGAGCTCGGGGAGCGCCAGGCGCTCGACCGCGCCCAGTTCCTGCCCGTGATGGACGAAGTCTACCGGCTGCGGGGCTGGGACGTCACCACCGGGTGGCCCACGCGCGAGCGACTGGAGTCGCTGGGCCTGGGCGACGTCTACGACCCGATGGTCGAGGGCGGCGCGCAAGCCAGGGCCGCCCTGCCCGCACTCGAGCCCGTTCCGCCTGTGGTGGACATTCACAAGAACGACGCCGACCGGCTCAACCATGCCTGATCTCTCCCCCTCGCAAGGTTCCTGGACCTTGCGAGGGGTTCCCAGCCCATGGCCGGCCCCAGTCGATTCGTCTGGCATCAGGAGGTAGACACAATGACCGACGCACGAGCTGACATCATCGACCACAGCGACGCCGCTGACTTGGCTAGTAGCAGACGACCGGCCTGGCTCCACGACCGGCTGGAATGGTTCATGGACCAGCGCTTCGGCTGCATCATCCATTGGGGACCCTACAGCCAGTGGGATTGCATCGAGTCGTGGCCCCTGGTCCCGGCAGACACCTGGGCGCGGCCCGGTACGCTCAAGGAGTGGATCGAGCGTGGGAAGGACCTCGAGCGCTTCAGCCGCGACTATCGTGCGCTCAACCGCACCTTCAACCCCGTCGACTTCGACCCCGACGCGTGGGCGTCGCTTGTCAAAGATGCGGGCATGCGCTACGTGGCCCTCACGACCAAGCATCACGACGGCTTCTGTATGTTCGACA
>Ga0123329_1000982_pt1 | contig 27984 bp, 22 predicted proteins | sample BioC12SIPDNA_FD_89703 | JGI IMG/M metagenome (GOLD analysis project Ga0123329, IMG submission 89703) | Anaerobic biogas reactor microbial communites from Washington, USA - Biogas_R1_B C12 SIP DNA | ecosystem: Engineered > Bioreactor > Anaerobic > Unclassified | place: Washington, USA | collected...
CCCTTGCGCTTCCGCGTGGCTGCAAGCAGCCACCCTACGCCTGAGAAGTTTGTAATGCCATGTTCCACAGCGTGTTGCGCGTGACGAATTGTCGGACAGCCTCGCCCCGTCAGGCATGGGTGTGTCCCCATGCCTTTCCACGTGGCTGCGGCTACCGGATCTCGCTCTCCACTTGTTCGCGATAGAGGCGCATCAGGCGTTGGGTGATCGGCCCCACGGTCTCGTTGCCGACGGGGTGCCGTTCGATGCGGCAGACGGGCATGACTTCCATGATGGTGTTGGTCAGGAACAGTTCGTCGGCCTTCAGGAGGTCGGGCCCGGCGATGGATTCCTCGGCGGCATCGATGCCCTCGCGGCGGGCGATTTCCAGAACCACCTTGCGCGTGACGCCGGGCAGGCATCCCTCCTCCAGCGGCGGCGTCAGCAGCCGTCCCTGGCGAACGAGGAAGACGTTGCTGATGGCGCCTTCGCAGAGGCGACCGCGCGTGTTCAGCCGCAGCGCCTCCTGGGCGCCGCGGGCGTGTGCGTCGCGCAGCACCAGGAGGTTCGTCATGTACGCCGTGGTCTTGTGGCCGGCCGTCGGGTCCGACGGATTCACCGTCGCGTCCGACACCGTGACGGTCATGCCGCGGGCGTAGAGCTGCTCGTCGTAGGGCGTCATGACGCCGGCCGTCACCAGGCACGTCGGCCGGGCCTCGGCGCCGACTTCGCCGGGCAGGGCGCCCCGCGTCACGGTGATGCGGCAACGGGCGTCGTCGAGGCCGTTGCGGTCGAGCGTCTCGGCCAGCGCGTCGGCGATCTGGTCGGCCGCCAGCGCGATCGGAATCTCCAGCGCCTGGGCCGACGCGAACAGGCGCTGGAGGTGGTCGTCGATCCGAAAGACCGTGCGGTCGTAGGCGCGCAGCGTCTCGAACAGGCCCGCGCCCAGCAGCAGCCCGGCGTCCATCGCCGACACGCAGGCGTCCTCGATGGTCTCGAAATCGCCGTTCAGGAACACCTCGGTCATCGTTGTGGCTCCAAATGCGCAAAACCGGCGGCCGCCCCGGACTCGGTCACAGGGGCAGCCACGTGAAGTCGTATTTCGGCTGCCAGCCGAGCCGCTGGCACGTGTACTCGACGTCGAACACCTTCCGCGACTCGGGCGTGCCGAGGACGTAGAAGACTTCCCATCCGATGTCGCGGCACTCCAGGCTCAGCCGCGCCACCTCGCCGATGTCGCGACGGTCCGTCAGCGACATGCCCCGGCCGGTGTGCTCCTTGCCGTACTTGTCGATCATCGTGTCGCCGTCCATGATGCAGCCGACCCTCAGGGCCGAGCCGCAGATGCCGTGCTCGCGATGGTACTGCTCGGCGATGATCTCCTGGCAGACCTTCGTCAGGCCGTACAGGCCGGTGCTTCGCATCGGCTCGTGGCGGTCGTGGAAGTTGTGGTCCTTGTACGGCTGCACGCCCGTGCTGGAGACCAGGACCGCGCGGCGGATGCCCTGCTCCACGGCGGCGAAGTAGAGGTTCGCGGTCCCCTTGACGTTCACGTCGAACGCCATGGTCGGCGTCTCGTACGCCGCGGCCTGTCGTGAGGCCATGTGCGCGATCACCATGGCCTGGCACCCGTCCAACGCGCGGCGGACCGTGTCCAGGTCGGCTACGGACCCCAGGACCGTCTCGTGGCGGCTCTCGATGGGCGTCACGTCCATCAGCCGCAGTTCGTACCCATGCTCTTCGAACGGAACAATCAGCCCGCGGCCGAGATATCCGCCCGCCCCCGTCACAAGCACCTTCATGGATCACCCCTCCCAGTATTGAAAACCAGCGCCCGAACCGCACATCATACACGGCGACGGTTGCATGTAAAGCCGCCGTCCCGTTTCCTGTCCAGCCGGGTGCACGTCACGTTGGTGGCTAGGGGTGGCACACTTTGGAGCGACGTCCTGGCCCGAGCACAGTCGAGGGGCGCAGGCGGCGCCAAAGTGTGTGACACAGGATGCCATGTCGGCCTGGGCTCCGTCACACGGCGCACACTTTGGTCCGGACTTCGTCCGGCCTCCAAAGTGTGGCACCCCGGTTGCTGCGGTGCCAGAGCCTGCACACCTGCAAACGTGACGTACACCCGGCTGGCTACGGGTGGAGAGAATCCTCGACTCATGGGACAGAGACGGGTCTATAATCGGTGAGGCCCGCCGGGAATCGGGCCTGGCGCGGCCGGCTGCGAACTCTCCCGAGCGCATGGAAGGAGGCCCTCCGATGTGCGACACGTGTGGCTGCAAGAAGAAGAAAAAGAAACCCAGCAAGTAGCGGACACCCTGATGGACGGAACACGAGCGAGGCGCGTCGCCGCGGCGGCGCGCCTCGTTCTACACGGCGGGGGCCTCGTGCGGATTCCGTGACTCCCGGCGGCCGCCTCGGGGTTGATTCAGTGACGTGCGTGACGCGCGCGCCGTCATGCGCTGGTGCCCGTGGCGACAGGAGGCCGTTGTGAACAGAGCGAAGCCTGCGGTGAAACGCCTGGGGTGGGCCGTGCTGGCGGCGGTCGCGGTTGTCATTCAGGGCGGATGCACCCCGGCGGAGTCCCTCCGGGGGCCGGCCGTCGAACCCGCTCGCGACTCAGGCCAGCGGACCATCACCGTGACGGCGGCCGAGACGCTCGGGCCGTGCTACCGCTTCTGGTCCGTCGGCAACTTCAACAAGCCCCAGTCGCTCCTGGACCCGCAGGCCATGCGCGATTATCGCGAAGCCGCGCCGCTGGTGACCGAGCTGAACCTGGTGTACCTGCTCGGGGGGCGGTATCCGGGGGCCAACGAGTGGTTCCTCGGCCTGGACGCCGACGGCACGCCTCGGACCGACTTCGCGGGGATGATCGCCCAGTTGCGAGCGGCGCTCGCGGCGGGGTACCAGGTCCGCATCGTGCTGGACAACGTGCCGTACGGCATGAGCGATCCGCCGCAGGAGCACTACTACGGCAACACGGCGCCGCCGGCCGACGAGCGCGTCTGGGGCCTCTACGTGGAGGCCGCCGTGCGCGCCATGGTCGAGGCGTTCGGCCGCGAGACGGTGGCCCGGTGGCCGTTCCGCGTCGGGACCGAACCGGATCTGAAGCCCGCGCACTGGGCGGGCACGGAGGAGCAGTACTTCGCCCACTACGATCACACGGTGGCGGCGGTGCGCCGCGTGCTGCCCGAGGCCGTCGTGGGGCCGGGCAATATCATGAATCCGGGTCGCCGGCCCGACGCGCAGCGCATTGTCCGCCGCTGGGGCCTGAACATCATCGACCATGCCGCCACGGGCGCCAACGCCTGCACGGGCGGCGCGGGCGCGCCGATGGACGTGTTCTCCTGCTCGTGGTACCCGCGCGTCGGCTGGTCGCTGGACCGGTTCAACGAGGCGATGGGGGCGATGCGCCGGCGCCTGGACCAGTACGAGCCGTTCCGTCGCGTGCCGATCGAGGTCGGGGAGTTTTCGGTCCTGGGCGACGAGCGGGGCCGCCACCTGTACGCCGGCGACACGACGGAATGGTCGGCCGGGTTCTACGCGGCGCTGGCCGATCGCGTCTACGCCCTGGACATCCGGAAACTCTACGAGTGGGACCACGCGACCTACGGCGTGATGCACCCGAAAGGCCGCGTCATCGAAATGCTCCAGGAGATGGCCGGCGGCGAGCGGCTGGCAATCGCGGTCGAGGGGGCGTCGGACGCCCAGTGCGGCGCGCTGGCCTGCCGACGCGGCGACGACCTGTACGTCCTGGTCTATCACCATCGTCCCGGTCGCGCGGCCGGGCCCGCCGAGACCGTCCGCCTGGAGGTCCGCGACACACGGATGACCGACGGGGCCCTGTGGCGGCTGAGCCGGCGGCTCGTGGACCGCGGGCACGGCGTGTGGGCCTATGCCTTCGAGGCCGACGCCACGGCCGCCGGCCTCACGCCCCTCCGCGGGGCAGGGCTCTACGAGGGAGCCGTCCTGCGCCTCTACGGCGAAGCGGGCGTCCCGGTGTTCCGCGCCAACGCCGCCAAGTACCACGCGCTGTCGCAACCCCTTGTGGAAGCCGACAACCAACCCGTCCCAGTCGCCGACGGACGCTGGACCGTCACGCTCGAGATGCCGTGCCACAGCGCACGTCTGTTGCGGCTCTCGCCGCCGGCGCGGTAAGCGGGGAGCAGCACCACACATCGTCCAACATGTCGTCCCGCGCGGATTGACAAACGACGCGTGGGTCCGGGGGACCCACCCTACGCACTGTCGCCGCCGGCGCCGTAAGCGACGCGGGCGACCCGGTGTGGACCGGGCCGCCCGTCGCGGTGCCTGGCATAAACCGAAGGGTCACGGCGTCTTCTTGTCGGCGGCCTCCTGGTCGGTGGCCTGGCCGGCCTTCTGGTCGGCAGGCTGGTCGGCGGCCGGGGCGACAGCGGCCGGTCGCGCCCAGGCTTCCATCCCGGGCTTCATCGGCGGCAGGTTCTGACGATACGCGTCCCACATGGCCTGCACGAACTTCGACGCCCGTTCCATCCGGTGATACCACGGCATCTTCGGCGGGTTGGCCTCGACGTCCACGCCTTTGGCCTTCTCCATCTCTGTAACAAACGTGCGGACGTGCTCCGGCAGATCCTCGGTCATCCAGCGGTCCACGTACGCCGGAAACGGATCGTGGTTCCACAGGCCTTCGGCCCGCATCAGGCGAATCGCCAGCGCCTGGCCCGGCCACTCCTTGCTGGTGCAGCACAGCCGGTAGCTCTCGCTCTGGTAATGCCCCTGGTTCCACTTCGAGGGATGCGTCTTCTCGCTCGGGTCGGGCCGCCAGCCGGGGTGGCTCTCAAAGACGACCTGGGCGCCGTTCCACGACGTGCCCCAGAACGTCTGTTGATCCTCGCCGAAGGCGACCTTCTCGGCCAGCGTGTTCGGCCGCCGCATCTGCTCGTCGCCCAGCATCAGGCCGGCGAACATCACGGCAAACTTCCGCCCGCCGCCGAAGCCGCCGTGCCCCCGCCAGCCCTTGAACCCCGACCGGACCAGCCCCGCCAGGTCGATGCCGTACTGCACATACTCGATCAGCAGCCGCTCCTTCTCCTCGGCGGGGTAGTCCAGGTGCAGCATCAGGGCCACCGTGCTGGTGGCGCCGGTATAGTGCTGACCGTAGCGCGGCATGTTCTCCTTCGGCGCGCCGTAGCCCCAGTTCGTGAAATCGATCCACGGCTTCTGGAACCGGGCGATCCATTCCCGGATCTCCGGGGCCGTCTGCGGCCGCGGCAGGGCGTACAGCAGATCGCGCTGGAGCGTCCGGGCCAGGTAGATCCGTTGCCCGCGGTCGGCAAACGACGGGCGGAACGCATCGGCCGGGGCCGGTGCGGCCAGGCACGTCAGCACGGCCGCCGTCAGCACGGGCTGACCGTAGCCGCGGAAGTCCTCCAGGTTCCGGTTGCTGATGGTCGAGATCAGCGCGTCGCCCGGCTTCAGGTCGAACGGCGGCGCCTCGAACATCGTCGGCGTGTAATGGACGTCGGCCAGGCGGCTGTCGAAACCGGCCCTGCCCGAGGCCACCTTGTCGCCCGTCGGGTTCAGCAGCGATCCGTTGCGGCCGACTTGCTCGCCGAAGCGCTCCTCGTCCACGGCCTGCTTCTTGACGATCTCCCAGCCATCGTCCTTCAGGGCTTGACGACCCTGGAGCGGCGCCGGATCGATCTTCACCACGCGCACCGGGCCGACCACGTACCAGTCGCCCGTAACGAATTGGCCCGCCGGCGCCTCGGTCTCGAACGTCCATGTGACGCCGTACTGCGAGATGCTTTTGTGTCGGGCCAGGGCCTCGACCGCCGGCGCCGCCGGCGCGTTGTCGCTGGTGTACACTGTCGCCGTGATCGGCACCGTCGCCACGGACGACGGCACCTCGTTATCAGCGGCTCGGACGCCCCCGGCCGCCATGGCCACGGCCAAGACCACCCCTGCTGCCATTCCGTACTTCATTGCGTGCTGCCTCCTGGTGGGTATTGTCAGGCTACGCGGCTGTGCGGCCCATGCCGCCGCTCGCTCCTGAACGCTCTTGCCCTATTAAACCGACGGCCGCGGCCGGCTTACTGTGCAATCGCGAGACGTCGCGGAGTCGGCACCCTCGATTTCGAGCCCAAAAACCTCATTCGGCCGTTTCCGGCTGACGCGCCGCGGGCTGACTCGCGCGGGCGGCGGCTCCGAAAGTGACAGATGCCGCCCATGAGGGTCACAGTCCGTATGTAGGTCGGGTCAACAGTATGTAGGTCGGGTCAACAGACCCGACGGATTCGTCGCCTTGCATCCGCTTCGGAGGGTGTCGGGTCTGTTGGCCTGACGTGCGTCGTGCGCCCTGATCCGGGCCGAGAGAATCCTGGGCGAACCGGGGCGCTTCACTTGTCGTGGTCCGGTTGCTATACTCTGGGCAGGTGCGGCCTCTGCGGACGGCGCGGAAGGCCGTGATGGTGCGCCAGGGTGCGGGCGGGAGGCCACACGTCATGGCACGAGACATCTCCCCAGAACGCAAGGCGGGATACTACCTCGGCATGGTCCTCATCGTGTTGGGGGCCATTCTTTTCTTCTCCCTGTTCATCCAGGCGGCGCTGAACATGGGCAACTCTGACTTCAATCCGAAATGGGGTTTCGTGCGGGCCTTCATCGGCATGGGCATGATCATGGCTGGAGGGGTCATCCGCGGCGTGGCGGCCCGCGGCCTGCGCGGGTCCGGCGTCATCCTCGACCCGAAGGGGGCCCGCGACGACCTCGAGCCGTACACGCGCATGGCCGGCGGCATGGTCAAGGACGCCCTCGACGAGGCCGACATCTCGCTCGCTTCGCGGTCTCCGGACAAGGTCGTCATGATCCGTTGCCCGGGGTGCGGCACGTTGAACGAAGAAGACTCGAAATTCTGCCAGGAGTGCGGGCGCAAGCTCTGACAGCGACGAGGGAAAGCCGATGGACAACTTCACCCTGGTGCGGCCGGAGCACCTGAATCATCACGGGCGGCTCTTCGGCGGCGAAATGCTCAAGTGGGTCGACGAGTTCGCCTGGATGGCGGCCTCGCGCGACTTTCCGCATTGCAGCCTCGTGACCATCGGCATGGACCGTGTCGAGTTTCGCCGGCCCGCCCCGTGCGGCGCCATCCTGCGGTTCCGTATCGTGTATGTCGGCCAGGGCACCACCTCGGTCACCTACTCGGTGGACGTGTTCAGCGACGAGCCCGGCGCCGAAGACGAGCTGCACATCTTCTCCACCCACGTGACGTTCGTCCACGTCGGCCCCGACGGCGCCAAGCGCCCGCTGCCGCACAAGGATCACCTCCGCTCAGCCCAGTAGCGGCCGGAAAGAGTTGCAATCCTCGCGGTCGCGGGCGACAATGCACCGTATGAACACCGGGGCCGAACAGGACCGTCAAGGCGCATCGTCGGGCGCGAACGGCGCCGCCGACGCATCCCGGCCGCAAGTCCTCGCCACGGGTTATGCGGCGCTGGACGATCGCGCGCGGGCCCTGTTCGACACGGCGTTTCTCCAGAAACTGGAGTACCTGCGGATCGTCAGTCGCCGGGCCTTCGCCGGGCTCCAGCCGGCCTCGCGCCGCGGGTTGCGCACCGGGGCGGGGCTGGAGTTCGCCGAGCATCGGCCCTACGCCGTCGGAGACGATTTCCGGTACCTGGACTGGGCGGCCTACGGCCGTCTCGACAAGTTGCTGCTGCGCCTCTTCCAGCAGGACGAGGATCTGCGGATCGGCCTCATGACCGACACGAGCGGCTCGATGCTGACCGGTCGTCCGCCGAAGGTGGATTTCGCGCGGCGGCTGACGGCGGCGCTGGCGTACGTCGGCCTGGCCAACCTCGACCGCATCCGGGTCTCGGCCTGGGGCGACGGAGAGGTGCGCAGCCTTCGGACGCGTCGCGGCCGCGGGCAGATTTACGCGGTGCTGGAGTTTCTGGCCTCGGCGCCGCTCGGGGGCGGGACGAACCTCGCCCTGGCCGCCAGGCAGTTCTGCCAACACGCCACCGAGCGCGGGCTGGTGGTGGTGGTGAGCGATTTTCTGGGCGGCGCGGGGCACGCCGAATCGTACGAAGAGGGCCTCGCCCTGCTGGATTACCATGGCCACGAGGTCTGGGCCCTGGCCGTGGAGTCGCCGGAGGACGCCGCGCCGCCGTGGCAGGGCGACGTGGAACTGCTCGACAGCGAGACCGGGGCCGTCCGGGCCGTTCGCCTGACGCCGGAGCAGGTGGCGCGTTACCAGGCGCGTCGCCGCGAGTTCCTGCACCGGTTCGACGCCTGGACCACAGAACGAGGCATCGCGCACCTGCGAGCCACGAGCGATGCGGACGTGGCCGACCTGGTGCTGGACGTATTCCGCCGCGGAGGATTCATCCGATGACGTGTCGCACGAGAACGACCACATGCGGTCTGGCGACGATGGCCCTGGGCCTGCTGGCGGCGCTGGTTCCGGCGGCGACGGTCCGGGCCCAGCAGGACGCGGCCGATCCGCTGGGCGGTCGCGTGGGCGGCGTGCGGCTCAAGGCCGACGAGGCCTCGGCGGCCGTCGGCCTGGTCCGACGCGCCCTGGAACTCCTCGAAGCCGATCGCTCGCTGAAGGGCCTTCAGCCCCGCGCCGCCCAGATCCGGGCCGTGGCCGACGCCGTGCGCGCCGCCTGGCCCAAGGCCACGCCGCTGCCCGACGTGGTGCTCCAGCAGCGGCCCATGCAGGTCTTCGTCACGCTCTATCTGCCGACCGGCGCCGACCTGACCGCCGAGGGACGCGGCGACTCGCTCCTGGCGGCCCTGGTGGACGCAGCCGTCAATCTGCCGCGCGCGCCGCGGTACCAGGCCGACGGGTTCCACCGGCTGGCCGACGTTCGCATTCACCTGGACGTGACCGTGTATCGGCTGCCGTACATGCAGAATGTGGCGGACCCGTTTCTGTATTCGATGCGCCCCGGCCTGGACGGGCTGGTTTACGAGAATGGGGATCTGCGCGGGACGGTGCTGCCGTGGGAGGCGGTGCGCCGCGCGTGGCAGATGCACTTCATCCAGATCGGCGAGGGCGAGGCCGAGCGGCCGGCCGCGCCGCGCGACGCGCGGTTGCCCGAGGACGTGAAGAAGGCCGTGTTCCGCGAGTTGCTGGACCGTGCGGGAGCCCAGCCGGCCACGTGGCGCGGCCCCGGGGCTCGCGTTCTGCGATTCGAGACGCAGAGCTTCGTGGAGCGGGCGGCCGGCGGTCGCACCCAGGACGGGCAGCCGGCCGTGGCGGCGCTCTATCGGATGGGGCCGCTGGTGGACGCCGAGTCGGTGACCGAGGCATCCATGGCGGCGGCGACACGCAGCGCCACCGATTACCTGGCGCGGACGATGTCGGCCGAGGGGGCCGTGAACGCCTCGTACGATTCGCTGCGCGACCAGTGGGTCGCCGGGCCGGACGCCTCGCGGCAAGCGCTGACGATTCACACGCTGGCTCGGCTGCACGCCGCGCGACCCGAGGCGTGGATCGTCCGCGCCGCGCAGGCCGCCGCCGTGACGCTGATGAAGTCCGTCAAAGAGGGCATCGTGACCGACGTGGACGGAACGCAGCGTCCGTGCGCGTTCGTGTTCGCGGGCCTCAAGAGCGAGGTGGCGTGGACGTCGCAGGCCCTCGTGGCGCTGGCCGACCTTCACGGTCTGGCGCCCGACAAGGCGACCGAGACCACCGTGCGGCAGATGGCCGTGGCGCTGTTGGCGGCGCAGCAGAAGGACGGATCGTTCCAGGTCTACTTCGCGACCGACGCCGCCGGCGACAAGGGCGTCCGCAACAGCGAAGACCTCGAAGGCGAGTCGCTGGCGGTGCTGGCCCTGGTGCGGGCCTACGAGCTCCTGGGCGACGAGACGTGCCTGCGGGCGGCCCAGCGCAGCGCCGAGTACATGGTGTTCCAGCGCGAGCGGCGCATCGGCCGCCGCCAGGAGACGGGGCTGCCCGACGTGGCGCTGGTCGAAGCGCTGGACCGGTTGGACGCGCTGCTGCCGAGCGACGCGCTGGCCCGGTACGGTCGCCTGTGCGGCGAGCAGATCGTCGCCCGCCAGGCCAGCGAGCCGGCCCGGTACCTGGACGACGAGTTCGGCGGGTTTCCCACCGGCCTTGTGTTCGACAGCGAATCGGCGGCGCACCATCTGCGCGGGTTGGCCGCGGCCCGGCGCCTGGCGGCGCGGCTGAGGGCCGACGCGCCCCAACGGCACGCCTCGCTGAAGTTCGACGAGTTCGAGCCGCGCGCCGACCGCGCCGCGCGACTGGCCGAGGCGTTCCTGCTGAACCACCAGTACCGTGCCGAGAGCAGTTTCTATGCCGCGCAGCCGGCGGTGGCCGTGGGCGGACTCCGGTTCAGCGCCACCGACGCGCGCGTCTCGACCGTCACGGTGCTGAACTTCCTGCTGGCGGAACTGCCGCAGCCGCCTGCGCGCCGAGCAACCCCTCTCCCTCCCAGCCGGTAGGGTGGGTCCCCCGGACCCACGCGTCGAACGCCGCCCCGCCCGTGGCACGGGCATCCTGCCCCTGGCCGCCGTCCAACCCCTCTCCCTGCGTGCAGGGAGAGCGGCCCCGAGCGCCGTCGAGCGGCGGTGAGGGTCGCACGCCAGCGCCTGCCGGGGTCCGGTGGACCCACCCTGTGGTTGCGTTACCGTGGGGCCGTCAGATCAGGTGTCGGACGTGTCGCGCGGTCTGGAGGCGTCCGCGTCCTGCGCAGAGCGCGGCTCGGCGGGCGATTCGCGGCGGCGGATTTCGATCACGACGCGGAGCGACAGGTGCTTCAGATCCGCCATCGGGCTCGACGCAGGGGCTGCGGCCGAATCCATGTGCGGCAACAGGACTTCCAGAAGCCGTCGCAGGAGATGCTCGTCCTCGATTGCGGCCGCCACCACGGTCTCGCCCCCGGCGGCTGTCTGCGGCGATGGCGGTGGCGACGGGCGACGGGACGCCGTGGCCGGTTCGCGGCAGGTGCGGACCTCGGGCAGTTCCAGGCCGCGATTCTCCTGAAACAGCGGCTCGGGCGCCGTCGGATCGTGCCCCGGCCGCACCAGCCACAGCCGGTTTCCCGCCTCGGCCTGCGAGGCCAACTCGTTGATCTCGTCGCGGACCTGCCGCTGATCGGCCGTGATCGTCTCGCCGGTGTCCAGCACCCGGGCCGACAGGTGCAGGCCGAACACGTCGTTCAACGCCACGCGGACCAGGGCCAGTCGCGACTCCCAGAGGGCCGCCAGCGCCGCCGCCATGAGGGCCAGCGCGACGTTGCGCGGCCACACCGGCACGGGCGCCCGACGCGGCGTCTCGACGCGGACCTCGGCCATCGCCACCGCCAGGCCGCGCTTGTCGTAGATCGGCGTCGTGCCGCGGAGCACCCATCGCCGCTCATCGTCGGTTGCCAGCGTGGCAACCTGTGTTTCGGACGTGTACCAGGACGATCCGAGCCAGTCGTTACGGACGGGGGCACTGGTGCCCTGGCCGACGGCCTCGGCCAGGTCGCCGGTTCGCTCATGGAAGAGGACCAGGGACTCGACGGCGGCCGGCTTGGCGTCGCGCACGAAGAGCCGGTCGGCCAGCCACAGCCGCACCGCCGACGGCTCGCCGGCCATGTCGGCCACGGCACCCTCGATGCGGTCCACGACGAGCCGGTGCGCGGGCACCCCGGGCTGCCGGACCGAGACGGCGTCGGCGATCTGCTCGCCCGTCAGCCGCACCTGCAACCGGTCCAGCGCCAGTTGCAGATCGCCGCGGACGGCCTGCGGCGGCTGGTCGGCGTCGGCGGCTGGGCGCGGATAGAGCGACCAGAGGGCCAGCGCCGCGGCCAACACCGCGACGGTGGTAGCCCCGACAGGCAAGCGAGCGATCAAGCGCAGCACACGCGTCATCGGTCATTCGTTCCCGGCAATCTCTCTGTCCCGCCAGACGCCTACTCCCCGGTCTCGCCGGCGGTCGGCGGCAGGCGATCGGTGCCGTCGCCGCTGAAAAGCTTGTTGTCGCCGTCGTGCAGCACGCGGCCATCCTCGTCCACGTTGTAGCCCAGTTCCTGCGGCGTCAGGGCCTCGCAGTGGCCGTCCACGAACAGCACGTTGGCCTTGCCGTTGTGGCGGCCATGCACCGACGACCGGTGACCGGCCACGTCGGGGTTGGCCGACACGTAGTTGCCGCCGGGCAGGTGCGGTGGATCGAGCGTCCAGCCGTGGTTGCCGTAGCGGTCGTAATCGTTGGACTTGGCCGAGTAGGGCTGCCGCGCGTCTTCCGGGTAGTCGGCCGCCGTGCCCATGGAGTCGGCCACGGCCACCGTCAGGGCGGGCATCTTGATGTCGTTCATGCTCACGGGGTAGTTGATCGTTCCGGACCCAGCCAGGTTGTCGCGGTTGTTACCGAGGAACTGGTAGTTGTAGCCGTAGGGGTAGTTCCGCTCGTCGTCCCACGGCACGGCCGGGCAGAGGTACGCGGGGTTGTCGAGCGTCTGCCGCTGGTCGGTGGTGGACGGCTCGGAGAAGGCCGGGCCCATGGCCGGCCACAGGTGAACGTAGTAGCGCGGGCGAATCTTCAGACCGTTGCCGGATTCCTGGAGGGCGCCGGAGGTGCCCGAGGGGCGACCGCCGGGGAAGTACCCCTTGTTCTGCGAGCGGTACTGCTCCAGCCCGAGGCCGATCTGGTGCAGGTTGGCCATGCACTGCACCGAGACGCCCGTGCGGAAGACGCCCGAAATCGCCGGCATCAGAATCGCCGCCAGCAACGCAATGATCGCAATGACCATCAGCAACTCCACCAGCGTAAACGCACTACGTCTCACGGGATATCCTCCTCACTGGGTTCGAACCCGACTGTCGATCGCTGCAAACAGACGGCCCACAGCGGGCCGTAGAGTACAGACGTGCAAATAGCATACCCCGACGTTCGCGTACGCGCGTGATTCACAAGTGGCCATCTACACAGGGATTACAGACGCCACGGAGCCCATGACGATGGGTTCCGAAGCCCATCGGCGCACATTGTTAAGGCGTCGCCGCACATTCGATGTGCATTCTCTGCCCTCGGATGTCGATCCCTTGTGTTACGGTGCGGTAACATTCTGAGGAAGCCGCGGCCTCCGGGGGGTTGTTTCACGCCGAGGCCGACGCCACCGAGCGGACGATGTGGTGTTGCCAGTGGGCATCGTCGCGCTCGGGGAAGTCCGTGCGGAAATGGGTGCCGCGGCTCTCCTGCCGCTGATTCGCCGAGCGGGCCACCAGTCGCGCCAGCGTGAGCATGTTCTGGAGTTGCCAGCCGCGCGGGTCGGCGAACTCCTTGTCCAGGACGTACGACTGCCAGAACTCGATGATCTCCTCGGTCTCGGCGAGGTGGCGGGCGTCGCGCTCGATGCCGACGTTGCGCCACATGATGGCCCTGAGGGAGTTCTGCACGTCGTCAACGTCCAGGACCGTGCGGTCGCTGTGCGCGACGGTGAATTGCAGCCGCGGCGGGCGCGACGTGCCGTTGCCGACGGCCAGTTGCTCGACAATCCGCCGCCCGGCCCGGTAGCCGAAGACCAGCCCCTCCAGGAGGCTGTTGGAGCCGAGGCGATTGGCCCCGTGCAGCCGCGTGCACGACACTTCCCCACAGGCATACAGCCGCGGCAGCGACGTGCGGCCATCGCCGTCCACGCGCACGCCGCCGATGGTGTAGTGGGCCGCCGGACGCACCGGGATCAGGTCGCGCGCGATATCAATGTCAAAATCGCGGCAAATGGTCCGAATGAACGGGAACCGCGCGTAGAGGTGCTCGGCCTTCAGGTGCCGCAGATCGAGGTACACGTTCGTCGAATCCGTCTTGGCCATCTGTCGGACGATGGCGCGGCTGACGACGTCGCGCGGGGCCAACTCCGCGTCCGCGTGGTACTCCGGCATGAACCGCGTGCCGTTGCGGTCGAGCAGGCGCCCGCCCTCGCCGCGGACGGTTTCGCTGATCAGGGCGCGGCTGGCGCCGGCGATGTAGAGCGTCGTCGGGTGAAACTGCACGAATTCCAGGTCTTCCAGCTCGGCCCCGGCCCGGTACGCAATGGCCATGCCGTCGCCCGTGGCGGTCTCCGGATTGGTCGATTCGCGATAGAGCCGCCCCGCGCCGCCCGAGGCCAGCACCGTGAAGCGGGCCCAGCAGACCGTCAGGCCGGTCGCCGCCGTCCAGAGAAGCGCGCCGAGCACCTCGCCGGTGTCGCCCGTGAGCAGATCGATCGTGTAGGTCCGTTCCCGCAGGACGATGCGCGACTGGACGCGTGCCTGGGCGGCCATGGTCTGGCTGATCTCGCGGCCGGTGGAGTCGCCCGAGGCGTGAAGGATGCGGCGGGCCGAGTGGCCGCCCTCGCGCGTCAGCGACAACGCGTCCCCGTCGCGGTCGAACGGGGTGCCCCAGTCGATCAGGTCGCGAATCCGGTCCGGACCCTCACCGACCACCATCTCCACAATGGCCTCGTCGGCCAGCCCGCAGGCCGTGGCCAGTGTGTCGGCCCGGTGCTTCTCCGGCGAGTCCTCCACGGGGTCCGTCACGGCGGCAATGCCGCCCTGGGCGTAGTAGGAGTTGGATTCCAGCAGCTCGGTCTTCGTGGCCAGCGTCACCCGGACGTCGGGCCCCGCCTCGGCCACCTCGAGCGCGACGCGCAGCCCCGCCACCCCGCCGCCGATGACCAGGCAGTCCGTGAAGATCTGCGGCAACGTCGAGGTGTCGAACCCCACCAGGTAACGGCGAAGATTGCGATGACGAACCATAGCCCGGATTCCCTTGTCCTGTGTCCCTGCGATGCTGGAAACAGTCTATTCTATCACCCGCGCCCGGGGAACACAAGAACCACGCGGCCCGCCACACGGGCCGGAATCCCGCGCACGCCCACACGGCCCGCGGGCGGCGAATGCCTAAAGGCGGGCGGACGGGTGTGCCGATACGGGTTACATCCGGCGCGGAGCGTCGGAACAGGTTTCTGCGCGCCGACCGGTCGCCCCTGCCGTTCAGGCAAGCGGTCGTGGCACCGTGCTGCGAGATCGTTTCGTCGGCAACCGTCGCACCATTCTCAGAGGGAGCCCTGTACCATGCGGAAACAGCTTCTCGCCGTCGTCTGTGCGGCAACGTTCGTCGCCGGGTGCAACTGGTCGGGACAGTCGTCGCTGGTGGATCCGCATCCGATTCTGCCTCCGTCGGGCACGTCGATGGACGTGCTTGGCCAGTTCGGCGATGCCTCGCCCGCGCGGTTCGAGACGGAGGCCTACAGCGGCCTCCAGCAGAACTCGTTCTGCGAGGTCGGCGCCGACGTCGATCCGGTGGTCGGTCCCGAGGGCGACCTGATGGTGTTCAGCTCCACGCGGCACAGCGCCACCAGCGACATCTACGTCAAGAAGATCGCCGGCCGCACCGTGACGCGACTGACCGACGACGCGGCCAACGAAGTGCAGCCGGCCCTGTCGCCCGACGGCAACTTCATCGCCTACGCCTCCGACCGCTCGGGCAACTGGGACCTCTTCGTCATGACCGCCGACGGCCGCAAGCCGTTCCAGGTGACCAGCGGCCTGTCGCACGAAGTCCATCCGTCGTGGTCGCCGGACGGGGCGTACCTGTGCTACAGCGAGCACAACGTGCGCAGCGGCCAGTGGGAAATCTGGATCGTCGAGGTGGCGAACCCGGCGAACCGCAAGTTCGTGGCCCACGGGTTGTTCCCGGCCTGGTGCCCGAGCCCGTCGGTCAACCGGATCGCCTACCAGCTTGCCCGCCAGCGCGGCACGCACCTGTTCAGCATCTGGACCATCGACCTGATCGACGGCGAGGCCCGGTTCCCGACGGAAGTCGTGCCGGCCACGGCGGCGACCGCGGCGGTGGCCCCGGCCTGGAGCCCCGACGGCACGCAACTGGTCTACGCCACGGTCAGCCTCGTCACCGACCCCAAGCAGCAGGGTCAGCAGCCGCGACGAGTGGAACGCGGCGACGACATCTGGATCACGACGCTCGACGGCCTGACGCGCGTGCGGTTGACCACGGACCACACGAACGACTGGTGCCCGACGTGGTCGCCGGACGGGCGGATCTACTTCGCGAGCAACCGCGGCGGCTACGACAACATCTGGAGCCTGGAGCCGCTGGACACGAAGCTCATCCAGGCGACTCGCGTGCCGGCGACCCGCGTGGGCGCGGCCAAAAAGCCGGAACCTGCGGCGGCCGCCACGCCGAAGCCCGCCGCCGAGGCCGAGGTGAAGCCCAATGGAGCGGCCATGTAGAGGAGCCTGAAGCCGTGACCCACAGTCAAGTTCGCCGCCTTGCCCTGTCCGGCCTGGCCGCCGTCGCCGCGGTGGCGTTGGCCGGATGCACCGCCCGCCTTGGAGGCGAGCGGCTGGTCAATCCCTTCCCACAGATCAGGACGTTCGTCGTCGCCCCGGTGATGAATCTGTCGACCACCGCGCGGCTCGACATGATCGAAGTCACCAACGCCCTCAGCAGCGAGCTTCAGCAGGTCGAGGGCGTGACCGTCGTCCCCATCGGCCGCGTGTACGAGTACCTGGCCTCGCAGCAGATGGCGACCGTCGGCAGCCCCGAGGAAGCCCGCGCCCTGGCCCAGGTCTTCAAGGCCGACGCCGTGATCGTCGCGGCCGTGACGGAATACGATCCGTTCGTGCCGCCGCGGATGGGGCTGGCCGTTCAGGTCTACACGTCGTCGCCGCTGGGCCCCGAGGGCGGCGCCACGTTCGATCCGGTTGAGAGCAGCCGCGCGGCCGTGCCGTTTCCGCTCGGCGACGAGGCCGCCTCGCGGCCGCTGGACATGGTCAGCCGCGTCTTCAGCGGCGCGGAGACCGACGTGGAGAATCTGGCCCGCGTGTACGCCCGCGAGCGTCAGAGCGACGCGAGCCCGTACGGGTGGCGTCGGTTTGTGGTCAACCAGCACGACTTTCAGCGTCTGTGCAGCTACGCCGTAATCCGGGAACTGCTCGGGGCCGAAGGCCGAAAGATGCGTTGGCCGCACATTAAGATTGGACCCGAAGCGACGAAATGGCCGAAATAACAGGTGGGCTCGGCCACGACGTGGGCGGGCCCTGATTTCGCCGCAGGGGAACGTCCGTGAACGAGCTTCGGCAGTTGTCGCTGGTCAAAGGCGGTCACCAGTATGTGTTCCGCTATCCGGAAGGCGAGGAAGAGTGCCTGATCCAGGCCCTGATGGACCTGGCCTCGCGGACCGATCTGAGTTTCGACTGGTTCGATGCGGCGGTGCTGAGCCGCCAGGTGAACCAGAAGCTGTTGCACCGTCTGGACGAATGACGGCGGCCGCCGGGCCTGTGCCGTGGCCGGCAGCGTCTCGCTCGTCGGCGGCAGCCCCGGGCAGACAAGGCCCCTTGCGCGTCGCGCAAAGGAATGAGTGACGCCGACCATGAGCAGCCCACTGCTGACCAGATTCTTCCACAGCCTCCAGTACGAGAAGGTCTTCAGCGACCATACCCTGAAGTCGTACCGCAGCGACCTGGACCACTTCGTCGCCTTTCTGTGCAAGGTGCATTCCCTGGGTGACCCGGCCGACGCCGAGCACCCCGTGGACGCCGCGCGGCTGACGGAGGTTCTGAAGGGCATCGACGTCCTGACGCTGCGCCGGTACCTGGCGGAGCTGAACGAGCAGAAGTACTCGCGCGCCACGATCGCCCGGAAGCTGGCGACGCTGCGGTCGTTCTACAAGCACCTCGTCCGCGTCGGGGAGCTGGAGGACAGCCCCGTTCGCGTCATCCGCACGCCGAAGCAGGAGCGGCGGCTGCCGAAGTTCCTTGACCCGGACGAGATCGAGCGGCTGCTGGACGCGCCCAAGGGCACCGACCTGCTGACCCTGCGCGACAAGGCGATTCTCGAAACGCTGTATTCCACAGGCATGCGCGTCAGCGAAGTCTGCCAGTTGAACCTCGAGGACATGGATTCCCTGGGCGAGGTGGTCCGTGTGCGCGGCAAGGGCAAGAAAGAACGCCTGGCGCCCCTGGGTTCCTATGCCCTCGCGGCGATCCAGCGGTATCTGCGGGCACGACAGGGCGCCCCCGACGCCGCAACGTTCGACCGCAAGCCGCTCTTCCTGAACCGTCACGGACGCCGGCTCAACCAGCGCAGCGTGCGGCGCAAGCTTGCCAAGTACCTCGCCGAGGCCGGACTGGACCCGAACGTCAGTCCGCACACCCTGCGCCACTCGTTCGCCACGCACATGCTCAACCGCGGCGCCGACCTGCGGGCCGTACAGGAACTGCTCGGCCACCGGTCCCTCTCGACCACACAGATCTACACCCACGTGACGATGCGGCGAATGCAGGAAGTCTACGACAAGAGCCATCCTCACGCCCAGGACGACGACGACCACGCCGACGCTGCCATCGAGGCCGACGCCGAGGCCGAAAAAGTCGGCGTCTGACCTCCTCCCGTCAGTCCGTCAACGCACCCGCCGGCGGCATGGCACCCAACGCCGTGAACTGTGACAGTGAGCATGTAGGGTGGCTGCTCCGCAGCCACGCGGAAGAGCAATCATGCCTGACGGGGCAGGCATGGCACCCAACGCCGTGAACCGTGACGGTGAACGCGTAGGGTGGGTCCCCCGGACCCACGCGGTTTCCTCACTCCGACAGCTTCTTCTCGAGTCGTTCGGTCACCAGGCGGGGATTGGCTTTGCCCTTGCTGGCTTTCATGATGTGGCCCATGATGCGTCCCAGGGCCTGCTTCTTGCCGGCCCGGTAATCGGCCGCGGGGCCGGGGTTGGCCGCCAGGGCCTCCTCGATCCACCGGTCCAGGTCCCCGGCGTCGCTCGTCTGGGCCAGACCCTCGGCCTCGATGATCTCGCCGGCCGTGCGGCCCGTGTCGATCATCGCGCGCAGCACCTTGTCGCCGGCCTGCTTGTTGATCGTCCCCGATTCCACCGCGCGCACCAGCTCGGCCAGATGCGACGCCGTCACGGGGAAATCCGCTTCGCTCTCGGCCGTCACGCCGCGCTCGTTCATCTCGCGCGCGAGCCCCTGCGTCACCCAGTTCGCCGCCGCCTTCGGCGAGCCCGAGGCCGCCGCCACCGCCTCGAAGTACCGCGCCATCTCGATCGTCGCCGTCAACACACCGGCGTCGTACTCGCCCAGGCCGAACTCGCGCACGAACCGGTCCTTCTTCGCCAGCGGCAACTCCGGCAACGTCTGCTGCAACTCCTCCAGCCACGACGCCTCCGGTGTCACCACCACCAGGTCCGGCTCCGGGAAATAACGGTAATCGTGCGCCTCTTCCTTCTCCCGCTGCACGAACGTCTCGCCCGTGTCGTCGTTGTACCCGCGCGTCGTCTTGCCCGCCGCCTTCAGCGTCCGGTGCGTCTCGTCCCACTCGGCCAACTGCCGCCGCGCCTCGAACGCGATCGACCGTTCCACCGCGCGGAAACTGTTCAGGTTCTTCAGCTCCACGATCGGCGTCGCGAACGTCTCCCCGTGTTCCGCCACGTGCAGGTTGATGTTCGGCTCGAACCGCATGTGCCCCATCTGCATGTTCGCTTCGCTGACGCCCAGGTACGTCACCAGTTGCCGCAGGCTCGTGCAATACGCCCGCGCCTCCTCCACGCTCGTGATGTCCGGCTCGCTCACGATCTCCAGCAGCGGCGTCCCCGCGCGGTTCAGGTCCACTTCGCTGCACTCCTCGCCGCCCGGCGCGTGGTTCAGCTTCCCCGCGTCCTCCTCCAGGTGAACGCGGAGAATCCGCACCGCTTTGCGGCCGGCCGGCGTCTCGATCTCCAGCAGCCCGTGCTCGCCCAGCGGCCGATCATACTGGCTGATCTGGTAGTTCTTCGGCAGGTCGGGGTAGTAGTAGTGCTTGCGGTCCCACTTGGTCCGCTCGTTGATCGTGCAGCCCAGGGCCATCGCCGTCATCACCCCGAGGCGGTACGCCTCGCGGTTCATCACCGGCAACACCCCCGGCATCCCCAGGCACACCGGGCAGCAGTGCGTGTTCGGCGGATCGCCGAACGACGTCGCGCACGAGCAGAACAGCTTCGTGCGCGTCTTCATGTGGACGTGCACCTCCAGCCCGACGACGAGACGGACGCTGCGTTCGTCGCTCACGCCACGCCCTCCTCGTCCAGAATCGCCGGCCGCCCGAGGGCGTCGCCGCCCTCGCCGCCGCGGGCTCGCTCCAGCCACCGCGCCGCCCCCAGCAACAGGCCCTCGCTGAACACGTCGCCCAGCATCTGCAAACCCACCGGCAGCCCCGCCGACGTCCGACCGCACGGAACGCTCAGCCCCGGAATCGTCGCCAGGTTCGCGCTGATCGTGTAAATGTCCGACAGGTACATCTGGAGCGGATCCTCGGTCTTCTCGCCGAACCGGAACGCCGCCGTCGGGCAGATCGGACCCATCAGACAATCCACCTGCTCCAGCGCGCGGTCGAAGTCCCGCTTGATCAGCCGCCGCACCTTCAACGCCTTCAAATAGTACGCGTCGTAGTACCCGCTCGACAGCGCGTACGTCCCCAGCATGATCCGCCGCTTCACTTCGTCGCCGAACCCTTCGGCCCGGCTGCGGCTATACATGTCCACCAGGCCCGCGTGCTCCGACGCGCGACGCCCGTAGTGGACGCCATCGTACCGCGCCAGGTTGCTCGACGCCTCGGCCGTCGCCACCAGATAATACGCGGCCACGGCGTACGGCGCGTGCGGCAGGTCCACCTCGACAATCTCAGCTCCCGCCTCGGCGAACGTCCGGATCGCCTCGCGCACCAACTGATCCACCTCGGCGTCCAGACCCTCGCCGAAGTACTCGCGCGGCATGCCGATCCGCAACCGGCTCACGTCCACCGCGTCCATCGCCGCCGCGTAGTCCGGCGGCGCCTCGGCCACGCTCGTCGCGTCGCGCGCGTCGTGCCCGGCGATCACGCCCAGCAGCAGCGCCGCGTCCTCGGCCGTCCGCGCCATCGGCCCGATCTGGTCCAGGCTCGACGCGAACGCCACCAGCCCGTAACGGCTCACGCGACCGTAGGTCGGCTTCAGCCCCACAATCCCGCAATGGCTCGCCGGCTGACGGATCGAGCCGCCCGTGTCCGACCCCAGCGCCAGCGGCACCATGCGCGCCGCCACGGCCGCCGCGCTGCCGCCCGACGACCCGCCCGGCACGCAATCCAGCGACCACGGGTTTCGCGTCGGGCCCGAGGAACTGTTCTCCGTGGACGACCCCATCGCGAACTCGTCCAGGTTGCACTTGCCGACGATCACCCCGTCGGCCGCAACGATCCGCTCCACCACGTGCGCGCTGTACGGCGCCCGGAAATTCTCAAGCATGCGGCTCGCGCAGGTCGTCGCCAGCCCGTCGGCCGTGCACAGGTTGTCCTTGACGGCCACCGGAACGCCCGCCAGCGGACCCAACGGCTCGCCGCTGGCCCGACGTCGGTCAATCGCCTCCGCCTCCGCCAGGGCCTGCTCGCCGCGCGTGCTCAGAAACGCCCCGATCCGACCGTCCAGACGTTCGATGCGCGCCAGCGACGCCGCGACCAGCTCGCGGCTGCTCGTCCGCCCCGCCGCCATCGCCGCCTTCATCTGGCACGCCGTCATGTCGAGCCATTCGCTCATCAGTCTTGCGCTTCCTGTGTACTCGCCGCTCGCCCGGCGCATCTACCGTAGGGGCGGCTCGTGAGCCGCCCATCATGGCCACGCGAGCGTGGCCATGCCACCCCGCCGAATGGAAGAAACGATACGAACTCGCAGCGCTTCCTCCGCTCGCCCCCCTCACCGGGCCCTGCGGGCCACCCTCTCCCGTCACGGGAGGGGCAACCACCCGCCGCCCGGTTCACGCGCTGCCGCCGTCGTCCAGGACGCGCGGCACCTTGAACCCTGCCGCCGTCCGCGCCGGAGCGTTACCCAGGGCCGCGTCGGCCGTCAGGCTCGCCTGGGGCACGTCCTCGCGAAACACGTTCGCCACCGGCAGCGCGTGGCTCAGAGGCTCCACGTCCGCCGTGTCGAGCTGGTTCAACTGGTCCACGTAATTCAGGATGCGCGAGAGTTGCTCCGCGAACAGGTCCACCTGGTCGTCGCGCAAGGCGATCCGCGACAGCTTCGCGACCTTCTCCACTTCGCTTCGCTGGATGCCCATGATCGGACCCTCCGCAAGGACGGTGACAGGTCGTCAAACGAAACCGGGCGAAAGACGCGTCGGAAACCGGCCGTCTCTTCGGCTCAGTGCCCGTCGCCTCTTCCGCCCGATCGGTGCGTCGATGCTTTCTACGGCCGCCGCAGCGCCGCCGATCAGCCCCGAGCCGCCTCGCCCACCTTCGGACGACGCATGGGCTTGGTCACCTTGCCGCTGCGAATGCACTGCGTGCAGATCAGTTGACGCTTGACCGTCCCGTTGTCCGTCACGGTCCGCACCTTCTGGATGTTCGGCTTGAACGTCCGCTTGCTGATGCCCGTGGTCTTGACGCCGACGCCGCCCAGATACTTCGCGCGGCCGCGACGAGCAATCGAACGTCCGAACGTCGTCTTTTTCCCACAAATCGCACACACTCGAGGCATGGCTGTTCTCCCTGCGAGAGCCTGGGGGCGACCCCATTCCGAAGACCGCGCCACGGTCAGGCTCTTCCCGTAGTCGATAGAAGGGGCTATTATAGCTTCCAGACGCCTTCTGGCAAGAGGGATTCCGGGCCCCCGGGCCCCCAAAATCCCGAAATAGCCCGCGAGGGCCTCCGTTATACTGGGTGTGATATGGCGCCGAGAGCCGACCGGGACATCGTGGCCCAACTTGTGTCGCAGTGCCGCCGCGGCGATCCGCAGGCCTTCGAACAGGTGTTCGCCCTCTACAGGGGGCCCCTCTACGCCTATCTCGCTCGAACCACCGGAGACCGACACGAAGCCGAAGACCTGCTCCAGGACGTGTTTGTGCGGCTCGTGGAGAATCTGGATCGCTATGAGGAATCCGGCCGGTTCGAGGCCTGGGTCTTCCGGATTGCGGCCAATCGCGTCCGCGACTGGGCTCGGCGTCGAAAACACGCCGAACGCACCGCCTCCGCTCCCCCGGGCGGTCGGGAAAACGACGGCGACGGGCCCTTGCCCGGCGTTCTCGACAAGGCCGTCGAAGCGCCGCCCGAGGGCCGGATGATCGCGGGCGAACAGATCCGCCAACTCGAGACGGCCATGGCCGGGCTCGAGGCCGACGAGCGACAGGTTCTCGTGCTTCGCCATTACGGCGACCTGTCGTTTCGCGAGATCGCCGATATCATGGGCAGCCCCCTGGGCACCGTTCTGGCCAAGAGCCACCGTGCCCTGCTGAAACTGAGGGACAAAATGGACCGCCCGGCCGCAAGGTCGGACCCCTGAAAGGCAAGTGCCGTGAGCGCGTGTGATCCTCGAGAACTCGTTCTGCTGGCCGCCGCCGAGCTGGATGGCGCGGCCCGCCGCCGCATCGAGGCCCATGTGGCCGAGTGCCCGCGCTGCGCCGCCGAACTCCAGGCGCTGCGACAGGGCCTCGCCCTGGCGGCCCGCCTGCCCGCGCCCGAGCCTTCGCCCGAGGCCATCGACCGAGTCCGCCGCGCCGCCCTCGGCGCCTTGGCTCGCCGACGCCCGGCCCGCCGGCCCAGAATCGCCATCCTGCGCCGTTATGCCCTGACGGCCGCCGCCGCGCTGGTCGCCCTCGTCGGCTGGTCCCTCGTCCAGCAGTGGTTCGCCCCCGATCCCGTCCCGCCCGGCCACGTCGCCGTCGCCGACGGCCGCGAACTGACCCACAACTGGGACCGCTGGCAGAACGCCGTCACCGACAGCGCCGTCCTGACCGAGGAACTGGGCACGTTGCAGCAAAGCGATCCCTGGACGCTGGCCGAGATACGCCTCGCCGGCAGCGCCAGCCAGAAGGCCGGCGACGAGCTTCAGGAGATTATTGAGCACGTGGAACTGATCGAGCACGACGCGGCCGACGGGTCCTGAGCGGCCGTCCGAACGTGGAGGAACCGAGCATGAGACGTGTGTTCATCGCAGGATGTGCGTCGGCGGTGGTGGCCCTGACGGTGCTGGGCGCCATGGGGCAGCCCGATCCGCGTCCCGGCGACGGGGCCGACCGCACGGCCCGGCCGCGCGACCGACGCGAGCCGCGATGGGCCCGCGACTGGGAGCAGCGGCTCGACGAAGACATCGCCTGGCTCCGCGAAAAGGGCCTGGACGACTACGCCGACAAGATCGCCGAGCTTCGCACGCAGCAGTCGTCACCCGAGAAACGCGGCGAACTGTTCAAGGCCGTCGGCAAGGTCCGACAGGTGCGGTTCCTGATCGACCGCCAGCCGGAGCAGGGCGCCAAGGCACTGAAGGCCATGCAACTCGAGAGCCGCATCTCGCGCCTCGCCCAGCAGTGGCAGGCCGCCGACAAGGCCGGCGACGACGAGGCCCGCCGCCAGGCCGGCGTCGAGCTGCGAAAACAGCTCGAACAGCAGTTCGACGCACGCCTCGAATTCACCCGGGCCCTCATCGAAGACATCAAACGACGCCTCGAAGAGCACCAGGCCGAACTGAAACAGCAGGAGCAGCTCCGCGCGCGGCTCATCGACACGCGGTTCCAGGAACTGACCCAGGGCGGCCCCACCAAGGAGGCCGACGACGCCCCCCTGGGCGTTCCGGGGATGCCCGGGGACGGCCCAGCCGCCTTGCCCGGCGCCCCCAAGCCCCCGCCCGCCTCCGGCGACATGCCGCCACAGTAGCCTTTCCAACGTGGCTGGCGGATGGTGCGGCCGCCGGCCCGATGGTTTGAAGAAGGCGAACGCGTTCTTGTGCCCGAGCGGGGGCTCATGCCCCCTGTCAGGCATGGCGGCCCGTGGCCCCCAGTCGCCCACCCAGAACCCTACGAAAAACGTCGATGCCGCCCCTTTCGACCCACCCAACCCCCCGTCGCCCCCCCTAACTGATGGTTCCGCAAGGCGTTGCAATAAGAGGAGAATAACATTGTCGGGCGTGTAAAATCTCACCATTTTCCGGGTTTTTGTGCCATTCTGCATTTGACGGAAGTCCTTTTACGGGCTATATATATGGGAGCGTTGGCGGTCGGCGAGCTTCATCGTCCTCAAATCACCCTGTAGAAAGTGATACCGCCGTTGACGTAACGATTTACATTCCGTGCGTGGTATCGGCCCCTTTGAACTCCACCTTGTGACGCCGCCACGTCCGGAATGTGTGCGACCGTAGTGTTGCGCACCATGAGGCTGCTCCTTAGAGACCAACCCGGTCGGTCTGTCGTGTCGTGTTTGCCGCGAACCGTGCATCGATTGGGTTGGCAGTGTCGTCTCCGAGCCTGGCGGCCCGGGGCGACTCTGCTGTAGAGCTAAGGAGACTGCGCATGAGGAAGCTCTTTCTTTGTCTGGCTGTTGCGCTGGTGGCCGCAGGAACGGCCGCAGCCCAGCAGGTTCAGCTCGACATCTCCGACGGATTCAACTGGGACGTCTTCTGCGGCGTCAAGGAGTACCAGGCCCTGATGTACCATGCCTTGGACTATTGGGGCATCGACCTCGTCGAGTTGCAGAGCGGCCCCGACCGCAACACGGCCGACCGGACCCACAACGGCCCTGTCTACTTCGTCAGCGGCGGCAACTGGCAGATCAGCAACATTGACGCTGCCCTGGCCGAAGCCATGAACCTGCCGCAGGACGGCTCGGGCGATTACCTCGGTTACGCCGGCCCGACGAACTGGTGGCGTCCGGGCTACAAGACCGGCACCCAGGGCTTCCCCGCCGACGGCGTCATCGCCGGTGCCGACCGCACCTACCATATCGCCTCGCACGCCGGCAACGTCACACTGCCCGGCGACTGGACCGAGATCGAAGACACCACGACCTGGACCGCCGGCGGCGCCGTCTCCGGCACCGGCCTCGGCCTGAAGTTCAACCTCATGGCCAGCTTCACCCGCGACGACACCGCCATTCTCCAGGACGGCGCGGTGGTCGCTGAACTGCCCGAGGCCCAGAAAGGCCACTACAACAACGTCAACTTCCTCGTGGCCGTGATGGACGGCTACAACGGCGGCCGCCACAAACGCATCTGGGCCCTCTACGGCGACGGCGGCACCGATCAGCAACTGCTCTTCGCCTGGGCCGAGTCGGCCGCCGACCTGCGGCCCCAGATGGACGGCGCCGGCGCTCCCTATGCCGGCTTCACGGCCGCCTACACCGCCAGCGAGTACTACTCCTACGGTACCGGCGCCACGGGGGCGGTGCGGGCTGGCAACAACACCATGTACGAGTTCTCCGAACCCCTGCCCCTGGACAAGACCAAGATCCTCTGGGGATTCATGATCGACGACAGCACGCCCAAGACCATGTACCGGGCTCGCGGCGCCGCCATCTGGGCCGCCACGGCTTTCGCCGCAGGAGACTCCGCCCACACCGATCCCATGCTGTCCGGCGTGGACGTCGAACCGGACCACATCCCCAGCACCCAGACCGTGCCGGCCGTCGTGACCGTCACCCTGAAGGACCAGAACCAGAGCCTTCTGACGGGCCTCGAAGACGCCATTGACATCGCCGTCAGCGGCGACGGCTCCAGCACCATCACCTTCGTCGGCGAAACCAGCGACGGCGTCTATGTCTACGAGTTCACCAACGACACCGCCGGCCTCAAGGAACTCACTGTCTCGGTGGACGACAACCAGCCCGAGCCCCCCACCGTCCTGTGCGCCACGGGCATGGTCGTCGTCTTCGATCCGAGCACCCTGCCGGTGGCCAACGCCGGACCCGACCAGATCGTCGTGGACACCGACGGCTCCGGCGACGAGGACGTCCTTCTCGACGGTTCCGCCTCCACCGACAGCAATGGAACCATCGTCAGCTACGTCTGGAAGTGGTTCGGCACGCAGGTGGCCGAAGGCCAGACGGCGACCGCTCTGTTCGGCGTCGGCGCCCGGAAGATCGACCTGGTCGTCACCGATGACGAAGGCTACACCGGCACGGACTCCCTCTGGGTCGAGGTCCGCGCACAGGACGCCGACCTCGCGCTGACGCAGCTGGACATCTCCGGCGGCTTCAACGTCGATTCCCTCTGGGGCACCTACGAGATGAAGGCCCTCTTCTGGTACGCCAATGCCAACGCGACGGACCTCGGCGGCGTCCAGGCCCAGGGCTACTGTTCCAACGCCGACCTCATGAAGGTCAACCCCGACATCGCCTGGCTCGTCTGGAGCCAGTACTCCAACGGCACCGCCATCACCGTCAACAACACACGCGACACCTACACGACCTACGTCCAGTGGTGGCACCCGGCCTACATCGACGGATCCGAAGGCCTGCCCGAGAGCGGCTACGTCCCCGGCCCCGCCGGCGTGGACTACTACCTGGCCTCCTCCAGCGGCAACCCGGTCATGCCAGGCAACCTGATTGACGCCGCCGACGACCTGACCCTGACGGCCCAGTTGGGCCCCAACGGCTACGATCGCCTGACCAGCCAGGGCATGGACGTCATCTTCAACACCATGGCCGTCGGCTCGGTGGACGTGACGTGGGTCTGGCAGAAGACCGAGGCCTATGCCGAGCTCCCGCCCGAGCAGCAGGCCGCCTACGGCAACCTCAACTGCGTCCTGACGGCCTTCGAGAACGCTCGCATCCACCGCGGCCGCCACATGCGTCTGGCCGCCGTCTACACCGACGACACCGAAGAGGTCATCTGGGCCTGGAACGATAATGCCGACCCGGAGAACCCCGACGATGACGACACCACGCCGTATCCGACCCTGGTCGCCGCCGACCACCCGGACTACAGCCTGCTGACGCAGGTCACGACGTACTACGGCGGCGGCGGCGCCGGCACCCCGGGAGACATCCGCGCCGGCAACTTCGCCCTCTATACCTTCGCGTCGCCCCTGACGCTCAACGCCGAGAAGACCCTCAAGGGCCTCCGCCTCTACGACAGCAGCCCGGGTTCCATGTACCAGACCCGCGGCATCGCGATCTTTGCGGCCACGGCCGGCGAGATCGGCGAAGGCTGGGGTCCGCCGGACGTGTCGGTGGCGACCGAGGATGGGCTCGATTGGGTGTACGAGAACATCCCGGCGTCGCTGGAA
>Ga0123329_1000986_pt1 | contig 27841 bp, 14 predicted proteins | sample BioC12SIPDNA_FD_89703 | JGI IMG/M metagenome (GOLD analysis project Ga0123329, IMG submission 89703) | Anaerobic biogas reactor microbial communites from Washington, USA - Biogas_R1_B C12 SIP DNA | ecosystem: Engineered > Bioreactor > Anaerobic > Unclassified | place: Washington, USA | collected...
ATCGGGTACATGCCCGTCGTGCGATCGCGGCGCTTGCTCCGCTGGATCATGCTGGTCATCGTAGCGGCCACGTCCGAGGCCTTGGCGTGAACCAGCTTGACTTTCTTGGGCACCGTCGCCCGCCCCACGTTGCTCACGTCGAGTTCCGCGATGATCTCCGCCACCCGAGCATGGTTGGCTTCTGACGCGGTGACCATCAGTGCGTAGTTGGCATGATCCGCGGTCAGATTCACCTGATCCTGGATCGGTCGGCGGGCATTGTCGGAGAACCGTGCGGTCACCGCCTGAATCACCGAACCAAGATCCGCGAACTGCAGGGGATAAGAACGCACCGAACGTTCTTCATCCGTCGCCGGCGGGAGATCCAACTGGGCGATCAACTCCTCCGCCTCCTTCATGTCCCGCTCGTTGGCGGTGACGATCAGGGAGTTGGACAAATCGTCGGCCATCACGGTGATCGGGTACATGCCCGTCGTGCGATCGCGGCGCTTGCTCCGCTGGATCATGCTGGTCATCGTAGCGGCCACGTCCGAGGCCTTCGCGTGAGCCAACTTGACCGTCTTGGGAAGCACGGTCCGCTGCACATTGCTTACATCCAGCTCCTTGATAATGGTCGCCACCTTCTCCTGATTGGCCGGCGAGGCGGTGATCATCAACTTACTGTTCACGTGATCCGGCGTGATCACTACCTGGTCCTGGACGGGCCGGCGAGCGTTGTCCTTGAAATGAAGGTTGATCGCCTGCACCGCCGAGGTCAGATCGGCGAACTGGATATCGTACGGGCGAATCACCCGTTGCTCTTCCGTGGGCGGCTCGACGTCGAACTGCTGAATCAGGGCCTTCATCTCCTCCATGTCCTTGGCCGAGTTGGCTGCCAGGAGCAGCGTGTTCGACGTGTCGTCCGCGGTGACATTCACTGGGTAGGTGCCCGTGGTGCGATCCCGCCGTTTGGATCGGGCGATCATGTCTGTCAGCATCTTGGCCACGTCGGACGCCCGGGCGTTCTCCAGCCGAATGGTCTCCGGCGTGGGTACGGCGGTCGTCGCGTCGCTGCGATCAATCTGAGCAAGCAAGGCCAGGATCTGCTCCATATCGTCGGCGGGCGCCTTGATGATCACGGATTGCGTGCCGTACTCCGGCGCGATGGTCACCTGCTCGCTGGCCGGAACTCGCGGCCCCTTGTTGAAGGTCGTGGTCAGAGCCTGAGCGGTATAACCCAAATCGGCGAACTTGACCGGCACGACCCGGGTCTGCTGGCCCCGATCCGTCACCTCCTCGACGTCCAGCGTCTCCAGGAGCGAATCGATGACCGCCTTGTTGCTCTCCGTGCAAGTCACCAAGAGCATTCTCGTCGAGGGCTCAGGCAATATGGAGATGGTCGTCTCCGCAGGCGGCCGGCTGGTATCCCCCGCCTTGACCAAGGCGGCAAACCGCTGGGTGAACAGCGTGGTCAAGGTGGTAGCAAGTTCTTCTACCTTCGCATACTTCACAGGGATCTGGTAATCGTTGACGGTGATCGCCGGTGGCGGGGTGGGCACATAGCCTTCCAGGGGATCGATCACGTTGGCCTTGATCTGGTCGATCTGGGCCTTGGTGCCGGTCACGTAGACCACATTGGCGGTGGGTTCGGCGGCCGCCCGGGGAGCCTGGGCTCCGCCGTGCCAGACCTTGCCGCCGTAGAGTGAACTGATCGTAGCGGCTACCGAGGCGGCGTTGCCCCGAGTCAGCGGGAACATCTGCGTGGCCACCGCGGTCGCATCCGACGGCGTCGAGTCCAGGTCGCCCAGGACCTTCTCGACCATGAGGAAGATGGCCGGCGTCCCGGCCACGATCAGCGAGTTGGTTCGCTCGTCGGCGCTGACCGCAAAGACGTCGGTCATCGCCCCGCGACCCGCCTGCTGCATGATCTGGGCCATCATCTCCTTGAAGCGGGAGAGCACGTCCGCGGCCGCGGCATGCTCGAGCTTGAAGACCTGAATGTCGCTGGTCGTGGTCTGATCGAGCAGTTCCGCGGCTTTGCTGATCTCCTCGAAGAGCTCCGGGGGCGCGGTGACGAACAAGATCTTGCTGGCGTCGTCACCGATGACGGTCACCTGTTGTCGGCCAGTGGCCTTGGCCGCGGCGCCCCGCCCGCCGGCGGTCCGTCCGCCGCCGAACATCTGCTGTAATTTCTCGGCCACATTGACCGCGCTGGCGACCCGTAATTGAATCTGCCGGGGCGTGGCCCGCTCGCCGACCATCTGGTCCAGTGACTTGATCTGAGTCTCGATGCTCTTCTGCTGCGTCTCCGGCGCCCAGACGACAATCGTATTGGTCTCGACGTCCGCGGTAATGCGGATGGCCCGGGCCCCGGTCGCCTTGGCATCATCCACGAAGATGGTCTTGAGCGTCTCGGCCATGGCACGGGCGTCGCCGTGCTCGACCTGGTACAGCTGCACCAGTCGATCGAGCCCCGGCGCCACATCGAGTTCCCTGAGGATGGGCTCGACCTTCTCCATGTCCGGGGCGAGTGCCCGAATCACCAGGGAGTTGGTGCGCTCATCGGCGGAGACGGACACCGTGCCCATCCGGGCCGGGGTGATCCCCTCCTCGCCTCCCCGGCCGCGCGTCCGCCCACCAGCAGCCTCACCAAACACCCGTTGAAGCTGCTCGGCCACCTTCGGAGCATCCGCATGCTCCAAGGGGAAGGTACGGATCTGCGTCGGGATCTGCTGAGACTCCAGCTTGTTGATGAGCTTCTCCACCAGGGTCATGCCGTCGGGCGGAGCGGAGACAATGATGCTGTTGGTGGTCGCGTCCGAAGTGATGGTAATGTCCTTGGCGGGGTTGAGCCGGACCGTACCCGTGCCTTGCTCGCCGGTTGCTCGCTCGCCGAGTATGGCCGCCTGCATCTCGAACATCTGCTGCTCGAGTTCCTCGATCATGGCGTCGGCGCCCATCGCGCCGGGCCCACCGGATTGACGGCCAGTGGGAATGCGCGGGCGCGTCGTGCGGGTCTGCCGGTCCTCGATCTTGAGGATGGCCTTGATCGCCCGCTCAACCTCCGCGGCGTTGAGCTGCTTGAGCTGGAAGATGCGAACGTCTACCGGATCGCGGCCGGCCGGCCGGTCGATCTTCAGCAACAGTTCCGCCACCAGGGGAAAGTCGTCCTTGACCGCCCGGACCACGAGTGTCTGATCGCGGGGGTTGGGGAAGACGCGGATGCGTTGACCGCCGGCCAGCGCGCGAGCCTGCTCCTGTTCCTGCTTGGTTCGCTCCTCTTCCTCCTCGCGGCGACGCGAGCCGGCGGAGCCTTCCTCTTCCTGTTGCCCTCGATCCGCAGATGCTGTCTGGCGATCCCCGGGCTGAGGGGCGCCGGGTTGGCGGGCACCCGGCTGCCGAGCGCCGGGCTGCTGGGTCTGCCGATCATTGAACATCTGCTCCAGGATCGTGGCCGCGATGGACACGTCCAAGTAACGCATGCGGAACACGCGGATGTCGCTGGCGACCTCGGTCTCCATCTCCTCGAACTGCTTGATGACCGTATCGAACGTGGTCTGGAGCCGTTCGAGATCGGAACTCGGGCCGACGATGTAGATCAGTCCGGTCTCCTCGTCGTACTTGACCTGTGTATTCCCGGAGGCGAAGGCTTCGGCGGCGGCCTCCTGGACGGCCTGACGGGCTTGGTCGGGCCGTGACTCATCATCCGGGAGCTGTCCGCTCGGCTCCTCGACCGTCGGCAGTTGCGGAGCCGGCGGCGCGGCCGCCACGGGCGCGGGCCTGGTCTGTGCCGCGGGTGCGGGTGCTGAAGCCGGCGCCTTTTCCTTGGCCGGCTGAGTGGCGGGCGGTTTCGCGTCGGCCGCGGGCTGACTGGCAGGCTTCGTCGCTACCGTGATCCGTGCCCCGGCAGCCCAATGCAGAGACGCCAACTCATCACGCAACGCACTGAGCGCACCCGTGGGTACGTACGGCGAAGACGAACCGTTGGTCACCGGGTCGTCATGGTGTACTTCCCGTTCCTGGATCATATCCAACGGGTTACGTCGACCGCGAAGCTGCGGGATCTCCTGGACCTCCAACTTCTGCTGCAACTCGGGCGACGCCGACTGCGTCACCATCTGCACGACCTTGCCCGCGTTCCCACCCTTGACCTGCTTGACCATGAGCATGATCCGCGGCGTCGGCGGGTTCTCCTCCAGCATGTCCAGCCAGTGCTCGACTTCCTTGAACTGCTCCGGTTTGCCGGTGACGATGACCTCGTTGCCAAACGGGAAGCTCTTGACGTACGGCGAGTCCCAGTATCCGAACCGGTCGATCAGGATGCGGTCCAGGGCCCTGGCGAAGTCGTCGGCCGAGCCCTTCTCGATCTTGTACGACATGGTGACGCTGTCCCGGCTCGGCGGACCAATCTGCTCGGCCCCTCGCCGACCCGCGAGCGTGGCCCCCTCGGTGGGCTTGGCGTGCTCCTCCTTCATCTCGATGATCTCCGTGATCAGCGGGATCTTGTCATACGGGGCGGAGACGATAATCCGCTTGCCGTAGGTATCCGACTGGATCACGACTTGGCCGTCACCGGCCGCACCGCCGCGTGTCCGCCCCCCGCCGTAACTGGCCATACTGCCGTAACCGCTACCCGAGGTCGCACCGCTGACCATCTGCTCCAACGTACTGACCACGTCGTAGACGTCGGCGTACTGAAGCTCGTAGACCTTGATGATCGGACCCTCAGGCCGGGCCTGGGCATCCAGTTGCCGAATGAGCTGCTCGGCTTCGTAAACCTTCTTCTCCGGGCCACGCAGGATCACCAGCCTGCTGGCCTCGACCGGGGTGACCGTCAGGTCGTCCGTTCCGCTACTGCTCGCAGCGGCGCCGCCACCGAACGGCGACCATCGGCCGTACGAGCGGTAGAACGATGACCCACTCCCGCCGCGACGACCCACCTGCTCCTCGACGATGCGGGCGACCTCTTCCGGCTTGGCGGTCTCCAGTTGCACGATGCGCATGGTGGACGCCTGGGCCGGCTGATCGAACTCGTGGATCAGCTCCTCGACCAGCGGCATCAGCGATGCGGGCGCGGAGACCATCACCCGCTTGGCCGTCCGGTGGGCGGTCACTTGCGGGCCGTCCTGGCCGCCGCCGTAGTAACTGAACCGCCCGCCGCCGCCACCTGCTTGCTGGCGCATTTCCTGGAACTTGCTCTTGAGGATGGGATCCACCATCTCCGCCACGTCGCGCGGCTCGGCCTGCTCAATGTCAATGTGCCGAATGATCAGGGTCATATCCTGCGACACCTGCGACTTGAGCATCTCCTGGATAATGCCGTCGATCTCCTCCATCTTCTCCGACGGGGCCGAGACCATCAGCACATCGCTGCCATAGTTCCCGATGAACTTCGGGCTCTCGGGTGACGACTGCCCCCAGCGTCTGGATCCGCTGGCGCTGACCGCGAACAACTGCTCGAGGTTCCTGGCGACGCCCGCCGTTCCTTGTGAATCCGTCGCGGTCAGCTTGTAGGTGCGAATCTCGTGCCTTGTGGCAGGATCCACGTCCAGTGTGGTGATGAGAGTCTCGATCTCGGCCATCTTATCGGCCGGAGCGAGCACCACGATGCTGTTGCCCACCTCGGACATGCGGATGCCGCCGGGCGTGGTCGTACTACTCGATCGGCCAAACCAGCTGCCCCAGCGTGACCCACCACCACCACCGCCGCCGCCGCCCTCGGACATGAACATGGACTGGATCGTCGATTGGATCTGGGAGGAATCGGCGAACTTGATGGTGAAGGTCTTACGTACGAAGTTCTTGGCTTCGTACTCGCGGTCCATCTGCTGGGCGAAGGTCTCGGCCTTCTTGAAGTCCTCCTCCGTGGAGGTGATGAGAATGCGGTTGCTGACCGTCTCGGCGACGATCTGAACGGGCGGCTTCTCCGGGCCGCTGCCCGCACCGCGGAAGCTGAACGAACCGTAAGGCGACCGCCCGCCGGTGGTGCTCGGGAAGATCTCCTGCAGCTTCTGCACCACGTAATCCACGTCCGCCCGCTCAAGCTGAATGGCTCGCAGCTCGACTTGGTCGGACGGGCCGGGCCGATCGAGCTCACCGATCAACACGGCCACCTTGGCGTGCGTCTCGTCGTTGGCGGAGACGATCACCGTGTTCGACTGCGGCTCGAACTGGAACGACGGCCCACTCGGAGCCCCGAACCCGCGCGGCGACCACCGCGCCGCGGTCCCACCGAACGACTGCGACAGAATCGAGGTCAGTGTCGACGCACTGGCGTACTGCAAGCGATAAGGCTTGAGCGTGGACGCGACCTCGGTGCGGCTGTCGATTTCACGAATGAACCGTTCGATGTCGGGCCACATCTGCTCGCGGCTGACCACAATCAGCGTCTTGGATTCGTCGTCGGGGATGAACTTGGGCAGTTCACCGCCGCCACCGCCACCGCCGCCGCCGTACCCCGGCCGATAGCCGTACGACCGAGCCGCGCCCCCACTCGATCCCCCGAACCGGGTCTGCAGCAACGACCCCACCGATGACGCGGACGCGTTCTTGAGAAGCACAAGATGCTCAACCGCCCCCGCCTCGGGATCGACATCCAGTTCGGCAATCAAGGCCTTAGCGTCGGTGACGTCCTTCAGCTCGCCAGTGAGCACCAGCCCGCGGTCGCCGACCGCGTCCGGAACGGCGCTGAAGACCTGCTGGCCGCTGCCAGCGCCGCTGCTGCGACCACCAGGCATGTAACTCGATCGGCTGGAGCGACCGCCCAGCGCCGTCGTCAGGATGGACGCCATCGTCGTCGCACTGGCATGTTCGAGCTTCACGTACTGGTACTTGGACTCCTCGGCCGGCACGTCCAGGATCTCGATGAACCGCTTGATCTGGGCCATCTCATCCGGCGGAGCCTTGACCAGGATTGACCGGATGTGCGGGACGGGCGTCAACTGCGCCGTCGAGCCGACGGTGACCATCCGCGGCGGCGGCGCCGCCGGCTGGGGCTGCCCCGGTCGGGCGGCCGGCGCAGGCGGCTGCACCAGTTGCTGCTCACCGAGCATGGGGCGAATGATCTCGACCACTTCGGTCGGATCAGCATGCTGAAGAGTCAAGACTTCGGTCTGCCCACCTTCATTGGCCAGATCGATGTGTTTCTCAAGGTACTCGGCAACCAGCTTGTGCTTGGCCGGTGTCGCCCGGACCAGCAGCCGGTTGAGACGCGAATCCGTGGTGATATCGACGTTCTCGGCACTTGATGAACCTGGGTCGGGGGTGGCCGCCGGGGCCGCCGGGGTCCGCGGGGAGCGTCCCCCAGCCGGCGCGGGGGCACCCGCGATCGTCAGGCTGCTCCCGCCCATGGGGGGCATCATCGCCTCGAGAAGCCGGGTGGCATCCTCCGGCGTCGCAAACTTGAGCATGTAGACCCGCACTTCGCGCCCGTCACCACTACCCACAACGTCGGCGTCCACGATGTACTCGAGCTGCTGGTTCACGTAGTAAGCGAATCCCTTGAGCTCGATCCGGTTGCTGTCCGGGATGACCGTCGCCCGCGCGGTATTCAGCGGCACCAGATCCACAGCCCGCTCGGCCAGCGTGCGGGCAGACTCCTCCTTGGGCTCGTAGCGCACCGCGACCAGCTCCCAGTCCGGCAGCTTCGCCGCCCGGTAGGCCTCCAGCGAACTGAACATCCGCGACGGCGGAATGTGCCGATACCACTCCGTCAGCCGCCGTACTTCCAGATAGGCGTCCCGCTGAAGCACCCAGTAGTCCATGTCCATGACCAACAGGTTGAACGTCAGCAGAGCCTCGTCGTATTCCATCAGTTTGGTGGACTGGAAGGTGATCGGCTTGGCCCCTTTGACGTCCAGCAGGTTGAGGCCCTTCATGCTCAGCCCGCTCATCTGGGACAGGTCGGCAAACATCCGATCGACCGGGGTCTCCTTCCAGGAGAAGAAGTAAGGTCGTTCCTCCGCGGGCAGTACCCACCACTTGGGATCGGCCTTGAGGTCCGGCAGCCCGGTCTGAGAGTCCCTCGCGACGGCGTCCGCGGGTGCGTTTGAGGTGTCGTCGATGGGTTGGACCGCCGGCACCGTCGGTGTGGCCGGCTGCGTGCTCGCGGCTCCAGTCGCCGGTCGGCTTGTGGGACGATCCCGGCCAACCGCCGGGGCAGGGGTCGCCGGTGTTGCGGGCGCAGGCACCGGGCGAACGTCTGGAGAAACACTGGGGGTTTCCGGCACGGGCTCCACCACTTCGCCGGACGGCGGAACCACGCCAGGCTGACCCGGGACCGCAGGAGACGAGCCCTCCGGTCGTGCCGAATGAGGCCGACTCGGCGACGGCTCCATGCGACGCGGAGACATCGGCCTGCCTTCCGGGCGTCTGGGACCGCGCACTTCCGGCGTCTCGGGAGACGGCTGTTCCGGTGCCGGCGGAGGCGGGGGCGGCTCGGCTTGATCCGAGGGCGGCGGGGCTTCGATCCCCTGGGCCGCGGCCTCGTTGAGCAACTGCTCGATCTCGCGCAGATCCTGCTCCGAAACCTCGGGCATCCCGCTCGCGTCAAGCCGAATGCCGGCATCTGCAGGCACTTCCGCCGCTGCGGCGGCTTCGGCGGCGGCATCCTCTTCCGGCGAAGGCGCGTACTCGGCATCCGCGGGATCGATCTGAACATCCGACTCTGAGGCCGGCACCGGCTCGTGGTCCTCGGCGACAGCGGGGCCCCCAGGTCTTCGTCGGTAACCGGGCCTGTCGGGCCGCGCGCCCGGATCACCATACTGCCCGTCGGGCCGGCGATACTCGCCCCGGCGACCGCGCTGCGGCGGAGGAGGTGCAGCCTCACCCTCGTCGGGATACTCCATCAGCCCCTCTTGCGGATACGCAACCTCGGGCTGGGCGGCTTGCTCCTCAATGTAGTACGGATCAGCCACTTGCTGATCGAGCTCCTCGATCAGTTGCTCCGCCGTCGCCTCGTCCACCTCCGCCGGCGGCTCCGCGGCCGGGTCTTGAGCCCACCCGCGCTGCCAGACAATCACCGCCACGCAAACGGCCAGGGGGAGCATCCAGCATCGCCGCCAGCCCATTCTCGAACCACCTGTCGTGCTTATCGCCATCGGTCTGGGCCTCCAAATAGCCCCTCGTAGTACTTCACCTTGTCTCGTTCTGCCGGGTTCGGTCCGCGATCGTCGGCTTGGGCCGCCCATCCGAATCAACCCGGTCCCCGGTTTATACCCGCCATACGCGCTTCCAGTTTCAACAGGTCGTGATAGACAACCGGCTGATCGCTCTCCGTAAGCGGCTGGCAGTTCTGCAACGGCTCACCAATCGCGTGGAAACGTCGTTCGCCGCCCTTTTGCGTCACGGCGCCCTGTGGATGCACAAAAATCAACGTGCCGCCGTACATCTCCTCACCAATCTCCCGGTGCTCCTCAGCTTGGCCACGCTGCCGGGGATCCTCCAGAACCACAAACTGCCCACGGGGCGAACTCAGCAACCGCCCAACAATCATCTGGGCATCGCGCGGCGGAGGCGTTGGAGCAACTTGCGCTGGCCGCTCCGCCTGACGCGGCGCCGTAGTCGGCCTCGGGTTCGTCGGCCTGGGCGGAGGCGGGGGCTCGTAAGGCTGGAACATCTTCTTGTCCAACATGGGTTTATACTCACCCAAGCTGGCCAGCATGGTCCGCCCAACAGGCTGACGGTTCTCCGGTTCCAGCTTCGCCACCGGAATCCATCGCGGCTCGATCATCTGGTTGCCCGACAGAAGCAGCGTCTCGAGCCGGGCGGTCATCTTCAGCAAACCCTTGTCCGCCGCACTGACCCGGGCCAAGTCTCCCCCTTTGCGCACCTGCCCGACCGAAAGATACTTGATGCGCACCGCGAAGGGCTGGCGATGGAGCTCGAACATGAAACCGACCAAATCGTCCAGCTTGCCCTGCGCGGAAACAGTGCAGTTGAGCACACGAATCTTGTTGCGTAACCAAGGAGCCGGCCGCCCCAAGTCCACGCGTATGTCCCGCAATTTGGCCTGATCGGTCAACCGGTACAGCTCGTTGCGCAGCCGGGTCATCGCTTCGTTCTCGTCCATCGAGAGCGTCTGTGGACCGATTTCCGTCAACCAGCGCTGTTTGATGAACTCAGCCTCGGCCTGATCGAGCTTGACCTTGTTGATATCCCGCTCAAGTCCGGTGATCTGCGTCCGGTAGTCGTTGAGGGCGCCCCGATAGAGATTGACGCCCCCCCGCCCGGCCGCCAAGGCCAAGCCGACTCCCATGAGTATCATCATCATGCGTTCGCGCTTATTCATGACGCCAGAGCCTCAACCTGAATGTGCACCGCGTCCTTGACCGGGTAGGGCGAGTCGCCGGGGTTCTGCCCGCGACGCGCCCGGATCGCCTCCGCTCCCTTCCCGGGTTTGGCGGAGAACACCGCTTTCCCCTTCGCGTTTCGGATCTCCGCCACCGCATCCACGATCCGCGTCGCGACCAGCTCATCCTTGGCCACCAGATCGATCTTGATCTCGCCGCGCTCGTTGAATGTCACTTCCTCGATATAACAGTCCTGGTTGGAGGGGAACACATCGATGAGCTGCTTGAGCTGGTCGATCCAGACAACACTCTGTTTGCTCCAGGAGTCGATGTCCGCCGTTTGCTTGAGCAACTCCTCGCGCGCCTTGGCGTCCCGATTGTGGTAATCTCGGCTTGTTTTCAGGTCGGTGATCTTGCTCTTCAGGTCGTGGAGCGGCCAGTAGGCGACCAGCCCAGCGGCGGCCACGAACAAGGCAACGGTGATCACCGCCATCGGGCGGCGACGGCGGCGAACACGCTCCACCGCCTCAGGCTCTTTGGGGTGCAGAAAGTCAAAGTACCGCATCCCCTCGTCAAGACTGCTGATCGCCAGACCGATGGCCGCACTGAACGGAGCCGCTACGACATCCCGTCCTCGCCGCCAGCGAATCGCGGAGGGCACTTCGTACAGCCGCGTCGGCGCACCAAACCGACTCTCAAACCGATCGGCGACCTCCTGATCAACGCCCTCCCTGCCCGCCAGAATGATCCGGTCAATCGTCGCCCCAGGGGCTGTCGCCCGATAGGCCTCGACCGTCCGGCTGACCTCGATCAGCAGGGCATCCATCGGGCTCATCCGCGGCATCCCGTCGTCGACAAGCGGAATCGTCCCCTCGGCGACGGCATCGGGATCGACCACAGGCTGACGCATGGGGGCCTTCAGCCCGGCCGGCGGAATCAACACCGAGGCCGCCCGAGAGTAGGCCAGGCGACCGTCATTCAGAACGTTGATCTCCGACATGGTCGGCCCGACGTCGACCATCAGCGTTCGCCCTTCAGCCACCTGCTCGCCGTCCAAGCTCGCCACGTTGGCGTACGGCCGCAACCCGATGCGGTCCAGCTTCAGGCCCGCCGCCACGATCGCCTGCCGATACCGGTCCACCACCGCGGATCGGGCCGCCGCGACCCAGACGTCGGCCATCGCCCCCTTCGCGGGCTCACCGCTGATCGCAAAGTCAATCACCGCTTGATCCCGGACAAACGGCAGGTCCTTGACCGCCTGCACCTGGACCATGGCAGCCATATCCTCGACGCTCCCCGATGGAAGCGAGAGAAGATTCAGGGCTACGTCCTGCCGAGGGATATCCACCACCGCGCGGCGGGTGCGAATCCGACGCTCCCGCAAGGTGCGCCGGAGAAAATCGCCCAGCGACGCCGGATCACGCACGTTCACCCCTTCGGCAATCCGGACTTGCACCGCCTGACGGATGCGCACGCTGCTGCGGCTCAGCGTCGCGTCAACCACCCGCAGCGAACGCTCGTCACAGTCAATACAGACGATGTTGCGATCACCGATCATCGAATGAGAAGCCCTCGCTTCTTTGGTCGTCCCACACCGGGAAGCCCAGACCCAGCGACGATATGTCGCGATAGTACTTCACCTGGACCAGTTGCCCCCGAATCTCGATCAGAGCCTGAAGCCGAGCCGCCGCGCCCACATGGTCCGCGAACCCGATCGCGTCCACCGTGAACTGGATCGAACGCGTGGTCACCAGGTTCGAGGCCAGAGCGAACTTCTCCGGCGTCAACGCCCCACTGGTCACCAGCCAAGCAGGCGTCATCTTGTCCTCGCTACCCAACTGCGCACGACGGCTGATAATCCCTTCCACGTCGCTGTCCGTCAGACCCGGTATCGTCCGCAGCACCGGCGCCGCAGCGGTATTCACGTTGATCTGCCCGATCAACACGGGCTGGCTCACCACCGTCAGCCGATCCATCAAGACCGCCATCTGATCCGCGGTAATCGGGTTGGGCAACGGCTGACCGCGCTCCCGCCCCTCCGCCGCTCCACCGGTCCCACCGGTTCCACCGGTTCCACCGGTCCCACCGGCTTCTCCAGCCCCTCTGGCCCCGTCCCCCCCCCTGCCACGGGTATCCCCGGCGGCTCCGTCGGCCTCCCGGCCTCGCCCGCGGCCTCGCCGAGGCCGGCCACGATCTCCGTCCTCTTCTTCATCCGGGGGCGGAGGAGGCGGTTCCTCAATTTCCTCCTCACCAGCCCCGCGCTCGCGAGGTGAGACGCCCTCTCGGCCAGGCTCGCCCGAACCACGCGGTCGGCGACCACGCTCATCTTCATCCTCCGGACGAGCACGATCCGGGTTATTATCGGCCTCTCGGTCGGTATTGCGTGACCCCGTATCCCGCCCTCGACCATCTCCGCCGCGTCCGCGACCACGACCTTCGAGCTCCTCAATTTCGCGGTCCAGAGCGTCCAAGTCAAACTCGTCAGACGGTTGCCCGCCAGGCCCCATCCGACCCTCCCCAGCCCCAGCCTCGGACGGACCCCCGTCACTCTCGCGATCGGCAGACTCCTCGCCCTCCTCACCCTCCTCGATCACGCGGTTGGCAAGCTGGCGCTGAGCGGAGTAGTCCTCCCACATCTCGTCGTAGTTCGACGAGCCGTCCTCATACACTTCCAAACCAAGCAGCTCACCCACGGACCGGAACCGGTACCCGCGTTGCTGGGCCTCGCCGATGAACTCAATCACTTCCGGACTGAGATCCTCAACGATGTGTGCCGGCAACCGATCGGGATTGGAGAACTGGAAGAGGTTGATGTTCACCCGGTACTTATTGTCCAGGCTCGTGTTGAAATCCCAGGAATGCACCGTGAGATAGGGCAGAAGGCCCCGGTCAAGCATGCCGTCGCCGTTGTCCGGCGGAAAGGCCCCTTCCGGGCCGTCGTCCTCGTTGTCATCCAGGTAACCGTTGCGGTTGTAGTCTTCGCCGAAGAGGATCCGCCCATTCCAGCCTTTGACCATCAGCAACTCCTCGATGGTCTGGAAGGGGCGATTCTTCGCCCGATACCGAGGCTCGAGCGTCATGTAGTACGCACTCTCGGCCCCGAAGGACGAGATAAGCGTGTCGTCGGTGTCCCGCCAATCGATCAGCGAATCCGCCAGCTCCTCAACGTGGGTCGACCCCAGGTCAAGCAGGCGATTCTCCACCAGTTGATCAATCAGGCTGAGCAATTGCTCCCGCGTGGCTTGGTTGATGTTCAACCGGCTGGCTTCGTCGGTCACCCCGTAGCGGATCCGCGTGGTCTGCTCGTCGGTCTCGCTGGCCACCAGGCTGAACCGCCACGCGGGCTGGCCCTCAACCTTCTCCTGATCCGCGAGGCTCTCCGAGCCGCCGATCTTGTCCGGTGCCCACACGAGAATGCGACGGAAGGCGTCGGGGTTGTTGTACCACTTCTCGACATCCGCCCGCTCCGTGCGCAGGAGCAGAACGGCCCGCGACACGCCGGCCTCCGCCGCGAGACGCGCCTGCTGACGATCCATCAACGCCTGAACCGAGGCCACGTCCGCGTTCATCCAGTATGAGAAGCTCGCCCCAAGGAGACTCAGTACCGTGATGATCACCAGCACCACCACCAGCAGCATGCCGCGTCGTACGGGTCGTGTCTTGGAGTCCATCACTGCCCGCCCTCCTGACGACTCATGCTGTCCGCCACGCCGTACTTGCGCGAGCTGAGCAGAGTCTGATCGGCCTGCATGATCGGCACCACGATACTGAAGCGATCGTTGTAGTAGGTTTCCTCCTCGCGGCGTTCTTCGGTAAGCCGCAGTTTCTCCAAATCGAGTTCGTCTTCCTCCGGCGGGACACGGGTCCGACCGATGGTGATCCGCACCGCCTGGGGCATCACGTATCCCTGGTCATTGGGCCCCTTGGGTACCGTGGAGCCCTGCTTGCCTGCCGCGGCACCGCCCAACAGATCGGTCAGTCCGCCCAGGTCGCCGGTCTCCGCGGCGGCTTCCGTACCGGCCGACTCACCCTCTGTAGCCTCGGCCGTATACTGCCAGCGATCTCGCCAATCCGCCCCGTCGAAATAGCGGAAATCGATGTACTTGATCTCCGGAGCGACCAGTTCCCCCTCCGCCTGCGGGACCATGGACTGTTCCGGGTCCTCCTCGTCTTGCATTCCCGGCGTCTCGTCATCCTGGACGACAAATTGGGGATTCGGGTCGAAGGTCCGCTGCTCCGTACGCCAAAGACCGTGGCAGAGCTTGACCCCTTCGTCGTCCACCAGTTCCTCATCCCAGATCAACTGGTAGGTGATCCGGCGAAGATCGAGTTGAGCCGGCGGCAAGGTGTCGCGTTGCGAGTCGTATTCGTCGAAGGCATAACGTTCGGGCATGGCCAGGCGGATGATGGTGATTTTCCTCTCATCACCGCTGAAACCGATACCGTCACCGGGCACGATATCGGTCGCGTGGCGAATCTCGTCGGCGATGCGATCGAGAACCGCCCGGTTCAGCTTGGCGTCGCGAGTGGCTCGCGATCCCTCGTCGCGGGCTTGCATCACGGTCATGTAAAACGCGAACACGCCGCTCATCAGCAGAATCGTCAAGGACAGAGCGAGAATCGCCTCCAGCAAGGTGAAGCCGCGGGTGGAAACCACGTAGCGGCCAGACACCCTGCGCGGCTGCGTCAAACGCCGTTTCAGGGGCGTTACCGTGGGCAGAGCCGCGACCGTCAGCAGAGCCGCGACCGTAAGGGAGCGGTTCTTCTCGGCAGCGAGCGACCGCTCCCTTACAGTCGCGGCTCTGCTGACGGTCGCGGCTCTGATGCGCCACGCGCTCCTCACTAATCCACTAGGAGGCATCAAGCCCCCAGGACTCGTCCAAGCGCCGGGATGGACCACACGCTTCGTCACCTGCGGCTCCTTGGAGCGGCTCCCCGCCTGTCCGATCCACGATCGTCATCACCCTCCTCGCCTCGACGGGGTCCGGGGCCGCGACCATCACCCTCATCGCCTCTGTCAAATCCGGGGCCGCGACCATCCCCCTCCTCGCCTCGATCAAATCCGGGGCCACCATCGTCGCCCTCGTCGTTTCGCCGCGGACCTCGTCGCTCCGCTCCTGGGCGGTCGGTGGAACGACCGGCAGCACGATCGGCATTCCGCTGGGCCGCGGTGTCGCCGGCACCGGGACGTCTCGGCGGCCCGCCCTCGCCCATGTCATCGCCGCGTTCACCACCTGGGCCTCGCCCGGGTGGGCCGCCTTCTCCGGGCCGACCGCGGCCACGCCCTCCTCGCCCGCCACGCCCCTCGCGTCCGCCAAGGAGATTGCCCGCCAGCAGGCTTCCCAACTCGTCGTCACCCGTAGCCCCCGCACCCAACATCATCTCCAGCACGGTTGCCAAGCCCAGAAACTCCTCCTCAGGCAGCGTGGACAGGATCCGTGGGTCAAAACCACTGGGATCCGTGAGGTAACTCAAGATGGACGTATCCACACCGAGTTCCCCGAGCCTGGAAAGGGCTTCACTGATCGCGGTATTCGCTCCAGCATTTGCCGTGGATCCGCCGGCATCGCCCGAGCCGGCGGCATCTCCGGCCCCGGCGATACCACCGGTCGTCGAGCCGTCGCCCACCAACCCTTCGATCTCCTCGGGCGACAGGCCAAAGTCCCGCTCGACGTTCACGTCCGCCGGCGTGAGATGCAACCGGTAGGCGGTGCGGATGATCCGCGTCCCCTCGTCCTCGATGTCAATCTCCAGGGCAGGATCGTTGATCTGGTTCTCGACCTCGGAGCGGTTGAAGCCGATGTCCAGGGTGAGCATGTACAGGTCATCGACGTCGGCGCGGTCCGCACGAATGCGCCAGGTGTAGCCCGGAGCTTTGACGCCAAAGTCGCCCTTGATCTCATCGTCGGTCGCTTCGAGGCTGATCACGCCGGCATCCAGTTCGGCGATGATCGTATCGGTCAACATGACCGCTTGCGTACCGAGATTCGTGCTGTCGGCGGCATCCAATCCCGCGCGGATCTGCAAGCCGACCAGCACCATCCCCATCAACAGCAACCCGAACGAGAGCACGACCTCCAACAGGACCGCTCCTCGCGCTCGGGTGTTGCCAACGCGTATGGTCATGGCTATGGCCTCCGACTCCGGCCGCCTTGGACTCCACCATCCTGACGCGAGTGCACCTCGAGGATGTTGTCCTCCGTCAACACGTCGCCCTGCGTGAAGTCAATATGCAGGATCGGCGAAGCCCCGCGTTCGTTCATCATCTCGACCTCCTCGACCCGCAAGGCTCGCTGCATCCACACCTGCCCCGTCCGCCCGTCCACGATGACGTTCAGGATTTGTGGCGCGTGTTGCGGCTCGACGACGACATCGTACGGCAGGTCGGTCAGCACGAAGGTGACCCAGTCGCAGGTGCCGTCGATGTTGAGCGTCAACGGTACAAACGACGCGACGCCCTCCGTGATGCTTGGTCCTGCGATCGGGCTGTGGGGCGAGATATCGAAGTTTGGCCGGCCGCCAAGCACCGCCACGCATCGCGTCCCCGGCTGCAGGACCTCGTACCGTCCCCATGGGGCGTCGTACCCCTCGAACAAGTCCGGGTTGCCCAGGGGGTCCACCTGTCGCAGGATCTCGGGCTGCAAGGTTGTCTCGGGAACGTCGATCTCCTTCTCGGCATAGCGATCGAGCGGGTCCGCCGTGCCGGGGAACTGGATCCGATACCTCCGTCCATCCTGCATCGCCTGAGCGTGGGTCATGGTGATCAGCGACCGCAACCGATCCGCCGACTCGACCAGGGACCGCCGCCGCATCTCCGCCTCGAGCTCGGGGTAGAGGAAGGCCGCCAGTAACCCCAACAAGAGGAGCACCAGCAGAACCTCGATCAGCGTGAAGGCGCGCCTGGGCATGGCCAACGTCACAATCCGGAGCCGATCTTCCCGAGGCCGTTCCCGGTCGAAGTCGCCGAGGCAACCTGCCCGACCTGGGCCTGACCGCGGCGAGGTACGTCGGTATCGCACACTTCAGCCGCCATCAAGAGCCTCCCGCCACGCGGCCGGAGGCTTAGCCCTTCTTGAAATTCGCGATGTCGTCATCGGTCCCATCCTGCCTGTCGGGGCCGATGCTCCACAAATCGTAGCTGTCCTCGTTCGTATCCCCAGGGCACTTATACTGCAACTCGCTGCCCCAGGGATCCTTCAGCTTGTCCAGCGACTCGAGGTACGGCCCGCCCCACTTGGCGGCGTCGTCCTCATCGCTGGGCTTTTCCACAAGTTCCTTCAACTCCTCCGGAAGACGCCCCATATGCAGACGGAAGATACGCAACTGGCTTGCCACGTGCCCGCCGTCATCCACCATCGTCTGGGCAATCTGGACCTCCGCGCGGCGCTGAGTACCCATGAACGACGGCACCACAAACGCCGCCAGGAGGGCGATGATGCCCACCACCAGCAGCACTTCCAGCAGCGTGAAACCACCGCGACGACGACTCCGACTTCTCCTGCTCATCTTCATCTGTGCAACTCCTTGCTTTGACCGGCAAGATAGCCGGCATCAATCAGTCTGGCTCCGGCGTCTCGCCGGTGCCCGGCCGCCACGGGGGCAACCACTCCAGGGATTATCCACGTACTCCTAGTGCCGCACGGCACTGATCTTCAGAATCGGGACCAACAAGGCCACCGCGATGACCAGCACCAAGCTGGCCATCACCATCAGCATCAACGGCTCCAGCAATCGCACGCCCAGATCGATCTGCCGCGCCGTCCGGGCTTCGTTCGAGTCGGCGATCTGCACCAGAACCGTCTCGAGATTGTTGCTCTCCTCCGCCACCGCAATCATGTCCACGATGTCCGCGGGGAAAAGCCCGCTGCTCGCCAGCCGCGTCGCCAGCATCTCGCCCCGCTGCACGTTCTCCGTGGCTTTGTCGATCTCCTCGGCCAGGATGATATTGCCCGCCGAGTCCTTCGAGATTTTCAACGCCTGCAGGATCGGCACACCGTTGTGCAACATCGTCCCGAGAATGCGACAGAACCGGCAAATGGCCACCATGGTCACAATGGTGCCCATCACCGGCATGGTCAGCTTGAGCCGGTCCATCCATCGCTGCCCCTGCTCCGTACGCACAAGCGGAACCAGCACCACCAGCAGGACAACGGCCGCACCCAGAACGTACACGCCGCTATCCCGCAGAAAATCGCATGCGCCGAATAACGCGGTCGTCACCCAGGGCTTCTCCACCTTGTCGAGGAAGTTGCGGATCTTGGGCACGACGAACACCATCAGGAAGGTCACCACGGTCACGCCCGCGAACAACAGGATGCACGGATAGATCATCGATCCGATGAGCTTGTTGCGCAATTCGTCCTGCTTTTCGGTGAAGATCGAAATACGCATCAGCACGTCTTCGAGGAACCCGCCCTGCTCGCCGGCCCGCACCATCGCGATGGCCAGCTCGTTGAACGCGTTGGGGTGTTTGGCCATGGCATCGGCCAGCGGCTCGCCGCCGGACACGTCGTTATGCACGTCGCGGAGGATTTCCGCCAGCAACGGGTTCGACGCCTGCCGGGCCAGCACGTCCAGGGCCCGCAACACCGGAACACCCGCCCGCAACAGGTCCGCCAACTGGCTGTACAGCGTGGCCACGACCCGCAGCTTGAGGCGTTTTCTTCCGCCGGTCAGCACAGCTCGCGCCGTCTGGCTGCCTTCGGTCACCGAGATGGGGAACAGAGCCCGGTCGTCGAGCATGCGCAGCACCGCTTGCTGGCTCTCCGCCGTCAGCACGCCGGTGATCGTCTCACCGCTGTTGGTTTTGGCTCTGTAGGTATACGTCGCCATTTCAACCGCTCATGGCCGGTGCTTCCGCCCGCACAGGGAAGACCACCGGGCTACGTCACTGTGCCCACAAACACACTCCACCCGACTCGTCAGCGGAGGGATGCTCAGGCTGGCTGGACTGGACTTCCGCAACGCGATCCTCCCTGATCGGGTCCCGGGCGACACCGCTAAGGGGCTTGCGGCCTCATGCCGCTCGCTAGACTAAGACGGCCCCCCGGTGAAATCAACCGCCATCCCCCCAAGACGCGTTGGCCCCCAGCGAGCAGCCAGGGTCCCTCAGAACGGCCCCGGAGCACCTCTTCCCCTTATACGCCCGGACCGCCGAACCGATGCAGAAAACGCCCGCGATCACCGGGGTCCGGGAACATGCCTGGAATGGCGTAACAGGTGGAATGGACAGAAGTTAATCACGAGGGGGACGGAGTTCAAGCGGACACATCACAGGCGACTGCCCAACGCAAGCCGTGACCGTCTGACCAGCGGTCTCCCGAACGGGTCGGCGGGCAGCGGTAAAAAAGCACGAGGGCCGCGAGATCTCCCCAGACTCACGGCCCCCTGCTGACGAAGGCTTGGGCAACCCCCGTGACAGGCCTCCTCGTCCCGTGCTCGTCTCCCCGGCGAGCCTTACGAGTCGATCTTCGCCTGACGCGAGCCACCTGCCCTACGGCTACGAATAATGCCGTTGGTCCTCATAACAAGCAGGTGCCGTGCCACAGTCGGGGCGACGTCGGCGAAGTAGCTGCAACTCTCTGCTATATTTGACATTAACGCATGCTAAGCCTGTAGCGGACCAGGCCGCGCGGCCCGCGGATGGGTAAGTTGGCGCAGTTTGGCCGTTCCGCGGGTGGGGATTTTTGCCCACCTGTCGTAACGGCCCTCGTGGCGGGTCGATGCGGCCGGGCTTTGGCGGTTGGCTTCGTTGACTCTCAGCGAGGTGAGAGCCATGTGACGCTACCGTCCATACCGGCGACGATGGCACTGCCTTCGGCGGTGACGGCGACCTGAGCCATGACTGGAAGGTCAGGCGTCGCCGCGTACTCCCAGAGGAGTCGGCCGTCCGCGGCGTCGTGGGCAGTGACGCGACCATGGTTGGAGCAGACGAAGACCTTGCCGTTGACCTCGACGGGGGCGAGGGGGAATCGGCCAAGGCTGACAGGTTGGGACCAGACGGCGTTCCCCTGGGCGTCATAACGGGTCAGGCCTTTGCTCAGTCCGCGTGCGTAGAAGCCCTGGCCATCTTCGGTCAATCCAATGGCGGCGACGCCGGCGGCGATATCGCCGAGGTACTTGCCGTCAAGGGAGTAGCTTCCCAACTGATAGCCACGGTCACAGAAGAACAGGCGGTCGCCGACGACCAGGCCGGCGCAATCGGCGGCCCCGTAGTAGCGATTGCGTTTTTTGGCATCGCTGAATCCGCTGGGTGCGCCGGCTTTCCATCGCAGCGAACCGTCGGTGGCATTGATGGCATAGACCTGTGCGTCCCACGCCCCGACGTAGAGGACGCCGTCGTGGAGCAGGAGAGGCTGCTCGATGCTGAAGGTTGCGTGGCGGACGGACCACTTGGGCTCTCCGGTCTGGCGATCGAGGGCGTGCACGTAGCCTTCGAGGTCGCCGACGTAGAGGCATTTGGGATCGAGGGCGGGCGTACCGAAAGCGCTGCCGTTGACCTGCCGCTTCCACATGGTAGAGCCGTCGAGGGCGACGGCGTACACGTATCGATCGGCGGATCCGAAGTAGAGGATGCCGTCGGCCAAGGCGGGAGCGTGGAGAATGGCCGCACCGACATCGATGAGGGTCTTGGCCTGCAAGTTGTCGGCGGTTCCCGCGACGAGGCGGGTTATCTGTCCGTCAGTTGAGGCGACGAGGCATCCGCCGTCGACGACGATCGGCTGAGCCTTGCACCCGGCGGAGAGAACGGTGCGCACCGGCCGGACCGGGGCGTCGGCGGGCAGGTAGCTGAACGAGGCGACGCGATCAAGCTTCATCTGATCGCACTCGCCGGTGAGACGGACGAAGTGCATCCCGGGCACGAGGCCGGCGGTTGGCACCTCTCCGCGATACGCGCTGGCGGAACCAGCTCGAAGAGCTACGGTCTTCTCTTTGTCATTATCGAGGGACACGGACAGGGCGGCGGGTCGGCCACCGGTCGCCCGGGCTTCGATGCTCACGCCTCGGCCGACGATGGTCATACCGTCACGGGGGCGGACGACCTCCAGGCCGGGGGTTGCGCGCTTGGCGATGGGTTTTTCGAGCACGACCTGCATGGGGCGTTCTTCGTTCTTGAAGCGGTAGACGACGCGGAGGGTACCGTCGATGACGGAGATGATGCTGTAGCCGGTGTTGGGGCCGAAGGTTGACCCGCCCATGACACTGTCGAGCGTTCCCCACTTTTCGGAGCTGACTCCGTGGCCGTGCCCCATCATGTGGAGGACGACGTTGTGCTCTCGGATGGTCTCCAGGAGTCTCACCGGCTCGTGCGGCTGGGCGAACTCGCCGCTGGAGAGGGGATGATGGCAGAAGATGAAGACGGGCATATCCTTGGGGACCTTGGCGAGGTCGTTGGCCAGCCAGGTGATGGTTCGTTGGTCGATGCTTGGCACGGGCTCCTGAGGGGTGGCGGTTTCGATTCCGATGAATCGGCAGCCGAACTGTTCGAATGCGTAGTGGTCGCCGCCGTGTAGCTTGTGCATGATGGACAGCATGCTGGTCCACGTGTTGTCATGGTTGCCGGGGGTGTAATAGACGGGGAGATTGAGTACGTTGAAGGATTTCTCGACGTTTTTCCATGTATCGGCGATGGCGCCGAACTCGGTGATGTCTCCGGTAGCCACGACGAACGCGGGCTTCGGAGCGGTGAGGTTGAGCGGCTTGAGTTCCTGCGGCGTTCCGAGCTGCTCGGCGATCCAAGCCAGACCGGCGGTGCTGCGATCGCCGGCGAACGGGCTAGGCGTTCCAGCGGGCCAAGGGCTTATGTGCAGATCGCTGACATGGACGAAAGAGAAGTTCTCCACGCGGGCCGCGTCGGCGGCGGGTGTCCACACGACGGAGACAACGGCCACCGCAAGAACCCACACCCACCCGGCGGACACGTGACAATGACGGATACAAGACATATCGTTCTCCTTGATGATGACAGAGCGTATGATACGGAACTTGGGCGGAGTTGGCCAGACAAGCGGTGCCGAACCATGAACCGTTCGGATCTACGCCACATTCTGATTCTGCTGCTACTGGCGGTTGCGGTGCAGGGGGCGGCGATCTTGGGGATTGCTCGACTGCGAGGCTCGGGCACCTCGTACGCCTTTCGGTCGCGGGACTCCGGCGAGTACGTAGCGTTGGCACGGGGCATTGCTCGTCTGGGCCGTTACGTGCCGGTGGATGAGAACGGCACGATCACGGGGCCCGCGGATACCTGGCGTGTGCCTGGCTATCCGGCGTTTCTGGCGTTGGCGATGTGGGTCGCGGGTGATTCGCCGAGCGTTCTGCTGTTATGGCAACAGGTGATGGCGTTGGCGGCGGCGCCTTTGCTCTACGGGCTCGTGCGCAGCTTCACTTCGTCCCGCGGTGCTCTGATCGCCGCGATCGCGTGGATTGCCGATCCATTCCGCCTGTACCACAGCCAGTGGTTGTTGGCGGAAACGCTTTTTGGCGTGGTGATGCTGGCGGGGTTGTGGACGTGGGCCAGGGGAGTGAAGCACGGCTGGAGTATTCGTCGTGCGGGGGTGTTGGGGGGATGGGCGGGTCTGGCGTTGATGGTGAGGCCGATCGGGATCGTTCTGCCGCCGCTGGCGTGGCTGGCGGTCATCGGGGGGGCACGGCGGGAGCCTTTGCGTCGGATTGCTCTGCTGGGCATGGTGAGCATTGCGAGTTCAGGGCTGATCGTCGGGCCCTGGCTGGCTCGGAATCACGGCATCACGGGGCGGTGGGCGCTCTCGCATCAGAGTGGGGCAAGCTTCGCGTACCACAAGGTTGTCGATGTGCTCCTGTGGGCTGACGGGCGCCACGATCGGCGGTTTGACGCGGCGGTACTGGACGAGGTTCGGGCGGGTATCGATCGGCGGCTCCAGGAGAAGTGGGAGGAGGCATACGGTCCTCTCAGTGCGGAACAGCGGCAGGCTTTGCGTTGGGAGCACCTGAACTTCGGCGAGGCACCGGGCGTGGATCCCTTCGCGGCGTCTTCGTTGCTGTGGGCGGTGGGGCTGGATCTGCTGGCGGAGCATCAAGTGGCGACAGTTTCCTGCTTTGGGGTTCAGGGCTTGTCCATGCTGGTTTTTCCGCTGGGGCTGGTGCTGGACCCGCCGGCCGGTTCGGAGGCGGCTCCGCTGTCGTTGCTGGGGGGCGGCTCGGGCACGGGCAGGATGGTGGCGGGTGCGATCGGCGCGGGTTACGCCCTGCTGGTGCTCACGGCGGCGACTCGGGTCGCGGGTGCGATGCGGGGTCGGCGTTGGCCGGGGCATCTGTGGACCCTGCTGCCCGCGGCAGGATTGTTTGTGTTGACGCTACCTTTCGAGGATCCGCGGTTTCGACTGCCGCTGGTGCCGATCCTGTGGCTCGTTGCGGTGGTGAGTTGCCGGACCGACGAGACTTGTAGTGAAGCTCAAGGGCGGTTGAAATAGCGGGATCGTAGGCGCCACTTGCGATAGCGGTTGGGTACGGTGGTGGTTCTCCGCGTCGGTTTGCACGTTCGCCAAGGGCGAGAATCGCGCCGGCCGCCACAGGGGGCGGCCGCTACGCCGCGTGCGACGGCAGCCACAGGGGGCGGCCGCTACGCGGCGTGCGCCGGCCGCGGTGACATGGTTTGGATCCGGTTGATCCCCAGGCACATAAGGAGATTCACAGATGCGGTTTGGATCACTCTGGAAAGGTCTCGTGCTGTTCGCGACTGCCTCGGTGGCTCTGCTGGCGGGGTGCAGCCCACAGGTTGGCGACCGGCTTCATCGTACAGGCGAGGAGATCGTAGCGGCGGGACAACTGTTCCACGTCGGCACACCGGTCGTGCTCTGGATCGACCCGGGCGGATACGACGCCTACCGCGGGCATCGGCATTTCGAGCCCAGTGAGTACTTTCCCAAGAATCCGGTCTCGCCCGGCAACCCCAATCGCTATGGCACGCGCGGCAACCTGAGCCCCGAACTGCAAGCCCGCGTCGATCAGGAGGGCTGGACGCTGGAGAACTTGCAGGAACACGTGGATCAGTTCGTCTACCATTACGATGTCTGCGTGACGTCGCGTCGCTGCTTCGAGGTACTGCACGACCTTCGGGGGCTGTCGGTTCAGTTCATGCTCGATCTGGACGGCACGATCTATCAGACGCTGGACTTGAAGGAACGCGCCTGGCACGCGGGGACGGCGAACGACCGTTGCGTGGGTGTTGAGATCGCGAACATCGGGGCGTACGGGAACATGGAGACGCTGGACAAGTGGTACGCGTTGGACGATTCCGGGTGGCCGTTCGCCATCTTTCCCGACTGGGTGAAGGAGACGGGGATTCGCACGCCGGATTTTGTCGCCCGCCCGGCCCGCAAGGGCATCTTCAAGGAAGTCATCAACGGCCGCGAGGTCATGATGTACGACTACACGGAGGAGCAGTACCAGGCTCTGATCAAGCTGACGGCGGCTCTGCATCGCATCTTTCCGAGGATGACTCTCGATTGCCCGCGTAACCCGGACGGCAGCATCCGCTGGCATGTGTTTGAGAAGGAGGAGCAGGCGGCCTTCAGCGGCTTCATGGGCCATCTGCACGAATCGAAGGGCAAGGTGGACCCCGGCCCGGCCTTCGACTGGGAGCGAGTGCTCGCCGGCGCTCGCCGCGAGTTAGGCGTGTGAAGCGATGACCATGAGGGATGATCGGCGTTGAATGGCACGTGTCGGCGGTTCCATATTGGCTTTCTCTCTCATCGCGGGAGTGGGTTTTGACTCTCAAGAAGAAACTGGCGGGCAAGTTCATCGTCTTTGACGGGCCGGACGGGTCGGGCAAGGGGACGCAACTTCGGCTTCTGGCCGAGGCCCTGAGCGGTCAGGGTCTGGAAGTCGTGCTGGGCAAGGATCCCGGCGGCACGGAGATCGGCGACCGGATCCGCGCGGTGCTTCTGCGGCACGATCTGTCGGAAATGGACGTTCGCTGCGAAGCGATGCTGTTCATGGCGTCGCGGGCTCAACTGGTCGGGGAGGTGATCGAGCCCGCGTTGGCGGCGGGTAAGGTTGTGCTTTGCGACCGGTTCATCTCGTCGACGTGCGCGTACCAGGGCGCGGCGGGTCACGATCCCCATCGGATCATCGAGCTGGGTCGATTCGCGGTGGGTACGACCTGGCCGCAGTTGACGCTGATCATCGACGTGCCGACCGAGGAGGGTTTCCGCCGGACGGGTCGCAAGCCGCACCACGCGCGCAAGCAACGTTCTCGGACGGACGCAAGCCAGGGACTGCTGCTCGACGATGTGGAGCACGACGCGATGGAGTCACGGCCGATCGCCTATCACCGCAAGGTTCGCAAGCTGTTCCTCGAGCTGCCGAGCGAGTATCCGGGGCGAGTCGAGGTGGTCGACGGGTCTGCCCCGACGGCTGAGGTGCACCGTCGCGTTCTGGAGGTGTTGGAACGTGTCGATTTTTGACGTGCGCCACCAGCCTCGGGCCCATCGGCTGCTGCAGCGGGCGCTGGCCAGCGAGCGGATGCCGCACGCCTACCTCTTCGCGGGCCCGGAGGGCGTAGGTCGCGAGATGCTCGCTTGCCGGCTTGCTCAAAGGCTGCTGTGTGCATCGCCGGTGGACCAGCCGGCGCCGGCGGATCTGCGTGAGACGCTGGGTGTGGAGCGGGTTGGCGAGGCCTGCGGCACGTGCCCGGACTGCCGTCTTGTGCTTGCGGACACGCACCCCGACCTGACGGTGATCCACCGTATGCTGGCCAAGCAGCACCCGGATTCGGAGGTTCGCAAGAAGAAGGCACAGTCGCTGAGCATCGAGGTGATTCGGCACTTCATGATCGGGCGAGTGGCTCTGAGGCCGATGCACGGCCGGGCGAAAATCTTCATTATTCGGGAAGCGGAGCGGCTCAGTGACGCGGCGGAGAACTGCCTGCTCAAGACGCTGGAGGAGCCGCCGCAAGACACGTTCATCATTCTGATCAGTTCGGCCATGGACCGCATGTTGCCGACCACTCGGTCTCGTTGTCAGCAAGTTTTGTTCGGCTCGCTGCCGGTCGCGTTCATCGCGGAACGGCTGGCGGAGTTGCGGCCGGCCACGAACTCACTGGAGGTCGCTTATCTGGCCCAGCACGCGAACGGGAGCCTGGGTCGTGCCCTGGAGTGCGCGGACGATGGGCTTTTCGCGTTGGCGACGGCGTGGGCTCAACGGCTGGGCAAGTTGGCGTCTCAACCGCCGGGTTTCTCGGCCACCGAGTTGGTGGAACCGTTTCTGGCGGATGCTCGCCAGCTGGCGAAAGGTGTGGCGGAGCGTGATCCTGAGATGTCGGATCTGGACGCTTCCCGGGCGGGCCTGCAGCGGTTGCTGAGCGTCCTGGCTGGGTGGTATCGGGAGGCGATGCGACAGGCGACGGGCTTGCCGAGCGACGCGTCCCAGGCGGAGTTGGACGGGCTGGTGCGCGAGATTGCGGCCGGATGGGATCCGGGTGCGATGGTCCGAGCCCTGCGGCAGTTGAACGACACGGACTTAGAGGTAGGGCGTAACGCGAATATCGACTTGGCGGCCGCAGCGATGTTCATCCGGCTGGCGGGTGTGTTTCGGCGTCGATCGGCTCGGCTGGTCTGAAGACGCGAAGGCGAGCCAAGGCGGGATGATCCTCAAAAGTCGCCCGATATGCTACAATTCGGGGCTGGTGCCGGGCGGAGCATGGTCCGAACCCGGATTGAGGCATAAGGATCGACTGGTATGGCTAATGGACACTCCAACGCGGATGCCCCGTCGAGATCCGGAAACGGTCCGGAGAGGACCTATTCGGCGGTCGCGGTTCGCTACGGCCGAATGAACCACATCGGCGAGTTCAGTTACCCGCCGAAGATGCGGTTCACCTGCGGCGGCAAGGTGATCATCTCGACGGACCGGGGGATCGAGATCGGGGAACAGATCAGTCTGACGTGCGGGGATTGCGATAAGTCGGTGTCGCGAGAGCAGATGCGGGCGTACGCCAAGCGGAGCGGTCCGGACTCGTACCGGCTCAACAGCGGGCGGATCCTGCGTGAAGCCACGGAAGCCGACTTGGCGGAGCTGCGTCATATCGAGATTGGGGCCCGCGAGAAGCTGAAGCTCGGCGCGGACTTCGCGGCCGAGTTGGGCTTGCAGATGAAGATTGTGGACTGCGAGCACATTTTCGGCGGAGAGCGGATCGTGTTCTACTTCATGGCCGAGGAGCGGGTGGACTTCCGCGAGATGGTCCGTCGGCTGGCGAACGAGTTTCAGACACGAATCGAGATGCGTCAGGTGGGCGCCCGTGACGAGGCGCGGCTGCTGGCGGACTACGAGACCTGCGGCCGGGAGTGTTGCTGCAAGAACTTCCTGAAGAGTCTCAAGCCAATCAACATGCACATGGCCAAGCTGCAGAAGGCGACCTTGGACCCATCGAAGGTCAGCGGGCGGTGTGGCCGACTCAAGTGCTGTCTTCGCTACGAGCACGAGTCGTACGAGGCCCTGGTGAAGCGTCTGCCCCGGATGGGCTCTCGGGTGGCTACCTCCGAAGGGATCGGCCGGGTGATCGACCGGCAGATTCTGACGCAACTGGTGAAGATCAT
>Ga0123329_1000989_pt1 | contig 27788 bp, 41 predicted proteins | sample BioC12SIPDNA_FD_89703 | JGI IMG/M metagenome (GOLD analysis project Ga0123329, IMG submission 89703) | Anaerobic biogas reactor microbial communites from Washington, USA - Biogas_R1_B C12 SIP DNA | ecosystem: Engineered > Bioreactor > Anaerobic > Unclassified | place: Washington, USA | collected...
GAGGCGAAGGCCGGCACCTCGAGCGTCGCCTTGTCGGTCGTCAGATCGTAGAGTATCTCGCCCTTCGCGACGTGCTCCCCTTCCTGCTTGTGCCACTTTGCGACCGTGCCTTCGGTCATCGTCTGGCCGAGCTGCGGCAGGTGGACGGGCTCGAGCATCTTGCCTCTCCAGGATGGAATTCACTGCGGGAAACGCCCATTCTACGGGCCGCGCCTCCGGCGTTCAACGGGCACGTCACGCCTCTTCCTCGGCCCCCGGCTCGAACAGCACGTGCGTGTGCGTGCACACGGACCCCACCAGCCCCAGCCCGGCGAACGTGCTCAGCAGCGACGACCCGCCGTAGCCCACCAGCGGAAGCGGCAGCCCCGTGATGGGCGCCAGCCGCAGCGCGATCGCCATGTGCAGGAAGCTCTGCAGGGCCAGCAGCGACAGGACGCCGCCCACGAGAAGCCGCCCGAACGGGTCGCGCGTCTTGCACGCGATGCGCGCCAGCAGGAACGCCAGGAACAGGTAGACGCACGCGAAGGGCGCCGTGCGCACGAAGCCCCACTCCTCGGCGATGACCGGGAACATGAAGTCCGCGTAGCTCTCCGGTATGCGCCCGAGCCGGTTCAGCACGCCGCGGCCGTAGCCCTGCCCGTGCATCCCCCCCGCCGCCACCGCCGTGATGGCCTGCTCGGCATTGTAGGCCGCGCTGGAGTCCCGCGTGGCCGCCGGGTTGAGGAACGTCTCCAGCCGCATCCGCTGGTAGTCCTTCAGGACGCCCGGGATGAACCAGGCCGCCGCCAGCAGAGCAACTCCCAGGCCGACGACCAGGGCCAGGTTCCGCACCGGGACGCCGCCCAGAAACGTCATGGCGAAGAACAGCGCGCCCAGGATCAGCGCCGAGCCGAGGTCCGGCTGACCCATGATGAGCAGCACGGGCAGGCCCGTCAGCGCCGCCGGCATCGCCAGGTCGCGCAGGCGATCCATCCGCTTGCGGCTGCGCAGGTAGTCGGCCAGGACAATGACCAGCACGTACTTCATCAGCTCCGAGGGCTGCACGTGGAAGAAGCCGACGTTGTACCAGCGCTGCGCGTAGTTGATGGTGGTGCCCAAGGCGAAGAGCCCCGCCAGGGACAGCACGCCGGCCGCGTAGAGCACCGGCGCCAGCCCCCGCAGGTGGCGGTAGTCCAGGAGCGAGAACACCACGAAGGCCACGAGCCCCAGCCCGGCGAAGACCATGTGCCGCAGCGCCATCCCCAGCGACGCCGCGCTGTAGATGAACGCCACCCCGACGAAAGTGAGCGCCACGGCCGCCAGCAGCAGGTGCCACGGCATGCGCGAGATGGCAGCCCGCCCCACCGCCGTCCTGATGATGCCCGCCCGCATGACCACCTACTCCAGAACCGCCGCCCCGTCGCCGGAGCGGCAGAAGAACACCTCCGCCTCGCCCTCGACGTCCGGGTGCGCCCTCAGATACCCGGTCAGGACGCACCGCGCGATCTCCGCCTCGCAGCCCGGCCGCACCAGCGCGACGCAGCACCCTCGGAAGCCCGCGCCGCTGAACCGGGCTCCGTAGACGCCGGGCGCGCCGCTCAGCACCTCATAGCCCGTGCGCAGGTGCGCCGTTCCGCACTCGTACAGTTCGATGGAACTGCGCCCGGACTCCGTCATGAGCCGGCCGAATCGCGCCAGATCGCCGGCCGTCCATGCCTCCAGGCCGTCGGCCACGCGCGCTTGCTCGTCGAAGTAGTGCCGTGCGCGCTTCCTCAGCGCCGGCGCCAGCGAGGCCGCGTGGCGTGCATGCACGTCGGGCGGCACGTCGCGAAGCCGCGGACGGTCCGGCACGGCCATGCCTGCCTCCTTCAGGAGGGCCTCGGCGGCGGCCCGGCATTCGGCCACACGGGCGTTGTACGCCGTCGAGTGCAGCGCCGTGCGCAGCCCGCTGAACAGCACGGCGATGCGGAACTCCGCCCCGCCGCCGGGCGCCAGCCGCCGCGCCCGGCCCGTCGCGCAGTCCAGATGCGTCAGCATCCCGGCGCGGCTCAGCAGGATCATGGACTGGTCCAGGGTGCCGTTGTTCAGACCGACGTAGTCGTTCTCCACCGCGCGGTCGAGTTCGATCAACTCCCGGGCGCTCAGCTCCAGGTCGTTCGCCGACGCCAGCGCCATCAGGTAGGCGAGGCCCGCCGCCGCCGAGGAACTCAGGCCCCCCACGTTGCGCGAACCGTCCACCAGCACGGCCACCCCGCGCCGGAGCGGCCCCAGCCGGCACAGGGCGGACGCCGCCCCCCGGGCGTAGTCCGCCCAGTCGCCGGCCCGCGGCGGCACGGCGTCCAGCGCAAACCGGGCCGTGCCCTCGAACTGCAGGCTGCGCACGGCCACGCAGCGGTCGGCCGTGGGGGCATAGGCCGCCAGGAGCGCCCGGTCGACCGCCATGCCGGCCACGCAGCCGCCCTGGTGGTCGACGTGCGCGCCGAGCGGACAGACCCGATAGGGGCTGCGTACGACCCGCACGTCCGCAGGCGCCGCGCCCGTCCAGTCGGTCAACGCCCGGCGGAGTCGTTCCGCACGCGCGCAGTCGGCCGCCGGGCATTCCGGGTAGTCCATCGCGCAGGTTGTCCGCAGGAGGAGGATGGGCGCACTGCGCACAGGGTAGCTGCGGGCCGCCGCGCGTGTCAAGGCGGGCGTTGCGGGCCGGCCCCGCCGGTGCCCGCCCCCCCGTCCGTGCCCGGCCGCACAACGGCAACGGGGCTCACGACCCGGCCCGTTCGGTTGCAGGTTGACACAGGCGCCGTATGCTATAGAATGGCGTTCGTAGGGGGTTGTGCGACATGAACCCATGACTCTGTGCGAGGGAACCGATGGCCGAGGAAGCCAGACTCCAGTGCCCGTCCTGCGGGAAAGAGGTCGGGCTGGGCGAGATCGAGTGCCCGCACTGCGGCGTCAACCTGAAGAGCGGCGAGGCGTACGAGACACGCGTCAAGCAGGCCAAGGGCAAACAGGAGCATCCCGAGCATTTCGGGGGGCGCGTCGGGGCGGCGGTGGTCGTGGCTCTGGGCCTGATCTTCTTCGCAGGCTTCATGTATGAGCGGGCGTCCCGCAAGGTCCTGGCGGACGTGCCGGAGTTCTTCCGCCCGCCCGTGGAGACGCTGCAGAAGGTCGACGACATGCTGGCACGTGCCGATCAGCAGCAGGCGATGGGCGAGAGCGCTGCGGCCGGCAAGACGTTCGCGGATGCACGCCACGAGCTGGAGGGTCTGGTCGAGTGGCTGCAGAAGACGGACGAGTCCATCCGGTCGGACGCGGCCTATGCCCAGGATACCAATCCGCACCCCTGGAGGCAGCAGAAGGAGTACAACCGCGGTGTGGCGAAGCGCCAGTTGAAGAACCTCCGCGCCAAGGTCGAACTCCGGTTCAAGCGCATCCCCGCCGCCTGAGGGACCCTTTCCGACCGAGAAGGAGACGCTCTGTGAGCGATGCAGTGAAGGACGTGACCGACGCGACGTTTGAAGCCGAGGTTGTCAAGTCGGCCTTGCCGGTGCTGGTCGACCTGTGGGCGCCCTGGTGCGGCCCCTGCCGCATGGTGGGGCCCGTGATCGACCAGATCGCCGAGGCGAATGCGGGCAAGCTGAAGGCGTACAAGCTGAACGTGGACGAGAACCCCGCCACGGCGTCGAAGCTCGGGGTCAGCGCCATTCCCACGGTCGTCCTGTTCAAGGGGGGCAAGGAGGTCACCTCGCTGCGGATGATCGGCGCGCAGGATCGGCAGGCCTATCAGCAGGCGGTGGACGACTTGCTGGAGGGATAGCGGCCCGACAGGAGGGCTTTCTCAGTGGGCTGACAGGGCCGGGCTCCGGACGGAGCGCGGCGGGGTCCCGGAAACACGGCGCGGGAGACGGCACGCCGACGGGTGCCGTCTCCCGCGTTCATTCGCCCGGTGTCGTTACTCTTCGGCGGCGGGCTCGCGGACCTCGTCGCCGACGGTGATCGTCGGGGCGACCTCGGCATCGGGGCCGGGCTCGCGTTCTTCGACGAGTTCGAAGATCACGCGTTCTGCGTTGTCGCCCAGGCGGTTGCCGATGAGCCGGAGCGACCGCTCGGCGCCGCCGATCTCGTAGGTGATCTCAGGTATCTCACTGACGGTGCCGCCGACGGGGAGGCCGAGGCGGCTGCCGCCGACCCGCACGATGCGGGTGTAGCCGCCGGGCCGGTTGGCGTAGCGGCGGGCGAGCGACGCCTGGCCGGTGAGCCAGGGGCCCTCTCCGAAGAGCTTCTGCACCATCTCCTTGTCCTGCAGGCGCCGCAGGGCCAGGCGGTAGTAGTGGAGGTAGCGGGCCCGATCGGCCGCATCGCCCGTGTCCTTCCAGGGCAGCGCCCGCCGGGCCAGGGTGATGATGCGTTCGACAAAGGGCCGCACTTCCCTGGCCTTGCCGATGGTTGTCACGATTCTCTCGCAGCGCAGCAGGTCGGCCGCCATGTTGCGCCGAAGCGCCTGGCGATGGCTCGCGTTCCTGCCCAGCTTACGTCCCTTCTTGCGGTGTCTCATCGCTTGCCACCCGGCTCTGCTTGATGATCGAACGAAAGGGGTGGCCGCACTCAGTCCTCGTGCGGCGCCAGCATTCCGACTTCCAGCCCGTGCTCAGCCAGCCTGTCGGCCAGTTCCTGCAGGGTCACCTGACCGAAGTTCCGCATGGCCAGCAGGTCGGACTCCGACTTGCCGAGCAGGTCGCGGACGGTCTTGATGCCCTCTCCTTCCAGGCAGTGCAGCGCGCGGGCGGTCAGGTCCAGAGCGGAGATCGGCATGGAGAGCTTCGACTCGGGGACCTGGGGCATCTCGAGGTGCTTGACCTCGGCGATCGGCGTCGGCTCCTCGAACGGCAGCTGCCGGCCGAGTTCGAAGTATTCGATGAACGGGTTCAGGTGCTTGCGCAGGACCTTGGCGGCCTCCACCATGGCCATCTCCGGGCTGACGACGCCGTTGGTGTGGACCTGGAGGATCAGGCGGTCGTAGTTCGTGCGGCGCCCGACGCGGGTGTCTTCCACCTTGTAGCTGACGCGGCGCACCGGCGAGAACAGCCCGTCGACGGGGATCACGCCGATGTCACGCGGCAGGTCCTCGTGTTCTTCGGAGGGCACGTACCCGCGGCCCTTGCGCACGGTCATGTGGCAGACGAAGTCCGTCTCGGCCGCCAGGGTGGCGATCACCTGATCGGGGCGGACGATGTCGACGTCGGGGTCCGGGTCGATGTCGCCGGCGGTAACGACACCGGGCTTGTGGGCTTCGACGCGCAGGACCCGCTCTTCGTCGGGATGGAGCCTCAGCAGCAGCTCCTTGACGTTGAGGACGATCTCCGGGATATCCTCCAGGACGCCCTCGATGGCGCTCAGTTCCTGCTGCACGCCCTCGAACCGCACGGCGACCACGGCGGAGCCCTCGATGGAGGACAGCAGCACACGGCGCAGGCTGTTGCCCAGGCTGTGGCCGAATCCGCGCTCGAAGGGCTCAGCGACGAATTCGCCGTAGTCGTCCGCAAGGGTGCTCTGGTCAACGCGCACCCGGACGGGCAGCTCCAGACCTCGCCACCGAACTCGTATAGCCATCTATGTCTCTCCGCTTGTCCGTGTTGCCGTGTGGAAACAGCCGGGCATGCGCCCGCTGCGATCAGCGCGAGCAGAACTCGACCACAAGGCCGTCGTCCACCTCGGCGGTCACGTCGGCTCGCACGGGCATCCTGGTCACCCGCACCGTCAGGTCCGCGTCGTTGACGGCCAGCCATCCGGGGCCCGGATGGCCCGTCTCTTCCCGGTGCTCGCGCGCAGCGTCCAGGATCGCGTCCACCGGGACGGGGCGCACCACGTCGTTCTCCCTGACCAGGTAGTTGGGCACGTCGACCTTGCGCCCGCCGACCTGGATGTGACCGTGCGTGATCAGCTGGCGCGCCTGGGCGCGCGAGACGGCCAGGCCGGTGCTGACCAGCACGCTGTCAAGTCGCCGCTCCAGCAGGCAGAGCAGGTTCTCGCCCGTGTTGCCGGGGATCCTGCGCGCCGCCTCGAAGTAGCGCCGGAACTGCCCATCGAGCACGCCGTAGTAGCGCTTGCACTTCTGCATTTCGCGAAGCCGCACCGCGTAGTCGCTGGGGCGGCCGCGCCGCCAGCCGTGCATTCCCGGCGGCTTGCTGCGGCCCTCCATGGCGCACTTCGCCGTATGGCAGCGGGCGCCTTTCAGGAAGAGCTTGGTGCCTTCCCGGCGGCACAGCCTGCACTTCGGTCCGGTGTTCCTGGCCATGCGTTTCTACTCTCTTCTCTTCTCTCGGAAGCTTCCGCAGGGCGCCTCAGACGCGGCGCCTCTTCTTCGGGCGGCAGCCGTTGTGCGGCAGCGGGGTCACATCCTCTATGGAATGGATGGACAGACCGGCGGCCTCCAGGGCCGTGATGGCGGACTCCCGTCCGGAGCCCGGGCCCTTCACCTTCACCTCCAGCTCCTGAATGCCCATCCGCTTGGCCTTGTCGGCGACGCGTTCGGCCGTCCGCTGCGCGGCAAACGGGGTGCTCTTGCGCGCGCCGGAGAAGCCGCAGCTCCCCGCGGTCTCGAAGCAGAGCACCTCGCCTTTCAGGTCCGTGATGGTGATGCGCGTGTTGTTGAACGTTGCATTGACGTGGGCCACGGCCCGTGAGCCGACACGCCGCATGCTCTTCGCCTTCGCCATGTCTGTGCGCCTCTCCTTCAGTTGACCGTGGCCGGCTCTCACCGGGCCGCGTTCTCAGTTCTCCCGTTCAGGCACGACATTCGGGCACAGCCGCTCCAGAGCCGGCCGCACTCCGAAGAACGCCTTCAGCGCCCGGTAGCCCTCGTCGCGTCCCGCCTTCGGGCGCCGCCGCGGCATCCGTGCGCAGATGCACAGGTTCTTCGGCGTCAGCCGGGGCGAGACGATCTCCTGCATCTCCACCACGTACCCGGCACTGCGCAGAAACTGCGCCCTCAGCACGTCCGTCAGCATGTTGGCCAGCCGGTACCGAATCGGCCCGAACTCCGTCATGGCCACCAGCGGGTGGCCCGTCTCGATCTGACCGCGTATCTGGTTCTGACAGCACGGCACGGTCAGGATCAGCGGCACGCCCAGCTCGATGCCCTTGGCGATCGCCTCGTCCGTGGCGGTGTCGCATGCATGCAGCGCAACGGCCAGGTCGAACGGCTCGTCGGCCCGGAACTCGCGCGTCCTGGACGCCACGAACCGGGCGTCCTTCACGCCGGCCGCCTCGGCCACACGCCGGCACGTCTCGATCAGCGCCGGGTTCCAGTCCACGCCGACCAGTTGCGCCTGCTTGCCGGCCAGGTCACGCAGAAGCACGCAGAGCACGACGCCCAGGTAGCTCTTGCCGCAGGAGAACTCCACGACGCTCACCGCAGGGCGACGCGCCAGGAACCGGTCCACATATGTCAAAATCAACTCGCAGAAGCCGGCGATCTCGCCGAGCTTCTTGGCCTTGCGTTCGTCCGACCGGCCCGCAGGCCCGAGCAGGCACACCGCCTGCAGAAGCCGGCTCCGGTCCTGCAGGTACTTGTGGAGTTCGCTCTTCGGCACGCCGTCTCACCCGCACGACTGGGTCGCGCCGCTGCGCGCGGCACACCGAGGGCCCGCGCGCCGGCAGCCGTCCGAGGCGCGCCGGCGGCCTCTCTCAGTGAGCAAGTTCCTTGACGCCCTTCTTGCCGGCGACGGTGCGCTTCTTGCCCTTGCGGGTGCGGGCATTCGTGCGCGTCCTCTGCCCGCGCACGGGCAGGCCCCTGCGGTGCCGGATGCCCCGGTAGCAGTTGATCTGGCGCAGACGCGCGATGTTGCTCGCCTCCAGGCGGCGCAACTCGCCTTCGACAATGAAGTTCTTCTCGACGTAGGCCGCGATGCGGCTCAACTCGTCTTCGGTCAGTTCGTGGGCCTTCTTGTTCGAATCGATATCCAGCACGTCGCAGATGACGCGCGCCGAGGTCTTGCCCACGCCGTAGATGTACGTGAGGGAGACGGCAACGCTCTTATCGCCCGGTATGTCGACACCAACCAAACGCGGCATATCTGCTCACCCCTGTCGCTGCTTGTGCTTGGGGTTACGGCATATCACCCGCACGACGCCCTTGCGGCGCACGATCTTGCAGTCCTCACACATACGCTTTACGCTGGAACGCACCTTCATTTGTGGTCTCCCGGCAGTCCAGGGACAGGCCCGAGGCGCCCCCTGATCTGCAATGCTCCGGTCAGTCGCGCCAGACGATGCGCCCCTTGGTCAGGTCGTAGGGGGACATCTCCAGCGTCACCGTATCCCCGGGCAGGATGCGGATGAATCTCAGGCGCATCCTCCCGGACACGTGGGCGAGGACCTCATGCCCGTCCTCCAGCGCCACGAGGAACATCGCGTTGGGCAGGGCTTCCTTGATCCTGCCCGGCACTCTGATCGGTTCTTCCTTTGCCATACCGAACCCAAAAAAGGCATTATAACGCGGCCACGGCGGCTCTGCAAGTCATTCAGGGCAATGTGAGCAGGACGGCGCCCTGCTCCTCCACCGCCACCGTGTGCTCGAAGTGGGCCGACAGGCTCCCGTCGCGCGTCACGACCGTCCAGCCGTTCGGCAGCACGGCGGTCCGGTGCGTGCCGACGTTCACCATCGGCTCGATGGCGATCGCCGTGCCGCGCTCCAGCACGGGGTCGCTGCTCATCCATCCCGCGCGGACGAAGTTCGGCACCCTGGGCTCTTCATGCAGCGCCCTGCCGATGCCGTGCCCGGTGTAGTCGGTCACCACGCGGAACCCGTTGTCCTCGACCACCTTCTGCACGGCGGCCGAGACCTGGCTGACGCGGACGCCGGCCCGCACGGCCGCAATCCCCGCGTAGAGGGCCGCACGCGTCGTCTCCAGCAGCCGCTGCGCCTCCGCCGAGACGTCTCCGATGGGGACCGTGACGGCCGCATCGGCGTGGTAGCCCTGCCACTGCGCGCCGACGTCGACCTTCAGCAGGTCGCCGTCACACAGGACGCGCGCTCCCGGGATGCCGTGCACGACCTCTTCGTTCAGGCTGGCGCATATGCTGGCCGGGAAGCCGCGGTAGCCCTTGAACGACGGCCGGCCGCCGCCCGCGACGATGTGCCCCTCGGCCGCCCTGTCAAGCTGCTCGGTCGTCACGCCCGCCCGCGCCATCCCGGCGACCAGGTCCAGCACTTCGGCCACCAGCCGCCCGGCCTGGCGCATCTGCGCGACCTGCGCGGGCGTCTTGACCTCGATCCCGGTCATCGGTCGCCTTCGCTGCGGGCCAGGCGTTCCAGCAGCGCGCCCGTGGCGCGTTCCACGTCGTCCGGGGCGGCGGAGGCGTCCACGTTCTCCAGCAGGCCTCGGTCCCGATAGTAGCGGACCAGGGGCTCTGTCATCTCATGGTACACGGCCAGCCGCTGCCGCACGACGTCTTCGGCGCTGTCGCTGCGCACGCGCAGGGCGGCGCCGCAGTCGTCGCACACATCCGTCGCCTTCGGCGGCATGAACTCCCTGTGGTAGTTCCGCCCGCACCCGGAGCAGACCAGCCGGCCGGTCAGGCGGCGCACGGCCTCCTGGTCGCTCAGGTCGAAGTAGACGACGCCGTCCAGCCTCAGCCCCCGCCGCTCCAGGTTGGCGGCCAGCGCTTCGGCCTGTCCCAGGGTGCGGGGGTATCCGTCCAGGATGTAGCCGTCGCCGGCATCCAGCACGAGTTCTTCGACCACGCGGGAGGTCAGTTCGTCCGGCACGAGCCGGCCGCTGTCCAGATAGTCCTTGACGGTCCGGCCCAGCTCCGACCCGGCAGCGGCGGCCTTGCGGAACATGTCGCCGGTCGATGCGTGCTGCACGTTGAAGCGCACGGCCATGCGGGCCGCCTGCGTTCCCTTGCCGGCACCCGGGGGGCCCAGGAAGACGAATTTCACGGGAGCATTCCTTTCCAGTCTGACGGCGCCCGGCGCGGGGGCCGCCTGCTCAGCGTCGGCGGCTGCGTCGGCGTCCGCCGGCACCGGCGGCGAATCCGCTGTAGCGGCGCATCTCCAGGTGGTCGTTGATCTTGCGCACGACGTTCAGCGTCACGCCGACGATGATCAGGATGCTGGTGCCGCCGTAGAACGAGCCCATCAGGCCCACGTCGAGGGCGGCGCTGACCAGTTGCGGCATGATGGCGATGACCAGGAGGAAGAAGCTGCCGGCCAGCGTGACGCGGTTCATGATGCCTTCCAGGTAGTTGGCGGTGCGCTTGCCGGGGCGGATGCCGGGGATGAAGCTGCCGTAGCTCTGCAGGTTCTCGCTCATCTCCTTCGGGTTGAACATCACCGCCGTCCAGAAGTAGCAGAAGAAGAACAGCAGCCCTCCGTAGAGGACGACGTAGGTGAACGTGAGGTTCCGGCCGGAGACGGCGTCCATCACCCACTGGGAGATGCCGCGCAGGATGCTGTCCGGCTTGTCGGCCAGGGCGCCGACGAGTGCGCCGGCGATGATGGCCGGGAACATCAGCAGCGACTGCGCGAAGATGATGGGCATGACGTCGGCCTGGTTCACGCGCAGCGGCAGGTAGTGCTTCTGGCCGCCGTAGACCCTCGGCCCGCGCACGTGCTTCTGCTGCTGGATGGGTATGCGGCGCTCGCCGCCGGTGATGTAGATGATGGCCACGATGATGCCCACGAAGAGCGCCAGGAGCAGGACGACCTTGAGGATCGCGTTCTGCTGGCTGTCGGCGTTCATGAGGCTCTGGCGCATCTCGGCGATGGCGGCCGGCATGCGGTCCAGGATGCCGACGGTGATGATCAGCGAGATGCCGTTGCCGATGCCGTGTTCGTCGATCTGCTCGCCGAGCCACATGAGGAACAGGGTGCCGACCATGAGCAGGAACCCGCTGGTGAGCATGAACTTCAGGGAGGCCCACCCGGAGGTCTGGATGGCATAGGGGATGACCTCCGAGCCGTAGAGGCCGCGCACGACGAACATGCCCTGGAACAGGCAGATGAAGACGGTGGCGATGCGGGTGTACTGGTTCAGCTTGCGCTGGCCGGCGGCCCCTTCCTTGCGGAGGGCCTCGAGGCTGGGGATCACGTTGGCCAGGAGGGTGAATATGATCGACGCGCTGATGTAGGGCATGATGCCGAGCCCGAAGATGGCGCCCTGGCTGAGGGCTCCGCCGGCGAACAGGTTGACCAGCCCGAGCGCCTGCCCGGCGGGGCTGTCCGCCAGCGAGGCGAACAGGGCGCCCAGGGCCTTGACGTCCACGTTCGGCAGCGGCACGTAGACGCCGACCCGGCAGGCGGCGAGCAGCCCGAGTGTGATCAGTATCTTGCGGCGGAGGTCGCGGATCCGCCAGATATTGCCCAGATGCTCCAGGACGCTCATGGATGCCTCATCGCCGGACGGGTGTTACCTGCGTTCCGTGCCGTGGGCGGAGCCCATCGGGTTCCGCACGGGGGGCTTGGGCGGGAGGATCGGCTCCACCGTCCCGCCGGCCGCTTCGATCTTGGCGACGGCGCTGCGGGAGAAGGCGTTGGCGCGCACGGTCAGGGCCTTGCTCAGCTCGCCCTGCCCCAGCACCTTGACGCCGCCGGCGGGCGCGCGGCCCACCAGCCCGGCCCGGTGCATCTCCTCGGGCCCCACCACGGTACCCTCATCGAACCGATCCAGGCGGCCGACGTTGACGACGTCGGGCTCCTGCTTGAACGGCATGTTGCTGAAGCCGCGCTTCGGCAGGCGGCGCCACAGGGGGGCCGCTCCGCCGGTCACGCCGCGGGAACTCCATCCGCTCCGGGACCGCGCTCCGTTGTGGCCGCGCCCGCTCGTCTTGCCGTGGCCGCTGCCGGGCCCGCGCCCCACCCGCTTGCGCGTGGCCCTGCGGGTGACTGCCGCTTTGGCTCTGCCTATGTCCATTGTCTTCTCATCCTCCGGGCCGGTCCGCCCGGTCTGTGTGTCCGCAAAGGCCGCCGCTCGGCGGGCGCCTACTGGTCGGTGGCCGGTTCTTCGGCCACGGTGGCCGCCTCGGCTGAGGCGGCCGCCTCGGCTCCGGGAGCGTCCGGTGCTTCGGCGGGCGCTGCAACGGGCGCATCGGTCACGACCGGCGCCCCCGTCTTCCAGTCCGCCTGGGGGTGGAACAGCCGCACGTCCGTCCCGCGCAGATCGGCGACCGTCTGGCGGGACAGCAGGTTGACCAGCGCGTCCATCGTGGCCTTGGCCACGTTGATCGGGTTGGTGCCGCCGTAGACCTTGCTCAGGACGTTGCGCACCCCGGCGGCGTTCATCACGGAGCGCACGGTGCCGCCGGCCTTGACGCCCGTGCCGGGGGTTGCCGGCCGGAGCAGCACGCGCGACGTGCAGTGCCGGCCCCAGACCTCATGGGCGACCGTATCGCCCACGAGGTGGACCTTCCTCATGTTCTTGCGTGCTTCCTTGCTGGCCTTCTCGATTGCGGTCGGCACGCCTCGGGCCTTCTGGTAGCCGAGACCGATCTTGCCCTTGCCGTCTCCGAGGGCCACAAGCGCGGCCATGCTCACGTTCCGGCCGCCCTTGGTGACCTTGGTGTGGTAGTAGATGCCGATGACTTCTTCGATCAGGCCGCTCTCGTCGTCCCTGCGTGCCATGTGACCTCCGGGGGAAAACCGGGCCCCCTGCCCGGGGCTGTCAGAAACCGGGGGCTCCCGCCTGCGTGAACTGGGCACGGGCGGCTTCGGCCAGTGCCTTCACGCGGCCGTGATAGCGATACCCTCCGCGATCGAACACCAGGGCGGTGATCCCCGCCTCCAGGCACTTGCGCCCGAGCAGTTCGCCCACCTTGACGGCGCTTTCGATCGAACCGCCATGCTTCAACTGGCCCTTCAGCTCGGAGCTCAGCGAAGAGCAGCAGAGCAGCGTATGCTGCCGCCAGTCGTCGGTGACCTGCGCGTAGATGTGCTTGTTGCTGCGAAAGACGCACAGCCGCGGCCGCTCGGCCGTGCCCTGCATCCTGCGGCGAACGCGCCGGTGCCGGCTCCGCCTGAGAGTGTCCCTGCGTTTGCTGTTGTTCATGTTCGGTGCGAGCCCAAAGGGGACGGAGCCTGCGCTCCATCCAGGTTCCTCAGCGGTCCAGGCCGGCAAAGGCTTTGCCTTCCTTGCGCCGCACGTATTCCCCGTCGTAGCGAATGCCCTTGCCCTTGTACGGCTCCGGCGGGCGGACCGCACGCACGGTGGCTGCGAACTGCTTGACCGCGTGCTTGTCGGGGCCCTTGACCGCGAACCGCGCGGGCCGGCCGGCCTGTGCCGCGCTCTGTTCCACCTCGACCGTGATGCCGGACGGCAGGTCGAACACGACTTCGTGGCAGAAGCCGATCTGCAGCACGAGCGATCCCCCGCGCACGTTCACGTTGTAGCCGGTCCCATGGATTTCGAGAACGCAGGAGAAGCCCCTGGCGACGCCCTCCACCATGTTGGCCAGCAGGGACCGGTGCAGGCCGTGCAGGGCGCGGGCCTGCCGCGATTCGTCGCGGCGGCGCACCACGAGCCTGCCCGTCTCGGGCCGGTAGTCCAGCTCCAGCCGGTCCGGCAACTCATGGCTGAGTTCTCCGAGCGGTCCCTTGACGGACACGCGGGGGCCGTCCACCGTGACCTGGACGCCCCGGGGCACCTCGATCTCTTTGTTTCCCGTGCGCGACATTGTCAGTTCCTCACAGCGACCGATCTGCGGCGGCTCAGAAGACGGAGCAGAGCACCTCGCCCCCGACCTTCCGGATCCGGCACTGCCGGTCGCTGATAATGCCCTTGTTGGTCGACACGACCCAGATCCCGAGCCCGTTGTGGACGTGTCCGAGTTCGCCGACGCCGCGGTAGACGCGGCGTCCGGGCCGGGAGACCCTCTTCAGCTCGTGTATGACCTGTTCGCCGAGCGGGCCGTATTTGAGGTAGATCTTCAGCATTCTGTGAGGAAGCTCGCCGACGACCTGGAAGTCGTCGATGTAGCCTTCGTCCTTCAGAACACGGGCCACGCTCTCCTTTTCGACGGAGGCGGGCATCTCCACCGTCTCGCGCTCCACTGCCAGCGCGTTGCGCACGCGCGTGAGCATGTCGGCGATGGGGTCGGTCATCATGTCTTTGGCCTCGTATCCGCTCGTTGCGTTCAGGCGTCTTGTGGCAGGCCGTCGGGCCTACCAGCTTGCTTTGGAGACGCCGGGTATCTCGCCTTTGCTCGCCAGTGTACGGAAGCAGATGCGGCAGATGCGGAACTTGCGCAGGTAGCCGCGCGGTCGCCCGCACAGCTTGCACCGGTTGCGCTGCCGCGACGTGAACTTGGGCGGCCGCAACGACCTTACAATCCAAGCTTTCTGAGCCATGTATCCGCCTGCGTCGCAGGATTCAGTGAACGCCTCTGCGGCCCTGGCCCCGGCTTCAACGCCGGAAAGGCATGCCGAAGAGGCTGAGAAGTTCCAGCGCCTCCTGATCCGTCCGCGCCGTCGTCACGATCGTGATGTCCAGTCCGTACAGGTTCTTCAGCTTGTCCAGGTCCAGCTCCGGGAAGACCACGCACTCGCGCAGCCCCAGGCTGTAGTTGCCCGACCCGTCGAAGGAGTCCACCGACAGGCCCCGGAAGTCGCGCACGCGCGGAAGCGCGATGCTGATCAGCCGGTCCAGGAACTCATACATCCGCCCGCCCCGCAGGGTGACCTTGCAGCCCAGCGGCACGCCGCGCCGCACACGGAAGCCCGCCTCGCTGCGCCGGGCCTTCGTGACGACCGGCTGCTGGCCGGTGATGGTCCGCAGCGTGAGCAGGGCGTCGGCCATGGCGTTCTGGTCCGCGACGGCTTCCCCGATGCCCATGTTGAGGACGATCTTCACCAGGCGGGGCGCCGCCAGGGGGTTCTTCAGGCCGTAGCGCTCCATCAGTTGGGGCACCACCTGCCGGGCGTAGTAGTCCTTCAACCGCGGGACGTAGGGTGCGGCTTGCGTCGTTGGGGCTGTGTCGCTCATATCGGCCCTTCACCGTGGCCACCGCGCCGGGCGCGGGGGTTTCGCTATTCGAGTTTGGGCAGCTCGGTGCCACACTTGGAGCACAGACGCACCTTCTTGCCGTCTTCCTTGACCAGCGTCCGCGTGCGCACGGGGCGGTCGAACCGGACGCACTCCCGGTGCGGGCACACCAGCGCGACGTTCGAGGCGTGCACCGGGGCCTCGACCTGGATGCGGCCTCCGCGCGGGCGGTCCTGGCTGCGCCGCAGGTGCTTCCAGACCATGTTCGCGCCTTCGACGACCACCTTGCCTTCGGCGGGCAGCGTGCGCAGGACGCGTCCGCGCATGCCGCGTCCGCTGCCGGTGATGATCTCCACCGTATCGCCTCGCCGGACGTGCAGCTTGTTCTGAATGCCTGCCATGTTCGTCCTCACACCACCTCGGCTGCCAGACTGATGATGCGCATGTAGTTCCGGTAACGCAGTTCGCGCGGTATGGCACCGAAGATGCGGGTGCCGCGGGGGTTGCCGTCGGGCTGCAGGAGCACGATCGCGTTGCTGTCGAAGCGAACGTAGCTCCCATCCTCGCGCCGTACCGGTGCCTTGGTGCGCACGATGACGCCGCGGACGACCTCGCCGCGCTTGACGTCGCTGCCGGGGATCACCTTGATGACGCTCCCGACGACCACGTCACCCACACTCGCGTATGTGTGCCGGCTGCCGCCGAGCACCTTGAAGCACCGCACGGCGCGGGCGCCGGTGTTGTCGGCCACGTTCAGGACTGTCTGCTCGCTGATCATCGGACGCCTTCTCCGCTGCGCCGGTCCTATGCCGTCAGGTCGGTATCTGTCTTCTGGGCTTCCTCGCTCGGCCGGATGCCGGCGCGCGAGGCCAGGCCGCGCCCCAGAACGCGCACGAGGCGCCACCGCTTGTGACGCGACAGGGGCCGGGTGCTCTCGATCTCGACCACGTCGCCCTCGCGGGCCGTCTGCTGGGGGTCATGGGCCATGAAGGTGTTCTTGCGCCGCACGTACTTCTTGAAGCGGGGGTGCTTGACCAGCCGCTCCACGGTGACCGTGACGGTCTTGTCCATCTTGTCGCTCTTGACGACGCCCTGGAGGCGCTTCCGATATCCCCTGGCCTGTTCACTCATGGTCGGTCCTCGCACCGGCTTGCCGGGTCTCGTCCAGGGCGCCTTCCATCTCGCGCAGGACGGTCTTGTAGCGGGCGACGTCCCGCCGCAGGTTCCGCCGGCGGCTGCGGTCCGGCCGCTCTTCGGCCTGCCACTGGAAACGGATGTCGAACAGCTCCCGCTGCAGCTGCTCCAGTTCGCGACGCAGCTCCTGCGTGTCGCGTCCCCTCAGTTCCTTCGCCTTCATACGTGCACCCTCCGATGCGCCAGCCGGGTCCGAATCGGCATCTTGTGGGCAACGCGCGAGAAGGCCGCCACGGCAAGGTCCTCGGGCACGCCGCTGATCTCGAAGAGGATCGTGCCGGGCTTGACGTCGGCGATCCAGTGCGCCGGTTCGCCCTTGCCCTTGCCCATGCGCGTCTCGGCCGGCCGGGCCGTCATGTTCCTGTGCGGGAAGATGCGGATCGTCAGCTTGCCCTCGTGGCGCAGGAAGTGCGTCACGGCCAGGCGCCCGGCCTCGATCTGCTCGGCCGTGATGCGCCCGCACTGGAGCGCCTGCAGGCCGAACTCGCCGAACACCACCCGGTTGCCGCGCGTGGCTTTGCCTCGGAGCTTCCCGCGCTGGAACTTGCGGTGCTTGACTCTACTGGGCATTAACGCCATTGCGCCGCTCCTCCGTATCGCTGATGCGCGTGCCCGGGGGCAGCAGCCCGCGGTTCACCCACGCCTTCACGCCGATGTTCCCGTACTTGGTCTTCGCTTCGGTGAAGCCGTAGTCGATCTGCGCGCGCAGTGTCTGCAGCGGGAAACGGCCCTCGAGCACCTTCTCGGACCGGGCCATCTCGCTCCCGCCCAGACGCCCGGAGAGCTGGATCTTGACCCCCAGCGCCCCGGCGGTCATGACCATCTCCGCCGCGCGCCGTATGGCCCGGCGGAACGAGGCGCGGCGTTCGATCTGCTGCGCCACGTCTTCGGCGACCAACTGGGCGCTCAGCAGCGGCTCGCCCACCTCTTCGACGGCCACCTCCACGGTGCCCTCGGTCACGTCCTCGAGCCCGGCCTTGAGCCGCTCGATCTCAACGCCCCGCCGGCCGATCATCAGGCCGGGGCGCGCGCAGTGCACTGTGACGTGCACGGTGCCGCGCGTGCGCCGGATGTCGATGCGCGCGACGCCGGCGAAGAGGTAGTGCCGCTTGACGTGCGTGCGGATCCTCTGGTCCTCGACCAGATACTCTCCGAACTGCTTCTTGTTCGCGAACCACTGGGACCGCCACTCCTCGGTGATCCCCAGTCGCAGGCTCGTTGGTCGGACTTTATGCCCCATGGGGCCTCCCGTGTTGTCCGTCGTCCAGTACGATGTGGATGTGGCAGGAACGATTGCGTACCATGCCGACCCCGCCGCGGGCCCGCGGGTGCCACTTCTTGCGCACCGGCCCGCCGTCGACCCAGGCCCTCTCCACCCGCAGGTTGTCCATGTCCGCCTCGAGGCTCTGGTCGGCGTTCGCCATCGCCGAGCGCAGGACCTTGTCGACGAAGTAGGAGGCCCGCTTGGGCGTCGCCCGCAGCACGCTGAGCGCGTCGTTGACGTGCTTGCCGCGGATCAGGTCGACCACCAGGCGCGTCTTGCGGTCCGAGATCGGCGCGTTTCTATGTCTCGCAACAAACTGCATTGCACACTCTCACCTGGCATGGCACGCGACGCGTCGGGCCGCGCGCACAGGGTCCGGACGCTACTTCTTGCGCCCGCCGTGGCCCCGGAAGGTCCTGGTGGGGGCGAATTCGCCCAGCTTGTGCCCCACCATGTCCTCCGTGATGAATATCCGTTCGAACGAACGGCCGTTGTGCACCAGGAACGCATGCCCGACGAAATCCGGGATCACGGTGCACGAGCGCGCCCAGGTCTTGATCGGGTCGCGCCCGCCCTGCTCCTTCTGCTTCATCACCTTCCGCAGGACCTTCTCGTCCACGTAGGGACCTTTTTTGAGCGATCTGCTCACGCTGCGCTATTTCCTCCGCCTTCTCACGATGAACCGGTCGCTGTGCTTCTTGTGCTTGCGGGTACGGCCGCCCTTGGACAGCACGCCGGTGGGGCCGCACGGATGCCGCCCGCCGCCGCGCCGCCCCTCGCCGCCGCCCATCGGGTGGCTGACGGGATTCTGCGCGGTGCCGCGCACGTGGGGGCGCCGGCCGCGCCACCGGGTGCGCCCGGCCTTGCCCCACTTGACGTTCTGGTGCTCGATGTTGCTGGCCCGGCCGATCGTGCACCGGCACCGCCCCAGCACGATGCGGATCTCCCCGCTGGGCAGGATCAGGTGCACGTAGTCGCCCTCGCGCGCGCTCACCTGCGCCGCCGTGCCGGCGCTGCGGACGATCTGGCCGCCGCGCCCGGGCTGCAGCTCCACGTTGTGGACGTACAGGCCCAGCGGCACGCGCGCCAGCGGCAGGCAGTTGCCGACGTGGGGCTCGGCGTCCGGCCCGCTCTCCAGCCGGCTGCCCACCTTCAGCCCGTCCGGGGCGATGATGTACCGCTTCTCGCCGTCCTCATACTCCAGCAGGGCGATGCGGGCGCTCCGGTTGGGGTCGTATTCGATGCCCAGGACGGTGGCCGGCACGCCGTCCTTGTTCCGCTTGAAGTCGATCAGGCGGTAGCGGCGCTTGTGGCCGCCCCCACGGAACCGGGCCGTGGTCCGTCCGTAGTTGTTGCGCCCGCCCGTCTTGCGGAGGGGGCGCAGAAGCGACTTCTCCGGCTTGCTCCGGGTGATCTCCGAGAGGTCCGTCGTCGTCATCCCACGCCGCCCGGGCGTCGTCGGTTTGTAGGGCTTGATGGCCACTGCGGTCCGCTCCGTTAGTACCCGATGTCGATCGTGTCGCCCGGCCGCAGCCGGACGATCGCCTTCTTGCGCGTGCTGGTCGTGCCGACCGTCATCCGCACGCGCCGCCGCTTGCCCTTGACCGTGACCGTGCGAACGTCGACGACCTTGCGGCCCGGGAAAAGCTCTTCGATGGCGTGGCGAATCTGCGACTTCGTGGCGGCCGGCGTCACTTCAAAGTGATAGGTGCTGTTCTCCCGCATGTCGTCGACGCCCTTCTCGGTGTGCAGCGGCTTGCGGATGATGTCGTAGCTGTTCATCGTCACACCCCTGCCTGTTCGGACGCCGCCGCGGCGGCCGCCTCGGCGGCCCGGTCGGCCTGGCTGTTCAGGAACTGCTCCAGCGCCTCCCGGGTGAAGACGACCCGCTGCGGGCGGACCATGTCGTAGGCGTTCAGTTCCCTGCACGTGCACATGGCCGCGCCGGGGATGTTCCTCGTGCACCGCCAGAGGTCGCCGTCGTGCTCGGCCAGCACGATCAGGCACGTGCGCGTCGCACCGACGTTCTTCAGCACGGACGCCATGGCCTTCGTCCTGGCCTCGGGCAGTTCCAGCGCGTCGACGGCCAGCACCTCGCCGTCGATCGCCTTGGCCAGGAAGGCGCTCGCGAGCGCCCGGCGCCGGGCGTTGCGCGGCATGCGCTGGCGGTAGTCCCGGGGCTGCGGCCCGTGGGCCACGGCTCCGCCGACCCAGATCGGGCTGTAGCGGCTGCCGTGGCGGGCCCGGCCGGTGTGCTTCTGGCGCCAGGGCTTCTTGCCGCTGCCGCTCACGGTGGAACGGGTCTTGACCGAGGCTGTGCCGACGCGCTTGTTCGCTTCATACATCAGCAACGCCTGGCGCAGCAGGGCCATGTTGGGCTTGCCGCCCAGGGCGGCCGCGTCCACGCTCACGTGGTCCACGACCTGGCCCGCTATGTTGTATACCGGTATGTCCATGGCGTCTTCGAATCCGTCTAATGTCATTCCTGCGCTGCCCGGGCGGCTTCCTGCTCCAGGCTGACGGCCTTCCGAACCAGCACGCACGCTCCGTTGTGTCCGGGCACGGCGCCCTTGACGATCAGCAGGTTGCGCTCCGGATCCACGCGCACCACCCGCAGGTTGCGCACGGTCACCCGGGCGGCGCCCATGTGCCCGGCCATCTTCTTGCCCTTCCAGACGCGACCGGGCCAGGTGCCGGACCCGATCGAGCCCGGAATCCGCCGGGTGCGCCCGCCGTGCGTCTCCGGCTGGCCGCCAAAGCCGTGCCGCTTGACCACGCCGGCGGTGCCGCGTCCCTTGCTGAGGCCGACGACGTCGACCTTGGAGACACCGTCGAAGATGTCCACCCGAAGCTCCTGACCCAGCGCGGGCATCTCGTCGCCGTCCGGCTGCACGTCGCGCAGGATGCGCTGCGGGGACACGCCGGCGGCGGCGAAGTGGCCGGCCAGCGGCCTGGTGACCCGCTTGCGCCTGGCCTCATCGAAGCCGATCTGCACGCCGGGCACCCTGTCCGCGGGCGGCGTCTTCACCTGGGTCACCATGCACGGTCCCACCTGCAGGACGGTCGCCGGCACGACGGCACCCGCCTCGTCGAACACCTGCGTCATCCCGATCTTTTTGCCCAGGAGCGCCTTGACCATGACGGCAACTACCTCGCTATGCTCAACATGCACAACCGTCCCACGCTCAAACCCTCGACGCACGGCACAGTAGCCGACAGCAGGAGCGCACAGGCCCCTCGGGTGCCGCAGCACTGAGGTCGAGGGCGCATTCGAACATGCGCCCCGTGGGATGTGACTGAAAGGCCGCTTCATCGCCGGCCGTTCCGCAGTGCAGCCCGCGCACCGGCGGGCACCGGACGCCTGAGGCGCAGGCCGCCCGGTCCCGCCCGAACCCCTGCCCGCCCCGCCGCGCTGTCCGCAACGGAACGGGCCGGCACGGGGGCCGGCGATCACACCTTGATCTTGATCTCCACGCCGGCCGGCACCCTCAGGTTGTTGAGGGCATCGACGGTGTGGACTGTCGGCTCCATGATGTCAATCAGACGCTTGTGCGTGCGGATCTCAAACTGTTCGCGCGACTTCTTGTCCACGTGCGGAGACCGCAGAACCGTATAGCGCTCGACGTGCGTCGGCAGAAGGACGGGGCCGCTCACGCGCGCCCCGGTCCGGGTGGCCGTCTCCACAATCTGACGAGCCGACCTGTCCAGAACGCGGTGGTCATAAGCTTCCATCCGGATCCTGATGCGTTCTCCCGCCACCGTCGTTCTCCGCAATGCAGACTCTGTGAACGTATTCTCGAGGTCGCAGACGAGTAGGCCAATTCTAACATCCCCGCCTCGGAAGTCAAGTGAACGCGCCGAATCCTGTCGCCCTGTCCCCGAGGAGGCGCCCCGGCCTCAGCCGGCGACCTCGCAGACGAGCACCGGACCGAACCCGACGTGGTCCGCGCTGGTGCAGCGGAAGACGACCCCGTCCCGCTCCCCTTCATACGCATCGCGCAGGGCGTCCCCGTGCAGATGCCCGTAGACGCAGTGCCGCACGCCGGCCCGGCGGAGCATCGGCACCATCTCGGTCTCCGAGGCCGCATCGAGCGGCGGATAGTGGACCATGGCCACCGCCACGGCCCAGTCCAGGGCCTGAAGGGCTTCCAGTGACATCGCCAGGCGCGTCAACTCGCGCCGCCAGAGCCTCTCGTCGCGTTCCGGCTCGTAGTCCGGGTGCCCGGGCGCCTGCCATCCTCGCACGCCGCACAGGCCCACGCCTGCGTGCACGGCCGCGTCGAACCGGATCATGTGTGTCGTGGGCCCCAGGGCGGCCCGCACGCGGCCCGGAGAGGAGATCCAGTAGTCGTGGTTGCCCCGGATGAAGTACTTGGCGCCGGGCAGCGATTCGATGAAGTCCAGGTCCGGCCGGGCCTCCGGCAGGCGCATGGCCCAGCTCAGGTCCCCGCTCAACAGCACCAGGTCCTCGGGGGCGACCGTCCGGCGCCAGTTCTCCTCGATGCGCCCGCGATGGTCGCTCCACTGCGGCCCGAACACGTCCATCGGCTTGCGGCCGTCGGCCGAAAGATGCAGATCGCTCAGGCCGAATACCCTCATCTCACGTCGTGCTCGTCTCACTGCGGGGCGTCGTCGCCCACCTTGCGGCTGATGCCCGAGCGGGCGATGGTGATCTTCACGTCCTTCTCGGGGTCGACCCGCAGGACCAGTTCGTCGTCCATGATCTGGACGACGCGTCCCCGGATGCCGCCGATGGTGATGACGTCGTCCCGCGGCTGGATGCTGTCCAGCATCTGCCGCCGCGTCTCCTCACGCTTGCGCTGCGAACGGCTCGTGAACCAGAAGAAGGCGACCAGGATGATGATGAACGGCAGGAAGCTCCAGAGAGCCTGCAGGGGGCTTCCCTCGGGACGGCCGCCGGCGGCCGGGCCGCCGACTTCCCCGGCCAGAACGAACAGCATGCGAGCGACGGATGTCATGGATTGCTCTCAGTCTGCGTGTAACGGGCGACAAACTCGTCGCGGAACCGCCCGAACCGCCCGGCGAGGATCGCCTCCCGGGCCCGCGCCATCAGGCTCCCGTAGAAGGTCAGGTTGTGGATGCTGAGCAGGACCGGCCCGAGCATCTCGCCGACGCGGAACAGGTGGTTCAGGTACGCCCGCGAGTATAACCGACAGCAGAGACACGCGCAATCGTCCTGCACGGGGCGCGGGTCGGTGCGGGCGGCGCTGTTGCGCAGCCGCAGCCGCCCCTGCGGCGTGAAGGCCGTCGCGTTGCGCCCCATGCGGGTCGGCGCCACGCAGTCGAACATGTCGATGCCCTCGCCGATCGCCATCACGATGTCGACCGGGAACCCGACGCCCATGAGGTACCGCGGCCGCTCCCCCGGCAGCAGGGGCGCCGTGCGGGCCACCACGCCGCGCCGCAGCTCGTCGCCCTCCCCCACGCTCACCCCGCCGATGGCGTAGCCGTCGAAGCCCAGGTCGGCCGTGCCGCGCGCGCTCCGCTCTCGCAGGTCGTCGAAGACGCTGCCCTGCACGATGCCGAACAACGCCTGGTCCCGGCGGCGGTGGATGCCGCGGCAGGCGGCGCTCCAGCGCAGCGTGCGCTCGACGGCCTGTGCGGCGAGTTCGCGCGTGCACGGATACGGCGGGCAGTGGTCCAGCACCATGGCGACGTCCGCCCCGAGCCGCTCCTGGAACGCCATGCACTCGCGCGGCCCCAGGAACATGCGCGCGCCGTCCACGGGGCTGCGGAAGAACACGCCCCCCTCGGTCAGTTCACGATGTTCGGCCAACGAGAAGACCTGGTAGCCGCCGCTGTCGGTCAGGATGGGGCCGTCCCAGGCCATGAACGCGTGCAGGCCGCCCAGGCCGGCCACCACGTCGGCACCCGGCCGCAGGGCCAGGTGGTATGCGTTGGCCAGCAGCATGCGGGCGCCCGTGTCGCGCACGTGCGCCGGCGTGAGGCCGCGCACGGTCGCGCGGCTGCCGACGGGCATGAAGATGGGCGTCTGAACAGAGCCGCTGCGCAGCGTCAGGCGCCCGGCACGCGCGCGCGTGCGGGCGTCGTTCACCTGGACCTCGAATTCCATGGGGCGGTGTGCCTTCCCGGGGGTGGCCGGCGGACGCGTTCAGACGATCAGCATCGCGTCGCCGTAGCTGTAGAAACGGTACTGCTCCTCGACGGCCGCCCGGTAGGCGGCGCGGACCTGCGGCAGCCCGGCGAACGCCGCCACCAGCATCAGCAGGGTGCTGCGCGGCAGGTGGAAGTTCGTGATCAGCGCCCCCAGGACGCGGAACTCGAACGGCGGGTAGACGTACAGGTCCGTCCAGCCGTCGTGGCCCTCCCACCGGCCGGTCCGGGCCACGTGCTCCAGCACGCGGCAGCAGGTCGTGCCCGTGGCCACCACCCACCGGCCCTCGGCCAGGGCCTCCCGCACGGCCCGGGCCGTTTCGGCGGGCATCCGGTAGCACTCGGCGTCCAGGCGGTGGTCCTCGATGCGCCGGGTGCGCACCGGCCGGAACGTGCCCGGTCCCACCAGAAGGGTCAGCGTGCACACGTGCACGCCGCGTGCACGGACGCGCTCCAGCAGCGAATCGGTGAAGTGCAGCCCGGCCGTCGGGGCGGCCACGGCGCCCTCCCGGCGGGCGAAGACGGTCTGGTAGCGCTCACGGTCCAGGTCGGGCATCTGCTCGGAGAGGCCCAGGCGCCGCCGCGACTTGAGGATGTACGGCGGCAGGGGCATCGTGCCGCGCGCCATCACCTCCTGCGGCGGGGTCTGCCGGTCGCCCAGGGCCACGATCCACCCGTCGCCCTCGGGCCGCACCATCGTGATGCCCGGCCCGGCCTCGCCCAGGTGCAGCACCTCGCCCGGGCGCAGGCGGCCGCCGCTGCGCGCCATCGCCAGCCATTGGCGCCCGTCCCGGGCGCCCGCCGGGGCCGGGCGCACCAGGAGCACCTCCACCGCCCCGCCGGTGTCGCGCCGCGCCTTCAGGCGGGCCGGCAGCACGCGCGCGTCGTTCAGTATCAGGAGGTCGCCCCGGCGCAGGAAGTCCGGCAGGTCGCGGAACGACCGGTGCTGCAGGGCGCCCGAGGCACGGTCCAGCACCATCAGCCGCGACTCGTCGCGGCGGGCGGCGGGCACGGCGGCCACCAGGTGCTCGGGCAGCATGTAGTCGAACTGGTCGGTACCGGTCACGGCGGCGCTCCTCGCAAGGTCCCCCCGGGGAGAATATGCCAGAAACGCGGGGCCGCAGGCAAGGCGCGCACGGGCGGGCCGTCGTCGGCGTGTTTGTGTGCGGGCGTCCGGGGCTCCTCCGGGGCTTGCATTCGGCTCGTGACTGATTTACATTCCCAGAGGGCGCCGCCGTCGGGGCGCGCCGTCGGGGCGCGGGACTGCTCTTGCCGGGAGACGCTCATGAGGCCCAAGCGCGACGCGCCATGGAGCGAGCGCCCGCCGTGTCTCATGGAGCTGCCGTCCGGCCGGGTGCTCGACACCGGCGAACGCCCCCTCGTGATGGGCGTGCTCAACGTCACACCGGACTCGTTCAGCGACGGCGGGCAGTTCCTGGCGCCGGAGTCCGCCCTGGCACAGGCGCGCCGGATGTGCGCGGAAGGCGCCGACATCATCGACATCGGCGGCGAGAGCACGCGGCCGGGCAGCGAGCCGGTCTCCGCCGACGAGGAGATGCGGCGCGTCCTGCCGGTCGTCGAGGCGCTGGCGGCATCGTCGGACGTGCCCATCAGCATCGACACGCAGAAGGCGGCCGTCGCCGCCGCCGCCCTGGAGGCCGGAGCCCAGATCATCAACGACACCAGCGCGCTGCGCACGGACCCCGACATGGCGGCCGTGGCCGCCCGCGCGGACGCCGCGCTGGTGCTGATGCACATGCAGGGCACGCCGCGGACCATGCAGGCGGACCCGGCCTACGGCGAGGTGGTCGCGGACGTCAAGGCGTGGCTCGCCGAACGGCTGGAGCGGGCCACGGCGGCGGGCATTCCGCCGGACCGGCTGATCGTCGATCCCGGCTTCGGCTTCGGCAAGACGCTCCTCCACAACCTGGAGCTGCTGAGGCGCCTGGGAGAGCTGCACGGGCTGGGCAGGCCGCTCCTGGTCGGGACCTCGCGCAAGTCGATGCTCGGGGCCATCCTGAAGGCGCGGGCCGGCGAACGGCTGTCCGCCACGCTGGCCACGGTCGCCTGTGCCGTCATGGCCGGTTGCCACATCGTGCGCGTGCACGACGTTCGGCCGGCCCTGGAGGTGGTGAAGGTCTGCGAGGCCGTCCGACGGGGAGCGCGCTACGAGCATGGATGAACTCCTGCGGCGCATCACGCAGTGGCTGACGGTCTGGTCGCCGACCGTTGTGCGCGTTGCGCTGGAAGTGCTCATCATCTTCGCGATCGTCTACGCGTTCCTGCGCATCATGCAGGGGACGCGCGGCGCGGGCGTGCTGAAGGGCCTGGCCTTCTTCGTGGCCATCCTGGCCGTCGTCGCCATCCTGGTGACCCAGGTGTGGTGGATCGAGCTGGAGACCCTTCACTGGGTCTTCACCAGCTTCGTGCCGGTCATCCTGGTGCCGCTGATCATCCTGTTCCAGCCCGAGATCCGCCGTGGGCTGATCCGGCTGGGTCAGAACCCGCTCTTCCGCGTGTTCTTCCGGCCGCACAGCGGCTTCACGGACGAGCTGGTCAAGGCCACCTTCAGCCTCTCGCGCGACAAGCTGGGCGGCCTGATCGCCATCGAGCGCGAGGTCGGCCTGCGCGGCTACGTGGAGGCGGGTGTCCGGCTGGACGCCGACGTGTCTGCCGAACTGATCAAGACCATCTTCTGGCCGGGCACGCCGCTGCACGACGGGGCGATCGTCATCAGCCAGCAGAAGATCGCGGCGGCCGGCTGCCTGTTCCCCCTGACCGAGAACCCGCAGTTCAGCAAGGAGATGGGCACGAGGCACCGCGCCGGGGTGGGCATCACCGAGGAATCGGACGCGGCCGCCATCATCATCAGCGAGCAGACCGGCCGGGTCTCGCTGGCCGTCGGCGGCTCACTGCAGCGGGAACTGGATGAGAAGTCGCTTCGACGCGCCCTGGAGGACCTGGCCGCCGAAGCCGAGATCAAGGAGTAGGCAGGTTTGGCCAAGAGCGTGCTCAGACTGCTGACCCAGGACTTCTGGCTGAAGGTCTCCGCCCTGGTGATCGCGCTGGGCATCTGGTTCTACGCCAACAGCCGCGTGACCGACGAGACCGCCTGCGACGCCACCGTCGTCATCACGCCGCCGCCGGGCTACGCCCTGGTGCATCAGAGCGCGAGGCTGGTCAGCGTCACCGTCTCCGGCCCCCGCTCGCTCCTGTCGCGGCTGGATCGCCGATGCATGCAGGCGCCGATCGCGTTGACGGCCCAGGTGAACGAGACCGACCTGACCGACGGACAGGTGAGCCTGCCCGTGGAAAGCCTCTGGCCCCGCGCGGACCTGGAGGACCGCCACCGCCGCCGGCTCAAGTTCCGCGCGGCCAAGCCCGCGCAGGTCCGGGCCGTCGCCTGCCCGCTGGACGAACGCACGCTCCCGGTGGTGGCGCACGTCGCGGTGCAGCCGGCCCTGGGGTACCGGCAGGCGGCCGCCCCGGCCGTCACGCCTGCACAGGTGCTCGTGCGCGGCCCCGCGCTCGCCCTGGCGGCGATGCAGGACATCGAGACGGAGGAACTGCCGCCGCTCTACGACGTCTCCTCCGACGTGCAGCACACCGTGAGGGTCCGCGACAGCATCGCCGTGACCCTGCCCACGGGGGAACGCGTGCCCGTGCCGCTCGAGGTCTCCCCGCCCGGCGTCACGGTCGTCGTCTCGGTGGCGGGCGAGGCCATGCAGGAGCAGCGGTTCCCGAACGTGCGCGTCCTGGCCATGATGCCGCCGGGGTTCCCCTACCAGGTGGAGTTCGGCGAAGGCGACGGAACGGTCACCGTCGTCGTCCAGGCATCGCCGGCGAACCTGCGCACGCTCGACCCCGCACAGATCCGCGCCTGTGTCGACCTGAGCCCGCTGGCGGCCGAGGTGATCCCCCTGGACGGCAGCGCCCCCTACCGCGAGCGCGTGCACGTGCAACTGCCCGCCGGGTTCATCCACGGCAAGGCGCAGGCCGAGCCCGACCGCGTCAACGTCCTGCTGAGGAACCCCTCCCACTGAGAAAGAACAGGAGACGCCCCATGGCACTGCTGGGAGTGAACGTCGACCACGTGGCCACGGTCCGGCAGGCCCGCCGCACGTATGAGCCGGACCCCGTCTGGGCGGCCGCCGAGGCCCAGATCGGCGGGGCCGACATCCTGACCGTCCACCTGCGCATGGACCGCCGCCACATCAACGACCGCGACCTCCGGCTCATGC
>Ga0123329_1000999_pt1 | contig 27588 bp, 17 predicted proteins | sample BioC12SIPDNA_FD_89703 | JGI IMG/M metagenome (GOLD analysis project Ga0123329, IMG submission 89703) | Anaerobic biogas reactor microbial communites from Washington, USA - Biogas_R1_B C12 SIP DNA | ecosystem: Engineered > Bioreactor > Anaerobic > Unclassified | place: Washington, USA | collected...
CGCCAAGGCTACCAGAACATGCCCGCGCATTTATAGCTGCGGCAACAACCGGACATTTCTATCTGCCGTGTATAGCGGACATTTCTATCTGCGGTTGACAATCAGGAATTTTCTGTATTGACACGGATTCGGAGCTGGTGTAGACTTTCCAGTTCTTGTTAAGTTGCCGACCGGCAACCGTCCGCCCTGTGTGCGAGAAGCGGCTGAGGGTGTGGTGCGCCGCTGTGGACGTCCGCACGGTCGGTTGTTGACAGGTCCGGATTCTTGCCGCCACAGGCACGTGCCTGCGTTGTCGCGGGGGCAGAGCGCAAGAAGCCCGCATCGGGCAGATCCGTCGGAAATCCACTATCGGGGAGAAGGATGTTCGTATGGCCAGCAATTCCACAACGGACGGCGGCGCGCCCTGCCAGGCCGCACGCCTCAGCAGACTCGAGTTGATCAAGAAGAGGCATCGCGAGTTGATCCTGAAGCCGCGCGAGAGCATCGCCGCGGACTTCAATGATGAGTTCGGGGACCCGTTTGACGATGTCCTGGACGGCGACCCGATCGAAGTGCCCGAGACGATGGAGACGATGGAGGCCGAGAACTACTGACGGGTTCTCGGCCGTCTCTCCCTCAGGCACGGCACAGCCGGACCAGCAGGCCCTCCAGCCACACCTGCTCCTCCTGCGTCCGCAGGGATGCGGCCTTCGACTCCGCATCGGCTTCCGCGAGCAGGGCGATCTGCCGCGCGAATCGCCCCTCCGACAGTGAACCGACCACCCGCAACGCCCGGCGAACGGCGAACGCCGGCGTATTGGCGCGTCGGCCCGCTTCCTGTTCGCTCAGCCCGGCCTGACGGAATCGCTTGATCTGCCAGAGTCGACGCAGTTGCAGGGCCAGGACGGCCACGATGGCCTCCCGGCTCTCGCCCTGCAGCATGAGCCGACCGCACAACTGCAGTGCGGCCGGGGCGTCGGCCCGAGCCACCGCCTCGGCCAGGTCGAAGGCCGAACGGCTGCGCCCCTGCGAGGCCATCGCCTCGACCTCGCGTTCGGTCACGGCCGACGTGCCGGCCCGCGTGCACAACTTATCCACCTCGGTGCGCAGGGCCGGCAGGTTCGGCCCCAACGCCTCCACCAGGGCGTCGGCCCCGCGCGGCGTCACGTTGCCGCCCAGGCTCTCGGCGTAGGTCCGCACCCACGCCTTGGCGTCCTGCCACGTCAGCCGGGCGCAGTCGATCACCACGCCCTCCGACGCCATCAGGCCCATGAGCGTCCGCCAGTCCGCCGCCCGGTCTGCCTGAGCATCGCCCCTGGCGCCGGAGCCGCGCGGGGGCGAGTTCGGGTTCAGGCGGCCGACGCACAGGATCAGCCGCCCGTCCGCGGACGGCTTCTGCAGGAAGCGCAGCAGCGGCGGCCAATGCGCCTGGAGGAAGGCATCGCCCCGCTCAACGACGACCACCCGACGGCCCGCCAGGCCCAGGAACGGGATCGTGCGCAGTTCCTCGAACACCTCGCGGGCCGAGGCCGGCCCCTCGAATACCCGCACGGTGCTGCCGGGCGAATCCGCCGGCGCCAGCGCGGACTTCAGAACCCCCAGGCAGTGCGAGCGCAGGCCGTCGTCGTCCCCCGACAGCACGAAGACCGGCGCCGCCACGACCTCCGCGAGCCGCGCGTCCAGCTCGAGCGCCTTCCAGGCCCTGCCGGCCATGCTGCACCTCCCGCCAGAAGGGACTACCGCCGGTACGGACGGCCGACCCTGGGGTCCATCCAGATCGGATCGCCCGCCCCCGCATCCAGCGCAAACAGACGGCCTCCCTGGCTCAGCAGGTACTCGACCATCGCCTCTTGCCCCGCCTCGTCGGCCAGGGCGGCCGGTGTGCGGCCCTCGGCGTCGGCGCAGTTCACGTCTGCGCCGGAATCCAGGAGCAGCCCGGCCGTCTCGACGTCGCCCAGGCCGGCGGCGACGTGGAGCGGCGTGCGGCCCGACTGCCGGGTCGACCCGACGTAGGCGTCGCCGGCCAGCAGGGCCTTGACAAGCTCCGGGCGGCGCAGCATGACGGCCAGGTGCAGCGGGGTGAGCCGGTCCGGCCCCACGACGCTGGCGTTCTGCCCCGCGTTCAGCAGTGCCGTCAGCGCCGCCGCGTCTCCTCGGTAGACGGCCGCCAGCAACTCGCCGCCCTCGGCATCGTGCCACCAGGGCCGGGTGCCGAGGGGCGCCAGGCACTCGGCCAGTTCGAACTGGCCGCTCGCGACGGCGACAATGGCCGCCGAGGCGCCCTGGTCATCGCGGGCGTCCGCGTCGGCCCCGCCCGCCACCAGCAGCTCGGCAATGTCCGCCCGGCCCCAGCGTGCGGCCTGATGCAGCGCGGTCATCCCCCTGGCGTCACGCGCATTCGGGTCCGCTCCGCGTTCGAGCAGCAGCGCTGCCATCGCCGCCTGGCCCCGCACGGTGACCACGTGCAGGGGCAGCAGGCCCGTACCGTCCGGCTCGTTCGGGTCGGCGCCCTCGTCCAGCACCTCGGTCAGCGCGCTGATGTCATCGGACTGGCACACCCCCACCACGTAGTCGGCGCGAAGGTCGCCGAACACGAGCTTCCCGCCGTAGCCGCGCAGCACGGCCAAGGCGTTCCCCTTGCCCGCCAGGAGGGCCGCGACCGCCGGGGTGAACCCCTGTGCGCTCAGGACGTTCGGGTCCGCGCCGCGGTCGAGAAACACCCGCAGCATCTCCGCGTCGTCGCGTTCAGCGGCGACGTGGAGGAGCGCTCGCCCGCCGACGGTCAGTGTCTCCGGCCGGGCGCCCTTCTCCAGAAGGAGCTTCACGAGGTCGTATTGGTCATTGGTCACCGCCGCGAAGAGCGGGTACCGGTCCCCTTCCCCTTCGTTGGGGTCCGCGCCGGCTTCCAGCTTCCTGATCACGGTCTCGGTCTCGCCGCGTTCGATCAACTCCGCCAGCGAGGGCTCATCCTCCGACCCCCTCAGACCGCCCAGGACGATCCACGCGCCGCCGGCCAGCAGGGCCAGGCACACGAACACAACCACCGCCCATCTGTGCATGCCGAACCTCCATGGCTGCCGCTCAGCGCCCGCCCGGCCCGTGCCGGCCCGACATCATCAGTCTACGGGTGACTGCGGCGGCCTGCAACCGCCCGCCGCGCTTGACATGCGGCCGCCGGCGGGTAGACTGCTCGCACACCCGCCGGCACCCGCCGGCGGTGCGCCTTCGGCGCGCGTGCCGCGCGGTCCGCATTTCGGAAGCTCCAGGAGTCTGCCCCATGCCCTTCGAACCCGCCCGAAAGCTGGACAAACTGCCCCCCTATCTGTTCGCCGACCTGCGCCGCAAGCGCACGGCCGCCGTCCGGCGCGGCGTCGACGTCATCAACCTGAGCATCGGCGACCCCGACATGCCGACGCCCGAGCCCGTCGTGGCGGAGATGTGCCGGGCCCTGCGGGACACAGGGGATCCGAACCGCCACCGTTACGGCTGCGACGTGCCCGTGCCGGCGTTTGCAGAAGCGGCCCGCAGCTTCTACCGCCGGCGCTACGGCGTTGAGCTGGCCACCGACCAGGTCGTCCCCACGATGGGCGGCAAGGATGCCATCGTCAAGCTCGCCCTGTCGATCCTCAATCCGGGCGACCTGGCCATCGCCCCCAGCCCCGGCTATCCGACCTACAACATCGGCCACGTCTTCTCGGGCGCCGTCACGTACCAGGCACCGCTGCTGAAGGAGAACGACTTCCTGGTGGATTTCGATGCCATCCCCCAGGAGGCGCGCCGGCTGGCCCGCGTGCTCTGGCTGAACTACCCGAACAACCCGACGACGGCGACGGCGGACCTCGCCTTCTTCGAACGCGCCGTCGAGTTCGCCCGCCGGCACGACGTCGTCATCGTCCACGACAACGCCTACGGCGAGAACACCTACGACGGCTACCGCGCGCCGAGCATCCTGCAGGTGGAAGGGGCGTCCGAGGTCGCGGTCGAGCTGTTCTCTCTCAGCAAGGCGTTCTGCATGACGGGCTGGCGCGTCGCCTTCCTGGCCGGCAACGCGGACGTCGTACGGGCGCTCCAGGCGACCAAGGAGAACGTGGACAACGGCACCCTGCGGGCCGTGCAGTTCGCGGCGGCAAAAGCGCTGGACATGGCCGAGGAGCTGATCCCGCCCATCAACGCGGTCTACCGGCGCCGCCGGGACATGGTCATCGACGCGCTGAACGCCGCCGGATGGTCGCTCGAGAAGCCGAAGGCGACCATGTACGTCTGGGCGCCTGTGCCGGACGGCTACGGGGGGTCGAGTGCGTCGTTCGCCACGGACCTGCTGGAACGCACCGGAGTGGTGGTCAGCCCGGGCCTCGGGTTCGGGCAGTGGGGCGAGGGCTACTTCCGCATCTCCCTCACCTATCCGGACGACTCGATCCGCAAGGCGCTTTCGCGCATCACGGAAGACGGACCGTAGCGCGAGGCAAGGAACCGCCACCGGGCGGAGCCACTGAGGAGAGAGGCGTGAGTCGAACGATCCGAGAGCCTGCGCGAGACGTGCCCATTGCCGACGAGGTGGATGTGCTGTCCGTGGGCGGGAGTGCCACCGGAGTGTTCGCTGCCGTGGCCGCGGCCCGGCTCGGCATGCGCGCCGCCGTCATCGAACGTCAGGGCTTCTTCGGCGGCACCGCCACCGCGGGGCTCGTCGCAATCTGGCACGGGCTGCGCGACACGGCCGGACGGCGCGAGGTCATCGGCGGCCTCACCCGCGAAGTGATCGAGCGCCTCCGAGCGCGCGACGCCGTCGATGAGCGCCCGGATCACTTCGTGCTCAATACCGAGGAACTGAAGATCGAGCTGGACCGCCTGGTCATCGATGCCGGAGTGCAGCCGTTTCTGAACACCTGGTACGCCGGCGCGGTCGCCGAGGACGGCCGACCCGTGGCCGCCATCATCCAGGACAAATCCGGTCGCCGGGCAGTGCGCGCCCGCTGCTTCATCGACGCAAGCGGGGACGGGGACCTGATCCGCGACCTCGGGCTGACGGCCGAGAAATGGGACGACCTGCAGCCACCGACGACGTGCGCCAGGTTCTCAGGACTTCAAGCTGCCCTCGCCCGCGCGCCCGGGCTGTCGATTGAGAACGCGGTCTTCAACGAAGCGACGGGCGACCGGCTGCCGCTCGGCTTCCTCTGGTCCGCCAACCTGCCGGGTGTGGGCGACGCCGTGATGGTTGCCGGCACGCGCGTGCCCGGCGCGGACTGCTCCGAGGCCGATCAGTTGACCCGGGCCGAGATCGAGGGCCGCCGCCAGGTGCGCGTCATCCACGATGCGCTCCGCGAACGGCTGCCGGAGGGAAGGTCCATCGGTCTGGACGCCCTGCCGGCCACCATCGGCGTGCGCGAGACCCGCCATGCGCGCTGCCTGCACCGCATCACCGAGTCGGAGTTGCTCGGGGGCGTGCGGTTCCCCGATGCCATTGCCAACGGGACCTATCGCGTCGACGTCCACCACAGCGACAAGCCGGGCCTGACCTTCCGCTACCTGGACGGACGCGAGACCTACCACGTGCCCGGTCGGCTGAGCGTCGAGGGGCGGTGGCGTGAACCGACGGGCGAGGACCCGACGTTCTACCAGGTGCCCTACCGCTGCCTCGTGCCCCGGGGCGCGTGCAACGTGCTCGTGGCCGGCCGCCTGATCGACGCCGACCGCGGGGCCTACGGCGCCCTGCGCGTGATGGTGAACTGCAACCAGTTCGGCGAGGCCGCCGGCACGGCCGCCGCGCTGTCGCTGCAGGCGGGAACCGATGTGGCCTCGGTCGACGCGCAGAGCCTGCGCCGGGCCCTGGCAGCCGCCGGCGCCGTGGTGATCTGACGGGCGCGACGGTCAGCCCAGCAGGCGCTCCATCTCGTCGGCCGTCTTGCCCGCCAGGCCGAGGGACGCCATCGTGCGTTTCGCCTCCCCGGCGTAGTCGCGGCCCATGGCGGCCGACGCAAGTCGGATCACCGCGTCCATACAAGGCGTCGGCACGCGCACCTGCCGGGCAAGATCGGCCATGAAGACGAGGCCGTAGCCGACGTCCTCGTTCAGGTAGCGGTGGTCGAGCCGGCTCTGCGCCATGATGCCCAGGAAGCCGGGCGCCTCCGAGTAGCCGGCGTCGTAGGTAGCCTCGGTCATGTAGCCCTGGCGGACGCCGAGCTCCGGATCGGGCAGCACCTCGACCCCCAGCCGTTTGCCGATCGCGATCCGCTCGCGGTCCAGCGCCTCGATCACGCGTCCCACGGCCGGCGTGACGCCGTCTTCGTAGAAGCGGAAGTCGCCGCCGGTCCGCTCGATCAGCGCGGCGTTCAGAAGCGTCACGGCCGGATGGATGACCGGATTCGCGTTCTGCAGGCTCGTCTGGAGGACGTTCCGTGCGGGCTCCAGGCAGGGATAGACGTCGCCCAGCGCCTCGATCACCGCCGGTGTATCCACCGCCGGCGCCGCGGCCACGAGGACGGCCGCCTTGAGCTTGAGGAAGATGCGGATACGGCCCGGCTCGCCCATGCGGACGGCATAGGGCAGCGTGTGGGTCTCGGCGATGACGATGCGGCGGTCGCCCAGGGACAGGCCGGCGACGCTCTTGAACTCGACGGCCCCTCCGGACGAGCCGGGGCAGACGACGACCATCTGCCCCTCCCTCAGGTGCGGGCGGCAGGCAGCGGCAAAGTGGCGGATGCTGTAGGCCGGCCCGACGGCCAGGATCACGTCCGCGCCGTCCAGCGCCGCCTCGACGTCATGGCCGGCGTACGTGACCGGGGCGAACCCGTTCAGTTCGCCCTCGGCGCTAACGCCGCCTGCAGCAGCGACAGCCGCAACGGAGTCCGGGAACTCCTCGAAATCGAACAGCCGCACGTCATGGCCATGGCTCGCGCAGTCGAAGGCCACGGCACAGCCGCCGTTTCCCGAACCGAGGACCGCGGTGCGCATCCGTCCTCCCTCCGTGCCCGTCCGTCCAGCGGCTACCAGCCGAAGGAACGGTAGGGGTCGTCGAACTCCTCGGGCTGATCCAGATAGAAGCCGTCTGCCCAGCGCGGGGCCTCGCCTTGCGCCACCGGCTCTGAGAAACGCTCGACCAGTGGCGTCCGTGCGCCGCAGCCCATGTTGCTCAGGACGCGCGCAACCAGGAAAGCCGTGCGGCGGAACGTCCGTTTCTGGTTGTAGTACTTCTCGTAGTCGAACTGCCAGGGGGCCATCTGGCACAGGACTGCGTTCCCGTCCGCAGCGATCGCAAGCACACCGTTGCCGAGCGCCTGCGCGCCGCCCGTGATCAGCTCGACCTCGCGCGGATCGCGGTTCATCACGTCCGCGGACCCGACGCCGGCCAGCATGGACGCCGCGTCCGGAGGCTCGAACACGGTGCAGATGTGTTCGCCCCTGGCGGTCCGCAGCGGCGCGGGCAGGAATGACCCCGCCTCGCTGCCCGACAGCCCGAGCGCGAGCAGGCGCCCGCCGGCCGCCAGCCACTGCCGGACGGCCGTCGCGTTCGCGGCCAGCGTCCGGCCGCCGCCGGGGCCGACCACGAGCACCTGGTCGGGGCTCAACGCTCCTCCCTGGTAAGCGGCCATCGACACGCCCGCCTTCTCGAGGTGGGCGCGGCCGGCATCTTCACCGACGTAGACCGCCGTGCGAGCCGCTTCCGGGCGATAGGACGCCGCGTAGTCGAGGATGTTGGCCGCAAGGCGCCGCGCGGCGGGGTCGTCCTCCGTGCGGCCGGTCACGTCGAACTGGCAGAGGATCATCATGCCGCTGCCCTCGCGGCTCACCATGAGGGGGCTGTACTGCAGGCTGAAGCCGCCGTCGGCCACGGGCAGGAAATCGCCCCGGCCCGGCTTCTCGATGAGCACGGAGGCCACGCTGCCCCAGTTGCCGCAGCGGGCGCGTCGCGTCATCTCGATGCCGCACCATTGCTTGAGCTTCTCGCCGCTGCGCTGGCGGATCGTGTAGCCTTCCAGGCGCGGCGGCAGAAGCGTGGCGGCGCCCTGCCAGTCGTGCAGGTTCTCGGTGGAAACGCCCGCCAGCAGCGGATGGTCCGGCACCCGTGCGAACGCCCGGCGCAGTCCGTACTCGGCGATGCGGAACCCGAACCGCCCCTCCAGCACGTCGGCCTTCTGCTCGAACATCACGACCCTCAGCCCGTCGCGAAGCCGGCTGATGTCGGGAGCCGGGCCGTCGACCGTCAGCGCGCCCTTCCCGACCACGAGCACGTCGTATCCATCCGGAACGGCATCCGCCGCGACGGGCCGGAAGGACACCCCCAGGGCGGTCAGGAGCCGGGCCGTCTCGCCGGCCGGGTCGAACAGCGCGATCTGCGCGCCGGAGGCGGGGGCAGCCGCCGGAGGCGGCGCCATGACGTCCACCTGGAACGCATCCTCCTGGGTCTCCCCGGTGCTGAACCGGACGACGGCCGTCAGCGAGTAGGCACCGGCGGACAGACCTTCCGGCAGGCGGAACGCAAGCGGGATCCGCTCCTGCAGGCCGGGCTCGATCGTCACGGACGTCTGCCCCGCCAGCGGCTGCGGGAGGCCCAGCGACCATGAGCAATCGGCGGTGACGGTCTCGCGCGAGTTGTTGATGACGATGAGCTGCTTGTGCAACTCCTGTCCGGGCAGGGCGTTATGGTCCTTGGTCGTGAACCGCTCGGCCTTGCCGCCGATGTAGGCGAGCAGCGGCATGCTGTTGCGGTACAGCGCCCGGGCGGCCGCGCCCGGAATCCAGTCCTCGGCCTCATAGGCCGTCGCCATGTTCTCATGGGGCCGATCGACGTAATCCGGGCTGAACCCCGGACGCTGCAGTTGGTCCCAGTCCACGGCAAAGTCCTGACGGCCCCGGTTCACGCCCTCGCGCAGCGACCAGAAGCTCCCGTAGCTGAACTGGTTGTAGCACGAGACGCCCCACGTGCGGAATGCGCGCACGTTGTCGGTGATGTACATCCCCCGGACCTGCTGCTTGATCGGGTTGCCCTGCGTGGAGGCCCCGACGATGGCGCGCGGGTAGTCCCAGCGGTACCAGGAGTCGCGCGTTCGGAAGTTGTTGGCCTCCCAACGCAGGTTCGCCTTGTCGGTCTCGGGCAGGTCAAACCCCTTGTCGCCAAGGAACTGCGAGGCCCACTCCGCCGGGCAGTACTCCCACTTCACCGGAGTCGAGCCGAACGATCTCTGGCCGTTGATCCAGCCGCGGTACATCGTCCAATCGAGGTCGTAGGGCGTGTCGTACTCGCACAACAGCAAGGGCTTGACGCCCTCCGTCGCCCAGTGCTCGAACCAGTCCGAGACCTCCCGGATCGGCGTGAAGTTCAGGTACAGGTTGTTCGTGTGCATGTTGCCGAGGTTGCCCGACGAGTGGTGGTAGACCACGCGCGTGGGATCGAAGCCTTCGACGATCGATTGCACGAGCAGCCCCCGCTCTGCGCCGGCGTACAGGCGCGGCCCGATCTCCCCGCGCTCGTTGTGGAGCCCGTCGATCCTGTCGGGATCGGAAGAGCCTCCGTAGCTCAGGGCGTTGTGGTTCATGGTGTACATCACGACCGAGGGATGGTTCTGGGCCACCCGCACGTAAAACTCCGCGTGCCGCGCGTAGCCGTTCTTTTCCCGGGCGTCCGGCTCGTCCCACTGGTACTGCCCCAGGTGCGGCATCGAGAACGAGACCAGCATGCCCACGTCGTCGGCCGCCCGCAGGAGTTCGCGGTGGGACAGGTGCGTGCCCGGCTCGACGCCGAAGTGATGCGTGTGGACGACGTTGATGCCGAAGGTCTTGTGACGCAGCAGGGCCTCCCGGGCGGCCTCATACGTGGCCCAGGCGGCGCCGATCAGCGGCTCGTGGCTCGAGCCCAGGAAGCAGTTGATGCGTGTGCCGTTCAGGTAGAAGTCGCGTCCGTTGATCCAGAACTCGCGGAATCCGAAGCGTTGCGGATAGAAGACGTCCAACTCCTGCCCCGAGGCCTCAGCCAGGGTCACCTGGACGTGGTACATGTTCTCGGGCGTGTGCGTATCCCAGAGCTTCTCCGGCTGCCAGGATTCGCTGAACGTGATGCGGCCGTTCTTCACGTCGGCCAACGTGAACGGCGCGCCGGCGATCTCCTTGACGGCTTCCTCGCCGTCCATGACGCGGGCCTGAAGCCGGTACGTGCGGTCAGGCGCAAGCCCGTTGACGGCCGTGTCGAAGGCGATTTGCCAGTTGCGCACGGACGTATCGACCTTCACGTCGTCCACGCGCGGGCCGGCCGGCGTCCCTGTCAGGAAGACGTCGCCGCAGAGCCCGCGCCGGGCCACCGAGCCCCTCCCCTGCCGAGGCGCGCCCGTGTCGCTGAAGATGGCCACCACTTCCGCCAGCGGCAGCGCCCGCACGCGCAGCGTCAGCACGTAGCGGCCGCCCGGACGGCAGGCCTCCGTCAGATCGACCTCTCCGGCGGGGTATGACAGGCGGCCGGCGCTCACGCCGTTTACGAACACGTCCACGTGGGAGTTCACGTACTCGGCCCACAGCGTGACCCGGCGCCCGTCCCAGTCCGCAGGCACGGCGATCTCCCGCTGATACCAGGCCGTGTTGACATCCCGCAGGCGGGTGTCGGCCCAGCTCGGGTGCGGATAGAGCGTCTGGCTTTCCTTCTGGATGTAGGACGTGATGCCCGGCCACGGCCCGGGGACCTTGTAGAAGCCCCAGGCGCGCTGCGGCGCGGCCTCCTCCGCCTCGACGGCCGGCTGCCAGCGCCACAGTCCGTTGATGCAGATGCGCTCACGAGTGGGTGTGCCCTCGCGCCACGCCTTCCCGACGTCCCACTCCGCCTTGACCCCCGCGGGCAGGGTCGCCTGCGCCTGAGCGGACACGGCGGCCTCCAGGCAGAAGAGAGAAGCGATCAGCAGACACAGAACGGTCGCACGTCGTTCGGCATACCGGTCCATCGGAGCCTCCTTCAGGCCACAGCGTCCGTCGTCAGGGGACATCGGAAGCGACTACCGGCCCAGAAGGTGCCGGGTGATGAGCAGATCGAGCGCCTCGTACTGCCGCTCGGCGATCAGCGCGTCCACGGCCGCGGTGTCCAGGCTGCGGACAAGGTCGAGCAGCATCAGGAAGACCTCCCGGCTGTTGGACAGGTGCGTCGTAACGCCCGTGCCGCGCTCCGAGCGCATGGCCTTCACGTCGAGGCCGACGAACTCGCCGCGGGAACCATAGTCGTACCGGTCCAGGATGCGCACCTGGTTGAACGCGCGCCGCAGGTCGACGGCGCCGAACGAGCGGTCCTGGTCGAACTTCAGCCCGTTCTGATCGTTCAGGTGCACGGTGAACAGCTTGTCGAACGCCAGCGCGAAGCCCATCTCATCGGAGGGATCGAGCCCCGCCAGGATGGCGTGCGCACTCTCGATGTTCACGCCCACCCGCGCCGGATCGCTCGCCAGCAGGCCCAGGGCCATCGCGTGGCCGGTGGTCGGCATGTAGGCATGGTCCATCGGCTCATTGGGCTTCGGTTCGACGGCGATCCTGACCTCCGGGTCGTAGTCCAGCATGTCGTTGACCGCCTCGACGATACGGTCCACGGCGACCTTGCTGTCCTTGGACTCCCGGATGTAGGTGCCCTCGCGGGCCAGCCAGAGCACGATCAGCTTCGTGCCCAGCTCGTTGGCGATGTCGATGGCCAGGCGGCTGCGATCCAACGCCCACTGCCGGCAGGCCGGATCGTTGGAGGTGTAGGCGCCGTCGACGCCGCGCACGTCCTCCCAGAGGCGCGGGGCGACGAACTCCGCCGTCAGCCCCTCCCCGTCGAGCACCCGGCGCACCTCGGCCGCCTCCTCGACCACCTCGGGCGCAGTCATGCTGCTCAGCTCGGGCACGGCGTCGTCATCATGGAACTGGACGCCCTCGAAACCGAGCCCCGCGTAGAGCTTGAGCTTCTCCGCAAACGGCAGCGGCTCCCGGACGGTCGGCCCGAAGGGATCGTTGCCCTCATGGATGTTCCACGGGCCAAAGGAGAAGCGAAACGTCCCTGCCATGACCCTGCCTCCTTCACACTGTGCTCGCAGGCATCGTTCCCAGATACGCTCCCATCATAGCGCCCGACCTCCCGGCGGGCAAACACACCGGGCAGAGATGCGCACATGCACGGCCGCCTGCCCGGCAGGGCGGCGCCCCCCCCCTGTGCACGCCGTGCATTGCATCCGCCCTGCCGGGGCAGGTAGGCTGACCGGCGTGGACGAAGACCCTTGCGGCCCGCCGACAGAGGCCCGGAGGCCCCCATGCCCAGGACGCCCGCCGACCCGCGCCGGAGGATCGGCACGCTCAACGAGAAGCCCTTGCACGCCGCCCTCAAGGAATGGTACCGCGAGCCGGGCGACCTGACCGAGACCCCGGTGGACGGCTTCCTGGTGGACCTGGTCCGCGGCGACCTGCTGATCGAGATCCAGACGGGCAACCTGGGCGCCGTCCGGCGCAAGCTGCAGCGACTGGCGCAGGGCCATCGCGTGCGGCTCGTCTACCCGATCGCCGAGCGGAAGTGGATCGTGCGCATGTCGCAGGAGGGCGACCGGCGGCTGGGGCGCCGCAGGTCCCCCCGGCGCGGCGCCCTGCACGACGTGTTCGAGGAGATGGTGAGCCTGCCGCAACTGCTGGCCCTGCCCGGCGTGTCGCTGGAGGTGCTGATGATCCACGAGGAGGAGGTCCGCCGCTACGACCCGCAGCGCGCCTGGCGGCGCCGCCACTGGGTCGTCCAGGAGCGCCGGCTGCTGGAAGTCCTGCACGGCTACCGCTTTGAGACGACCGGAGACCTCCGAGCCCTGCTGCCGAGGTCGCTGCAGGAGCCCTTCACCACGGCCGACCTGGCCGAGGCGGTCGACTCCACGCGCCGCCGCGCCCAGCAGATGGCCTACTGCCTGCGCACCCTCGGGGAGATCGTGCCCACCGGCCGCCGGCGCGCCGGAATCCTCTACCGCCGCGCCACGGCGTAGCGGCCCGCACCGGCGGAATCCCTCCGTGCTTGCGGTCCCGACGTGCTATGATCCGTGATGATGGGCACATTCGCTTGCGGGGGATCCTCGATGGTGCAGACACAGGACAGCGCATGCCGCCGGCGCCGCAGATTCCGCATGGTGATTCCGGCGTATCCGGCGTTCAACATCTACTCCGGCGTCGCGGACAAGATGACGGCCCTCGGCCCCATCTGCGTGGCCACGGCCGTCAACGACATCGAGGGGTGGGACGTCGAGGTGATCGACGAGAACAACTACCGCCGGGGGGCGCCGCGCGATGAGGCCGGCCTGCCGGACCACCGCACTCTCCAGAGCGCACGGCCGGCGGACGCCGTGGGCTTCTACGGCGGGCTGACCAGCACGATCCCGCGGCTCCTGCAGGTGGCCGCCGTCTACCATGAACTCGGCGTGGCCACCGTGGCGGGCGGACAGCACTTCGTCGAGGAGAACGTGCCCGAGGCGCTGGACGGCGGCTTGGACTACGTGGCGGACGGCGAGGGCGAGGAGGTGATGCGCGAACTGCTGGAGGTCTTCGACGGCCGGCGGCGCCGGGAAGACGTCCGGGGCGTGGCCTACCGGGACGAGACCGGCCGCGTCCGCCGGTCGCCCCGCGCATCCATCGAGGACCTGAACGCCCTGCCCGTGCCCGACTTCTCCCTGCTGCGGTACGGGCAGGTCAGCATCTACCCGGTCGGCCGGGTGCGCGGATGCGGCATGAACTGCGAGTTCTGCACCGTCAAGGGCAGGCCGCGCTACGCCTCGCCCGAGCGGCTCATGGACCAGTTCACGGCGCTGTTCGAAAGGCACGGTGCGCGCAAGTTCTTCATCGTCGACGACCTGTTCGGCCAGGACCGCGACGAGACGCTGCGGCTGTGCGGGATGCTCCGCGACTACCAGGACCTCGTGGGGGCGCGGTTCAGCATCACGGTGCAGATCCGCCTCGACAAAGCCCGCGACGCCGAGCTGCTGCGCCACATGCGCGCGGCCCGCATCAATACGGTGGCCATCGGGTTCGAGTCGCCCATCACCGAGGAGCTCGACGCCATGAACAAGCACCTGAAGCCCGAGGCCATGATCGCCCTGGCGCACCTCTACCGCCGGGCGGGCTTCTGGGTGCACGGCATGTTCATCTTCGGCTACCCGATGCAGCCGGGACACGAGTTCCACATGGAGGCCGGCGAGCGAGTGAAGCGCTTCCGCCGGTTCATCCGCAAGGCGCGCATCGACACGGTGCAGGTGCTCCTGCCCGTGCCACTGCCGGGCACCGAGTTGCGCCGCCGGCTGGCCGGGCAGAACCGCGTCTACTCGACCCGCCACGTCGGATGGGAGTACTACGACGGGAACTTCCCGCTGTTCGAACCGGACGCCCCGCTGACGGCCGAGGAGCTGCAGGCGTCGATCCGCAGGATCATGGGCCGCTTCTACCGCTTCACGCACGTCTTCTCGGTCGGGCTGAACGTCCTGTCGTTCCCCGGCATCGTGCTCCACCTGCACAACCTGCGGGCCGGATGGCAGCGATGGTCGCACCGGTGGTGGAACAGCCTGGTGGGCGTCGCCGGATGGCGCATCATCCGCAAGTGGACGGAGCGGTTCCGCAAGGGGAGCTTCACGCAGAAGCTCGGGCACGCCCGGGACGCGCTGCACGGCAGCGGCACGGCCTCCGGCGCGCCGACTCCGTAAGGCTGCGCCGGCGGAGACGGGGCTCGGCCCCTACGTGCCGGCCGCGCGACACAGCAGGGCCACCCACTGGCCCGACGCCGGCGGGGCCAGCGGCACGACGTCGCCGCCGGAGACCTCCCGCGTCCCGGCCCATCGGCTCCCGTCCACGGCCAGCCACCGGCACTCGAACCGCCCGGTCGCCCGCCGCAGGTCCAGTCCCACGCGGCCGCCGTCCGGGAAGTAGACGGCGTACTGCTCCCCGTCGATGCGCGTCAGGTAGGCGGCGTTCGTCTCCCGGCCCACCAGGAGCGAGTGGCCCGAATCGGGCTCGCAGCGGAAGATGTCGAGTTCCGCCAGCAGCAGGCGCGCGCTGCGGAGCTGGGCCTGCGCCGTCTCGCTGAGCCCCAGGCCCGACGGCGGCCGATGGAAGCGGCTGGAGGCGAAGCCGCCGAGGATGTTCCGCCAGAACGTCTGCATCCCGTGGGTGGAGTCGATGCCGCGGTCCAGCCACTTCGACGTGTCGGCCCCGTAGATCTTCGTCTCGTTCATGGGGCGCGGGTGGTCGGCCAGGTATGCGCGCACCCATTGGGCGTTGTCCCAGTTCGCCTCCCCGGTCGTCTGGCTGTTCTGCGAGATGTCGACGAACGTGTACAGCTCCGGATGGTCGAACGTGGCCCGGTGCATCGGCCCGGTCACGTCCCACTGGTCCCACATCTCGGTCAGTTCAACCGTCACGCCGGCCCCCCGTGCCCGGTCACGGATGTACCCCGCCCAGTAGGCGCCCCATTCCGGCACCCCGCACGTCTCGTTGTCCATGCAGTAGAGGACGTGATCGTGCGGGAGAGTGTACGACAGCACCTTGTCCACGAACTTCTTCTGGAACGGCAGCACGACGGCGTTGTTCTGCAACGTCGGCACCGTGAAGAAGAACGGCTGCTTGTTGTGGAGCGGGTGCTCCGGGTATTCGGGCGCGAGACCCGACTCCTCAAAGGTGTAATTGACGTTGTTCCCCGGGTTGAACGGGTCGCTCTCCCAGTTGCCCCGGCTGTGGTCGAAGCGGTCCCACAGCTCGATCTGCACCACAACATCGCGCTCGGCCGTGAGGCGAAGCATGGTCTCGAAGCGATCCCAGTAGACGTCATTCCACTGATTGAGCTCGTAGCGCCCGTCGTCCAATCGCTTGAAGGCCTTGACCTCGTAGCCCTGGTCCGGCCGGTCGCTCATCGTGTTGCGGATGTAGTTGCCGCCGACGGAGGCGAGCAGGTCCAGGTGCTCCTCCAGGTCCGGGATCTGGAACAGGTTGTCGTCGACCGTGCCGCCGAGCAACACGACGGGACGGCCCTTGTGCTGCCAGTAACGGGGGTTGCCGGCGTACGGCCGGATGCGCCGAGCCTCGCGCGCCGCGTCCATCGAAGGCCCTCCATGCAGAACGGGGATCTGTCGGTCGGTCAGCCCTCGATCACTTCCAGGATGCCGGCCTTGTCCAGGCCGGCCAGCCCGAGCTTGTCCAGCGTCCGGCCCGTCTGCCAGTAGTCCTCCCCGCACACCGCGGAGCCGATGGACACGATGCCGTCGGTCAACGGCGTGCGGAGGCCGACCGCCTGCCCGAACTGCGAGCGCGGCACCAGCCCGAAGGGCAGGTCCTCGGTGATGTAGCGATCATGCACCGTGCGGGGGCCGACGATGCCCGCCAGGACGCCCGCCGTGTCGAACGGGGCCGTGAACTCCACGCCCATGATGCTGGAGGTCGTGCGGAAGTCGATGTCGCGATACTCGGTCATGTCGAACTCGAGCGCGCGCGCCACATTGCGCGATTCCTCGTAGACGCCCCGAATGACCCGCGCGACCGACTCGGTGATGCCCTCGCGGTACATGTTGAAGTCGCCCCCCGAATACTCGATGCGGCCCGTGCTGAGCAGCGAGCCCGGGGGATGGACGATCGGATTGACGTTGTTGAACGCCGCCGCGAGCACGTTGCGGCAGGGCGAGATGCACGGGAACATCTCGTGCAGGGCCTGGACGACCTCGGCCGTGCAAGCCGCCGGCAGCGCCCCCGCAAGCACGTGCGGGGCCGTCAGCAGAAGCTTGATCCGGCCCGGGCCGGTGATCCGCGTGCCGTACGGCAGGGTGCTCGTCTCGAGGATCGTGACGGCCCCGAGCCGGCCGGCCTCCTCCAGCATCCGGCGCAAGCGCAGCGAGCCGAAATCCCCGGCCCACACCACCACCTTGTGCCCGTCGCGGAACAGAGGGATCATCTCCCGGAAGAACACCTCATGGCCAATGGCGGGCATGACGACGTGCAGCCATTCGGCTTCGGCGAGGGCCGCCGGAATATCGGTGCCGACCCTGTGGATCGGGAAGGTGCCCTGCGGCCCGATGCCCGTGGCCTCGATGGCCTGGGCGTCCAGGGTGGCCTGGAACGTCCCCGCGAAATCCGGATGCTCGCACAGGTGAACATCGTAGCCCCGGTCGGTCAGGTCGACCGCCATCGTGTGCGCCCCTGCTCCCCCGCCCAGAACGGCCACCGTCTGTCGACCCATCAGACGCCCTCCCTTCGGCACTCGGGCCGGCGTGGCCCGCGCACGGCATGATACGCGCCCCCGCGCCCGCAGGCAATCGCCTCCCCCAAGAACGCGCGGCGGTCCGGGGTAGGCCATCGGAACGGGTGGCCGGCCGGAGCCGCCGCGCAGGGCCGCAGCACGGCGCCCGAAGGCGCGTGATCAGAAGCCGGCGGCCTTCATGGCGTTGACCGCGAAGATGTAGTGGCCGATCTCGCCGATGGTCGACTCCATGTTGGCCACGTTGCCGTCGTCCAGGAAGTAGAGGGCGTTGTCCTGCGGCCGGTAAGGGCGGATCGTCGTGTAGCCCGGCACGGGCACGCCCGGCACGATGCCGCCCTCGGGCGCGTAGACGTGAAACAGGTGCCCCGAGTGCAGGTGCTTCGGCCCGTCGAGGCCGATGCCGGAGACGAACACGTGGTCGCTGATCGGATGGAGGCCGTACAGCCACAGCATGGGGAGCACGGCCTTCTCCAGGAGCCTGCGCTCCGGCGGGACCTTCGAGATCCAGTAGGCGTCGTAGACGCGCTGGGCGGCGAAGACGGCGTTCCCGCACTTGCCGAAGTCGGTGTAGTGCCCGGCCCAGGGCCGGCCGCCGAGCATACCATCCAGGTAGTCGGCGTTCTGCCGGCAGACCTTCAGGATGGCCTCCTTCAGAGCACCGTCGGGCAGGCCGGGCACGAGCCGGACCAGCACGGGGGGCGCGAACCAGAACGACCCGCTGCCGGATGCCTCCCTGGCGGGCCAGTCCATCGGCAGGTTGTCGATCTTGTCCGTCATCGCCTCGAGTTCCTGCAGGTAGCGGGGATCGCCGGTGGTCATGTGAAGCTCGGCCAGCGCACAGGCGACGTTGCCGTCGCGGCCGATGGTCCGCGTGTTGAAGTACGCCGTGTTGCGGTAGACCTCCTCGTGCGTACGGAAGTACTCGTAGGCCCGCCGGGCGGCCTCGATGCACTCCGCCGACAGCGCGGGGTTGGACGCCCTCAGAACCCGACCGGCGGCGCAGAGCGCGGTCGCCTGCATGCACTGGAGTTCGGCATGGTAGTCGACGTAGACCTCGCGCTCGTCGCCGGTGCCCGGCACGTTGTCGGTGGACTTGTCCCAGCCGCCCGGGCTGCTGCGCCGCGTCGGCTGGTCGACCACCCCGACGTAGCTGCGCCCGTCCGGCTGCATCATGCTCAGCAGCCAGAGGGCACCCCACTCGACCTGTTGGAGGATGTCCGGCGTCTCATCCGGCCGACCGAGCGTCCAGGTCCGGGCGTCGAAGTCGGCCGTCGCAACATCGCGGCTCAGCCCGAACTCCTCGTAGGCCAGCGCCAGTTGAAGGACCGCGAAGCCCTGCGCGTAGATGTTCAGGTCGCAGTCGCCGGCGTCGTGCCAGCCGCCCCTGGCGCAGGGGATCGGGTCTCCGGCGTCATACGGCGTGCCCTCGCACTCGTAGGACCGAAAGCCGTCGACGCTCCCCCGGCCGCCGCGGGCCGGCACGCGGATGCCGTCGTCCATGTGGCAGGCCGGATGCCCGGCGCAGTCCGGCCCCAGGTCGACCGCGGCATGGCACATCTGGAACGGCAGGAAGTAGTCGAGGGTCGGCTCCCAGAGCGCATCCTCGAAGACGCTCGGGCGGACGGCGACGTCGAGCGCACCCCGGGCCCAGACGATGCGGTAGTCGCCCGCCTCGACGACCTCGGAGAAATCGAAGACCGCGAAGTCGCTCTGCATGTGCTCGTACGGCCGGACGGTGTCGGCAAAGCGCCCCTGCTTCACGACGGTTCCGTCGGCCCGTTCCAGGCGCACGGAGTCGTCGGCGGGTCGCCGCAGATGCCGGGGCCATTCGAGCACGACCTTCTTCTCCCCCGCGGCGGGGTAGCCGACCAGGGAACGGCGAACCGCCCAGGTCGACTCCTCGCTGACCTGGGGGAGCGTCAGGTAGAGGTCGACGGGCCGGCCGGGCTCGGCCGGGAAGCCAACGTCGATGAGGTAGCGGAGGTCCTTCCACCGCCGGCGGTCGCTGACGCTCATGCCGTGGTCGCATTCGAGTATGAGGTTCAGCGACGGATCGTCGAGGCTGCACTCGATCCGGCGCGCGTCGCGCACGAGGGTCACGTGATCCGGCGAGAACGTCTCCGGCAGCTTGATGGCCTCGCCATCCGCACGGATGGTGGTTCCGCGAAAGTTCTGGAACGGCAGCTCGAAGAAGAAACCCTCCCAGGCGCTCGTGTCGCCCGCCCAGTCGCCGTTGCGGACCAGCCGGATGCGGACTCGGTCCCCCTCGATGGAGACCTGCTGGTCATAGGTGACGGTCGTGCCGGGCACCTCCCCGTGGACGGCGAACGTGCCGAGCCCGAGGACGCCCATCGCCTCCTCCCGCTCCTGGCCCTCCACCAGCGTCTTCCTCCCCGCCATGCGGTCGAAGGGGAAGTAGCCCGCCCTGCCCTGGCAGTAGATGCCGGCGTTGTAGACGACGATCTCCGAACCGCGCATGACGTGGAGCCCGCCGGTGACGTCGCCGAAGACCATGTACGGCCCCTGCCGGATGCGGCCCCTCTCCAGGGGCGTCAGGGCCTGCGGCTGGGCCAGGCAGACCGAGCCCCCCAGCAGCAACGCACCGACCGCGACGACCATGCACGCCTTCCACACCGTCCCCATCGCCATACCCTCCCAAGTTCCGTGGCTTGCCCCACCGCAAACGATACCTGAGCGCCCCCCTGCACGCCAGCACCGTCGGCACAGGACCATCCGCCCGCAGACGCAGCCGCGACCGGCCGGAAGGTACCGGCAGACGTTCAGTCGACCGACGGAGGCGGGGCCGGCGCGCCGGCCGGCGTCTCCTTCTCCAGGCGCTCCAGGCAGCGGCCCAGTTGCCCCAGCATCCGGTCGATCTCCTCCGCCGTGACGTCCAGCACCGGCCGGAAGCGGATCGTCTGCGTCCCCGCCCCGAGCAGGAGGAGTTGCTCGGCCTCCAGGGCGATCTGGCGCAGGCGCCCCTTGTGCTCCGCCACCCGAAGGGTGAAGCCCTGGTAGAGGCCCATGCCGCGGATGTTGAAGATGAGGTCGTGGAAGCGGTCCGCCAGGTCCTGGAGGCCCGTCACGAGTCGTTCGGCCTTCGCCGGCACCTGCTCGATCAGGCCCTCCTCTTCGACCACGCGCATCTCCTGCACGAACCGCACCATGTCGGCCAGGTTGCCGCCCCAGGTGGAATCGAGCACGCCGCGGTCGCTCATCGGATAGAGCATGTAGACGGCGCCGTTGGCGAACTTCTTGGCCGTCGCCACGGCCTGCGGGGGATACGGCAGGTCGAACTGGTCGATGGCGAACACCGTGCCCGTCTGTCCGCCCGCCGTCTGCACCTCGTCGAAGCCCAGGAAGACGTCGTACCGGTGCGCGAGTTCGCTGAGCCCGCGGAAGAAGGCCGGATCGGCCGCGCGCTGGCCGCCGGCGCCCTGGATCGGCTCGACGATCATGCCGACCACCTCGCCCCGGTAGCTGCGCAGGCAGTCCTCGACGATCGACAGGCTGGTGGCCATGCGCCGCTCGTTCCGCTCGGCGGGCTGGCTGCTGTCGGTGGACGGGAACGGCACCTGCAGGTTGCCCGGCACGAAGCCCCGGAAGTCCCGCGTGACGACGGGGTCATGCTCGAGCTGCGTCACGCCGAGCGCGAAGACCGTGCGCCCGTGGAACGCCCGGTCGAAGTAGACGAAGCGGCGAACGCTCGGGATCTGCCCCCGCTTCATCAGCTTCTCGTCATGCAGGTTGATGAAGTACTTCATCATGTTCTCGACCGCCTCGGCGCCCGAGTTGACGGCGTAGACCTCCAGGCGCTCGTTGCGCATGCAGCGCGGGGCCAGGCGGTGGAGGAGCCGGTAGTACTCGAGGCACTCGGGCGTCAGGAAGTCGGGGTTCGCCGTCTTGTTGTTGGCCGCCCGGGCCAGTCGGGCCAGGTACGCCGGCTCCTGCAGGCGCGGGTGGTTGTGCCCCAGGAGCTTGGAGCCGTAGTAGCCCGCCCAGTCGAAGATGCGCTCGCCGTCCACGGTCACCAGGTACATGCCGCTGCAGCGTTCCAGGTCAAGCACGAACGGATGCGGCTCCACAATGACGTAGCGCTTCAACTGGTCGATGATCTCGCGGCTGCGGGGACCCGGGAACATGGGCGGACCTTTCAGGGCAGGGGGTAAGCTGCTTGCAGACAAGAACTCCCGGCAGCGGCGCAAAGGTCGATCCCGGTCGCACGGAAGCACGCCGTTGCATCCGTCGCAAGCGTAGCACAAACGGGAAGGCGACCGCAACCCATGCCCGGCCGCCCGGGTCGTCGATTGCATTCCGGGCGCCGGTCGAGGACGATGTGCAGGGGTGACCCATGAGGAAGACATCGATCCTGATCGCGCTCCTGCTGCTCTGCCTGGGCGTGGCCGCCGCCGGCGGGCTGGTGAACGCCCGGTCGGTCGGGACGTGGTACGCCGATCTGCAGAAGCCCGCATGGACCCCGCCCGGCTGGCTGTTCGCGCCGGTCTGGACGGTGCTCTATGCGGCCATGGCCGTGGCGGCCTGGCTGGTATGGACCCGGAACGGCGCCCGCGCCGCGGCACTGCTCATGTTCCCCTACCTGGCCTGGGTGACGTTCGCAACGGCCCTGAACTTCGCGATCTGGCGCTTGAACCTCTGACCAGGGAACCTCCCGGCATGCTCCGCAACACGTTCTGCCACATCCCCGGCATCGGCCCCAAGGCGGAAGAACGCCTCTGGAGTGAAGGCATCCGTTCGTGGCAGGACGCGTGCGCGGGCACGGCGCTGCCGCTCTCGCCGGCCCGCTGCGACCTGGTGCGCCGCCATGCGGAGGAGTCCCTCGCTCGGCTCGCGGCGAAAGACGCCGGTTACTTCGCCGACGGCCTTCCGTCCACGCTGCACTGGCGGCTCTTCCCGGAGTTCCGCGATTCGACGGCCTACCTGGACATCGAGACGACGGGCCTGGGCGGCGCGTGGGACCACGTGACCACAATCGCCCTCTACGACGGCCGTGCCGTGCGCACCTACGTGCATGGACAGAACCTGGAGGCGTTCCCGGACGATGTGCGCGACTGCCGCCTGCTGGTCACCTACAACGGCAAAACGTTCGACATCCCGTTCCTGGAGCGGCAGTTCGGCATCCGCCTGCCGCAGGCCCACGTGGACCTGCGCTACGTGCTGCACCGCCTGGGCTACCGGGGCGGCCTCAAAGGCTGCGAGCGCCGGCTCGGCCTGGACCGCGGCGAGCTGACCGGGGTGGACGGGTTCTTCGCCGTGCTGCTCTGGCAGGAGTACCGCCGCAGCGGCGACCCCCGCGCACTGGAGACGCTGCTGGCCTACAACGTCCAGGACACCGTGGGCCTGGAGACGCTGCTGGTGATGGCCTACAACATGCACGTCGGCCGCACGTCCTTCGCCGAGACCCACTCCCTGCCGCTGCCCGCCGTGCCGCCCGCGCAGTTCGTCCCGCACCGGCCGACCATCCGCCGCATCCAGCGGCAGTGCGGCTGGGCGTAGCCCCAGCCGCACTGCCGCCCGGCCCGACCCACAGAAGGCCCGTCTCAGTAGCCTGCGCTCTGCATCGCGGGCACCGAGAACAGGTAGGTGCACAGCCCGGCAATCGTGTACTCGCAGTTCGCGACGTTGCCGTCGTCGAAATCGTACAGGATGTTGTCCGAATAGTACGGCCGCACGGCCGTCATGCCCGGCACCAGGCCGCCCGGCAGGGAGCCCTTCTCGGGCCTGAACAGGAAGCCCAGGTGCCCGCAATGCAGGGCCTTGGGGCCGTCCAGGCCGGGGGCCGCGTAGTAGGACCGGTTGTGGATCGGGTGGAAACCGTAGAGCCACAGCATCGGCATCACGGCCTTGTCGAGCGAGACGACCTCGGGGACAACCTTCGAGATCCAGTAGGTGTCGTAGACGCGCGTCGGCCAGCAGTGCGCGCTGCCGAGCTTGCCGAAGTCGGTGTAGTGCCCCGGCCAGGGCCGGTCCCTCAGCAGCCCGGCATGGTACTGCGCGCCCCTGCGGCAGGTGCTCAGGCAGGCCTGCTTCAGCGGACCGTCGGGCAGCTCGAGAGCCAGTCGGGCGAGGGCCGGTCCGGCGTACCAGAACGATGAGCAGCCGGACTCCCGCTTGTTGGGGTAGCTCAGGTTCAGGTCCGCGATCTGCCGGGTCATGGCCTCCAGCTCGCGCAGGTAGGAGGGGTCCTTCGTGGTCAGGTACAGCTCCACGAGCGCGCCGATCACGCCCTGGTCACGGCTTCCCTTATGGTTGTTGTAGAAGTAGGCGGTCGGGCGGTAGAGGCTCTGGTCCTCGAACGCGCGGAAGTGGTCATAGGCCTTCCGGGCCGCCTCCAGGCACGTGCGGGCCAGTTGCGGCCGGCTCTCCCTCAGCACACGGCTGACCGCGCAGAGGGTCGTGGCCTGCAGCAACTGCAGTTCGGGGTGATGGTCCACGTAGACGTGCCGCTCGTCGTCCGTGCCGGGGGTGTTGTCGGTCGCCTTGTCCCACCCGCCCGGGGTGCTCCGCCGGCTGGGCTGCTCGACAACGCCGACGTAGCTGCGGCCGTCCGGCTGCATCATGCTCAGCAGCCAGAGGGCGCCCCATTCGACCTGCTGGAGGATGTCCGGCTGGCCGTCCGGCTGACCGAGCCGGAACGTCTGGGCGCCCACGTCCAGCGTGGCGGCATCGCGATCCAGGCCGAACTCCTCGTAGGCCAGGGCCAGCACCAGGGTCGAGAATCCCTGGGCATAGATGTTCAGGTCGCAGTCGCCCGCGTCGTGCCAGCCGCCCCGTCCGCACGGGACGTGATCGCCGGCGTTGTAGGGCGTACCCGTGCATTCGTAGGACCGGAAGCCGTCCGTGCCTGAGTAGTTCGCCGGAACGCGGCTGCCGTCGTCCATGTGACAGAACGAATGCCCGGGCAGGCTCGCCCCCAGGTTCACGTCGGCGTGGCACATCTGGAACGGGATCATGCAGTCGAGCGTCGGCTGCCACAGCCCGTCCCCGAACACGCTCTCGCGGATGGGGAACTCCACCGTGCCCCGCGCCCAGACGATGCGATAGTCACCGGGCTCGCGGACCTCGGAGAAGTCGAACATGGCGAATGCCGCCTGCATGTGGGGCGGCGCCACCGTCTCGCCGAAGACGCCCTGCTTGACGAGCGAGCCGTCCGCCCGCTGAAGCTGGACGCGCGCATCGCCGGGCCGGTTCAGGTGCTTGGGCCATTCCAGGACGACCTTCTTCTCGCCGCGCACGGGGTAGCCGATCGGCGAGTAGCGGACCGCCCACGAGTCCTGTTCGGCCATCGGCGGCAGGGTCAGGTACAGGTCCGTGTACTCGCCCGGCGCGCTCGGCAGCGAGATGCCGACCAGGTACTTCAGGTCGCTCCAACGGCGCCGGTCGCTGACGGTCATCCCCCGGTCGCACTCGAGAATCAGGTTCAGGGACGGATCATCCACGTTGCACTCGACCCTGCGCACCCGGGAGGCGATCGTCTGCTTGTCCTCCGAGTAGGTCTCCGGCAGGCGGATGGTCTGGCCGTCCGCCCGGATGGTCGCCGCGCGGTAGTTGTTGAACGGCAGCTCGAAGAAGAAGCTCTCCCAGGCGCTGCCCGTCCAGGTGCCCGTCCGACGGAAGCGGATGCGGACCCGGTTGCCCTCGATGGACACGTGCTGCTCGTAGGCCACGCCCGCCTGAGGGATGCGGCCCTGGAACGCGATCGTGCCGACGCCCAGGTCGACGTCCTTCTCGGGCATCCGCCCGAAGGGGAAGTAGCCGGCCTGCCCCTGGCAGTAGATGCCGGCGTTGAAGACGATGATCTCCGTGCCTTTCATCACGTGCAGGCCGCCGTTCAAGTCGCCCTGCACCATGTACGGCCCCTGCTGGATGCGGCCGTCCGGGTGCGCCCGGAGGGCCTGGACCTGGCCGTTGGCCACCGACGCCGCCAGCATGCACGTCAGAACGCCCGCCATCGATAGTGCACGAACACGTCTCATGGACACGTTCCCTCCCGAGATATCAGAAACCGGCCTTCCCCATCGCGTTGACCGCGAACACATAGGCCGCCGTCTCGGCGATCGTGCTCTCGCCGTTCGGGACGTTGCCTTCGTCGAAGTAGTAGAGCACCCCGTCCGGGAAGTACGGCCGGATGGCCGTCATGCCCGGCACCGGCGCGCCCGGCACGGTGCCCAGCAGGGGTTTGAGCACAGCCCGCAAGTGGAGCGAGAAGATGCTCTTCGGACTGTCGGGGCCGATCCCCGACACGAACGAGACGTTGCTGAAGGGGTGGAACCCGTAGGTCCACAGCATCGGCTGGACGGCCTGCCCCATCGAGACGACGTCGCCGGCGACCTGGGAGAGCCAGTAGACGTCGAACGCCCGCCGGTGCGGGGCCGCCGTGTTGCCCACCTTGCCGAAGTCCGTATAGTGCCCCGCCCAGGGGCGCCCGCCCAGGCGCTCGGCGTGGAACCGGGCGGCCCGGCGGCAGGTGCTCACGCAGGCCGACCGCAGCCGGCCCTCCGGCAGACGCCGCGCCAGGCGCGCCAGCACGGGCGGCGCATACCAGTAGGACGAACTGGTCGACTCCTGCTTGGACGGGTAGTCCAGGTCCAGGGCCTCGATCGTCTCCGTCATCGCCTCCAGTTGGCGCAGATAAGCGGGGTCGGCGGTGGTCATGTACAGCTCGCCCAGCGCCGTCAGGACGTTCCCGTCCCGCCCCTTCGTGTTCGGGTAGAAGTAGGCGGTCTTGCGGTAGACCTCCTGGCGGGAGCCGAAGTGCTCGTATGCACGCCGCGCCCCCTCGACGCACCGGCGCGCCAGTTCCGGCCGCGCCTCCCGCAGTGCGCGAGCGGCCGCGCTCAGAGCCGCCGCCTGCATGCACTGCAGGTCGGCGTGGTAGTCCACGTACACGTGCCGTTCGTCCCCGGTGCCGGGCCGGTTGTCCGTCATCTCGTTCCAGGGGACATCGTTGCGGCGGAGGTTCGCCTGCACCACGACGCCGACGTAGCTCCGGCCGTCCTCCTGCAGCATGCTCAGCAGCCAGAGCGCGCCCCACTCCACCTGCTGCAGCACGTCGGGCGTCCCATCGGGCCGGCCGGCCTGGAACGTCCGCGTGCTCACGTCCAGCGTCGAGACGTCGCGGTCCAGGCCGAACTCCTCATAGGCCAGCGCCAGAAGATACGTCGCGTAGCCCTGCGCGTAGATGTTCAGGTCGCAGTCTCCGGCGTCGTGCCATCCGCCCACGCCGCAGGGGATCGGATCGCCGGCCTCGTAGGGCGTGCCGGTGCACTCGTAGCCGACGAAGCCGTCCGTGCCCGCGTAATGCGCCGGCACGCGGATGCCGTCATCCATGTGGCAGTGCGCGTGGCCGACGATGCCCGGCCCCAGGTCCACGTGGGCGTGGCACATCTGGAACGGGATGAAGCAGTCGAGTGTCGGCTCCCAGAGGGCGTCCTGGAAGATGCTCTCGCGCAGGGAGAACCGCACCTCGCCGCCGGCCCAGAGGGCGCGGTAGTCGCCCGGCTCGCGGACGTCCGTGAAGTCGAACGGCGCGAAGCTCGCCTGCATGTGCCGGTACGTCACCGTCCGCCCGAAGCGCCCCTCCCTCACCACCGCCCCGTCCGCCCGCTGGATGCGAACGCGGTCGTCCGCCGGACGTTCCAGGTGGTTGGGCCATTCGAGCACCACGGTCTTCTCGCCGCGCACGGGGTAGCCGATCGGCGAATAGCGCACGGCGTAGCCCGCTTCGTCCGGCAGGTCCGGCAGCGTCACGTAGACGTCCACCGGCTGGCCGGACGCCTCCGGAATCTCCACGCTGAGCAGGTAGCACGGGTCGCTGATGCCGCGCCGGTCGGCCAGGCGGATGCCGCGCTCGCACTCGAAGACCAGGTTCAGGGACGGATCGGCGACGTGGCACTCGAGGCGACGGGCGCCCGCGACGATCACCTCGCCCTCCCTGGAGTAGGTCCTCGGCAGGTCGATCGTGCGGCCGTCTGCACGGACGCGCGCACCCAGGTAGTTGTTGAAGGGCAGCCGGACGAAGAAGCTCTCCCAGTGGCGGTCGTTCCACGTCCCCTCGCGGCGGATGCGGATCCGGACGCGTTCGCCCTCGATCGAAACCTGCTGATGATACGAAACGCCGGCCTGCGGGATCGCGCCGCGGAACCCGATCGTCCCGTCGCCGTAGTCCAGGGCCTTCTCGGGCATCCGGTCGTAGGGCCAGTAGCCCGACTTGCCCGTGAAGCCGCAGAAGACGCCGGAACCCATGACGGTGATCTCGGAACCCCTCATCACGCCCAGCCCGCCCAGGGGATCCCCGAACAGCAGATACGGCCCCCGCTGGATGCGGCCGTCGGACAGCGGTCTCAGGCCCTGCTCCTGCGCCGCGCAGATCGACCCTCCGTGGGCCACTGCCG
>Ga0123329_1001002_pt1 | contig 27511 bp, 23 predicted proteins | sample BioC12SIPDNA_FD_89703 | JGI IMG/M metagenome (GOLD analysis project Ga0123329, IMG submission 89703) | Anaerobic biogas reactor microbial communites from Washington, USA - Biogas_R1_B C12 SIP DNA | ecosystem: Engineered > Bioreactor > Anaerobic > Unclassified | place: Washington, USA | collected...
AAGACGAAGGTGAGTTGGCCGCGCAGATGAAGGAAAGAATCATCTCCGTCTTGCCGGAAACGTTAACTCTGTTGAAGCACTGGAATTTGCGGGTGAATATAGAAACATTGGCAACTACGGATCCAAATTTGGTAAAGTATTTGCAGCGCGAACAGTTGGACTATCAACTTGCCGAATATCGCTTCCGTAAGCGTTTGGGACAAACTGACGGGATTTTTGACTTGTGTTCAGAGGTGCTATCAAGAGCATGGCAGCTCGGCGACCTGGAAGTAGCAGCAGAGTTGGAGGAGGATTATGTCAACTTGGCGGAAGCGTTAGGACAATTCCAAGAGGTCGCTCAGACACTTTACAAACAGGGAGAAAAACTCTGTCGTGACAAACAGTTCATGGAAGCGTATGATAAGTTGCAGAGGGCGCTGGCTATCTCACAGAGCATCGAAGACAGCAAATTGGTTGCGGCTTGTGAGCGGGTTCTTGACCGGGTTGAGTTCTTTTTGTCGTGACAAACTCTGCTAATCGACGCTGTCCTTATTTCACAATTGTTCATTTGAAACCAAGCGGCGTGAGTGTCACTAAACAAGGTTACCCGGCTCCGGTGGCTGGTAGTAGTGATTGCTGTGGGACTGGCAATCGACTTGTTTCAATAGTGGAGGATGCTATATGCCCATCACCTTTATGCACATCGCCGATATTCATCTCGGCTACCAACAATACGGCTTGCAAGAACGCTTCGACGACTTCAGCCGTACCTTTTTGAGCCTGGTCGAACAAGCCATCGTCCGCCAGGTCAACTTCGTGTTGCTGGCGGGGGATCTATTCGAAAAGCGCACCGTTGATCCGCTGGCCATGCGTGTGGCTATCGAAGGCTTGACCCAGCTACAGGAAGCGGGGATTCCCGTGCTGGCCGTCGAAGGCAACCACGAGCGTGCCTACTACCAGGAGCAATACTCGTGGATGGATTTTCTGGATGCGCTCGGCTACTTGCGCTTGCTCAACCCCCGCTTCGAGGGTGGCGTACCCATGCTCGAACCGCACGGCGCAGAAGGCGGCGCTTACGTTGACCTGGCAGGCGGCATCCGGGTCTACGGCCTGCAATACTACGGCGCGTCCATCAACAAAGCCATCCAGGGATTCGACGCCGCCGTGGCGGACATGGACCACAGCGCCGTCCAGTACATCATCCTGATGCTGCACGCCGGGCTGGAAGGACAATTGGAACACACCGGGCGACTCAAGTACGACGACCTGGCCCCACTGCGGGAGCGCGTGGACTACATCGCGCTGGGCCACATCCACAAACCCTACAGCGTCGACGACTGGATTTACAACCCCGGTTCGCCGGAGACGAACAGCATAGAGGAGACCGCTTGGCCGGAACGCGGCTGCCTGTTCGTGGAAGTACACCCTGGGCAACGCCCGCCGCATCGCGTGGATGTGCAACCGGCCCCGCGCCGCGCCTTTCATCGCTTTCGAATCGCCGTGGATACTCTGGAAACGCCCCACGCGGTCTACGATGCCGTCCAACGTTTGACAATCCGCGAAGCCGCATATATTGCGCAAAGCAGCCGCCCGATGGTCGAAGTGACCTTGAGCGGCGTGCTGCCGTTCAATCGCTACGATCTGGACGTGAGCCACATCGAACAGGTGGTAACAAGCGCCTGGTCTCCGCTGGTCACGCGCGTGCGCAACCAAACCTCCCCGGTAGAATTCGCGTTGGCGCTGGATGAGACTGCCAGCCGGCCCGAACTGGAACACGCGATTGTCCAGGAATTGCTCACCCGCGACGCCCGTTTTCGCCCGGCCGCCGCCGCGTGGACGGCCGGCGCGCTCGACCTCAAGCGTCTGGTGTTGGAAGACAGCGCACCGGACGCCATCATCGCCCACGTCCGCCAACTGCACCGCGAAATTGGCGCGTGGGATACGGTTCCATCCTCGGAGGAGGCATAAATGCGCATCCTCCAAATAGACCTCGACAATGTCAAAAGCTATCGCCAGGCCAGCATCGCCTTCGCCCCCGGCACAAATGCCATCTGCGGCCACAACGGCGCGGGCAAGAGTACGCTATTGGAGGCCATCGGCTTCTCCCTCTTCGACTTCCTGGCCGTCAAGCAAGACGATTTCGTCCGCGAAGGCGAGAAAACTGCCACCGTCGCCATCCACGTGACCGGGACAGATGAGCGCGTCTACCACGTCGTGCGCCGCTGTGGGGGCAGCAACCAATACTACGTCTACGACCCCGAACTTGACGAGAAGCTCACCGACGGCAAGGCCGAAACGGTGCTGTGGCTGCGAGAGTTTCTGGGCGTGGAACCGGCGACGGATCTATCCGTGCTCTTCCGCGACGCGGTGGGCGTGCCGCAGGGCTTGCTGACCGCGGCCTTCCTGGAAACCGCCAGCCGGCGCAAGGACGTGTTCAACCCCTTGCTGCGCGTGGACGAATACGAGCGCGTGTGGGCCGCCTTGCGCGAACCGCGCCGCCGGTTGGAACAACAGCTTGCCGCGCTGGAAACAGAGATCGCCGGATTGACGGCAGAAGTCCAAGCCTTGCTGGAATTGCGTGAAGAATGGGCGGCGCTGACGGCGGATATTGCCCAAAGCCTACAGCAACAAACCGCCACGCAAACCACATTGGACGACGTCACAGTGTGCAAAGCGGATATGGAAGCGCTCAAAGCCCACCTGGACGCGGCGGAGCAACAAGCGGCCCAGGCGGAAGCGAGCCTGCAAACCCTCTCCGCCCGGCGCGCCGATGCGCAGGCAGCGTTGGAACGCGCAGAAGCAGCCCAGGCGGTGGTGGAAGAGACGAGCAACGCACATCAAACGTATCTGGCCGCCGAAGAACGCCTCTCTGCCCTGGAAAACGAGCGCATCGCGCGCGATCAGGTGCAGCAAGCGCAACAAGCGTGTCGCCACGCGCAAGAGCTGGCACGCCAGGAAATGGCCCGTCTGGAACAAACGCAAGCAGCTATCGCGGAGGCCGAAATAGAGATGGCTGCCCTGGCTCCCCAGGTCCAAACCCAGACCCGCCTGGAAGCCGCCCTGGAGGATGCGCACCGCGCCGTCGAGCAGCACAAGGCCGCGGAACAAACGCTGGTGCGGGAACGCCAACGTCTGGTCGAAATGGAGACCCGGTTGGCCAAGACACAAGCGCAACTCGAAACCCGGCGCAGTGTCGAAACCGAACTGCAAGCGGCGCAAGCTACACTGGATGCTTGCAACGCCCAACGTGAAACGCTGGTGGCGCAACTTGCCGCCCAACAAGCGGAGTATCAACTCGCGCGCGAGCAGGCCAAACAAGCCGCGCGGCGACGGCAAGATGCTCAACGCGACCTGGAACGAGCACGCCAACGCCAGGCGGAGTTGGCCGCCAGGCAGGATGAAGTCCGGCGCGGCCTGGAAACCCTGGTCGCGGTGGAAGCCCAGAGCGAGGAGACGCGGACAGCGCTGGCGACGTTAGAACAAGAGGATCGGGAAACCACCGCCGCTTTCGCCGCCGCCCAGGCTGAACTGGAACGCCTGCACACACAGAGCGCCGTCCTGGCGACAACCGAGGCCGCCGATTGCCCGGTGTGCGGCGCACCGCTCTCCCCTGAGCATCGTGAGGATTTACTGGTGCAAAACCAGGCGCAAGTCACAGACCTGGAAGCAACCCTTGCCGCCGCGCGGATCAGGCAAAGCGCCATCGAGAAAGAACGGCGTCGTCAGGAGCAAGCTTTACGCAAGCTGGAGAAACAGGTCAAGGACCTGCCGCGCCCGGCGGAAGCCGAGGAAGTCGCGGCCCACATCGCTGCACAGCAACAAGACGTATCCGCAAGGGAAGCGGAAATCGCTGCCATGCAGGATGAACTCACCGCGCTGGAGGAACGCCAGGCCACACTACAGGCGACGGTGGACGCGGTGCAGCGTCAAGTAGCCGAAGCCGAACCTGCGCGTGAGGCCGCCCAAAGCGTCGTCCGCCAACTGGAGGCGCACCTCGCCGCGCTCCCCCGTCCGGCAGAAGCCGCCGATCTGGCAGCCCAGGTTGAAGCCCAACAGCAGACCGTCGCGGAAAGCGCACAGACTGTCGCGGCCCTGCGCCACGCGCCGGACGACGCGGCGCGCATAGAAGCGGAGTTGGCCGCCCTGAGCGATCCCAAGCGCGCTTACCAACGCGCCGCCGACGTCGCCGCGCAGCGCGAGACTATTGCCGCTCAACACGCCAACGCCGTCACCCGGCTGGCCGAATTGGCTGCGCAGCGTCTGTCCCTGGATGCCCAAGTTGCCGCGTATGCCGATCTGGATGACCGCCTCGCTGCGGCGCGCGCCGACCGCGCGGACAACGCCCCCGGCCATCAACGCTATCTGCAACACGAGCGCGAGGCGGCGAGCCTGGCCGAGCGTCGGTCCACAGTGACAATATTGCGTGACGAGGTCAACACCGCGCAGCATCATCGGGATACGCTCGTCGAAGCGCGAGATGCGCTTGCCCAACGCTATGATCACGCCGCCTACACCGAACTAGTGGCGCAACACAGTGCGTTGCGTGAAACGTTAGCGCGACTGCAAGCCGGGCTGGAACACCAACAAGCACAACAAGCACGGGTGCAGCAAGCCATTGCGCGTCTCGAAGCGCGCCAGCGCGAGCTGGACGCGGCGCAAGCCGAACGCGATGAACACATTGCCGTACAAACCCTCCTGGAAACCTTGCGGCAAGTCCTGCGCGATGCTGGCCCGGCGGTGACGCGCGCCCTGGTGGAAATGATCTCACTCCACGCCGACCGTCTTTACACCGACATTATGCAGAGCAACGGGGGGCTGAATCCGGCGACGCGGTTACGGTGGACGGAGGATTATGACATCGTGCTCACCAGCCAGGGACGCGCGCGTACTTTTCAGCAACTTTCCGGCGGGGAACAAATGGCCGCAGCCCTGGCCGTGCGCCTGGCTCTGCTGCGTGAAGTCTCCACGGTGGATATTGCCTTCTTCGACGAACCGACCGCCAACCTCGACCGTGACCGGCGTGCCAACCTGGCCGCGCAGGTGCTCAACGTCAAAGGCTTCGCACAACTTTTCGTCATCAGCCACGACGATACGTTTGAGCAGGACACGGATTTCGTGGTGCGCATCGAGAAGGCCGGCGGCGAAAGCCGGGTGGTGCAATAAGATGACGATTGATGAGCGGTCCCCCTTCACGGCCTCCCGCCTGCGCGGACGCGGCAAGCTCTTCAAAACCGCGCCGGATACACCGCCGGTCGCTGCACCCGCGCCGCCAGAGCCGCCGCCGAGCATAGCAGCGCCGCCGTCGTCGCCCACGTCAGCAGTGCTTCCGACCTTGCCGGAGGGCATCTTAACAACGGAGGCCGCCGCCGAACTGCGCCAGCCCATCGTCTGCCCACCACTGGACGCGGTCTTCGCACCTGGCGGGCCGGTGGCGAACCTGTTAGGTCCGCGCTATCGTCCCCGCGCCGGGCAAGTACAAATGACCGCCCTGATTCAGGATGTCCTGCAAACGGGCCAGCACGCTATCCTCGAAGCCGGCACCGGCATCGGTAAGTCCTTTGCTTATCTGATCCCCATACTCTGGACGGGCGCGCCAGCGATTGTCAGCACCTCCAACAAGGCATTGATGAATCAGTTGTGGGACAAGGACATCCCCCAACTGCGCAAAATCGCCCCGCGTCCTTTCAAAGCGGCGCTGCTCAAGGGTCGCAGCAATTACGTGTGTGCCCTGCGCCTGGAGGACTTCCGCAAACAACCCTCGCTACCGGATTTCGACGACAACTACGCTTTGTTGGAAGCTGCCCTGCAAACCGAGCCTTCCGGCGACTGTGAGCGGATGGGTCTGCCGCTGTCGTTGACAGCGCGCCTGACGGTGAACAGCCGCGATTGTGAGGGGCAGAAATGCAAGCACTTCGCGCATTGCTTCTACGAGCGCGCCAAACGCGAGGCCGTCAGCGCCGACCTGGTCGTGACCAATCACGCCCTCTTGTGCTACAACGTCCTACTGACAGATAATCAACTACTGCCGGTGCGTCCTGTCTTAGTGATTGACGAAGCGCACCAGTTGGTGTCGTATGCCATCAATGCGTTGACGTTGCGCCTGGAACACGAGCTTTTTTGGAACGTCGTCAATCACAAACGCACCCGTGAGGTGACTGAAGAGACGGACTTGTTGGAGACGGCCCGCGAAGGATACGATGACTTTTTCAGAACCGTAGCGCGGCAACGTCCGTCTTCGTGGACGGAAGATGAAGACGTAAGCAAATGGGCCTTACAGGGCGAAATCCAGGAGGGTTTGGCCCTGTGGAACACGCTGAGACAGGTTCACGATGTTTTGCAACGGAAAACCCAACGCAACGACGATGCCGAACTGGACGTGCTGGTGAACCAAAGCGCCGAACTGGTGGTGACGCTGGAAGCCCTCGCGCGTCCGGAGCCGGAGGATCACATCCGCTTCTGTGAATTGGACCTGACCCTCTCTGATGTGGAGCCGCGCGCCTATCACGCGCAGCGTCGCCCTCTGGAAGTGGCGGATGTGTTAGCGCACACTCTGTTCAAAATGTGGCCGCGCGTCATCTGCACCAGCGCCACCCTGGGAATCAACCACAACCTGGCCTGGTTTCAGCGGCAGGTCGGCGCGGTAGACGAGGAGAGCGAGGTCGTCACTGCTACGTTGCACAGTCCCTTCGATTATGCCCAACAAATGCTACTCTACACGCCACCGGGTCTCGCACCGGTGTACGGCACAAAGGAACCGGAATATGCGGCCAGGTTAGCGGATGCTGTGCAGCAGTTAGTGGAGACCGGTCGCGGGCGCGCCCTGGTGCTTTGCACCAGCCGGCGACGGATGCTCGACCTCTATGAGCGTTTGTCGCCCGTATTGAGCGTTCACTATCCCTGCTATTGCCAGGGCGAGTTGCCGCAGCCGGAGATCATCGCGCAGTTCAAATCGGCCGGCAATGCCGTCATCTTTGCCACCCGGAGTTTCTGGGAAGGCATTGACATCCCCGGCGATGCCCTAGCATTGGTGATCCTCGACAAAATCCCGTTTCTGCCGCTGCGCGATCCGGTGGTACAACGGCACGATGCACTCATCCAGCGTCGGGGCGGCAATCCTTTCCAGGAATTACAGTTAGGCAGCGCGATTCTGACCCTACGGCAGGGCGCAGGCCGTCTTATCCGCGCAGAGACCGACCGTGGGGTCATCGCGTTGCTCGATTCGCGGGTGTTGACCAAACGGTACGGGCGGCAGATTATCCATTCGTTGCCGGAAGGTTGCCACACCACGCACTTTGCAGCGGTGGAAGCATTTTTCCATACAGAACCGTCGGAGGACAAAACCTGAGGCGCACCTATGATGAAACCGCATCGCTTTTCGGCCACTCTGCAACGCCGCGCCACCGGGTGGGTGACACTGCTGGCAACCGTCGTTTTCATCCTCTTTACCGCGCTCGCCCTGCCGCGCCAGGCGGCTGAAGCAGAGATAGCCTCTGGTGGCGCTGGTTCACCGGATACATCATTTTGGTATACACCGACTGACCTCTACCAAATAGCTGACGCCTACGGCCCGGCAGGACGGCAAGCCTATCTGCGGGCACGCTGGACTTTCGATCTGGTCTGGCCTGTGGTGTATACCGTCTTCCTGAGCCTGACAATCAGTTGGGTGTACCGGCGGGCATTCGCTGTCGAAAGCCGTTGGCAATTGACGAACCTGGTTCCCGTTGCCGGTATGCTGCTAGATTACCTGGAAAACAGCGCTACCTCACTGGTGATGGCGCGCTATCCGGCCCTCACGCCAGGAATGGCGCATCTCGCCCCGCTGTTTACGCTAACCAAATGGGTGTTCGTCAATGGAAGTTTCGTGTTCCTGCTGATCGGCGTCGTCGCCGCCCTATGGCGTAGACGCGGAAGAGCATCGTCCCAAAGCCAGAGCGAAAGCGCAAACACCCCTTGATTTCACCCCCTCCCGTATGGTATAATAATAGTAAGAACCGTTCCTTACCAGTTCCATAACCTGCCCATCCTGGCATGCCCGCGTCTATCGCGGGCATGCTGTCCTTGTCATCCTTTGCCTGGCCCTCGCGCCGGACCCTGACATACCCTGAAAGCCCCACCGGGGCATCTGACATTTTTCACGCCTGACAGACTCCCGTTCGTTCGCCGAACGGCTCTGTCCACGTTAGATGCTTACCCGCGTGGGGCTTTTGCGTTCCAACGCTACCCTGAGTCCGTGGTCGCGGCATCGGCCTTGCAGCGCAAGGCTTGTGCCGAGGCTCCGGCCTCACATCCGGCCCTGTCTGATCCAGATGGGGCGCAATGGGCAGAACCTTAACAACCTCAATATTCTTATTCTGACTGCGAAAGGCAGAGCCGTGGGCAGCGCCCGGCGGACAACCCCCGGTGCGTTCCTGCGGCTGCCAATACGCAATTGTGAAATGTAACACGTGATGCGTGATGCGTAAAGAAGGCACAGCGACACAGCTTTGTCCCCTTACGTTTCACGTTTTACGCATCACGTTGACCCTGCCCATCTTTGCTTTGGCCTCTCCGGTGCCCCGGCCTATCAACAGTCGGTGCGCGGGAGACGCACTGATTGATACCCTTGTTCTACGCCGCACTACCCCAACGCCAGCCTCGCCAACACGGTACAGCCGGGCGATGGGGCGTCCGGCTGACCCAATGTGTTTCGTTGTCCTTCACACGGGAGGCGCATCGTTCTCCCGTTGTGGAGAACCGCGCGCCTCTCAGTTGTGATCCAATCCAAAATCAACAATCTAAAATCCAAATGGGAGGTATGCAATGTCTTGGCAAGATCGTAACAACTCGCAGATTCTGCAAGAAGAAATGGTGTCCGAGTACCCGTTCATCCAGTACGTGAACGATGGCGGTTCGTTGGAACCCCGCGAAGCCACCGGCGGCTTTGCGATGAGCGCGGAGCAGGCGGAACTGCTCAAGGCCACGCCCAACGGCGCGGTCGCACACACGCTCATCTTCAGCACCGGCGAAAGTGAAAGTGTGTTCTTCACCGACTGGCTGCGCTTCGTGCCACTGGCGACGCGCTTCGCCTGGGTCAAGGACGGCAACCGTTTAGGCGGCTACGCGGACGGGGCGCGCGGGAAACTGCAAGCTCTGGGCTACGTCGAAACCGCCGACGGGTACGCCGGCCCGGTGATGCTGACCGTCAAAGGGATGGCATCGAAAGACCTGGCGCAGGCGTTGCGCGACCACCGGCAAGCGGTGCGCAAGGCGACGCAGGGCAAAGCGCCCAGTTCGTTCTTCGCGGTACTGCTGCACGCCGGGGAACCGGCAATGCGCGGGACCAAGCAGAAGAGCCGCGCCACCCCCATTGTACGTTCCAATGAGTTCGACCCGGATGTAGACTACGTCGGGGATGAACTGGCCGACCTCATCGAGGCCGAGTGGGAACTGTACAAGCAGTGGGCGGCGGCCTGGGAGCACAACCCCGGTCCCAACGGTGACGGTGAACTCGCTGACGGCGACGTACCGGTCGAGGAAGAAGGCGCTGCGCCTACCGACGCTCCGGCGAAGGCTGGTAAAGCGGACGCAGCTCCGGCCACGGAGAGCACCAAGCGGTTGCTCACGGCGTTGATGCGCGGCAAAGGCTTCACGCCGGCCGCCATCGACAGCACGCTGGACGGCATCACCGCTGACGCCGCGCAAGCCTTGCTCGCTGAACTGAAGCGCCAGGGGTAAGCGATGGACGGACAAGTGGTACACCGCATCTATCGCCGTCACCCCGCGCAGCACGGTTCGGCGCGGCAAGCCCAGGTGCGTCCGGCGCAGGAACCCCGCGAAGCGGAGAACCTGCACTGGCGACCGTCGCAGCAAGCCGCGCCCACCCGGACTGTACCACGCCAAACGGAGGACGTGCACTGGCGGCCACAACGCCGACCAGCGCATACGCCGACGCCGCGTCGCTCTCGGTCCGCACCCCGGCGCAAGCCAACGGGACGGGCCAGGTGGTGGCGATTGCTGCTCTTGCTGGCGTTGATCGTGCCTGGTCTGACGTGGCTGTATGCTCAAGCGCCGCGCCTGTTGCCCTTCACGGCTCGTCACGGTGCGCACCCCGGCTTGCTCTTGCTGGCCGTGGTCGCCCTGGTGGTAGCCGGTGGACTGAAACAGGTGGTTTGGTTCAAGACCATGCAGCGCGTCGCGCCCCCGTTGTCTGAGGAGTAGGTTTCTGTCCTACATCCGATGTAAAAGCCTAAAGCTTTTACCAAGCGCCTGTGGATTCCTCCCAGGCGCTTTTCTCCATTCCTAACCTGTCGAGGAGGCCGCTGCGCCTCCCTGACAGGAGACGCGCGGCCTTCCTCGTCACCTACGAGGAGGTATATATGAACTTCACCCCTGTTCTGAAGCTGCCTGTCTTGGCAGCCCCGATTCACCCCGTTGTCTTCACCCCGGAACAGCAACAGCGCCGCGCCCGGCTGATCCAACAGACCTGTACTGCATTGCGCGCTGATTCCAAGGTGACACGTCTACGGGGCACAATGACCCCTACGCCGCCGCGCGCGGTGTGGCTGGACTTCACGCTGTCGTATGACGCCACGCCCTATTGCCTGACGTTTCCCAACACGGCCCCCACGGTAACCCTGTGGATGCCGGGGCGCTTCGCGCCGTGGGAGACGTTGGTCTGCTGGGCGCTGGCCGACTTTGCGACCGGTGCAGACCTGTGGAAGACTGTGAGGTCTACTCTGGACGCGCCGGAACTGGACGTGCTCCACCGTTGGCTGGAAGACGCCGGAGGTGTGTTGTGAACGCCACGCTCACCCGCGAACTCCAACAGCGGTTGGGCTACCACTTTTCCAACCCTGACTTGCTGCGTCTGGCCCTGACCCACAGTTCCGCCAGTGTGCAGAACTACGAGCGCCTGGAACACCTGGGCGACGCGGTGCTGGAACTGGCGGTGACCTACTGGCTCTACCGCGACTTCCCACACTTCGGGCCGGGCCAGATGAGCATCTTGCGCGCCGAGTTGGTGCGCGCCGAAAGCCTGGCGCGCTTCGCCCGGCAACTGGAACTCCCCTGGGCCGTGCGCCTGAGCCAACGCGCCGCAAGTCGTGGCCTACACCAGCGCACCTCAGTGCTCAGCGACGTCTTCGAGGCGGTGCTGGGTGCGGTGTTTGTGGACACGGCGCTCGACCGTGGTAACACTGACCTGGCGACGGTGCAGACCGTGCTCCGTCCGTTGGTGACGCCGCTGGCCGACACGGTGATCCACCGCAACCCCGGCTTCTACCACGTCCCGACCACGGAACTCACGCTGCACGCCAGCTTGCCCTGACCTTGCATCCCGCGAGGAACGGGCAACGTGCCAATCTGTAACTCGCAACTCATAACTCATTCCCAAGGAGGTAACTCGTATGAACCCATTGTTGTCATCCGCGTTGGCTTACACCCGCGCGGGCCTTTCTGTGATTCCCTGTGACCGGCGACGCAAGCAACCGCGTCTGCAGCGGTGGAAACCGTACCAGGACCGTCCACCCACGCCCTTCGAGGTGTGGCGCTGGTTTGGTCCCTGGACGCAGGCCGACGCCCTCGCCGTGATCACCGGCGGCGTCAGCGGTGATCTGGAAGTGATCGACTTCGACGCACCGGCGCTGTTCGCCCAATGGGCAACGGCGCTCACGCAGTACGATACGACGCTGCTCGCGCGGCTGCCCGTGGTGCAGACGCAGCGCGGCGGCTACCACGTGTACTATCGTTGTGACGCGGCGATCAGCGGCAACCAGAAACTAGCGGTCGACCCGGCCAAGCCCGGTGGCAAGTTCACGCTCATTGAGACGCGCGGCGCGGGCGGCTATGTGCTGGCCCCGCCGAGCGCGGGCTACACTGTGCTGCAGGGCGACCTGACGGCAATCCCGTTTCTGAGCTGTGAGGAACGCGCCGCGTTGCTCGATACCGCACGGCAGTTTTCTCGCGTGCCATTGACCTGTGCCCCGCGCACGGCGATGACGCCCTGGCGCTATGCGCCGCACGCTCACCGGCCTGGCGACGACTACAACCGGCGTGGGGACGTGGCAGGTGTGCTGGAACGCCACGGCTGGCGCTGTGTGCGCCACGTCCACGAGGCCACGTACTGGCGACGACCGGGAAAGCGGCTAGGGCACTCCGCCACCTACAACTACCGCGACTCGCGCTGCTTCTACGTCTTCACCAGCAATGCCCCGCCGTTCGACCCCGCGCGGGCCTACAGCCCCTTCGCCGTGTTTGCGTTGCTGGAACACGGGGGAGACTACCACGCGGCGGCCAGTGCGCTGCGGCGGTTGGGCTATGGAGGCAGCTAATAGCTATCAGCCGTCAGCGATCAGCAAGGAGTATCCAATGGAACTGCAAATGGGCACGATTGCGTGCCGGAAATGTCAACACCTTGTACTACTCGTAACGCATTGTGTCAACGGACGCAGCTTCATCACCTTGTCCGACCCGGCACAACCGGGATTGGACACGATGGGTGTGCGCTGTCCGCATTGTGGGCGCTACTACCGCCCCCGCGCGCGGCAACGACTGGCCGATTTGGCACAGTCCGCGCGCTTGACCCCCTTGAGTGCATCGCACTGAAAGGAACCCTGAAATGAACCTGAACACCTATGAAAGCCTCGTCTACGTCGAAACCTTGCACGACTTTGCCCGCGAAGTGGCTCCTGATCGTCCGGTGCGGCTGCTGTTGTCGCACCAGACGCAAGGGCAGAGTCCCTTGTCCGTCCGCGTCTACACGCTGATGTTGGCCGGATTCAATGCCTATCACGAACTGGTCATCCTGGCTGACAGCGTGCGGATCGACCTCGACCCGCAGGGGCAGCAGCCCTGGACGGCGGCGGGGGAGTCCATTGCCGACCAGGTGGCAACCTGGCGCGCCCTGGTGCGCGAGCATCTGGAAGCGCGCGGGTATACCGTGTGGCCGGCGATGTACGCGCTCCCCAAGGACTACATCGTCTCGCGGGGCACGTTCGAATGTACGCGCTGGCGCAAGACCGGGGAAACCTGGTCGGTCGAAGCGGCTACGCCGGAAGCGGAGGATGCACTATGCCCTACCGCCTGACCTACAATGACCGCCTGTACATCCAATGTGACGTCTGTGGAAGGGTGTATCCGCAGCTCTTTGTCGACGACTTCGCCACACCTCTGCCACCCGGCTGGGGCGGCGGGCCGTCGCACGTCCGTTGCCCGCGCTGTGAAGCGACGTGGCCGCACTGCGATGTCTACGGCTACGGCTGGAAATCGGGCACACCCGTGCCAATCATCGACCACTGGACCGGCGCGCGGTTGGGCCTGGTGTTCCCCGGCGAACCGCCGGAGCACTACCCGCTGGGCTACTTCCGTAGCTTCGGCGCGGCGCAAGTACCGTACTTCTCACGCAAAGCGAAGGCGCACCTGTTGGCCCACTGGATCACCAGCGCCGAACGGGTACTGCCGACCTTGAGCCGCCTCGACCGGCCCGCGCAAGAGCGCCGTATCGCCCGCTGGCGCGCGGAGTTTGACGCACTGCTGGCCGAAATCGCGGCAGACCGTTGACCGTCATTTGAAGCATTAAGTTTCACCCTTGCAGGAGTTTCTGCCGCTCCTGCAACGGGAGCACACGGGCAGAAACTCCTGCATCATCTCAAAACCAAGTCTATGCAGGAGGAACTGAAATGGGAACTTTGCACACTTTGCCCTTACACGAACGCCCGGCGGCGCGCTTGAGTTACGTCGGTTCCGGTGGGGTCAGCCAGGTCGAACTCCTGGCACTCCTCATCGGCGGCCCGGATCAACTCGACATCGCGCAAGCCGTGGTGCAACGCTTTGGGGACACGCTGCCCCAGGCGTTGACCGATGAACTACTCAGCATCCCCGGCATCGGGACAGCAACCGCAGCGCGGATTCGGGCGGCACTGGAGCTAGGACGGCGTTTTGCCCACGGGCAAGACAACGACCGGCGACAGATCAGCAGTCCAAGCGACGCGGCAGACATCCTGATGGCCCTCATCGGCCACGCTGAACAAGAGTGCTTCGCCGTGCTGTATCTGGACATCCGCAACCGCGTGCAGGATCAGGAGATTCTGTATCGCGGCACGCTCAACACCACGCACATCCGTCCCGCCGAAATCTTCCGTGGTGCGGTACGGCGCAATGCGGGCGCGGTACTGGTAGGGCACAACCACCCTTCGGGTGATGCTAGACCCTCGCCGGAAGATTATGCGATGACCCGCAACTTGATCGAGGCTGGACGACTGGTGGAGGTCGATGTCGTCGATCACGTGATCATCGGGCGTAACCGTTGGGTAAGCTTGCGCCAGACCGGTGGTGAACTCTGGGAAGCGCCATTGGAGGTGCTGAAATGAGCGCCGGTGTGGCTTTACCCGACGCCTGGCACACACGCCAGTTCACTAAGGTGGCAAACGACGATGCGTTAACCGCTGTTGAAACTTGTCTGGACAGCCCCGCTGTTACTGCGACACCGACACCGCCGACCACTGTGCCTACCCAATGGGAAGACCTGGTGGCTGGCCGGTTACGGCAGTGTCACTTACCGGCTGGCGTCCTGGAACGCCTCATTGCTGATGCCGTGGCTGACACGATGGCGACAATGGCCGCGACGTTGGAACGCCAATTGCGCTTCCGCATCCATCGCGAGCAACGGGCGCAATTGCAGACCTGTGACGATTACTGAGTAACATTGTGTTTTCCCCGCAGGGAGACGTAGCCCTCCCTGCTCTCAAGGGAACTCCGGCGCTACGTCTCCCTGCGGCAATCCCAAGACCCGCAAGGAGAGAAAATGTCTGTCATCACCCGTTTCCCCAAGTTATCCGCTGTCCGTCCCCGTGTCTGGCGCTGGCCGTCCCTGGCCTGGTGGCAGTGGGGCAAGCTCGTCGGCGCAGTGTTACCGCTGCTGTGTTGGTTGAGTGGCGTGCGTCACCCGTTGGCCTGGGCCGTGGCGCTGCACCTGTTCTGTGACTTCACGGCGCAGAGTGCTACGACCGTGACCGGCAAGGAACATCACGAATGGCGCATCCTGGCTTACCACGGCTTCATCGCCGGGGGCTGGCCGGGTTTGCTCGTGGCCGGTCTGCCGGGTTTGTTGATCGGGGCAGTGACACACAGCCTCATCGATGCCGCCAACAAGTTCGGCTTCGATGATTGGCGCGGCCCCGTCCTTGACCAACTGAGTCACGTGGCATTGATCGTGTTGTTGTATTCGTTGTCATAACTTTCTTCCGCGTATTGGTCAACTCCGTAAGTGCTGACATCGTTTGACGATTCCAGCACTCTGCGACTCTATGTCGCGCATCCGCAAGGGAAGCGGACGAGGACGCACAGCGTCTTTCTCCGCTTCCCCAGCCTTTTCCCTTGCATCTTACATCCTTTCTCATCCACAGGACCGCGCTGCGTGCGGCTCTGCTTTTCGCAGAATACGTTTTTCCCCGGCCGGGAGGCGCACCGTTTCCCCGCCAGGGGATGCTGTGTGCCACCTTGCCACCAAATCTATCTTGAGCAAAGGAGGCTCAACAATGCAACTGACCTGTTTGAACGAAACCTTGAGTGTTGGCCTGAGCCGGGTGGGACGCGCAACGTTCCCTCGTGCCAGTGCATTGCCCATCTTGGGCCACGTTTTGTTGGACGCCACGCCCGGCGCGCTGACCCTCGCGGCCAGCAACCTGGAATGGCACGTCGTCCAGCAGATTCCCGCCGAGGTTACCGACCCTGGGCGCGTCACCGTCCCTGCGGCGGCCTTCGCCGAGTGGGTCAAGATGCTGCCCGGCGGTCTGACCTCGGAACTGACGCTGGACGCCACGTCCCTCACGTTGTCCGTAGCCTGTGAGCCGGTCAAGGCCAGCTTTCGCGGTCTGGACGCGACGGAGTTCCCGCTTCTGCCGGAACCTGACGCCGACAGCGTGGAAGTCGAGGCCACGGCCTTGCGCGCCGCGCTGACCCGCGTGGCGTTCGCCGCCTCGGAGGACGCTGCACGTCCGGTGTTGATGGCCGTGCTGGCGCACTTCGCGGGACAGACCCTCACGCTGGCGGCTGCCGATGGCTACCGCCTGTCCGAGGCGCAAGTCCCGCTGGCTGCGCCGGTCGCTGCGCCCTTCGATGTGCTGATCCCCGCGCCGGTCCTGGCCGAGGTGCAACGGTTGTTGGGCCGCGAAGGGACGGTGACGCTGTCTGTCACCGACCTGCGCGACCGCATCGCCTTGCACTTCGACGCGACCACGGTGGTCTCCCAAGTCGTGGCCGGGACCTACCCCAACTACAAGGCGGTGATCCCGACCAGTACGGCGACGGAGGCGACGATGGAACGCGCGGCGGTGCTCCACGCTTGCCAGCGGGCGCGCATCTTTGCCCGCGAGGTAGGTGGCATGGTGCGGCTGCACCTCAATGACACTGGCCTGACGGTGACGGCGGAGTCCGCGACGGGCGGCGAGGGGAGCACGGTCGTCCCGCTGGTGGATCAGCAGGGACCCGCGCTCGACATCGCCTTCCAGGTGGGCTTCCTCATCGAAGCATTGGCCGCATTGGATACCTCACTGGTAGGGCTACGCTTCAACAGCGCCCTGCAACCGGGTGTCATTGGCTTGACCAATGCAGACACCTTCGTCCACGCCGTGATGCCGATGGAGGCAGGTAGGTAGACAGTGCGCGAAGGATTCGCGCGGCGGTAGACGGTAGACAGGGGGAAAGAGGGCTTTTCCCAGTCTAGCGTTGAGCAGCGAGCTGTTTACCTGAGCGATTAAGAAGCCAAATTGTGATCCTGTGTGTTTATCAGTCATTTGGAGACGGAAGACAGCCGACTACCGACAGGGCAACATCCCTTTTCCCTTCCCCCTCCCTCCGCCCCGTCTACTGTCGCGCGAATCCTTCGCGCTCTGTCTACCGTCTACCACCCGCAAAAAGGAGCTATTCCAATGAACCCTATCCTGACCTTTCAAGAAGATGTAAACCCGTTGTTGACCGAGTTGGGCAGCTACATCGCCCAACACCCGGATGTGACACTGTTGTGTCCTGTCGCGCGTCCGCTGCCCGGCCTGCCAATGATCCCGGAGAATGCCGAACACCTCTACCGCAACTACCGGCACTATCTCCAAACCCCGTGGGGCCTGGCAACGTACACCGACATCCGCTATCACCAGTATCCGCAGCTCTCCTACGCTGGCCTCTACTCTCTGGTCGAACCAAAGCCGGACGTCGTATGTCCCCGGCCTACCGTGCCGGAACGCGCAGTGGCCGTTGTCCAGCCGTTAAACGGCTTGACGGCGGTCTACGCTGGCGACAGCCTGACAGCGGAAATGCTGGCAACGACGCCGGTGTGGGAAGGCAAGCTCACGCTGCCCGACCACTGGAACGAACTCGATGTGTTGGCGCTGGTGCGCCGTGAGTTGGCTCAGGCGGGTGCGCCCTGGTATCCGGGGGCGCTGTACGCTGAGCGCGTAGCTTACCCCTGGCTCACGCCAGAGGGCTTGCCCGCGCAGACCGCGTACATCGCCAACGGCGAGGTGCGCTTGCCCGTCAGCGGCTACGTCATCGAGCCGGACAGCCAGGAGGTGGTGTACCTGAGCCTGGTGGGGCACAAGACCGCCGCACGGAGTATCTGGGGATCGCTGAACACGATGCACCAGCGCAAGTTGACGTTGGACGCACCGGGGTTGCATACCACGGTGATTTCATCGCACAACTACGCCACCTACACGGCCTCCGTGGACGCCGACACCGGCCTGCTGCGGATGCAGATCGTCGACCGCCGCGCGTTGGCCGCCGACGTGGAAGACCGGGCCTACCTGGTCATCCCGCGCGGTCTGGACGCGGCAGCCAGCGATTCAGCTTTCGCCGTGCGCCTGGGTGCAGTATTGCCCATCGGTGTGCCGGCGCAGTGGGGTGCTAAGTTGCGCGAGGTCGGCGACGACCTGGGCCTGGTGCGCCCGTGCTTGTGCGGTGGCGACGTGGGCGCGGCCTATGCCCTCACCGCTGATGAACAATGGCTGGACTTGATCGCGGGCTTGTTGCGCGATGATCCGGCCTTCGTGATTCCTGAGACGTTGTAAAGCGTGTAAGACGTAGAGCGTAACCTTACGCTTTACGCCTTACGAGCCGGGGGAGGCACAGTGGCCTCCTCCGGGAGACCCTGTGCCGACCTCTTTCACTAATCTTACGCTTGGAGGTATACGAAATGGCACGTCTAATCAATGCAGAAGTGTTGGGGTTCTTTGCGACCCCACCGAGTGTCACCGCGTTACTCGCGGAATGGCTACAGGCCCCGCAAGGCGAGAAACTCTGGCGGCTCCTCGATCCCTGCTGTGGCGAAGGCGTCGCTGCCGCGCAACTGGCGACCACGCTCGGCGGCCCGGTAAACACCTGGGGCGTCGAACTGAGTCCCAAGCGCGCCGAACGCGCTGCGGCGGTGCTGGACAAGGTCCACAACACCGCCTGGCAAGCTACGCGGGTGAGTAAGGAATCCGTGTCGTTGCTTTGGTTGAACCCCCCGTACGATACCGATTTGGACGGCGACAGCAAGCGGCTGGAAATCGAATTCCTGCGCACGGCGCTGCCCACGTTGGTCCACGGTGGGGTCTTGGTCTACATCGTGCCCCAACACCTGTTGGGCTACCGCGACGTGGCCCGGCTGTTGTCCGGCCACTTTGAGAACATCAGTGTGCGCCGTTTTCCTGACGGCGAATACGAACGTTTCAAGCAAGTCGTGGTGCTGGCACGGCGCAAGCCCTACAGCACCCCGACCGAGGAAAGCCTGGACGTCTTGCGCGCCTTGCGCGACGCCGATCTGCCGCCGTTGGGCGCGCCGCCCGAACGCTGGCTGCGCGAGTTGCCGCCCGCACCGCTGAAAGCCAAGTGTGTGCGCGTCGATCTTAGCGACCGCGAGCAGGTGGCCCTGGGCTACGCCTTGGAATGGCCGGAGGCGCTGCGGCAAGCCTTGCACCCGCAAGGGCACGTGCCGTTCTGTCCGCCAATCCCGCTCAAGAAGGGCCACGTGGCGATGCTGATGGCCTCTGGGCTAATGGGGACACTGCTCATCCGCAAGGACGGGCAGCGCCTCTTGGTCAAGGGCCGTGTGCGCAAAGTGCAGGACGTGTCCACCGAGGAGACGGAGAAGGGCGACGTGATCACCATTCGTCGCGACCGCTTCACCACCACGGTGGGCGTCGTTTCCAGTGAGGGCGTGCAAGTGCTGGATGACGTAGCCGGGTTGACTGCCTTTATGGAAGACTACGGCGAGGAAATCGCCGCTGAAATCCTGAAGCATCCCCCGCGCTACGACCTGAAGCCGACCACGGCGGAATGGCAGCACCTGAGCACGCTGGGCAAGAACCGCGCGGCGTTGCCGGGCCAGGCCGAAGCCGGACTGTTACCGGTGCAGAAGCACGTCGCTGTCGCGCTGACGCGCACATTGAAAGTGCAAAGACACGCGCTTCTGCAAGGAGAAATGGGTGCGGGGAAGACGACCATCGGGCTGGCGACCATCGACGCGCTCAACGCCTACCCCGCGCTGGTCATTGGTCCGCCGCATCTGGTGGAGAAATGGCTGCGCGAGGCCGCCGAGGTCATCCCCGGTGTGCAGGTACGCGAGCTGCGCAAGGTGGGGCGCAATGGCGACCCGCACGACATCAACGATGCACGGGAGTTTGTCGAAGACTGGCAGGCCGGGCGCTTGGGCGACAAGGCCATCGCCATCATCTCCGAGACCAGCGCCAAGCTGGGCTCGGGCTGGCGCGGGGCCACGGCAACGCGCTACACGCTGCTGCGGCCCAAGCCGCGCCGCGATGAACGCGAGGTCGATCCGGCAGTCGTGCAACGCGAGCAGTTCCGCAAGGCCGTGCAAGCCTACAAGGAGGCGCGGAAGACGTTGCTGGAACTGCGCACTGGCGACGACGCCACTGCCCTGGCGCAACAACGCGCCACGGTGGAACGGCTGCGCCGGTCGGCGTTGCAGATCGCTACGCCCATCCCGGTGTGTCCTGACTGTGGTCAAGTGCAGCAGGAACGCAATGGCTTGCTCTTGTCGGCCAAGTTGTTTGACAAGCAGCCACGCCATTGCGACCGGCCACACGTGGGTTGGGCGCGGGATGCGCAAGGCAGCAAGCTGCGCGACGACGACGGTCAGCCTATGTGGGTCTGGGACGTCGAACACGAACACGCGCCACGCTGTACCAATGCGCTGTTCGAGTTCGGGGATCAGTTCCGCCGCTGGCCCATCGCCGACTACCTGCGCCGCAAGTGTCGCCACGTCTTCAAGCTGCTGATCGCCGACGAGGTGCATCAGTTCCGCAGCAAGGACAGCGACCGCGGGCGGGCCTTCCACCACCTGATCACCGCGACGCAGTATCATCTGGGAATGACGGGCACCGTCTACGGGGGGAAGTCCACCTCGGTCTTCTACCTCTTCTACCGCCTGTTCCCCCAAGTGCGCGCGGCGTTCCCCTTCACCGGGGAAAAACAGTGGGCGGCCAAGTATGGGGTGCTGGAAACGCGGCAATATGGGACGAAGGGCAGCACGGACGACGATGCGACTGAGTTCGGGAGCTTCAACGCCACCCGGCGCGGGCGCGTCACCGTCACCGAGAAACCCGGCGTCTCCCCGGCGATCCTCTCGCAGATCGTCGATCACGCGATCTTCCTGTCCTTGAAAGACCTCGGTGTGGGCCTTCCGGCCTACCGCGAGGAAGCCTTGCCCCTGGCGATGACGCCGCAGCAAAGCGCGCAGTACCACCGGATGGAAGGGGCGCTGCGTGCGCAAGCGCGGCAGTTCCCTAGTTGGCTGTCCACGTGGCTGCAATGGTCGCTCGCGCGGCCCAACTCTGCCTTCCGTCCGGAAATCGTGGAGAAGCAGCGCCGGGACGACGACGGCAATGTCATCGACGTCACCGCGTTTATGGAGTTGCCGGAGATCGTCGCCGGCGTGGATGCCACAACCGGCTCCACGGGTGAAGTCGTGTACGTGCCCAACGGCAACGACGGCTTGCCCAAGGAAGCCTGGTTGGTGGACTTCGTGAAGGCCGAGAAAGCCGTAGGGCGCAAGACGCTGGTCTTCGTGCGCCAGACGGCCACGCGCGACATCCAGCCGCGCTTGCAGGCGGTGCTACGCCGTGGGCAGTTGCGCGCGCAGGTGCTCTACGCCAACGTGGACACCCGCAAGCGCGAAGCTTGGGTCAACCGCCACGCGCCGGGGTTGGATGCTTTGATCTGTAATCCGATCCTGGTCCAAACTGGACTCGATCTTGTCCAATTTGCGACCATCGTGTTTTTTGAGATGGATTACGATTTGTTCGGTATCTGGCAGGCGATGCGCCGCGTGTGGCGCTTGGGACAAACCAAGCCCGTCAAGATCATCTTCACCTCGTATACCGGCACGCTGGAAGAACAGGCGCTCCGGTTGATTGGACGCAAGATGAAAGCAGCCCAGTTGCTCTACGGCGACGAGGTCGGCGGCGCAATCGTGCCCGACGATGGGGAGAACTTCCTCACCGAGTTGGCGCGCGCGGTGCTCGCTGATCAAGCCTTGCCCGACCTGAAGGCGCTCTTTGCCGAGGCGCGGCCTGAAACGGGCAGTCCCCTGGGGAGTCCCACCGCGGTCAGTCCACGCTTGCCGGTCATCAATGCCGACCAGGTGCGGCACCTGTGGGAAGCGCAGCGCGCTCGCGAGGTTGCCAAGGCGCAACAACGCCAGGAACGACGACAGCAGCGCGTCGTACAGCAGTTGCACCAGGCGGGTCTCAGTGTGCAACAACTGGGGATGTTCTGAGGAGGGCGCAATGTCTACCCTGGATCAACTCTCGCTGTTTGACACTGCTCCGGCAGTGGAAGACCTGGAAATGCCACTGATCTATGCGTATACCCGTGCGCAAGCCTTGGAAGACGGTGTGCTCGTCGATGTGTCAGAGCTGGCGCGCGAGGCGGGCTTTGTCTGGCCGGTGGCCCTCACCGCTGCGGTGTGGGCGCTGGTGGAAGACATTCCGCCCCGCTATCGTGCCTGGCAGACCGTTGAGGGGCGCTTGTACGATGTGCTCTGGATGGCCTATTGTGCCATTCGCAGCGCCGAGCACAGTAGCACGGAACTGCGTTATACGTTGTTGCTGGATCACGGGCGACATCGTTACCTGACGCTCAAACTGGTCACCGGCCCTGGCGACCACGGCGAGCCGGTGGTGACGATTATGTTGCCTGACGAGGATTGAGGTACTGCCTAACCTGGCAACCACCGGTTGCCCTTTACGACAAAGACCCTGTGTTACGACACAGGGTCTTTTTCTTGGTCTTTACTGGTAAAGGCAGCGGTGTACGGCAATGATGTTTCCAGGCCCCACCACATTGCCGCACGGCGCAGGTCAATGTAAGTGACGACCACGATCCACACCGCGATCACCATTGCGGCCAACGTCCCGAATGGACTGTTGCCCTGTAACCTGATAGATACCGATGCGACCATCAGCAAAATGGCAATGATAAACGCTACTGCGAAACGCACGGACAGGCGCTTAACAGTTACCCATTCCACCGGCCCAACACGTAGATTGAGTTGCTGACCATCCTGTCGCCACAAGGTATTGATCATCCACGAGTCGATGAAGCGCATCCCCCGCCGCCCTTCCGTGCCGGGCAATGTAAAGGAATACCACGGCCAGCGCGGGTTCGGCTTGGGCTTGCGCAGGGCGGGCCACCACCAACGCAAACGGAAAGGCAACCGGTAGCGCCAGGGCCAGCTCATAAAGCGCAACCGTTGCCACAATGACCAGTGCTGCGCCTTCTCCGTGGCAAAATCGCGGATCAGCCAATGCACCGTGTATTTTCCCGGCACATCCGGCACGGGCCGGGCTAACTGCATCGCGGCCAAATCTTGCCACACGCGTAATGTCTCAGCAGTCGAAAGACCCCACAAGGCTTCCGCCAAGGCTAGATCGTATTGCAGGAAGTAAGGTAGACGGCCCAACGTGGTAAAGGCATATTGACTTGTTTCTCCCAACCGTTCCCAATCCATCTCCAACGGGGCCCATACATTGCGGTTTCTGGTTTTCAGAAACTGGATCATTCCCCACCGGACCGTAATGGCTTGCAGGGCGTTCTGGATTTCACCCCATGGCATCTTGAGGGTCAAAGCCGCCGATGCCACTACCACCGTCGTGTACGGATGATGTTCCACGGCTTGCAGTACTGCTTTAGCGGCGGGAATCTGATCTTCTGCAACTGTAGCGATCTGTTCGACTAATGCCCAGGCTTCAGCATCAGCTAATTCCCCGACGGTGATCCACCCTTTCTCCGGTACGTGCAATAACGCCACGTCTTGCATTGCCCGCAGCGTAACCACCACCACGACACCCGCCCCTAGCGCGTGCAGAAGGCTAACGTCAGTAGGATTGACGACATTGTCCAAAAGGAGCAAGAGCGGTTCATCAGGCAGGACGTGGCGCAATGCAGTTATCGCCTCGTTGTCCGAAGTGTATTCCTCGGCTAACTGTTCATCAAACGCCAGCGCGATCCGTTGGGCCAGGCGTTGGATTGTCGTGAACTGTCGTACCTCGAACCAGCGCACGTTCCCGAAAAACTCAGCGTTGATCTCGGAGTCGTGCCCAAGAGCGGCCATAAGCGTGCTCTTGCCGGACCCGGTCATCCCCAATAGAGCAATCCAGCCCCCCGTCTCGCGCTGCGCCAGCGTCAAGGCTTTCAGGGCGTCCAGCTTGGCCTTGCGGGCAACATAATAGTCGGGCAAAGCCGGCACGCTGCCGGCGACGTTAATGGCACGGGTTGTTTCGGCTGATCGTTTGTGGGTGGCAAGCGTCCCCCGCCCCTGCGGATTGCGGATTGCAGCCAGGGTTTGATCAAGGTAACCGGCCATACCGGCCTCGCGGAGCAAGTCACTCACCCACGACTCATCAAGTTCCGACGAAGCCAGAAGACACGCCATCATGAATCGCTTCAGAATGTCGTAATCCGTGGGGATTACATCTCTACGCCAGGAACCCAAAGTACTGGACCCAATACCACTGGCAAATGCCAGGTCGTCCGTCGCGCGGGTTACCCCATTGATACGTTTGGCGTGCTGATAGGCGCGCACCCCAGTATCAACCAGGTGGGCGAAGGCTGTTTGTGGACCACGTGGCTTAGGTTGTTTGTTCATCGTCATTGCTGCCCGGATAGTAAAAAATGTCGTGCAAGTGAGGAAAAATTCCTAACCTCTCCAACAACTTTTGGCCTGGTTCTGGTTTAGGATAGATGCGGTTGAGTTTCTAGTACCGCTATTGTAGAGAAGTTGATCCAAAAGTCAAACGCACACGCAGAACTCATCTACGTAGTGTACGCACGTTACCAGGTAAATAGGTTAGGTGGGCGAAAGTGCAAAATTGAGGGCTTGACAGTTCTGAGAATAGAACTATAATAAGTGTATGGAATCAAGCCAGACAGAAATGATGACCTTTCAGGAATGGACTGTTGAAGTACTAGCGCAAAAGGCAGGTATTAGTGCTGCTTATATTCGGCGGATGTGCAGAAACGGTGTCATTCGAGCGCGTAAATTTGGTTATGCCTGGTTGATTCCATATGAAGATGGACAACGCTGGTTGGAGCAACGCACAATCGACTCTAAGTCGGACGAGGCAAGTTTAACAACTGAAGCATAACCTTTAGGGCACGCCTGGTGGGTGTTACCAGCACCCACCAGACGCTAACCCGACCGTTGAATGGACCAACGGTGGGCTACCCTGATTATACCATGAACGCAACAGTGTGTTGCGCCAGTTTTCCGGCGCACAGCACCTCCTTGAGGCAATACGGCTCTAGGACTTAGCGTTACAGGGAATATGACGGCCTACCTATGCCAGACAACGGCACAGTAGGCCGTTTTTGTTTGCCTGTAACCCAAAGCTAACCTAGTTCAACATTCAGTTCAAGGAGGAACACACAATGTATACCGGAATCGACATTGGCTACAATGCCACCAAAGCGGTGACCGAGCGTCGCCGCACCACGTTTCCCTCGGTGGTCGGCACCCCCGACCGCGCCAGCTTTGCCCTCAACGGCAACAGCGAGACTGCTCTCGTCCTCGTCGCGCCCACGCACGCCCTTATCGGCGAAGAAGCCGTGAACCAATCACGCTTTCTCAACCGCCGCGAGGATCGCCATTGGATTGAGAGCGACGAATGGCTCACCCTGTTCTACGCCGCCCTCACCGAACTGACTTCCGCTACCGCCGTAGACATCGAGCTGGTGACTGGCCTGCCCGTGGCCTTCTACAGCGACAAAGCCCAGGTGCAGGAACGGCTCTTGGGAGAGCACCGCGTGCAGCGCGAAGGCCGCCGGGGACAACTCCTGCGCGTCACCAATGCGCGCGTCATCCCGCAGCCCTTCGGGTCACTCCTGGCTGAAGTCCTCGACGAACACGGACAGATTCAACGTGCTGACCTGGCGCACGCTGCTGTGGGCCTCATCGACATCGGCGGCAAGACTTGCAACCTCTTGAGCGTCAGCCGGCTTTCCGAGATCGGGCGCGAGACCGCCAGTGTGAATGTCGGCGGCTGGACGCTGGTACGCGCCGTGCGTCAATGGCTGGCTCAAGCCTATCCGGGCTTGGACGATCTGCGCGATCACCAATTGGCCGCGGCAATCCAGGCACGCAGCATCCGCTACTACGGCGAACCCGTGGCCGACTTTGCGACAGTCGTGGATGACCTGGCATCTGACCTGGCTGGGCAGATTCTCAGCGAAGCCTCGCATCTGTGGAACGGAGGGGCCACCCTGGACGCCATTCGCCTGACCGGAGGTGGCGCGCTGCTTCTGGGGACGCACATCCAACGCCATTGGCCGCACGCGCAGGTCGTCGCCGAGCCGATCTATGGCAATGCGCTGGGCTACTGGAAGCTGACGCGCCGTTTGTGGGGCAAGTAATACTTTTTCATACTGCCCGACACCAGAAGTTATGAAAAAGTATGCACAGATGAGGAGGCCACGATGTTAGTACGACGCACTTTCAGTTTGGATACCCAACGTGACGCGGCGCTGCTCGCCTGGTTGGACGCGCAGGACAACCTCAGTGAGACTGTGCGCGTCGCACTGCGGAGTCATTACGACGCATCCCAGGTGACGCTGCCGACGTGTACCGCGCGGTGCAGGCCGTGGAACAGCGGTTGACAGACGGGGTAACTGTTGCTGCGCTGGCCACCGCGCCAGTCGAAGACCCCGACCTGGCCGATGCCCTGGATAACTTGGGGTTGTGAGCAAGGAGGCTAACAATGCGTAGTCTACGTCCATATCTTGAATTACGTGCCGATCTAGTGGAGTCCGTCCTGGGCGCACATCGCACGCCAGGCCGTGTGACCGGCGGCACGGTGGGACCGCGCTTGATCCGCTTCTACATTCAACCTGCACCCCACGTGCGCTTCGCCAGCATCCAACGGTTGAGCGAAGATTTGGCGCTAGGCCTGCGCGTGCCCCAGGTACGCCTCAGCCGCGGCGTCGAAGGCGTCATCCTGGAATTCGACCACCCCGATCCCCGCCCGGTGACGCTGGCTGGTGTCCTGCAGGATGTATCACCGCTGCCCATCGCCACGACCCTGTTGGGCCTCAATGAGCACAGCGCCCCTTTGCTGGCGCGGTTGCCGTCTCCCGATGTAGCCCACATCCTGATCTCCGGGACGACCGGCTGCGGTAAGTCGGTGCTGCTGCGCACCATTGCCGCCAGCTTGCTCCTGGGTAACACTCCAGAGGTCGTGCGCTTGTTACTCATTGATCCCAAAGGTCGCACCTTCCCGCCGTCTTTCAATGCCCCGCACCTGGTGCGCCCGGTCATCACTGAGCCGTCTGCAGCGGTGGAAGCCTTGCGCTCCCTCGTGCGCCTGCTGACGGTCCGTGACCAGCGTGGCGAGACCTTGCCACACATTGTCATCTGCATTGACGAACTGGCCGATCTGGTAATGAGCGGCGACGGGGTGAGTGCCCCCTTGGAACGCTTGGTGCAGCGCGGGCGCGAAGCCGGGCTGCACCTGATCGCCGCAACGCAGCGCCCTTCGGCGGCAATCCTGTCGGGCATCGTGCGCGCCAACTTCCCGCTGCGGGTCGTGGGCAAGGTTGTCAGCGCCGAGGACGCGCGCATTGCCGCGGGACGCGGGGGTACCGGGGCAGAACGCTTGCAGGGCCGCGGTGACTTCCTAGCCGTGTGTGGCGAGCAGGTGACGCGCTTCCAGGCCGCGTACAGCACAGCGCAAGACTTGCCAGGCAATGGGCATATCCCCCAAGCTCCGCTGTTGGCCTTGCCTGAGCCTGAGTTGGTAGAGAAAGAAGCATCGGCATCCAGCAACAATGACGACGATGTGGCACAGTTGGCTGAACGACTCCGACCCTGGTGGGCGCAACACGGCGGCGAATGGGGCAGCAAGAGCAGGGCCTTGCACTATCTCTTTGGCGACGACGTCTCAGCCGGAGGCTGGCATTGGCAGATGACGCAGGCGGCCATTGACCGTCTGACGACTTCTTCTTCGTGAACTTCTACGCCCTATCATCACCAGAAATAAGGTTATAGGGCGTAGAAATCGGGGAAGAA
>Ga0123329_1001008_pt1 | contig 27434 bp, 24 predicted proteins | sample BioC12SIPDNA_FD_89703 | JGI IMG/M metagenome (GOLD analysis project Ga0123329, IMG submission 89703) | Anaerobic biogas reactor microbial communites from Washington, USA - Biogas_R1_B C12 SIP DNA | ecosystem: Engineered > Bioreactor > Anaerobic > Unclassified | place: Washington, USA | collected...
CGGCGGGAAGAGCGTCTACCACTCGTCCGACACCGCGTGGTCCGATCTGCTCGAACGGGCCGCGCCCCGGGCGCAGGTGCTGCTGGTCTGCATCAACGGCAAGTACGGCAACCTGAACGTGCACGAGGCCGTCCGGCTGACGCGGGCCGTGCGGCCCGACGTTGCGGTTCCCATGCACTACGACCTGATGCGGCTGAACGCGGAGAACCCCGACACGTTCATCCACCTTCTCCGGCAGGCCTTGCCGGAGTGCGAGGGGCGGATCCTGAAGATCATGGAGCCGCTCGTCTGGTAGAGGCGCGCGACGCGCCGGGAGGACTGGCCATGACGTTTGTGGACGACGGCGAACGCTTCGATTTCATACACAGCCATCTCTACGTGCCGGCGGTCTGCGACATCCTGGACGGCATGGGGTTCAGGCGGCAGGCCATGCACCAGCGCCTCCGCCCCCTGCTGCCCGGCCGCCGCAACTGCGGCTTCGTCGGGCGCGCGCGCACCTTCCGCTGGATGGAGACGGACTACATCGTCGAAGACGACCCGTACGGCCTGGAGATCGAAGCCATGGACTCCCTCGGCCCCGGCGACGTCGCCGTCCACTCCACCGACTACGGCGGGACCAACGCCCCCTGGGGTGAGCTGATGAGCACGGTGGCGCAGCGCAACGGCGCCGTCGGCTGCGTCTGCGACAGCCAGGTGCGCGACTGCAACCGCATCATCGACATGGGCTTCCCAGTCTACTGCGCCGGGATCCGGCCGCTCGACTCGCAGGGGCGCGGGCGGGTCATGGCCTACGACGTGCCCATCACGTGCGGCGACGTGCTGGTGCAGCCGCTCGACCTGGTGTTCGCCGACTTCGACGGCGTCGTCGTCATCCCGAGACAGGTCGAGGACGAGGTGCTGGAGCGCGCGCGAGAGAAGGCGGGCAAGGAGTCGGCCTCCCGCGCCGAACTGCTTGCCGGCAAGACGCTCCGCGAGGTCTACGACAAGTACGGCGTTCTCTAGGGGGAGTGCCCCCATGATCGAAATGACGTCCACCGGGATATCGCTGGCCATCGCGGAAGACGGTTCGTCAATCGCCATCACGGATCGCAGGCGGGGCTGCCGCTGGCACGTGGATCTGTCGCGGGCCGGCTACCGCCTCCGAGGGGATGACCGAGCCCTTCGGCCGCTGCCGGAGGGCGCCGCCCGGCGGGCCGAGGGCGGCATCGAGGTCCGCTACACGACGGCGGGCGGCGGGTTCGCCCATCTCTACCTGCCCGCCGAGGATCACGTAGAGGTGCGGTTGGACTGCAGTGCGGAGGACGTCGAAGCGGTGTCGCTGCCCGGCCCGCTGCTGCCGGACGCGGGGCCTCGGCAGGTGGCCGCGCCCCTCTACCAGGGCGTGCTGCTGAGCGGGACGGGCGAAGCGTGGGAACAGACGCTCGGCCACGGCGGCCACATGAGCTTCTCGATGTCGATGGCGGCGGTCCTCGGCAGCCGCGGGGGCCTGATGGTCTGCCACGAGAGCCCCGCCAACTGGACGGCCAGGCTGGGGCAGTCTCCGGACGGGCCCTACTTCCAGTTCGCCCACGAGCGCTGCCCCATCGACGGGTGGACGGGCGCCCGGGTGCGGATCTACCCCACGGACGCGGACCTGACGGCCGCCTGCAAGTGCTACCGCGCCCGCCTCGAGGACCGCGGGGAGTTCGTCCCGTGGGAGGAGAAGATCGGGCGCAAGCCGATCCTGCGCGACCTGTTCGGGGCGCTCATGGCCTTCGTGGGGTACAACAAATGCCCCGATCTCGACTACGCCGCCGGCGCTGCAGCACTCCGCCGCATGGGCTTCGAGTCCGTCTTCTACTACCCCGTCCGCATGTTCCAGTACTCGCTCGACTTCCAGATGGGCGGCGACGCGCCGATCTGGCTCACCGACGAGACCATCGCGGCCGTCAAGGCCGTGGACGGCGCCCACGTCGGCCCGTGGGCGTGGGTCATCGAAGGGCTGGACGACGGTTCGGAGGCCATGCACGCGATCTTCAAAAAGGGGCCGGACGGGCGCCCCATCCCGAACTGGAAGATCGACGAGCAGCGCTGGTACCTCGTCTGCACCCCCTACCAGGCCGAGCACGTCAAGAGCAGGCTCGCCGGCGACATGGCGGCCATGGACTGGCTGCACTTCGACGTGAGCGCCACGTGGTCCGGCAGACGCTGCTTCGACACGGACCACGAGCTGCACGGCAACCGCCCCATGGGCCGCGTCGAGGACATGGACTGGGTCCGCCGGCTGTTCAGCGACGAGACGGTCGGCAACCGCGCCGTCTCCAGCGAGGGGTTCAACGACTACCACACGGGCTGGTACGACATCGGCTCGACCAAGATGATGCCGCCCCGCACGTGGAGCGCCGGCTGCGTGCCGGTGCCCATGACGATGCTCGTCTTCCACGACTCCTGCATCCACGATTGGTGGGAGGTGCACAACTACAATGCGCATCCGGGGTTCGGCTTGCAGGATCTGCCGCACGGCATCGGCACGACGGGTTGCGGCGCGCCCGCGCTGAAGGCGTCGATGGACGCCCTCTACGGCTGCCCGCCGAACGTCTTCCCCTTCGGCAAGCAGTACGGCTGGGTGAACATCGAGACGCGGGAGACGTATTCGTACCTCGTGCGGCTCGAGGAATCCGGGGTGCAGGAGGCGCTGCGGGAGGCGCTGCCCGTGAGCCGGCTGCATAATCAGATCGGCGAGCACGAGATGGTCTCCCATGAGTTCCTGTCCGAGGATCGGGCCGTCCAGGCGACCACCTTCGCGGACGGCACGCGCGTGGTCGCCAACCTGTCCGAGCACGATGCGGAGACGGCCGAAACAGGTCAGCTGTCTTCCCACTCCTGGCGCCGGCTCTGAGCGGAGAGTTCCATGCGTCTCAACCTGCCGAACGAACTGACGGACGTGACGGTCGACGCGAAGCCGAACGGCGAGCCGCTCGAAACGTGGCGCCATTCCCTGGGGCACGGCGGAGTCAACTGGCTGCCCCTGCCGGGCCGCGTTGTGGAGGACGCCCGCCGGCTCCGGCCGCGCCTGATCCGCATCTTCATCCAGGAGTTCTTCCGGGTCTACAGGGGCGAAGGCCGCTTCGACTGGAGCCGGCTCGATCCCTACATGGATGCCCTGGAGAGGACCGGCGCGAAGGTCGTCGCCGCCGTCACGATCAAGCCGAAGGCCCTCTATCCCGAGATCGACCAGAGCATCTGGCGCCCGCGCGACGTGGCCGAGTGGCAGAACGTCGTCCGGGAACTGGTGCGCCGCTACAGCGTCCAGCGGCGGGTCGTCACCCATTGGGAGATCGGCAACGAGCCCGACATCGGCGAGAACGGCGGCTGCCCCTACCTCATCAAGGATCCCGCCGAGTACGCCGAGTACTACGCGATGACGGTCCGCCCGGTCCTGGAGGTCTTCCCCGAGGCCCGGGTCGGCGGGCCCGCCCTGGCGAGCGCGGGCCACGCCCTGCTGCCCGGCTTGGTCGAGTTCTGCGCACAGACGGACACCCCCCTCCACTTCGTCTCCTGGCACCTGTACCACGACTCACCCGAGAAGCACGCGGCGTGCGTGCGGCAGATCCGCAAGGTGCTGGACGGCTACCCGGGCCGGCGGCCGGAGACGCTGGTCACGGAGTGGAACAGCGACCTCGCGCTCAAGGTCTCGGTCGCCGAGCAGGCCCGCGATCCGCGCCGGGCCGCCATCGTCGCCGCCGCCATCCTGGACATGATGGAGGCCGGACTCGATTGGTCCTTCTACTACCACATCTGGGACCAGACCTGCTTCCATGAGGACTTCGAGCCGTTCTTCTCGGACAACGGCGTGCGCCTCATGACGCGGCACTGGAACGAGATCCCGCACAGGCTCGGCCTGTTCGGCGTGGGCGGAGAGGTCCGGCCGCAGTACTTCGTCTACCAGATGCTCGCGCAACTGGGCGAGGCGCGCCTTCCCGTTGAGGCGCCGCACGGCCTGCGCGTCCTCGCCGGCCGCTGCGGGCATGCCGTCGGCGTGATGATCGTGAACCACAACGCCGACGAACCGCAGGACCGCGCCGCCAATCTGACGTTCCGCAACCTGACGCCCGGCGTGCGCACCCTGACCCTTCGGCGCGTGGACGGCGACGCCCGCTGGTGCGAGGAGACGCTGGAACTCGAACCGGTCGAGCAACGCGCGGTCTCCGTCTCGCAGACGTTCAACTGCCATGTCTACGTGCCTGCCGACAGCGTCGCCTTTGTGCGGCTGACATGAGGCGCGCGCCTCACTCCGGCGCGGCGTGGCCCTTGAACTGGCTGACGTAGAGCCGGTGGTAGAAGCCCCGCCGCTCCATAAGATCCGCATGGCGGCCGCGCTCGACGATCAGGCCGCCGTCGATGACCAGGATCATCTCGGCGTCCCGGATGGTGCTGAGCCGATGGGCGATGACCAGGCTCGTGCGGCCGGTCATGAGGCGCCCGAGCGCCTCCTGGATGTGGCGCTCCGTGCGCGTGTCGACGCTGCTGGTCGCCTCGTCCAGCACCAGGATGGCCGGGTCGGCCAGGAGCGCGCGGGCGACCGTCAGGAGCTGGCGCTGCCCCTGGCTGAGGTTGGCCCCGCGCTCGGCCAGGGTGGAGTGGTAGCCCCGGGGCAGGTGGCGGATGAAGGCGTCGGCGTTGGCCGCCCTGGCCGCCTCGACGACCTCGTCATCGCTCGCCTCGAGCCGCCCGTAGCGGATGTTCTCCATCACGCTGCCGCCGAACAGGAAGCTGTCCTGCAGCACGATGCCGAGCTGACGGCGCAGGTCGTCCTTGCGGAAGCGGCGCAGGTCGCAGCCGTCGATCCGGATCGTGCCGGAGTCCACGTCGTAGAAGCGGGCGAGCACGTTGACCATGGTCGTCTTGCCCGCGCCGGTCGGGCCGACCAGCGCGACCCGTTGCCCGGGCCTGGCATGGAAGCTGACGTTGCGGAGCACCGGCACGCCGGGTTCGTAGGCGAACGTCACGTCGTCGAACTCGATGTCGCCCGTCACGCGCCCCAGCGGGACGGCGTCGGGCGGGGAGGTCGTCTCCGGCTCCTGATCGATGACCTCGAAGACGCGTTCGGCCCCGGCCAGGGCGGCCTGGATGGTGTTGAAGACGTTGGCGATCTCGTTCAGCGGCCGCCCGAACTGCTCCGAGTAGCGGAGGAAGGCGACGATCGTTCCGACGCTGACCCAGCCGCGGATGGCCATCCATGCGCCCGCGCCGGTCGTGACGGCGAAGCTCAGGTTGTTCGCCAGGTGCATGAGCGACGGCAGCAGCATGGCAAAGGTCATTGCCCGCATCGCGGCGGAGCGCAGGCGCGCGTTGGCCTCGTCGAACTCCCCCAGGACTCGCGGTTCGCAGGCATGGGCCTTGATGACGCGCGCGCCGGTGATGGTCTCCTCGATCAGCCCGTTGAGCGTCCCCAGCGCCTCCTGCTGATCGCGGTATCCCTTCAGCGTGTGCCGGGAGACCCATCGGACCAGACCCATGACGATCGGCACGGTGGCCAGCGAGATCAGGGCCAGCCGCCAGCTCAGGTAGAACATGATCGAGACCGCCCCGAGCAGCCGGATCGTCCCCAGGAAGAAGCGCGACACGCTGTCGCTGAGCGTGGTGCTGACGTTGTCTAGGTCATTGGTGAAGCGGCTCATCAGGTCGCCGGCCGAGTGCTCGTCGTAGTAGCGCACGGACAGCGCCTGCAGGCGTGTGAACAGCGCGCGGCGCAGGTCGAACACGGTGCGCTGGGCCACGCCGACCATGAGGAACGCCTGCAGCCAGTTCGCCGCCACGCGCAGCAGCGCAACGCCCGCCAGCAGCGCAACGACGCCCGGCAGCCCGCCCATCCGGCCGGCCATGACGTAATCGTCGATCGCCGTGCGCAGGATCAGCGGGTTGACCAGGTCGACGGCGGCGGCCACGATGATCAGCAGGAAGATGACCAGCAGCGCGGCCGTGCGGCGGCGCAGGTAGCCCCAGAGGCGCGCGAACACGCGGCGGCCGCTCTTCGGCTTCTCGGCCGCCAGCAGCATCATGCGCCGGCGCGGTCCGCCCCCGCCGCCCATCCGAAAGCTGGGACCCCGTTCGTGCCAGCTCACGTCGGGCCCCCCGATGGCATGGTGCGGTATCCGGTCATTGGCCCACCCCGCCGCCGAGCTGTGAGTCGTAGATCTCCCGGTAGACCGGGCTGTCGGCCAGCAGGCTGCCGTGCGTGCCCTCCGCCACGAGCCGTCCGGAGTCGAGCACGAGGATCTTGTCGGCGTTCAGGATCGTGCTGATCCGCTGGGCGATGACGATGCTGGTGCGGCCGGCCATGACCTCGCGCAGGGCGTCCTCGATGCGCGCCTCCGTCTCCACGTCCACCGAACTCGTGCTGTCGTCCAGTATCAGCACCGCCGGCCGGGCCAGGAGCGCCCGCGCGATGGCGATGCGCTGCTTCTGGCCGCCGGACAGGTTCACGCCGCGCTGGCCGAGCCGGGTCCCGTAACCGCCCGGCAACGCGGAGATGAACTCGTGCGCCTGGGCCGTCCGCGCGGCGGCGACGACCTCCTCGTCCGCCGCCGCCGGCCGGCTGAAGCGGATGTTGTCGGCGATCGTGCCGGAGAACAGCACCGACTCCTGCAGGGCGATCCCGACGTGCCGGCGCAGGTCCTGGCGACGCAGCGTGCGCACGTCCAGACCGTCCACGGTGATCCGGCCCGATTCGACGTCGTAGAACCGCAGGATCAGATGCACGAGCGTCGACTTGCCCGAGCCCGTCGCCCCGAGCACGGCCACCACCTGGCCGGGCTCGGCGGTGAAGGACACGTCCCGGAGCGCCGGCGTTTCGGCCCCCCGGTAGCGAAACGTCACGTTTTCGAACACCACGCGCCCGCGCAGCGACGGGGTCTCCGGCGCGTCCGGCGCGTCCTGCACGTCCGGCTCGCTGTCGAGCACCTCCACGACCCGGGCGCCCGACGCGCCCGCCCGCGAGAGGCGCACCAGCACCATCGCCGCCAGGCGCAGCGCCATCACCGTGCGCCGCAGGTAGTTGGCGAAGGCGATCACCTGCCCCGGCTGCAGGTCGCCGTAGGAGACCCCGCGCGTGCCGTACCAGACCGCCGCTCCCAGCGCCATGTCCACGACCAGTTCCATGAACGGCATGATGAGGGCGCCGAACCGCATCGCGCCGGCCGTGGCGGCCGTCAGGTCCTCGTTGGCGCGCTCGAAGCGGGCCGCCTCGTGGTCCGCCCGCGCAAACGCCTTGACCACGCGCACGCCGGCGATGTTCTCCTGCGTGACACGGTTGAGCGCGTCCAGCCGCGCCTGCATGCGCGTGAACATCGCGTGCGAGAAGCGGAAGAACACCCAGATGGCCACGAACAGCACCGGCACGATGCCCGCCATGATGAAGGCCAGCGAGGGCGACGTGAGCACCGCCAGCACGATGCTGCCCAGCAGGATGAGCGGCGCCCGCACGAAGATGCGCAGCAGCGACTGCAGGGCGTCCTGCAACTGCGTGACGTCGTTCGTGCAGCGCGTGATCAGGTTGCCCGTGCCGAGTTCGTCGAGGTTGCGCACGGACAGCGAATGGACCTTGCGAAAGACGGCCGCGCGCACATCGGCGCCGAACCCCTGCGCGACCGGGACGACCAGCAGGGTGTTCGCCACGCCGCACGCGACGCCGACGATCGCCAGGCCGATCATCAGCAGCCCCATGTGCAGAACGACGCCGAAGTCGGAGGCGAGGATGCCCTTGTCCACGACCGTCTGCAGGAGCCGCGGCTGGAGCAGGCCGGCGAAGACCTCGGCCGCCAGCAGCGCGGGCGCGATCAGGATCGGCGTGGCGTACGGTCGCAGGAAGGGAACCAGGCGGCCCAGCGAGGAGAGGGCACGCGGCGCCAGGGACGCGGCCGGACCGTCGGGGGTGCTCATGCCCGCCGCTCCTCAACCCGTCCGCCGTGCCATGCGGCCCATCGCGCGCGTGCGCAGTCTGTGCGTTCTCATCGGTCCGGACAGAGTGTACCGGATTCGACTCGTGATTCAAGCGGCGCCGCGGCCGCGCCGGCGGTGGTCTCGGGCGGCGATCCGTGTTATCGTTGACCGCCGCTTGTCCGAGCGGCGCGCTCGCAACTCCTGCACCACGAACGGAAGGACGGATCACCATGGGCGCTGACTGGCGCAGCGGCGTGTTCACCACCGACCTGAGGGGCCAGGGGCCGGCCTGGCGCATGACGCTGGCCGGCGACTGGGCGCCCATCCGCGAACTGGGCGGCGTGATGCTCTCCGACCCCGAGGGCGTCTACGGCGACCTGCTGCCCGTCCTGCGGCAGGCCGACGTGCGGGTGGCCAACTTCGAGTGCGTGCTCGGCGACGTCGGCCGGCCCATCCCCAAGGGCGGCCCCAACCTGAACGCCCCCGTCGAGGGCGCACGCGCCTTCGCAGCAGCCCCCTTCGAGGTCGCCTGCATGGCCAACAACCACACCCGCGACTTCGACGACGAGAGCCTGGCCCACACGCTGGACCACCTGCACGCGGCCGGCGTCCTGACGGTCGGCGCGGGCATGTCCGAAGACGAGGCCGCCCGGCCCGCACTGCTGGAGGTCCGCGGCGTCCGCGTGGCCGTCCTGAACTGCGCCGAGGGCGAGGAATGCCGCTCCCGCCAGGGCGGCCCCGGCGGCTACGGCTTCGAGCCCGAGGTCCTGGCCGACCAGGTGTTGGCCCTGAAGGACTGCGGCGCCGCGCAGGTCGTCGTGGTCATCGTCCACGGCGGGCGCGAGCACACGCCCCTGCCGCCGCCCTACATGGTCGACGGGCTGCGCCTGATCGCGTCGGCCGGCGCCGACGCCGTCATCGCCCACCACCCGCACGTGCCGCAGGGCATCGAGATGCTCGACCAGGTGCCGATCGCCTACAGCCTGGGGAATTTCTGCTTCTGGCAGCCCAACGACCTGTTCTACCGCCACTGCGGCTACCTGTTCCACCTGGACTTCCGCGGCGACGTGCTGGAGCGCGCCTCGCTGACACCCTACCTGATCCAGGCCGACCGACTGCGGCTCATGCCCGACGCCGTACGCGCACCGTTCCTGGACGACCTGCAGAAGGTCTCCGACCTGCTGGCGGACCCCGAGGCGGTGCAGGCCTGCTGGGACGCCTTCATCGACAGCCACGGCCCGGACGCGCACCTCGGCGTCTGCAAGTCGCCACTGGCCCTCTCGGAGACCGATCGGGTGGCCGCCGCGGCCAAGCTGCTGAACGTCCTGCGCACGCCCGCGCACCACGGCTTCTACCTGCGCGCCTGCGAACGCGTCACCCGCGGCGAGGAGGACACCTCCCCACAGTGGGCCCGCGACCTCGTCGCGCGCTGGACGGGCCTGCGCTACGACGAGATGGTGAGGTGACGGGACGGCCTCAGGCGCGCTCCGTCGAAACCCAGGGCCATGCCCCCGTCGATATCCGCCTCCAGTGCAGCGGCCGCGGGTGCTCCGGGCGGGGGATATCGGCAGTCATGGCCTTGCCTTATCCTCATTTCAGATGGTACACACAAATGCCGGCTGCCGCTGCCGGCTTTGTCGCGGTGGTGGAATGGGCGCTTGGGGAAGATGCACGTCTTGTGCATGAGAGTCCAGACAGGAACGCACGGACACACGGACGAACACGGACGAACACGGACGGACACGGACCCGCCTCCGGCGGGCAAGCCCGCCTGCGCCGGGGCTGGGCAGGCCGGGTGCGGCACGGGCCGGGTGCGGCACGGGCCGGGTGCGGCACGGGCCGGGGGGGGCGTGTTGCCGGTCCGTGTTCGTCCGTGTCCGTCCGTGTCCGTCCGTGTTCGTCCGTGTCCATCCGTGTTCGTCCGTGTTCGTCCGTGTTCGTTTTTGCCGTTTTCCCTGGACAGGCAGCGTGCCGGCATGCTAAGCTCCAGCACCATGACCGGCAAAGATGGCCAGCGCGAACCTCTGCTGCCGAGGCACGGCGGATACCGCCGCCTGAGGAGCTTTCGCGTGGCACAGCTGATCTACGATATGACAGTGCGCTTCTGTGAGCGCTACATTGACAGACGCAGCCGCACCAGAGACCAGATGGTGCAGGCTGCGCGCTCAGGGGTGCAGAACATCGCCGAAGGCAGCACGGCGAGCGGCACGTCCAGGAAGATGGAGCTGAAGCTCACGAACGTGGCCCGAGCCAGCCTGGAGGAACTCCGGCTGGACTACCAGGACTACCTGCGCCAGCACGGGCTGGCGGAATGGCCGCCCGACCACCCCGCGCTGCAGCGTTTCCGCGCACGCCGCTGCTCCACACTGGCACAAGTGCGCAGTTGGGCGCAGCACGAGCACCGTTCGGCTGACGGCGAGGCGCCGCCGTACTCCGCGCTCGCGGCCAACGCGGTCCTTTCCCTGTTGAACATATGCTGCCACCTTCTGGACCGCCAGGTATCCGCGCAGGCAGCGGCCTTCGAGGCGGAAGGGGGCTTCACGGAGCGCCTGTACCGCACCCGCCGCGCCCGCAGGCGCGGCGAATAAGGGGGACAAGAGCCAACACAGACGAGCACGGACGGACACGGACGCTCCAGCGAAGGATGGTCCGTGTGTCAGTCCGTGTCAGTGCGTGCCGCCATCGGCCCGATGTACTCCGTCGCGATCACCACGTCGTCGAAGTACACGATATTCCGGTCGCTTGTGCCGGCGCGCGCGTAGCGCTCCGTGACGTACCACTGCAGCAGCACCTGGTTGATCTTCACCGCCGGATCGCTGCGGAAGTCGAAGCCCTCGAACGGGATCGGCTCCGTCCCGGGCGGGGCGGGCGTCACGAAGTGCGCGCCGCGGTAGTTGCCCATGGGGCTGCCCGGCTTCCACCAGCCGATCAGCTCGCCGTCGATCCAGAACGCCTGCTCGCCGTCCGACTGTCCCGGTGTGTTGGCCTTCAGCATGGCCTCGACGCAGATCCAGCGCTCGCGCTCCAGCCGCTCCTGGCCGCCCATGATCATGCGGTTCCCGTAGTAGGTGCTCTCGGCTTCGGTCGCACGCTGCTGGGAGGCCCGCATCTTGTGCCAGTAGGTGTAGAACTGCCAGGTGCGATCGCGCACCGGCTCGATGCCGGTCCAGAAAGCGCGGTCGCCGGCGGGACGCCGCCCTGCGCGGATGCCGTCGCCGCCGGGCCGGATGGCGCGGATCTTCACGAAGTGGTGCGGGATGACGGCATCCCTGTGGAACCGGCAGTAGAAGCGCAGGAAGACCTGGTCCACTTCCCTCCGGAAGTTGTGCGTGACGTTCCCGCCCGTGTTCACGCCCCGCACCGCCACGCTCCGGCAGCAGGTGGTGCCGCTGTGGGCCAGCTCCGGATCCTCAACGAGCGAACTGATCCGCCGGTCGCGCTCGACGAGCGACCAGCCCTCGAAGCCGTCCTCGAACCCCGAGGCAAACAGGACCGCCGGGTGCTTCTCGATCCCCACGTCGCCGGGGAAGCCCGCCGCGATCCCCTCCGACGCCTCCTGTGCCCACGCCACCGAACACCCCATCAACACCACCACCCCCAGCCCGACCGACAGCATCGACATGACCTTCCCCTTCCGGCCCGCGTTCCCAGAACCTGACATCGGGACCACCGTCCCGCACCGGATTCTACGGGCCGCCCCCGGGGCGTTCAAGCCACCGCGCCGCGCCACCACTTGCCCCTGCCGGGGCCAGCCGGTACACTGGCCCGGGCCGTGCCTCCCCGTCAGCCGAAAGCAACGCCCGCATCCATGAGCAAGTGGCGCCAGTACCGCGCGCTGAGCCGCCGCCAGCGCAGCCTGCTGCTCCGCGCACTCGTCCTGCTGCCGCTGACGGCAGTCGCCCTGCGGGTACTGGGGCTCCGGCGCCTGAAAGTGCTCGGACGGGCGGCCACGGGAACGCCGCCCGACACAAGACACGCAGCGAGCGCGGCCGGCGCCATGGTGAGCGCGGTCGAGGCGGCACGCATGGTGGCCGTCGCCGCGCGCTGGTGTCCGTTCCGCGCCGCGTGCCTCCTGCAGTCCATCGTCCTGCAGCATCTGCTGCGGCGCCGCGGCATCGAGACGGAACTCTGCGTCGGCGCATACAAGCACGCGGGCCGACTCGAGGCCCACGCCTGGGTCGAACTCATGGGCCAGCCCGTCAACCAGCCCGAAGGCGTCCGCCGCCGGTTCGGCCGGTTCCGACAGGCCCGGACGGCGGCACGGCCCGACGGCCCGCCCGGGGACCCGCCCGTCCGAAAGGGGCCGCCGTGAGCGGGATTGCCGGATTCTGTCGTCTCGATGGTCGCCCCGCCGCGCCCCGCGAGGTCGAGCGGATGGTCAGCGCCCTTCTCCACCGCGGCCCCGACGGATCAGGGACGTGGGCGCAGGGGCCGGTCGGCCTGGGACACTGCATGCTGCGCACCACGCCCGAATCGCTCCACGAGACGCTGCCGGCAACCGACCCCGTCCGCGGCCTGACGATCACGGCCGACGCCCGCATCGACAACCGGGAGGAACTGATCGCGGCCCTGGGCCCCGCCGGCCGGCCGGCCGACACGGTGACCGACAGCGAGCTGATCCTGCGCGCCTACGAGCGCTGGGGCCAGGGCTGCCCTGCCCGCCTGCTGGGCGACTTCGCCTTCGCCGTCTGGGACGCCCGCCGACAGACCCTCTTCTGCGCCCGGGATCACTTCGGCATCAAGCCGTTCTGCTACCACCTGTCCGACTCGCTGTTCGCCTTCGCCTCCGAGACCAAGGGCGTCATGGCCCTGCCGGCGGTGCCCTGGCGGATCAACGAGGCCCGGATCGCCGACTACCTGCTGACGGACCTGGAGCCGATCGACAAGACGTGCACCTTCTACGAGCACGTCTTCCGCCTGCCGCCGGCCCACTCCCTGACGGTCTCCGGACAGGGCGCGACGCTGCGCCGCTACTGGGCGCTCGACCCGTCCGCCGAGGACCTCCGCCTCGGGTCCGACGCGGAGCATGCCGAAGCGTTCCTGGAGGTCTTCACCGAGGCGGTCCGGTGCCGGCTTCGGTCCCCCGACGCCGTCGGCGCGATGCTCAGCGGGGGCATGGACTCGTCGGCCATCGTGGCCGTGGCGCGGGACCTCCTGGCGAATGCCGCCGACGGCCCGCTGCGCACGTTCTCGGCGGTGGCGGACGACGAGACCGGCTGCCCGGAGAGCCGGGCCATCCGCGCCGTGCTCGCGCAGGGCCGCGTGCGGCCTTTCACCGTCCGCCCGGCGGACCTGCCGGCCTTCCTGCCGGACCTCGAGCGGATCGTCCGCCACACCGAGGACCTGTTCGACAACGACATGATCAGCGTGCCGCTGCCCATGTACGCCGCCGCGCGGCGGGAGGGGATCCGGGTCCTGCTGGACGGCGTGGACGGCGACGTGGTGGCCTCGCATGCCGGGGTGTACCTGGCCTATCTGTTGCGGGAGGGCCGGTGGGGGGAGGCCGCGGCCGACGCCCGGGGCCTGGCGGACTTCTACCGCCGCTGGAAGAAGTCTCCGTGGCACTTCCTGTTCCACGACGGCCTTCGGCCCCTGCTGCCCACCCACAGGATCCCGATGAGCGGTCGGCTGAGGGACATGCGCAGACGGCGGCGGGCCGCCGCCCTCATTCGGAACTCGCTTGTCGATCCCGCGTTTGCGGACCGCATCCGGCTGGCCGATCGCGTGGAGGCCCACTACGGACGCGGCCGGCCGGGGCGGGGGCTCCCGCGCCGCCTGCGCGAACTGGACGTAGGGCGGCTCGACTCCCCGAACCTGCCCGTGGCGTTCGAGCGCTACGACCGGATGGCGGCGGCCTTCTCGATCGAACCGCGCCGCCCGTTCCTGGACAAGCGGCTCGTCGAGTTCTGCTTCCGCCTGCCGCGCACGCAGCGCCTCGGCGGCGGCTGGACGAAGGTGGCCCTCCGCCGGGCCGTCGAGCACCTGCTCCCGCCCGAGGTCACCTGGCGCAAGGGCTGGGAACACCTCGGGGCCGCGTTCCTCTCCCGGTGGTTCGCGCTGGCCGCCGGCCTCATCGCGGATGCGCTGGACGGCCCGAGGACGGACCTGGCTGACCTGGTGTGTCTGAACACGCTGGACGAGGCCCGTCGCCGCCATGCGGCCACCGGGGCGGTGGAAGACGGCGGCAGGATCTGGCAGGCCGTCGCACTGGCCGTCTGGCGCCGGGGCCACGGCCGGGCGGCACGGGAGCCGCAGCAGACAACCGCCAGGCCGTGAGGACGGCGGTCTCGAGACTCCGGAGAAGGATGGGTCCAGACTGCGCATTTTCCCTATTGACAAGGCGCGCGCCTGCCGGTATAATTCGCGACCGGTGCGGGTGCATCGGTTGCCGTCCGTCCAATCTGCGGTGACCGGCACACTGGAGAGACGTGCAGAACGCCACGCGGGCGGATCCTCTCTACGGTTGCGCTGCAACGAGCGACGAGTGTGGCAACCGTGTTGCAGGATCCGGGCCGCTCCGGAGAGGATCCATGAAGAAGGACACCACACGCTTTCTGTCAGCAAAGAGACGGTACTCCGCCCCGTGTATGAGCACATACGGGACGGTCGCGCAACTGACCAAGGGCGGAGGCTCAAGCATGGTGGAGCACTCGGCTCCGCATTCTCACGGGAAGGACCCCGGTCACCGTTCGTGACAGGCGCTCGATGGGCGGCCGGGGCGCTGTCCCGGTTCGCCGGAGTGTGATGGCGGGCGGCGCCTGACGGTTAGGAGAGAACGCGGGACATTGTGTCCGCGATAGCATGGGATGCCCGGCCTCTCCCGCACCGCGCCCGAACCGCCGGACGGGGATGACCGAGGGTGATGATCTGCCGCGCCGGGTGTGTGGTGCAGCCGGTTGCGGATTGTCGCAGTGAGAAGTGCCGACGGTCGCGGCCGGCCGCGGAACGTGGGCGGACCGGACCCGGGCGAGTGCCTGCACACCGTTGTCCGACGTGTGTGGGTCCGTTTGTGCAACTGACCGGGCAGGATGCCGGACGCGCGCAGGCCGGCACGGGATCGTCCGAGAGCCCTTTCGCCTCCTCGGCCTGTCGGTCGGAGTCGCTCGCTGCCATGGGAGTGGGCGGCATCGGCCGGACGCCGCCCACTGCCGCCCAGGGACCGCGTTGAGGGCAGTCGCCGCGAGTGCAGGTCGCAACGCAGGTCCGACATCGTTGGCATCGCACCGTCCACGTTCTTTCCGCATCCGGACCGTCTGCAGACAGCGATGGCGGCCACTCCGTCCGACACGGGCGGAGGACGACAACCGCATAACCCTGGCAGGTGTCCCAAGGATGACCCAACCGTCTCGGTTCGATGAGATGTTCGGCGGAAGCGGCCCCCATCTGGTGCTTCCGCGGGTGACGGGCGAGGGTCCCTTGCCTCCCGTTCCGCTGCTTCCTCCCGAGACGGCCAGCCCGCACGTCCACCGGTGGGTGCGGCACGCGGAGCTGCCGGATGGGAGCGCCTGGTATTCGGTGGGCGTCGTCCCGCAGGGGCACCTGGTGCGATTCTACGGCATGGCCGACTTCGTGCTGGACCCCGACGGCCGGTGCCTCAGTTGCCGTCCGGAACCCCGCCTGCCGCGCCAGACGCTCTGCCACCTGCTCCTGGACCAAGTGCTGCCCCTTGCGCTCTCGCGCCGCGGCCGGGTTGTCGTGCACGCGGGGGCGGTGCTCATCGGCGGCGAGGCGGTGGCCTTCCTGGGCGAGACCGGCCGGGGCAAGTCCACCCTCGTGTCCAGCTTCGGCCTCGACGGCGCTCCCCTGCTCTCGGACGACTCGATCATCGTCAGCGAAGACGGCGGGGCGCTCTCGGTCGTGGCCACCTACCCCAGCCTGCGCCTCTGGCGGGACAGTGTGGAGACGCTGTTCGGAGCGGACACGGCGCTGCCGCAGGTCGCCCACTACACGGGGAAGAGGCGGCTCTCGCCTGCCGACACGGGCATGACCTGGCACGAAGGCCCCGTCCGGCTGCGCGGCGCCTACCTGCTGGCACCTCCGGGGCAGACGGCCGACGCCGACGGGATCACGATCGCGCCGGTGTCCCTGCGCGATACGGCCATGGAACTGATGAAGGGCACGTTCCATCTGCTCGTGGACGATCGGGACCTGCTCCGCCGGGAGTTCGAGCGGATCGTCCGCTGGAGCCGCATGGTGCCGCTCTTCCGCCTGTCCTACCCGCGGCACTACTCGCTCCTCCAGGACGTTCGCACGGCGATCCTGGCCCACGTCGGACCGCCGCAGACCTCCCGAACGCCGGGCACGGAACCCGACTCGGCCGCCGCACCCGTCGAGTCGGAGTGCGCGTAGCATCGCCGTGCAGGGCCTGAGGAGGCCCGACAACGCCGTCCGCGCGCCCCGACAGATGCGCGGCCGGCCGTGGTGACATCAGACCATGCAATCCGCACTCGGTATCTTCGGCACCAACCTCCGCAAGGCCCTGGCACAGATCCGGCACATGCCGGACACGCTGAGCCTTGTCTGGGATGCCACGCGCCGATGGACGCTGGTCTGGGTCGTTCTGCTGCTGGTGCAGGGCGTCCTGCCGGCGGCCACGGTCTACCTGGCCCGTTCGCTGATCAACGGACTTCAGGAGGTCGCGCTGGCGGGCGGCGACTGGAAGCGCATGCGGCCGGTGCTGGTCCTGGCGGCCCTGGTGGCGGCGCTCGTGCTGGCGCACGAACTGCTGCGCGTCGCCGCCGGCCTGGTGCGCACCGTGCAGTCGGAACTCCTCCGGGACCACATCAGCGGCCTGATCCACGAGCAGTCGGTCGCCGCCGACCTGGCGTTCTACGAGTCGCCCGAGTTCTTCGATCACCTGCATCGCGCCCGGGACCAGGCCGGCTACCGGTCCGTCGCCCTGCTGGAGAACACGGGCAGCCTGCTGCAGAACGGCGTCACGCTGCTGGCCATGGCGGCGGTGCTGGTCCCGTACGGATGGTGGCTTCCCGTAGCGCTGCTGACCGCCGCAATGCCGGCGTTCTACGTCATGCTGGCCTTCGCCCTGCGGGAGCACCAGTGGCGGCTGCGCAACACGGAGAACGAGCGGCGCACGTGGTACTACGACTGGGTTCTGACGTCCAAGGAGAACGCCGCCGAACTGCGCCTCTTCGCGCTGGGAGACCACTTCCGGGCACTACACCGAGTGCTGCGGCAGCGGCTGCGCGATGAGCGGGTGGCGCTCTCGCGTCGGCAGGCCCTCAGCGAGGCCGGGGCCGCCGCGCTGGGGCTGCTGGTGACCGGCGCCGCCCTGCTCTGGATGGTCTGGCGCGTGCTGCACGGCCGCGGCACACTGGGCGACCTGGCGCTGTTCTACGCCGTCTTCAGCCGCGGGCAGGCGGCCATGCGCAGCTTCACCGAGCACATCGGGCAGATCTACTACAACTGCCTGTTCCTCGGCAACCTGTTCGAGTTTCTGGACCTCGCGCCCCGCGTGGTCAGCCCGGCGGCCCCCCGGCCGGTGCCCGCCGAACTCCGCGACGGCATCCGGTTCCGCGGCGTCTCGTTCCGGTACCCCGGCAGCGGGAACGCTGCGCTCAGCGACTTCGACGTGCATCTCCCCGCCGGACGGATCGTGGCGATCGTCGGCCCCAACGGCGCGGGCAAGAGCACGCTGATCAAGCTGCTGTGCCGGCTCTACGATCCTGACCGGGGGCGCATCGAGATCGACGGCGTGGACCTGCGGGACCTGCCGGTCGCGCAGTACCGCCGCCTGGTGACCGTCCTGTTCCAGCAGCCCGTCCAGTACAGCGTCACGGCCGCCGACAACATCGCCCTGGGCGACCTGCCGGCCGCGCCGGGCGCGTCCGAGATCGAAGCGGCCGCCGGGGCGGCCGGCGCAGACGAGCCGATCTCCCGCCTTCCGCGGGGCTACGACACCCTGCTGGGCAAGTGGTTCGCCGGCGGCGCGGAACTCAGCGTCGGCGAGTGGCAGCGGGTCGCCCTGGCCCGGGCGTTCCTGCGCCGCGCGCCCATCATCCTGCTGGACGAGCCCACCAGCGCCATGGACTCGTGGGCCGAGGGCGACTGGCTGCAGCGGTTCCGGACGCTCGCCGAGGGCCGCACGGCCGTGCTGATCACGCACAGGTTCACGACGGCGATGCACGCCGACGTGATCCACGTCATGCAGGAGGGCCGGATCGTGGAATCGGGCAGCCATGCGGAACTCGTCGAGCGGGCGGGGCCGTATGCACAGTCCTGGCATGCGCAGATGGAGCGCGGCCAACTCGTCGTTCAGGGCGAACACCCGTGATGGGGAGCGCTGCGTGATGACGTGCGCGAAGCCCGAGATGGAGCTGCTTGCGGCGTGCGCCCGCACGGTCGTCGAGGCCGACGCGCGCCCGCACATCGCCGCTCTGGCCGCGCAGGTGCTCGATTGGGACCGGCTGCGCGGCACGGCGCAGGACCACGGGCTCGTGCCCCTGCTGCACAGGACCCTGAGCGGCGTCTGCCCGGACGCCGTGCCGGCCGCCGCCCTGGAGCGGATGGCGGCGGACTGCCGGGCCAACGCAGCGCACAGCCTGCGCCTGACCGCCGAACTGCTCCGCCTGCTGGACCTCCTGGACGAGCACCGAATCCCCGCCGTGCCCTTCAAGGGCCCGACGCTGGCCGCCCTGGCGTACGGCAACATCGCGCTGCGGCAGTTCGGCGATCTGGACATCCTGATCGACCCGCCGGACTTCGCCCGCGCACGCGCGCTGCTCCGCGGGCAAGGCTACCGCTGCGCGTTCGACCTCACGCCGGCTCAGGAGAGGGCCCAGGTGCGGCGGGCGCGGCAGCTCCCGATGGTGCGCGGCGAGGGCGACGGCGCCCTGACGGTGGAGCTGCACACGGGCCTCCTGGGGAAGACCTTCCCGGCCCGCATCGACCGCGAGGCGCTCCGGCGGCGGCTCCGCGCCGTGCCCCTGCTGGGGCGGCAGGTGCCGACGTTCTGCCCCGAGGACATGGTCGTGCTGCTGTGCATGCACGGGGGCAAACACCGCTGGAGCTGTCTGGGCTGGCTGAGCGACGTGGCGGAGCTGTTGCGCACGACCCCCTGCCTGCACTGGGATGAGATCACGGCTCGCGCGGCCGCCGCGCACGCCCTGCGCGCACTGCACCTGGGCCTTCTGCTGGCCCGGCGCCTGCTGCAGGCGCCCGTGCCCGCACACGTGCAGGACGCGATGAACGCGGACTCCCGTGCGGTGCGGCTGGCGGAGCGGATGGCGGAGTCCTTCCTGGCCGGCGAGAAGCGCGGGAAGATCCCGGCGGACTCCCTCCGTTACGCCCTGCGCTTGCGCGAACGCCTGCGGGACGGCATCGGCCATTGCTGGCAGGCCACCGCGTTCCCGACGGTGGCCGACTGGTCGCACTGCCGGTTGCCGCACGGGCTCTCGTTCCTCTACTATGGCGTGCGTCCCTGGCGCATGATACGGAAGCATGCCGTGGCTCCCGTCGGGCGGCTGCTGGCTGCGCTGGTGCGGCCCGGGCACAGGACGGCGCAAAGGCGGTGACCGTCCGGGGCTCCGGGCCGCCGGGAGACACGGCATCGGACTCAGAGAGCATGGAGAAACCGGCCATGGCAGACGTGCCCTTCTCGCAGCGCGTGTCGGCGGCGGAGAACGTGCTGATCAACGTCCTCGACGGCGAAGCCGTCCTGCTGAACCTCGACAACGAGACCTACTACGGTCTGGACGAGGTCGGCGCCCGCATGTGGCAGGTGCTCATGGAATCCGACTCGATTCAGAGCGCCTACGAGGCCCTGCTCGACGAGTACGACGTGGAGCCGGAGACGCTGCGGGCCGACATGCGCGACCTGATTGCCCGGCTGGTCGAGCAGGGTCTGGCCGAACTCTCCTGATCGCAGACCCCGCACCAGGCCCGCCGGCGGATTGACAGCCCGGCGGGGCGGCTGTAGACTCCGAGACGTTGCGTTGGCGCATCCGCCGCACCTCCTGGGAAGGGGCATCGCATGGACACCGTATCGGTCGGGCATGGACGGGAATGCATCACGCCGCCGCTGGGCATCCGGATGGCCGGCTACGCGTCGCGCACCGAGGGCGCCAACGACGTGCACGACGACCTGTTCGTCAACGCCGTCGTGATCGAGGCCGGCAACGAGCGCGTCGCGCTGCTCACCTACGACGTCTGCCTGCTCAGCCTCGACCATGCCGACGCGTTCAAGGCCGCCATCCGGGAGGCCACGGGCCTTGAACCTGACCGCGTGCTGCTGAACACCAGCCACACGCACGCCGGGCCGGCCGTCGGCCGTCACGAGCCCGACGAGATGCAGGAGGCCTACCGCGCCGAGATGGTCCGGCAGAGCGTCCGCGCCCTGCGCGTGGCCCTCGCCGACGCCTCCCCGGCGCGCTTCAGCGTCGGCAACGCGCCGCTCGACATCGGCGTGAACCGCCGCGAACTGCGCGAGGACGGCCAGATCATCCTCGGCGAGAACCCCGAAGGCCCGACGCTCCACGAGGTCGACGTCTGGCGGTTCGCGCGCGAGCACAGGCCCGACGTGGTGCTCTTCAGCGTGCCCCTGCACGGGACGACGCTGGGCGAATGGAACCTGAGTCTCTCGGGCGAGTGGATGGCCCGCGCGGTCGAGCGCCTGGAATGCCGCACGCCGGGCGCGCGCTACGTGTTCCTGCAGGGCTGCGGCGCCAACCAGAACCCCTACAGCACGCACCGCCCCGGGATGCGCGGCACCTTCGGCGAAATGGAACAGCACGCCCGCGACGCCTGCTCCGCCGTCCTGGAAGCGCTGAGCCACGTGCGCGACCTGGAGCCCCTGCCCCTGCGCGTCGTCAACAGCACGGCCGACCTGCCGCCGAAGGAGAAGGGCGAGGAGGCGCGCCGGCTGCGCCTGCAGGGCGTGCGCGTGGGCGAGGCCATGCTGGTCGCGCTGAGCGCAGAGGTCTTCGTCGAGTATGCGCTTTTCGGCCGCGAGGCGTCTCCCGCGGAAGCCACGCTCATCCTCGGCTACAGCAACGGCAACATCGGCTACCTGCCCACTGCCGCCGTCTACCCCGAGGGCGGCTACGAGATCCGCACCACGCGCGTCGGACCGCGTGCGGAGAAGGTCACGCAGAGGGCCATGCAGGCCGTCTTCCGCGAACTGGCCCGCAAGAGCCCGCCCGCAAAGCGCGCGCGGAAGAGGACAAAGAAGGCCTGAGAAGCTGTAATCCACCGCAGAGAGCGCGGAGGGCGCAGAGACCGGCCTGCGGGCACGCAGGCCCGGTCGCCCGTCGTCCCGATGAGGAACCACGCCGATGACGGACTCCGGTGGTGAATGTCGGCTGGGTGTGCTGAGTATGCATGTGCAGAGGCGCCTCTGACCGGGAGCCGCGTCCATGGCAGGTTATGAGCACAGGCAGCGCGGCCCATGGCTCTGGCTGATGGGACTGCCGGCACTGGCGCTCATCGCCGCCGGGGTTTATGCCCGCGGTATGGGGGCGGAAACCTCCGCCCCGCTGGCCGCCTGCGGACTCCTGCTGCTCGCAGTCGGCGCCTGCTTCGCCTGGCTGGACGTGCGGGGCGAACCGGAGGCGCTCGTCGCGGAGTTCAAACCCTTGCGCCTCTTCAGCGTCCGGGTTCCGTATGAGACGATGCAGTCCGCCGAGCGCATGCGCACGCGCCTTTTTCTGCACGGTTACGGCATGCATGGCATCCCCGGCCGGTTCGCCGTCTACAACACCTGGGGCTTCGACGCCGTGCGCATCCGGCTGAAGAAGCCGCGGGGCCTGACCCGCGTGCGCTCTGTCATTGTCGGCACGGACGACCCGGAAGGACTGCTTGCCTTCCTGAACGAACGCATCGGGCCGGGGCGCTGAGTCATCGGCGCCCGCGCCCTGCCATGGTTTCGGCTCCCGCCTTCGCGTAGCCTATAGTGACCCGTCGTTTCCCGGAGCTGTCCGGCCCTGATCATGGAGCTGCCATGAACGTCAAGAGACACGGCGCCGTACTGCTGAACGGCTTCATCGTCGTCGCGCCCATCATCGTCACGGTCTACGTGGTGTGGAAGACGCTCTGGTGGCTGGACACAACGGTGCGGGCCGGGCTGACGCGGCTGAGCTGGGGGGGGCCGCCCCCCGGGATCGGCATCGTGATCGGCCTCGGCGCGATCTACGCCGTCGGGCTGCTGGCGAAGCTGTGGATATTCGGCGGCCTGATCCGCCTGGGCGAGAAGCTCATCGACCGCATCCCGCTGGTCAAGAGCCTCTACTCGGCCGTGCGCGACCTGCTCCAGTTCCTGGGCGGCACACAGGCGCAGAGCCGCGGCAAATCCGCCGTGCTCCGCTCGAAAGACGGCCGGATCGAGCTGCTGGGCATCATCACGCAGGAGAAGCCGGAGCGGTTCCTGCCCGGTCAGGAGGGCAAGGTGGCCGTCTACCTGCCGATGAGCTACCAGCTCGGCGGCTACACCGTCTTCGTGCCGAAGGACCTGGTCGAGGAGCTTCCCGGAGTGTCCGTCGAGGAGATGATGAAGCTGACGCTGACGGCCGGCGTCGGCGGCTCCGCGGTCCGCAAGACGGCCGCCACAGACCAACCGCGAGGAGATGGATGATGGAATGGACGCAGGTGGAGTACACCCATAACCTGGGCCATACGCTGGAGATACTGCGCGGCAAGGGCCTGCTCCTGACGACGGTCGGCGAGACCGGCCGGCCGAACACCATGACGATCGGCTGGGGCAGCGTCGGCGTGATCTGGAGCCGCCCCGTCTTCACGGTCCTGGTGCGGCCGTCCCGCCACACGTTCGCCAACCTGCGCGCCCACGGCGAGTTCGTCGTCAGCGTGCCGGATCAGGACATGGGCGAGGTCTGCGACTTCTGCGGCACCGAGTCCGGTCGCGACGTCGACAAGTTCGAGCGGTGCGGCCTGACGCCCGTCGACGCCGCCACGGTGTCCGTGCCCCTCATCGCGGAGTGCGTGCGCCACTACGAGTGCCGCGTGGTGCATCGGAATGACGTGCTCGACGCCGAGATCGCCGACGACATCCGCGCCGGCGCCTATCCCCAGGGCAATCTCCATCGCCTCTATTACGGTCAGATCCTCCGCACGACGGAACGTGCGTGAGCGAAGCGGACAGACGGAGGACGTTTTCCATGCGAGTCGGAATTCGGACGTTGGCCATCGTATCTGCCTTCTGCCTGGCGGCGGTCGTTTCGGCCGCCGAAAGACCGGACGGGGAGCCCCCTGCAGTGCAAGACCAACTGAACGAGGTGGCGGAGCGTATCTGCGAACAACTGGACTGGGACCGGCCCGAACTGCAGGCCGTTGCGGCCGTCAGGGAGGCCGACGGAGCGCGCGCGGCGGCGATCGCGCTGGTGCAGCGCCTGCGCAGCCGCACGGAGCCCCGCCTGATCCACGGGAGCGAATACGTCGAGCTGATCCGCAGCCGGGCAACGGACGAGCAGCGCCGGCGGGCTCGGGCCAGGCTGGAAGATGCCTTCGGCCGGACCCTGATCCGCGCCGGATACCACAGCAACCCCTTCTCGGCCATCGGCACGGACGCGATGATCCTCGTGCAGGATGAGCCCCTGTACCGGCGGATCGGCGAGGCCGTGCTGGCCGCCAGGGCGGAATGGGGCGGCGGCGCATGGGGCGTCACGCGCAGCCTCTGCGAGCTGATCACGGACCTGCTGCCCGTGCCCGAGTGCCCGGACGAGACCTTCGTGCCGCTGCTCGGCTGGCTGCTCGACCAGTCGCGGGCCGAATGGGAATGGTCCCGCACGTGGAGCGAACGCTCGCTCGGCACCTCGGGCCACAACTGGTGGCTTCACACGTTCATGGGCTTTTACGAAGCCGCGCTGTTCTTCCCGGAAGTCGAATGGTTCGGACAGTTCGGGGCCTTCATGCCGACCTACTTCGAGTTCGAGATGAACGTCCTCATGGAGGAGGACGGCTACACGCGCGAACGGGCCTCCGGCTACCACAGCGGCACGCTGAACCATTGGCTCCAGGTGCAGCGCCTGGCGGACGTGGCGGGGGTGGAACTGAGCCCGGAGTTCCACGAACGACTCCGGCGCGTCGCCGAGACGGAGTGGAAGACCATGGCGCCGAGCGGCGAGTTCCCGCACATGGGCGACACGAACGCGCGCTATCGCCCCGATCGCTCGCTCGAGCGGCTGCGCCGGCTCGCCGCCCTGTTCGAAATGCCCGAGGCGAAGTTCGTCGCCGAAGCGCTGGCCCCGGACTGGCGGGCGCCCTATGGCGGTCTCCTGATGGACGGCGGACGAAACGTGCTGCCCGAATACGAGCGCCTTCAGGCCCGCGCGCCGGAGGGCTCGGCGGCGGACACCGTCCTCCCGCGCTCCGGCTACTACTTCATGCGCCAGGACTGGACGCGCGCGTCCGACTGGGTGTGCATCGAGGCGGGGCCGCTCGGTTCGGCGGTGCAGAGCCACAACCACACGCACGTGTTCAACCTGGAACTCTACAGCCGCGGCCGTCCCATCCTCATCGACAACGGCAACGCGCCCTACGGCGACAGCCCGGAGCGCATGTGGCGCGTCAGCAGCGCCGCGCACAACGTGGCGACCGTCGACGGCGCCGATCACATACCGATCGAGGACGAGTGGCGCTGGAAAGGCGCGGTGATCCCCACCGTCGACGCCTGGCGGAGCGAGCCGGACTACGCCTACTTCAGCGGCGCGCACGAGGGCTACCGGTACCTGGCCGATCAAGTGGCCGCCGGCCGGCGCAAGCTCTTCTACCTGCGCGGCAAGTACTGGATCCTGATCGACCGGTTCACGCCGGAAACGGACGCCGGGCACGATTACACGCTCCACTTCCAGATCGGCGCGCCGTGCCGTTTGGACGGCGGCCGGCTCGTCACGAGCGGCGCTGGTGGCAACCGGCTTGCCACCAGCGGTGGCAACCTGCTGATCGTGCCCGTCGAGGGCCTGGCCGGCACGCCCCGGCTGGAGCCGTGCCCCTACCCGCTGGACGGCTACGAGAACCCGGAGCACCTGACCTACACGCGCCACGGCACCGGCGGCCAGATCATGGTCACGCTGCTCGTGCCGTTCGACGGTGAGGAAGCACCCGACGTCGCCGTGCGGACCATCGACGTGCAGGCGGACGGGCGGACGCTCTCGCCGTGGGAGGCCACGGGCCTGGAGATCGAGATCGACGGCCAGCGGGACGTCTACGTCGACCAGCACATGCAGTGGAACCTGCCCTGGCAGGCCGGCGGCCACGCCGGGGAGGGCCGCCTCTTCCACTCGCGTGTGCCCTGACTCGCCTCCCCCCCCTCGGGTAGCCGCGTGCGCGCCGCGCGGAACGTAGCGCCGGCGTCTCGCCGGCTGTGGGGTGGGCATCTTGCCCGCCCCCTTCGTTGGAGCTTGCACGCGTGCCTCTCTGTCACAACGTCCCGGACGCAGGATGCGTCCGGCACTGCCGGCGGGACGCCGGCGCTACGCCACTCCGTGGATCGCGCCCGTACCCTCAGGCCGCGATTCGCGCCACCAGGTCGCCGACCCAGTGCGTGGCGGCGATCACGACGGCGGCGACGCCGACGTGCTCGCCGATGATCTTCCAGGGGGCCTCGCCCTGCGACCGCGCCAGGGCATGGCTCAGCACCGTCAGGATCAGGAATCCCCAGCCGAGGCTGACAAGGATGGCGGTGCCCAGCGGGAGGAGAAGCACCGGCAGGATGAACGTCGAGGAGAAGATGAACTTCGCCAGGAACGTCGCGATCGTAGCCACCCAGATCTGCCGCACCGTGTGCACGTTCTCCGCCTCCTCCGACACGTGGATGCCCAGTGCGTCGGAAAAGGCGTCGGCGATGGCAATGGTGAGGATGCCGCCGAGGACGACGGCCTGAGAGTGCGTGCCCGAGTGCAGCCCGACCATCAGCCCCAGCGTGGTGATCACCGCCGAGGTCAGCCCGAACGAAAGCCCCGTTCGCAACGATTCCTTCATCCCGAATGCCCTCGCAGTTGAGAGAACGAGCCTGCCCTACTGCTGCCGCTGGCGGAAGCGCTGGCGCGGGGGCTCGATGGTCACCTGGGTGCCGGGCGGCACCGACTCGGTGAGGATGACGTTCGCCCCGATCACCGAGCCCTGCCCCACCGTAATGGGCCCCAGGACGCTGGCGTTCGAGTAGATGATGACGTCGTCTTCGATGGTCGGATGCCGCTTGTAGCCCCGCCGGATCGAACCGTCCTCCTCCTTCAGGAAGCGGAAGCCGCCCAGCGTGACCCCCTGGTACATGCGCACGTTCGCACCGATGACGGTCGTTTCGCCGACGACGACCCCCGTGCCGTGGTCGATGAAGAACCGCCTGCCGATCTCCGCGCCCGGGTGGATGTCGATGCCCGTGATGCGGTGCGCGTACTCGGTCATGATGCGCGGCAGCCAGGGCACGCCCTGCACGTGCAGGCGGTGGGCGATGCGGTGGATCAGCACGGCACGGAAGCCGGGATAGCAGAAGATGACCTCGTCGAAGCCCGTCGCCGCCGGATCGCCCTCGTAGGCGGCGCGCACGTCGCCCTCCAGGACGTCCAGAAGCTCCGGCAGGCCCGCAAGCAGCCGCAGGGCCTCGGCCCGGCCGTCCCGCTCGCAATCGGCGCGCACGTCCTCCGGGGCGCCCTTCCACTCGTGGACCAGGCAGCGGGCCACCTCGACCGCCAGCAGGTCCCCCGCCGTGGCGACGGCCTCCCCGACGTGGAACGGCAGGCTGGCGGCGTCCAGGGCCTTGTTGCCGAAGTAGCCCGGGAAGAGCGCCTCGGCCAGCAGGTCGAGGATCGCAACGACCGTCTCCTCGCTGGGCAGCCGGCACCGGCAGACCAGCGGCAGGGGGTCGCGCCGCCTCAGACGCGCCACAACCGCGTCCACAAGCCCGGAGAGGTCGAACTCGGCGGCCGGGCGGATGTCGTGCTCGTCTTCGTGCATGGTCTGGCCCTTCGGCTCTCGGATGTGGAACCCGGGCATTGTCCCGCGCCCGGGCGGGCGAGTCAACGGCCCGCCGCCCGTGGCGCATGCCGCCCGATTTCCGGCCGCCTCCGCGCGGCGGGGCCATGACGCTAACACTGCCCAGGCAAGGAGTTAAGGAAACCGGCGGGATTCGCCTTGACATGCTACATGTAGGGCGGTATCATACCCCGGTGCTCAATATATAGCACGATGCGGCCTTACCAGGGGGTACGGCCTAAGACCATGGCGACCAGGGACTTAGCTGGGGCGGAGCCGTCCGGGGAGCACGCGCCATGAGGTGTCCATACTGCCACACGGACAACGATCGGGTCGTCAACTCCCGCCCCGCCACCGACGGCACGCACGTGAAGCGCCGCCGGGAGTGCAACGACTGCCATCGGCGCTTCACCACCTATGAGCGCATCGAGCTGGGCGTGCTGCGCGTCGTCAAGAAGGACGGGACGCGCGAGGAATTCTCGCGGCGCAAGCTCCTGAGCGGCCTCCACAAGGCATGCTACAAGCGGCCGATCCCGGGGGAGCGCATCGAGGAGCTTGTCGACGCCGTGGAACGCGAA
>Ga0123329_1001022_pt1 | contig 27214 bp, 19 predicted proteins | sample BioC12SIPDNA_FD_89703 | JGI IMG/M metagenome (GOLD analysis project Ga0123329, IMG submission 89703) | Anaerobic biogas reactor microbial communites from Washington, USA - Biogas_R1_B C12 SIP DNA | ecosystem: Engineered > Bioreactor > Anaerobic > Unclassified | place: Washington, USA | collected...
GCAGCACGACCAGGGAGTCGCGCCCTTCCAGGACGCTCTCCATGGCGTCCTGTTGAAGCGGCAGGAACCCCTCGAAACCCCAGTATTTCCGCAGTGTCTCGCGCAGCATGGCCGCTCGGGAATATAGCAGCACCCGGCGTCGAATGCCAGTGCGCCCGGGCTGCGCCGGCGGTTGAGTCGGCGCGCCGCGCGTGCTAAGCTTGGGCGTCATTCGCGCGGGAGAGGTCGATGACGTCGGTCATCGTTGCGGCACTGGCGGGGCTGGTCGTGGGCGGCGCCGCGGCCTGGGTCCTGGCGTCCGCACGGGCGCGGGCGACGGTCGGTGCCCAGGTGGCACAGGCGCGCGGCACGGTCGGCGAGCTGCGCGGGCAACTGCTCAAGGCCGAGGGGGACCTGCAGTCGCTGCGGCAGACGCTCGACGCCGAACGGGCGGCGCGGGTGAAGGCGGAGACCGAACAGGCCGAGTCGGCGCGCAACCTGCAGGAGCAGCGCGCGCTGCTGGAGCAGGCCCGCATCCGGCTGACCGACTCGTTCAAGGCCCTCTCGCACGACGCCCTGAGGACGAACAACCAGGCGTTCCTGGAACTGGCCAGGAAGTCGCTCGAGGCGCTCGTCACCGACGCCAAGGGCGACCTGGGCAAGCGCCAGGAAGGCATCGACGCGATGCTTAAGCCCCTGCGCGAGGCCCTGAAGCGCTACGAGGAGCAGATCCAGGCCATCGAGCACAGCCGCCAGAAGGCCTACGGCGGCCTGGAGGAGCAACTGAAGGGCCTGACGGCCGCGCAGCAGCGCCTGGAGAAGGAGGCGCACCAGCTCAGCACGGCGCTGCGCAATCCCCAGGTACGCGGCCGCTGGGGCGAGATCAGCCTGCGGCGCGTTGCCGAACTGGCCGGCATGAGCGAGCACTGCGACTTCGCCGAGCAGGTGTCCGTGGCCGGCGACGCGCGCCGGGGGCGTCCGGACATGGTCGTGAGCCTGCCCGCCGGCCGGCAGATCGTCGTGGACGCCAAGGTGCCGCTGAACGCCTACCTGGAGGCCGTCGGGGCCGACACGGAGGAAGCCCGTGCGCGCTCACTGGCCGTCCATGCGCGCCACATGCGCGACCACATGAGGGGCCTGGCGGCAAAGGGCTACTGGGAGCAGTTCGCGGAAGCGCCGGAGTTCGTCGTGATGTTCATCCCGGGCGAATCGTTCTTCGGTGCGGCGGTCGACAACGATCCGGCGCTCATCGAGGACGGGATGCGCGACGGCGTCGTGCTGGCCACGCCGACGACGCTCATCGCGCTCCTGCGTGCGGTCGCTTACGGCTGGCGCCAGGAGCAGCTTGCGCAGAACGCGCAGGCCATCAGCGACCTGGGCCGGCAGGTGTACGACCGGCTCGGCACGCTGACGGGGCACCTCTCGGCCGTCGGCGATGCCCTGCAGCGGGCGGCCCATGCCTACAACCGGACGGTGGCCTCGATGGAGGCCCGCCTGTTCCCCGCCGCCCGGCGGTTCCAGGAACTCGGCGTCGCCGCGCCCGACAGCTTCCCGGCCGTCTCCCACGTCGAGACCAGCCCGCGCACACTGGACGCCCCCGAGGCTGCCGGGGACGACGCCGGCGCAGCGGACGATCGCGACGACGCGGACCAGGCCGCCGACGCGTGATCCCGCACGGCCGGCCGCGTGCCGTGTGTGGCACAGCCGCCCTCGGCTGTGTCGGCGCCGGAGGCGCCGCCGGGCGGGCGGCTCCTCCAGACCTCCCCCACGGGCGCTACTCCCCCTGCCCTGCCAGGCGCCGGCTGTAGTCGCGCAGCAGCTCGCGGTAGCGTGCGGGCAGACGGCCCGTTGCGAAGGCGTCCGAAATGCGCCGGCGCTCGGCCTCCGGAAGCTCGGGCAGCCAGTCGGCCGCGGCCGGACCCTCGGGCGCGAGCAGCCCGGGCGGCGGCCCGAACGGCGAGAGCATCGATTCGTCGGCCGCCCGCTGCGGGGCCCCGGTGGCCGCGCCGGGCTGCGTGGCCCGGGGTTCGTCCGAACCGCCGGGCGCGCCCGTACCGTCCGTGTCCGGCTGCTCGGCGGCCGCGATCAGGGCGTCCAGTCCGTCCAGGACGCGCCCCTGCGCCTCCCGGACCCCGGCGCCGGTCAGGCCCCGCTCCAGGGCGTCGCGCGCCTCCACGGCGGCCTGTGCGATCGGCGCCAGAGCGTGCGCGAACGACGGCGGCGCCGAGTCCCCCAGGGCCGTCAGCCCCGCAACGACGCCCGACTGTCGCTCGGCGACCGCTCGGACGGCCTCGGCCGGGCGCGCGGTCTGCGCGTCGAGCCGCGCCGTGCGCGCCTGGAGGGCCGTCTGCACCGCGCGCAGCACGAGCAGGTCGCCGTGCAGGTCGGGCGGGGGCCGCTCGGACGGCGAGCGCCTCTCCTGCTCGCCGGGCTGCACCTGCGCGGCGGGCGATTCGGCCTTCCGGACGGCCTCCCTCAGCGCCCTCAGCTCGGCGACGATTCCCTCCTGCAGCGCCTGCACGTCCACGCCGGCGTTGCCCGCCTGCAGGCGATCGCGGGCACGGCCGATGTCCGCCCTCAGGCCGGCCAGCGCCGCCGGGAGGGCCGTGCTGCCGGTCTCCCGGGCCGCCGACAGGGCCTCGGCAGCCTGGTCGGCCACCGCCTGCTGGCGCTCGGCCAGGCGTGCGACGGCCAGTTGCGCGCTGCGCACCGGCACGGCCGACAGGGCCTCGGCGACGGCGCGCGTGTCGGCCAGGATCGACTCCTGCTCGGCCTCCATGGCCTCCAGAAGGCCTGCCAGGCGTGCACGCGCCGCCGCCCGTTCCTGCGCGCGGAGGGCCGCCACGGCTGCGCGCACGGCTGTGAGCGCGTCGGCAAGGCTGTGCTCGGCCTCCGCCTGTGCCTCCCCCGCCGGTGCCCCCTGGCCGGAGCCCAGCGTGCGCTCGGCGTGCAGCATGTGGGCGACGGCCGCCGCCAGATGCGCGGCGCCTGGACGGCCCGGGGCCTGCGCCTGCACCCCTTCTGCGCGCGTGCGCACGTCCGCCTGCGCGGCCGCCGTGCCGGCCGCTGCCGCGGCGGCCTGACGGGCCAGCAGATCGGCCAGGGCCGCCTCCAGTTCGGTGAGGCGCCGCAGCTCGGCGGCCGTGTCGGACGCGGCGAGCAGCGCGGCCATGGCCGCCAGATCGCCGGCGACCTGCTCCTGCAGGCGCGCGGATTCGTCCAGGCGCCCCCGGGCCAGCAGCCGCCGGGCCTCGGCCATGGTCTCGACGATGAACCGGTCGCGGCTGAGCGCGAGCGCCTCGGCCAGGCGTGCGGCCTGGGCGGGCTCGTCGTTCTCGAGCCGGCCGACCAGCCCGAGCAGATGCTGTTCGAGTTCGGCCATGCGCAGCTCCGCCCGGCCCTGCTGGGCCGCCAGCGCTGCGGCGTCCTGTGCGTGCGCACCGCCGGCGGCCAGGAGCGCCAGCGCGCATGCTGTGAGCAGCCATCGCATGGTCATTCGTCCCACAGGGATTCCAGGGCACGCGCCTGCTCGGCGCGCGTGCGGCGCAGCAGGTCGGCCTGGGATTCGGCGAGTTCCTCCACGGACGTGAGCACGGATGCGTACCCTTCCATGAGCAGCATGCGCGTGCGCACGGCGTCCAGTTGCGCCGCGATTTCGCCCATCGCCTGCGCGGCCGCCGGCGTGTCGGCCCGGCCCAGCGCATCGGCCGCCAGCGCCACGGCCCCGCCGGGTGCCGCCAGGCGCCTGAGCGGCGCCACGACGGCGGCGGAACGCGCGGCGTGGTCGGCGTCGGTCAGGATGCCGTTGTTGAGCATCTGCGCCAGGACGTCCGCATACGCGTCGCCCACAAGGCCCAGCAGCCCGCCGAGCGCACTCTGGCGGCGCGCGAGCGCTCCGGCCGCCGGCACGTCCCGGAGCAGGCGGCGCTGTTCGGAGAGGTAGTCCTCCAGATCCCGCCGCAGGTCGAGCTGTCGCAGCAGGAGCGCGGCGAGCAGTTCGCGTCCCCGCACCAGGCGGAACGTCGTGGGGGCGCTGCGGCCCTCGTTCGGCCCGCCGACCGTGCACGCGTCGCGCGCGGCCGCCCGTATGACCAGCCGCCCGCCCGGCTCGAGACCGAGATCCGACAGGTCCACCACGGCCCGCTCGCGCACGAATGCCCGCGCCGGCCCCTGCCATACGGCCATATCGGGCAGCGAGTGCGCGTCCGCGCCGTCCTCGTGCGTGACCTCCAGCCGGACGCCGACCGCGCCGTAGTCGTCCTGCACGTGCACGAGCAGCGGCAGCCGCGCCGTCGGCAGCACCAGGTCGCCCACGCCGTCGGCGGCCAGGCGCACCTGCGGCGCGCGGTCGGGCACGGCCGTGATATCCGCCACGAGCGGTGCGGCCGATTCGAGCCCGAACGCGTCCGTGAGCGCGATCGCACAGTGCACGTCGGCATGCACGGGCAGGGTGAAGCGCACGCGCGCCTCGCCGTCCCACTCGGGCGCCGGTGCGGGGGCTCCGTCCGCACGGCAGCGCGCGTCGGAGAGCGGCGCAGAGGCATCCAGCACGATCGTGGCCTCGCTGCCGACGGGCACCGAGAAGGCCGGCGTGTTCCAGGGCAGGATGACCGGCTCGGGGGCGATGTAAGGGGGCGGGCGCACGACCAGGCGCGCGGCGGTCACGTGCGGGCGCTCCCGGACCATGATCCGGCGGCCGTCCAGGCGGCCGTCGCCCGCGCGCACGGCCACGTGCACGGACTCCTCGAGGCCGGCCGATTCGGCCTCGAGGCGGTTGCCTCCGGTGCGCGCCATGGCCAGCGTGCGCGTCGTTGCGGACTGCAGCCCCGTGAGCGTCAGCCGCCCGCTGCGCGGGACGGCGCCGTCGGCGTGCACGCTTACGCGTACGGGCTCGCCGCGCGGGGCGACCTCGGGCAGCTCGACGAATGCCAGGCGCGTGCGCGGGGGCCAGGGCACGTTCCGAAGCAGCAGGTTGCGCTGCGCCCACAGGGCGGCCGCGCGCGGCTGGGCGAAGGCCAGTCCGGCGGCCAGCGCCAGGAGCGCGCCGGCGGCGGCGAGCGACCGCCGCACGGGCCGCCACTGCACGAGGCCGCCGGCGGAGAGGCCCCGGGCGGCGCGGCCGGCGCGTGCCAGCACGCTACGGCGCAGCGCATCGGCCCCCAAGCCGCGTTCCTCGGCCAGCCAGAGCGCGGCGGCGAACAGGTCGGGCGGGCCCGGCCACCGCCCCTCGACCTCCAGTGCCAGGGCGGCATCGGGGAGCGGGCGCAGAAGGGGCCACACCAGGTCGCGCGCGAGGCGCCACGCCACCACGGCCGCCCCGGCCGCCATGAGCGCCAGCCGTGCGCCCCCGGGCAGGAGGAACGCGCGGTCGAGCGCGCAGTCCGCCAGTGCGACGGCGGCCAGGACCCACGCCGTCCGGCCGGCCCCCCGCAGGACCATGGCCAGCCGGAGCCGGCGGCGCAACTGCGCCATGCGCATCCTGAGCAGCAGGACATCGACCGGTTGGGCCACGCCGTCGCCTCTGGCAAGGCGTCCGCACGGCCGCCGCGCCCCGGCCGCGGGGAACGCCGAAAACGGTTGAAGCCAACGCGCGATTTGCTTATAGTGTTCCGTTATTATAGGGGGAGATTGTCGGCCGGGAAAGGACCCCGCGGTCCGGCATGGGATCGAGGACGAGATGGCGCAATTGAAGACGCACGAAGGCAACCTGAACGCCGGCGGCAAGCGGTTTGCGCTGGTTGTGAGCCGCTTCAACGAGTTCTTCTCCGGCCGTCTGCTCAGCGGCGCCGAGGACTGCCTGATCCGCCACGGGGCCGCGCCCGAGGACGTCGAGGTCTTCCGCGTGCCGGGCTCGTTCGAGCTGCCGCTGGCCGCCCGGAAGGTGGCCGAAACCGGCCGGTTCCAGGCCATCGTCTGCCTGGGGGCCGTCCTGCGCGGGCAGACCCCCCACTTCGACTTCGTCGCTTCGGAAGCCGCCAAGGGCATCGCGCAGGTGAGCCTGAGCACCGGGCTGCCCGTCATCTTCGGCGTGATCACCACCGAGACCGTTGAGCAGGCTGTGGACAGGTCGGGGGCGCGGGCGGGCAACCGCGGCGCCGAGGCGGCGCTGGCCGCCATCGAGATGGCGAACCTGCTGGACGGAATCGCCGGTCCTTGACGCGTCTCCGGCGCCGGCGGATCGCCGCGCCGGCCTTCCCGCTCGGTGCGTCCTCCGGCACTGCCGCACGTGATGAAGGCTTCCATTGTTCTTCTTCGGACAACCCTGTGAAATCGCAGACCCTCGCGCGTGAACTGGCCCTCAAGACCCTCTACCGGCATGACCTGCTCGGCGGGCGGCCCCAGGCGGACCTGGTCGCCTTCTGTGTGGAGCACGGCGAGGCCGCCGTCGCCGCCGAGGCCATCGAGATCGTCAAGGGCTGCCTGGAGCACGCCGAGGCGCTGGACGACCTGATCCGCCGCACGGCCGAGAACTGGGACCTGGAGCGCATGGCTGCCACGGACCGCAACGTCCTCCGCATCGGCATCTACGAGCTGCTTTTCCGGCACCGGACGCCGCCCAAGGTCGCCATCGACGAGGCGATCGAACTGGCCAAGAAGTACAGCACGCAGAACTCGCCCACGTTCGTCAACGGCATACTGGACCGCATCTACACCACGCGCGTCCTGCATGCGCACGGCGAGGGCGCGCGGCCGGGCGTCGCCGACGGGGACCCCATGGTGCGCTGCGACCTGCACGTCCACTCGACCGCCTCGGACGGCTCGGTCGCCCCGTGCGAACTCCCCGGGCTGGCCGCACGGGCCGGCCTGGCGGCCATTGCGCTGACGGACCACGACTCGGTCGAGGGCGTCGCCGAGGCCCGCGAGGCGGCCGAGTCGCTCGGCATCGAGCTTGTGCCGGGCATCGAGCTGACCGCCTATGCGCCCCGCGAGGCGTCCATGGCGGAGGTGCACATCGGCGGCCTGTTCGTCGATCCGTCGCACCCGGACCTGCTCGCCAGCCTGCGCGGGCTGCGGCGCGGGCGCGTGGAGCGCGTCGAGGCTATGGTGCGGGCGCTGGCGCGGCTCGGCGTGCTGGTGGACGCCGAGGCGGTGCTGAAGCGTTCGCAGGGAGGCGCCGTCGGGCGTGTGCACGTCGCCCAGGAGGTGGTGGCGCGCGGCTACTGCAGTGACCTGCGCGAGGTTTTCGATCGCTACATCGGCCAGGACGGCCCCGCCCACGTGCGCAAGAAGGACATGAGCCCCGGGCAGGCGATCGACCTCATTCACACGGCGGGCGGGTGCGCGGTCCTCTGCCATCCGGGCCTCGGCGGAGGCGTCGACCACCTGATCGACGACCTTGTCGCCGCAGGGCTGGACGCCCTGGAGGTGCACTGCCCCGCCCACACGGCCGAGGATGAGAAGCGCTACATGGACATCGCGCGCGAGCGCGGCCTGCTGATCGCCGGGGGGAGCGATTTCCATGGCGAGGCCAAGCCCGACGTGAAGCTGGGCCAGGAGGCCGTCTCGGGCATCGAACTGGAGCTGATCCGGCGGCGCGCGTCCGCCCCGTCCCGTTGACCGTCGCATGAGGACACCGCATGTCGCTGTTGAACCCGTTCAAGCGCAAGAAGCCGGACAGCCCTGAGGCCGCGACCCCTGCTGGCGCCGCCGCCCCGTCGTCGGCCGAGGCCCCCACCGAGCCGCGCAACGGCCTGTTCGGACGGCTCCGCAGCAGCCTGGCGCGCACGCGTCAGAAGGTGACCGGCAGCCTGCTGAGCGTGCTGGCCATCCGCCGGCCGCTCGACGAGGCCGTGATCGAGGAGATCGAGGAGCAGCTCTACGTGGCCGACGTCGGCCCCAAGACCGTCGCCCGGCTCTGCCGGGAGCTGCGCGCGGCGCACAAGGAGGGCCGAGTCACGCAATCGAACCAGGTCGCCGAGTTCCTGGCCGGCCTGATCAAGGACGAGCTGCGCCGGTGGGACACCGAGCTGCGTCTGCCGGAGACCGGCCCGGCCGTCCTCATGGTCGTGGGCGTGAACGGGTCCGGCAAGACGACGAGCATCGCCAAGCTGGCGCAGCGGTTCGTCCGCCAGGGCCGGCGGGTTCTGCTGGCCGCCAGCGACACGTTCCGGGCGGCGGCCGTCGAGCAGCTCTGCATCTGGGCCGAGCGCGTCGGGGCCGACATCGTGAAGAACGAGAGCGCGGACCCGGCCGCCGTGGCCTTTGACGCGGCCGAGAAGGCGCTGGCCGGCGGCTACGACGTGCTGATCATCGACACGGCAGGCCGGCTGCACACGCGCAGCAACCTGATGATGGAACTGGAGAAGGTCCGGCGGGTCGTGGCGGGCAAGGTGCCGGGCGCCCCGCACGAGACGCTCCTGGTGCTGGACGCCACCACCGGTCAGAACGCCGTCAGCCAGGCGTTGCGGTTCAACGAACACATCCCGCTGACCGGCCTCGTGCTGGCCAAGCTGGACGGCACGGCCAAGGGCGGCATCGTGTTCGGCATGCGGGACCAGATCGACCTGCCTGTGAAGTTCATCGGCATCGGCGAACGGGCCGACGACCTGGTGCCCTTCGACGCCGACCGATTTGTGGACGCACTTTTCGAATGACCCCTTTCCCGTCGGGGAACGACAGATGACACAGCCCATGCACTTCGACGAAGTACGCCGCCTGTTCGACAAGCACGTCGTGGCCAACTACGCGCGCCAGGCCGTGGCGTTCGTGCGCGGGGCCGGCTCGTATCTCTGGGACACCGAGGGGAACCGCTACATCGACCTGATGCCCGGCTGGGGCACCACGCTGCTGGGGCACTGCCACCCCAAGGTCGTGACGGCCGTCCAGCGCCAGGCCGCCATGCTGCTGCACGTGGACAACACGTTCTACATCCCGCCGCAGGGCCAACTTGCGCAGGCGGTCAGCGAGCGTTCGTTCGGCGGCAAGTGTTTCTTCTGCAACAGCGGCGCCGAGGCGAACGAGGCCGCGCTGAAGCTCGCCCGAATCTACGCCGAGGAGTCCGGCCGCTACAAGGTCATCAGCATGCTGCACTCCTTCCACGGCCGCACGATGGCGGCGATCCGGGCCACGGGCCAGCCGGCCTATCATCGGGGCGTGCCCCACGTGGAGGGCTTCTGTTACGTGCCGATGAATGACCTGGACGCGGTCAAGGAGGCGGTCGACGACGAGACGTGCGCCGTGATCGTGGAGCCGATCCAGGGCGAGGGCGGCGTGAACATCGCCACCCAGGAGTTCATGGAAGGGCTGCGTGCCCTCTGCGACCAGAAGGAGATGCTTCTGATCTTCGACGAGGTCCAGACCGGCGTCGGCCGAACCGGGGACTGGTTCGCCTACCAGAACTACGGCGTCACCCCGGACGTCATGACGCTGGCGAAGGCGCTCGCCAGCGGTGTGCCGATCGGCGCGATGGTGGCCCGGCCCGAGGTGGCCGAGCGCCTGGTGCCCGGCACCCACGCCTCGACATTCGGCGGCAACCCGCTGGCCTGCGCCGCCGGGCTGGCCACGTTCCAGGCCATCGAGGACGAGGACCTTCTGTCCGCCTGCCGCAGAGTCGGAGAGCACATTCACGAGCGCCTGACGGCGATGGCGGGCGAGTTCGACATCGTGCGCGAGGTCCGCGGGCGAGGCGTCATGTGGGGGGTGGACCTGACCCGGCCGGCCGGTCCCGTCTTCCAGTACTGCCTGGAGCAGCGGGTCCGCCTGAACTGCACCCACACCAGCGTTCTGCGCATCCTGCCGGCCATGAACGTGCCGCGGGACGTTCTGGATGTCGGCCTGGACGTGCTGCGCGACGGACTGGCCAGGGCGCAGGCCGGCGACATCTGACCAATCGGAGGGAGGCGGCGATGCACCTGATCACGCTGATGGACTGGGAGCCGGACCGGATCTGCGAACTGCTCTCTCTGGCCCACGATTTGAAGGCCCGGGCGCGCGCCGGCACGCTGGAGCCGACCCTGCGCCGCAAGACGCTGGCCCTGCTCTTCGAGAAGCCCTCGATCCGCACGCGCGTGTCCTTCCAGGTGGCCATGACGCAGCTCGGCGGCAGCTCCATCTACGTGTCGCAGGCGGACGCCAACCTGGGCAAGCGCGAACCGATCAAGGACGGCGCCCGCGTGCTGGCGCGCTACGTGGACGGCGTGGCGGCGCGGACGTTCGCCCACGAGACGGTGGAGCAACTGGCCGCCTATTCCTCCGTGCCCGTCATCAACGCCCTGAGCGACGCCGCCCACCCCTGCCAGGCGCTGGCGGACGTCCTGACGATCCAGGAGCGCTTCGAGGAGCCCGAGGCGGCGCGCGTCGTCTTCGTCGGCGACGCCAACAACGTGTCGCGTTCCCTGGCCACGCTCTGCGCGAAGCTGCGGATGGACTTCACCCTCGCCTGCCCGCCCGAGTACTCATTTACCGACGATTTCATGGCCACGCTCCATTCGACGACCGGCCGCCGCATCGTCGTCTGCCACGACCCGGCCCAGGCCGCCGCCGGCGCCGACGTGCTCTACACCGACGTCTGGACGAGCATGGGACAGGAGGCGGAGGCGGAGGCGCGCAAGAAGGCGTTCGCCGGCTTCTGCGTGGACGCCGCCCTCGTTGCGCGCGCTGCGCCGGGCGTTATCGTCATGCATGACCTGCCCGCGCACCGGGGCGAGGAGATATCGGACGACGTGATCGAGGGCCCGCACTCGGCCGTCTTCGACCAGGCGGAGAACCGCCTGCACGCCGAACGGGCGCTGCTGCAGATGCTGCTGGCCTGAACGCCGCCCGGCGGCCCCGGCTGACCAGGGTGTGACAGGAAATGGCGGATTCGCCGCGTCGGTCCCAGCCGAAGACGTCCGCGCGCACGGAGCCGGCCTGTGAGGGCTGCCCGGCCCTCTGCTGTCACGACCTGGTCATGCCCATTCTCAAGCCTCGCACCCGCGAGGAGATCGACGAGCTGAAGTGGAAGCTCCAGTATGACACCGTCAGCGTCTTCATCTCCAACCAGCGCTGGCATCTCCAGGTCAAGGGCCGCTGCATCTACCTGACCGACGATTGCCTCTGCTCGATCTACGAATGGCGCCCGGAACGGTGCCGCCGGCACAGCCCCTCCGACTGCGAGCGGTACGGCTCCTACTTCGACGTGCGGATGGAGACGCCGGAGGAACTGGAGTCGTATCTGAGCCGCCAGCGCCGGGGGCGGCGCAAGCCGAAGCCGCGCCGCTGATGGACCGCTGCGACGCACGCGCGGCCGCGGACGTTCCGGCGGCCGGAAGGGTTTCGCGGTCGTCTGTGTAGCACAGCCGCCCGGCGGGCGCTCTCCCACTCGCGCGCACGCGCCATTGTTTGACAGGCGCCGCTGCCGGGATTACACTCGATGCCTTGCGGCCGACGCCGTGCTCATCCCGCATTCCCGCTCACGCAAGGAGACCGTCAGCATGGGCCTCAGACACGAGAAGGCCACGGCCGGCATCGAACGGATGCCGAACCGCGCGCTGCTGTATGCCACCGGACTGACCCCCCGCCAGATGGACCGGCCGTTCATCGGCGTCTGCTCCAGCTTCACGGACCTCGTGCCCGGTCACGTGGGGATGCGGAGTCTCGAACGCCGCATCGAATGGGGCGTCTGCAGCGGGGGCGGCGTGCCGTTCCTGTTCTCCGTGCCCGGTATCTGCGACGGCATCGCGATGGGCCACGTCGGCATGCACTACTCCCTGCCCTCGCGGGAGCTGATCGCCGACATCATCGAGTCGATTGTGGAAGCGCATCAGTTGGACGGGCTTGTGCTGTTGACGAACTGCGACAAGATCACGCCCGGCATGCTGATGGCGGCCTGCCGGCTGGACCTGCCCACTGTCGTCGTCACGGCCGGTCCGATGCTGTCCGGCCACCACAAGGGGCGGCTGCTGTCGCTTGTGCGGGACACGTTCGAGGCCGTGGGCCTGTGCAAGGCGGGCAGACTGGGCGAGTCCGACGCCGCCGAACTCGAGATGGAGGCATGCCCCGGCCAGGGCTCGTGTCAGGGGCTCTACACGGCCAACACGATGGCGTGCCTGACCGAGGCCATGGGCATGAGCCTGCCGGGCAGCGGCACGGGGCTGGCCGGTTCGGCCAGGAAGGAACGCCTGGCCGAACAGGCCGGCGAGCGCGTGGTGGCCCTCGTGCGCGAGGGGATCACGGCGCGCCGGGTCGTCACCCGCGAGTCCCTGCGGAACGCCATCCGCGTGGACATGGCCCTGGGCGGCTCGACCAACACGGCGCTGCACATCCCGGCCATCGCGCACGCGGCCGAGGTGGACGTCACGCTGGAGGACTTCGACCGGCTCAGCCGCGAGACGCCCCAGATCACGTCTCTGCGGCCCGGCGGCGAACTGATGATGGAGCACCTGGAATGGGCCGGCGGCATCCCGGCGGTGATGAAGAACCTGGCGGCCCTTCTGAACACCGACTGCGTGGGCGTGAGCGGCCTGAGCGTGCGGGAGGTCGTGGACGCCACTCCTGCGGGCGATCCGGCCGTGATCCGGAGCCTTGACGACCCGATCGCACGCGAAGGCGGCATCGCGGTGCTGAAGGGGTCCCTGGCGCCGGACGGAGCCGTGGTGAAGCAGGGCGCCGTGCAGCCCGACATGATGAAGTTCACCGGCACCGCCCGGGTGTTCGACGGCGAGGACGCCGCCATGGAGTACCTGATGGCCGGCAAGGTGGTGCCGAACGACGTGCTGATCATCCGCTACGAGGGGCCGCGGGGCGGTCCCGGCATGCGGGAGTCCCTGGCGCTGACGGCCGCCGTGGCCGGCAGCGGCCTGGGCGACAAGATCGCCATCGTGACCGACGGGCGGTTCAGCGGAGGCACGCGCAACCTGAGCATCGGCCACGTCTCACCCGAGGCCGCCGAGGGCGGCCCGATCGCGCTGGCGAAGGACGGCGACAGGGTGACCGTGGACGTGCCGGCGCGCACGCTGGACCTGCAGGTGGCGCCGGAGGAGCTGGAGCGCCGCCGGCAGTCCTGGAAGCGCCCGGCCCCGAGGTTCACTCGCGGCTGGCTGGCCCGCTACTGCCGCCTGGTCTCCAGCGCGGCCGACGGCGCGGTGCTGTCGCCGCCGTGCGACTGAGGGGGCGAGCCTCGAACAGGCGAGTTCGATGGAAGAAACCGGCCTGGTCCTGCGGCCGTTCGTCAGCCCGTGGGCCATCGCCCTGCTGGCGTGCGTCCTGGTGGGCGTCTGCGTGCTCGCCTACGTGCGCACGCCGGGCGCCCTTGCGGGCCGGTTTCGGGCGCTGCTGATCGCGCTCCGGGCGATGGCGGTCGCTGCGGCCGGCGTGGCGCTGCTTCGGCCCAGCCTGGAGGTGACGCACCACGAGGTCGTCCGCCGGCCCCTGCTCCTGCTGGTCGATGCCAGCCGGTCCATGCGCGAGATCCGCGACATGCCCGGCGGGCGGAGCCGAAGCGAGGCTGCCGACGAGGTGCTGGCGCGCAATGCGGACGAGCTGGAGGCCCTCGAGGGCCTCTACGACGTGACCGTGCTGCGCTTCGGCCGGGGCCTGCTCGGACGCGGCGCGGACGACGACGATGCGACGGGGGCGCGCTACAGCGCCTACGGGCTGGCCATGGAGCAGGCGTTCGACCACGTCGCCGCCGGGCAGGCCGACGCGCTGGTCGTCATCGGCGACGGGGCGCACAACCTGGGTCCGCCGGACCCCGTGGACGTCGCCGGCGCGCTGAACGCCCAGGGCGTGCCCGTCCACACGATCGGCATGGGCGAGGAGCAGGACCCGTCCGCCTTCTGCGACGTGCGGATTGTCGAGGTCACGGCGCCTCCGACCGCTTTCGTGTTCGCCGCCCTGCCGATTCGTGTGCAGATGCTCCTGCGCGGGTGTCGGGGCCGCACGGTGCCGGTGCGCATGCAGTTCGGAGACCAGCCGCCGCAGGAACGCGTGCTGACGGCCGCCCACGACGAGGAACTGATTCCCCTGGAGTTCGAGGCGGTGCCGGAGGCGGTGGGCGAGCAGAAGGTCACCGTCCGGGCCGAGCCGATGCCGGACGAACTGCTCGTGACCAACAACGCCTTCACCACGTACGTGCGCGTGGGCAGCGAGGGGGTGCGCGTCGGCCTGTTCGACACGCTGCGGCCGGAGAGCAAGTTCATCGCCCATGCCCTGACCGGGGCGGAGCACGTGGCGCTGCGCCGGGTGCTCGTGCTGCCCGGGCAGAGCCCCCCGTCGGACGTGTTCGACGCGGCGCGTTACGACGTGGTCATGCTGGGCGATCTGGGGCCGACGGCGCTGGTTCCCAGCCGCGTTCTGGCGCTGAAGACGGCCGTCCAGGAGGACGGCAAGGGGCTGATCGTCCTGTTCGCCGGCGGCGGCGAGCGGGCGGGCGAGGCGTTCTCGCACACGGCCATGCAGGACCTTCTGCCCGTCCGCCTGGGGGGCGACCTGCGCCCGTCCGAGGGGATGTCGCAACTCGTGCCGGCGCCCGCACATGCGGGCCATCCCGTGCTGGCGCTGGCGCCGACGCCCGAGGAGACGGCCGCCAGGTGGCGCGGGATGCCTCCCCTGACCGGCACGCTGACCGGCGCGGAGCCGAAGCGCGGCGCCACCGTGGTGGCGCAGGACGACGGCGGCCGCCCGCTGCTGGTCGTCCACCGGGCGGGCGCCGGCCGCGTCGCGTGCGTGCTGTGCGACACGACGTTCCGGTGGTTCTTCACGGAGCGCGACACCCAGGACGCCCACCGGCGGTTCTGGCGTCAACTGGTGCTGTGGGCCGGCGGGTCGGCCAAGGCGGACGACGTGCGCCTGCGTCTGGACCTGAGCCGGCAGCGCCTGCTGATGGACGAGGCCGTGACGGCCAGAGTGCACGTTTCCGACGCCGACGGCGTCCCCCTGCGCGAGGCGGAGGTGTCGATCCAGGTGACCGACCCCCGGGAGCGCACCGTGGCACTGTCGCCCGTCTACCAGCGGGAGGCGGCGGCCTTTGAGGCCGAGTTCTCGCCCGCCCTGGCCGGGGAGTACACGGTGGAGGCCACGGCGCGCCGCGGCGCCGCGCACCTGGGGCGGGAGCGGGCGCACTTCCAGGTGAGCAGCCCGGACGCCGAGGTGGAGGACCCGCTGCCGGACCTGGCTCTGCTGCGCCGGGTCTCGGCGGCCACCGGGGAGGCCGGCGGCCGCTACGTCCACCACTCGCGCGCCGACAGCCTGTTCGCCGCGCTGCGCAAGGGGGGCGCCCCGCTGACACTGACGACCCGGCGGCGCGCGGACGTCTGGGACTCCTGGCCCCTGTTCGCCGTCTTCGGCGCGTGTCTGGCGGCCGAGTGGGCCGTGCGGAAATGGAGGGGACTGCCGTGAACGAGCGCGGACGCAGGGCGGTCTTCCTGGACCGCGACGGCACGCTCATACGCGACGCCGACTACCTGACGGAGGTCGACCAGGTGGAGTTCCTGCCGGGCGTGCCGGAGGCGCTGCACGCCCTGCGCGAGGCGGGGTATCTGCTCCTGGTGGTCACGAACCAGAGCGCCATCGCGCGCGGATGGCTCAGCGAGCCGGAGCTGGTGCGGATCCACGCCGAGCTGAACGCCCGCCTGCGGGCCGCCGGGGCGTCCGTGGACGCCTTCTACTACTGCCCGCACCTGCCGGACGGCGCGGTGGCGCAGTATGCGCGCGCCTGCGACTGCCGCAAGCCGGCGCCGGGCCTGATCCTGCGGGCCGCGGGGGAATGGCGGGTGGACCTGGGCCGGTCTTTCATGGTGGGAGACAGCGAACGCGACGTGGAGGCCGGGCGCCGGGCCGGCTGCCGCACGGTGCGGATCGGCCGGTCACCGGGCGCCGCCGCGGACCTGGGCGAGGCGGCGGGGCGCATCCTGGGGGGCGAGGCGGCCCGTTCTCAGTAGCGGTATTCCTTCAGTTCGTCGTCCACCTCTTCGGGCGTCGGCAGGCTCACCTGGGCTTCCTGGAGGTTCTTCAGGATCTGGTCCACCGCGTCGCTCTTCTGCGCGCGAAGCTCGCGCAGGATGCCCATGTAGACCGTCCGGGACACGCCGGCCCGCCCCGTCAGCACGTCCACGACGGCCGTCTCGCGGACGCGGTCGAAGCGGACGGTCATCCGGGGGCTGCCGTCGTTGTCCTCCGCCTCGTTCCACTGGGTGGCGAAATCCCGGGCCTGCTGTTCCAGCGCGGCGGATTCGTTGTAGTTGCCCAGGCCGAGGGCGACCAGGGAGCGGATCAGGTAGACCCACACGAGCCGGCGGGCCTCCTGCGTCGTCTTGTCCTGCAGTGCGTAGTCCATGGCTGCGCGCCGGTAGGCATCGTAGGTGCGGTTGCGGACCTCGTCGGGGTAGTCCTTCTTGAGCATTGCGAAGTAGGCCTGCGACTTTCGGACGTCGCCGGTGTAGTAGAACTCCATCAGGCCGCGGGTGAGGAAGTTCTTGAGGCCTTCGGTTGCGCCGGTGGCGAACCGGCTGCCCCGCTCCTCGATCATCTTGCGGTAGAGCGGGAGCGTGGCATCGGCGAAGCGGTAATCGGGGCCCACCTCGAGCTGCAGCACGCCCCGGGTATCGAACAGGACGCGCCCGTGTGTCACCAGGCTCTGCATGGAGGCGTAGATGATGCGCTCCAGGGTGACGCGCTGGAACTCGTAGAGTCCTTCGCCTTCCCGCAAGTCGCCCTCGCCTTCCTCGTACGGCTTGGGCACCTCCTTGCCGAACGATTCGAACTTGCTGACGGTCCGGGCCTCCAGTTCGTCCAGCTTGCGCACGCCGACGGTGGCCCAGTAGACGGCGTGGGGGTAGGGACTGCGCCAGTCGAACGGGCCGTATTGCTCGCGCAGCTCGAGCATCAGGCGGACGTCCATCTTCATCTCCTCCCGCAGCCGTCTGGCCCGGGCGAAGGCGGCGGTCTTGCGAATGGCGAACAGGTTGTAGTCCCGGTTCACGATCTCGAAGATCGGCCGCGGGACGGAGGCCGTCTGCTTGTAGAACTCGAAGAAGCCGTCGACGATGTCGAACCCGTGAACCATGCACTCCTGGTGGAAGCGCTGCACGTCGGAGTCGGCGAGCAGTTCCTCGCGCGTGGCGGGTGCCTTGGCCAGGGTCTCCAGTTGCTCGGCAGTGCCTTCCCCGCCGATGATCTCGTGCATGAGCAGGCCCAGGGACCGCTTGTAGAACATGTTGGCGTTGTCGGTCTGTTCGCCCATCTTGTGGTAGAACAGCATTGCCAGGCGGTCATAGAGCATGGCGGAGTAGGGATTCTGCGGTATCCCCTGGTCGCGCAGAAGCTCGACGCCGGCCCAGACCCAGGGCCAGCGGTCGGGCAGCTTGGACATGCGGCAGCTGACGTTGTAGGCGAGGTTCCAGGACTGGATGTCCCACACGGGCGCGAACCGCGGGGCGAGCTTGCAGGCCCAGTCGGCCAGTTGCACGAGTTCGAAGTAGCGATCGTCCATCTTCAGGGCTTCCATGCGGATCCAGATCACGTCGATGATCAGGCCGCGGCCCCATCCGAGCACCTGCGTGGCCAGCGCCAGTTGTGGGGTGAGCCCCTCGACGGGCTGGTTGGTCAGATCGTATTCCTCGCGCATCCGCTGAAGCGGGTCGAGGGCAGCCCCCGCCGCAAACAGCAGGACGAGCGCAGTGCTCAGGGAGACGAGTCGTTTCAGCCTGGTGCTCACGGCGTCCCGGCCCCTTCCGATCAGACGATCACGCGGGCGAGTTCCCTGCGCGTGTAGAAGTAGATGCCGATCAGCATCGCCACGGTGCCCTGCAGGAACACCATCACCGCGCCGGCCAACGCCACGGACGACCACGTCACCGTGATGCCGTCCGTCAGATCGGACAGCGGGTTGTACTTCCCGAAGTGCGGCATGACGGTCAGGAATCCCTCCACGCCCCGTCGCCAGATCGTCTCCAGGAGGTCCCGCAGAAACGGCGCCTCGCCGGTCATGATCGCGGGCTCCAGGAGGGTTCCGAACCAGGGCCCGATGAGCCCCACGACGACGACGAAGACCACGGTCAGGGTGGCCACGGGGAACGAGAACACCGCCCCCGCCATCATGCCCAGGGCCGCCAGCAGGGCCACGTGGCAGAGCAGGGTGAGCAGGGCCCGGTAGTAGTTGGGCCAGAAGCCGCCCTGCTTCTGCAGGATCTCGATCGGGATCGTGTGGTTGAACATCGCGGCCGAGGCCGTGTTGATGTTCTCATACTGGAAGAACAGGGTGCCGTCCGGCGGAACCACCGAGGCCGGCATCTCGAACTCGTTGCGCGCGTAGGCCGTCCATTCATATCCGGCCGCCGGCGGAAGCTCGACGTGGACCGGCACATACCGGAAGCCCGTCTTGCCCTTCTCGTCCTCCACCACGTCCCGCCGCAGGACGACCCACGTGCCGCTGAGTTCCTCGCCCGGCTTGCTGGAGTGGGCATCCCAGCGGACGAACAGCGAGCCCTCCTGGCCGGGAAGGAGTCCGTCCACCCGCATCACGATCGCGTGCCCGGCCATGACGGTGTAGTACTCGGCCAGCGTGGCGTCCAGCACGCGCCGCTTGTGGCGTTCGCGCTTGTGCACGTTGTCGCCCGCGTCGCCCTTGGCGACGATCTCCTTCCATATCTCCTCGGCCCTTGTGAACGCCTGCTCCGGCAGTTCGGGGATCACCGGACGACGCGCCACGAGGACCTCATCGAAGACCTGGTTGTAGTTCGCCATTGCCGCTTCGGCTTCGCGCTTCAGCATGCGGCGCGTATCGGGTTTCTTCACCAGTTGCATGGTGAGGGCGGCGGCCGCGAACGCCATGATCGACAGGATCGTCGAGCACATGACGACCACGCCGAACCACTTGCCCAGCAGGAACTGCCAGCGCTTCAGCGGCTTCGTGTCGGTCACCTGGATGTGCTTCTGCTCCACCTCCGAGCAGATGCTGGCGGCGGACACGAAGATGGCCAGCACGCTCAGGAGCGTCAGCCCCAGGACGAGCGCATAGAAGAGCGTCAACTGCGTCTGGCTCTTCAGGCTGCCCTCCGTCTTGAGTATGAACGGCAGGGACAGCATCAGCACCGCGAAGAAGACCAGCAGCACGATGACGACCTTGCGGTGCAGGGCCTCGATGATCAGCCTGCGCGCAACGGCCCAGAGGTAGGTCCAGTTGCGCCAGAAGACGATGACGGCCACGACGCTGCCGACCAGGCAGAGCAGCGCGGCGGCCAGCGGCCAGCGGTTGGCGCTGAGGTCGGCCACGAACGCGGCCGGTTGGGTCAGGACGAGGCGAGCCTTCCGCACCACGAGTGCCCCGACCATGACGACCAGCGGCACCATCGCGGCCAGGAAGACGAACAGCAGCACCTCCGGCATTCGATGGGCGAACCAGCGCAGCAGCCTGCGGATCCTATCCTTCATCGGCGTTCCCGGTCCCCCTGCCCATCAGGTCGTCGAGCACCTCGCGCCGCACGTTGGCCTCGCGGGCCGTTTCGGCCTCGGCAGCCTCCTGGCCGGCCTCCTCGGCGGTCCCGTCGTCGGCGGCGCGGGCCATCAGGTTGCCGATCAACGCCTCATCGGCGCCGGTGCGGATCACGGGGGCGGGCTCGGGCGCGGCGGGCGTCGCCGCCCTGCCCTCAATCTCGGCCCGGGCGGCCTCCACGAGCTGGTGCACCAGGTCCTCGCCCTCGCCCCCGCTCCGCTTCAGGAAGTCGGCGGCCGCGGTGCCCAATTCCGCCCCGGCCGTGACCAGCTTGTCCCGCTGGGCGTCCCGGACGACCTTCAGGAAGTACTCCTCCAGGGAGTGCTGGGGCGTGGAGACGTCGACCTCATCGGCCGACCCCAGGTGCGTGGCGATGATGTCCTTGACCGCCTGCACGGCCTCCTCGGGCAGGCGCGGGGCCTTGATCTGGGTCCTGTCCTCTGCCGACAGCAGCTCATCCACGGGGCCGATGGCGCGCTGCTTGCCGCCGTAGAGGATGCAGATGCGGTCGCAGACCTGGGCCACGTCGCCGAGCAGGTGGCTGCAGAGCAGGATCGTCTTGCCGCGATCGCGCAACGTCAGGATCAGGTCCTTCATCTCGCGGGTGCCGATCGGGTCCAGGCCCGTGGTCGGCTCGTCCAGGATGATCAGGTCGGGGTCGTTGATCAGCGCCTGCGCCAGGCCGATGCGGCGCGCCATCCCCTTGGAGAACTGGCCGACGGGCCGTCGGCGGGCGCGCTTGAGGCCCACCATCTCGATCAGTGCATCGGCCCGCGCCCGGCGTTCGCCCGGCGCCAGCCTGAAGAGCCGCCCGAAGAAGTCGAGCGTCTCCTCCGCGTTCAGGTAGGCGTACAGATGCGATTCCTCGGGCATGTAGCCGACGCGCTTCTTGACGTCGACGGCGCGCGGGCTCTTCCCGAACAGGCGCACGGCGCCGGAGGTGGGGAACAACAGCCCGAGGATGATGCGCACGCAGGTCGTCTTGCCGGAGCCGTTCGGGCCCAGCAGGCCGAACACCTCGCCGCGACGGATGTCGAGGTCCACCGAATCCAGGGCCTTGACGCTCTCCCGCCCCCAGAAGTCCCGGAAGGTCTTGGTCAACTGGATGATGTCTATGACGGTGTCATCTGCCGATGCCATGCTTCAGCCTTCCTCAGGCGGAGACGGGCACAGCCTCGCTCTCTTTGAGCGCCGTACCGGAGTAGGGTGAGAGGTTCTCGCCGAAGCGCACGAGCCGCGCGCTGTTGAAGATCACGATGAAGGAGCTGATGTTGTGGAGGACGGCGGCCAGGATCGGGCTGATGTAGGCCATGACGCCGAGCGTTGCCCCGCCGACGACGAAGACGACGCCCACCAGGATGTTCTGGACGATCACGGTGCGCAGGCGGCGCGAGAGGCGCACCAGGAACGGCAGCCGGCCCAGGTCGTCGCTCATCAGTGCGATCGAGGCGCTGTCGATGGCCACGTCGCTGCCGGCCGCGCCCATGGCGATGCCGAGGTCCCCTGCAGCGAGCGCCGGCGCGTCGTTGACGCCGTCGCCGACGACCGCCACCATGTGGCCTTCGGACCTGAGTATCTCGACCAGGCGCAGCTTCTGCTCCGGCAGGCACTCGCCCTGCACGTCGGTGCACCCCAGCTCGCCGGCCACGCGCTTCGCCACGCTCCAGCGGTCGCCGGTCAGCATCGAGATCCGCTGCACGCCGAGGTCGCGCAGGCTCTCGGTGGCCTGTTTCGCTTCCGGCCGGGCCCGGTCTTCGAGCCCCATCCAGCCGATGCATTCGCCGTCTCTGGCGACGAACAGCATGCTCATGCCGCTGACGTCGACGCCCTGGACCTCCTGCACCTTCACGCCACGCTCCTCGAGGAACGACGCGCGGCCGATGATCACCACGGAGTCGCCCAGGCGGCCCTCGACGCCGCGTCCGGGCGTCTCACGGAAGTCATGCACGTCCTTAACGATGATGTTGGCCCGGGCGGCGATCTTCTGGATGGCCTGGGCCACCGGGTGCCGCGAGTGGTGCTCAACGCTGGCGGCGGCCGTCAGCAGCTCCACGCCGTCCACGTCCGGCGCGGGCGACAGGCGGGTGACGGTCAGCTCGCCCGTGGTGAGCGTGCCCGTCTTGTCGAACACGACGGCCGATATGTCGCCGGCCGCCTCGAGGTGCGCCACCTTCTTGATCAGGACGCCCAGGCGCGCGGCGGCCGACAGCCCCGCGACCATGGCCGTCGGGGTTGCCAGGACGAAGGCGCACGGGCAGCAGACGACCAGAACCGTGATGACGCGCCGCATGTCCTTTGTGAAGACATAGAGCATGAACGCGACCATCAGCACCACGGGCGTGTACCAGTGCGCGTAGCGGTCGATCAACTGCATCATGGGTGTCTTGGTGCTCTCGGCATCCAGGATCAGGCGTTTGACCTTGCCGAGGGTCGTGTCCTCGCCCACGCGCGTCACTTCGACCTCGATCGAGCCGGTCACGTTCGTCGTGCCCGCGAAGACCTCGGCGTCCGTGCCCTTGTCGACCGGGAAGGACTCGCCGGTGATCGTGGCCTCGTTGATGGTGGTCTCGCCGGAGACGATGCGCCCGTCGGCGGCAATGCGGTCGCCCGGGCGCACGCGGATGCGGTCGCCCTTCTTCAGATCGGACACGCGCACGGTTTCCCCGCTGATCAGCTCGGCGGTCGGCGGCGTCAGCGTCATGAGCTTCTCGACCGATTCGCGCGCGCCGGCCGCCGTCTGTTGCTCGATCAGGCTGGCCAGCATCATGAAGAACGCAATGATGCCGGCCTCCGAGTAGTTCCCGAGAGCGAAGGACGCCAGCACGGCGATGGCGACCAGCACGGACATGTGCATGCGCCCGCGCCGCATCTCGTGCATGCCGCCCAGCAGGATCGGGCCGGCCAGGATCAGCGCTCCCACCAGGCCGCTGACGCCGCTGATGATCGGGTCGTTGGGAAAGAGGAGGTTGGCCAGGTACGCGTTGATGACCAGGGCGCCGCCGATGAACGTGATGACCAGGCGCGTCTGGATCGTTCCGACGTGTTCGTGCTCGTGCGCGCTTTGAAGGGCTGCTTCTGCCACGGATTGTGTCTCCCGTTCAGGGGTGTGGGCCGGACGAGGCCCGCTGTGTCCCCGCTCAATCCTCCGTAGGTGGCGGCGGTTCCGCCGACAGGAGGAGCCGCAACTCCCTGTCGGGATTCTCGTAGAGGATGTACACCGAACGCGCCGTGTCCATGACCGAGTTCAGCGTCCGCTGGAAGAACGTCTCGCGCAGGATGGCCGCCTCCTCGGACGAGGCCTGGTAGACGGGCAGCAGCTTGGCCATGGCCTCGGCGTCGGCCTGCGCCGTCTGCACCAGGCGTTCCTTGAAGCCGGCGGCCGACGCGACGATCTCGGCGGCCTTCGCCCGGGCGTCCTCCAGGATGGCGATGGACTCGATGCGGCCCTCGTCGATGAGCTGCTGGCGCAGACTGCTGGCGTTCTGTGCGTCCGTGAACGCCTGCCGAACGGCCAGGGGCTCGGTGGGGTTCTTGATGGCGTTGTCGATGACTTCGCTGGCTTCGACCGCCTCGACCCGGATGCCGAGCGGGATGCCCGCCCTGGCCTCGAACACGGCCACACGCCGCTGGAGTTCAAGGCGGATCTGGTCCAGCAGGGCCTGGCGCTTCAGGACGTCCATGACCTTCATCGAACCCACGACCTTGACGGTGGCGCCCAGCAGTTGCCGCTTGAGTATCTCCTCCGCGTCGGTGACGCCGAACAGGTAGGAGAGGGCTCCCGGGGCGTCCCCGCGCACGCGGTAGCGGGCGCGGACCTGCATATGGACGATGTTGGCGTCGCCCGTGATCAGAAAGCCGTCTTCCTGCACGCGCAATGCCGACTTGCGGGTCGGGGCGGGGCCCATCGGGTACTGCGTCCAGAACTCGGTTTCGACGGCCAGCGACCGTTCCTCGGTCGATACCCGCTCCACCGCTTCCCACGGCCACTGGATGTGCATCGTTCCGGGCTGCAGGGCCCATTCACCCCAGCTCGGCACGACCCGGCCGAAGCGCAGCTTGAACCGCACTTCCTGCGGCTGCACGTAAAAGATACCGCTGATCACGTAGAAGACGGCCAGGGCGATCATGGCGACCTTCAGCACCCGGAAGCTGCCCTTCAGGGCGTCGGCAAGGGCTCGCGCGCCCGCCTGCTCGGCCGCCACGTCCTCGGGGCCGCGAGGCTGTTCGGTCTCCGGGGTGCGCTCCTGCGGCACGTTCGTGCCGTCGGCCTGTTCCCTGTCGGCCATCATTCGCCTCCATCCGTCGTCGGGATCCGGACGGCGTCCGGGACCGTCAGATCGGGCAGTCCCGGGGTGCCCGTCCCGGCCTCGGACCCGCTGTCCAGGACTCCGAACGGCGGCGTCTGTGTGCTCAGCACGAACGTGAGCGGGCGCCGGGACTCCTCGGCGTTCGTTGCCATCAGTTTCAGCGATTCGAGCCGGCGCAGGAAGATGGCGAACTCCTGGTCACGCGCGAAGACCTCGTAGCTCTTGCCCGCTTCCGCCTCGCCTTCGGCGCGGATCCTGCGTGCATCGGCCTCGGCGTTGGCCAGCATGATCTCGCGTTCCTTGTTGGCCCGGGCCACCATCTGTCGTTTGAGCGCCTTGCCTTCCTCGGTCAGCTTCTCGGACTCGGTCGTCCGCTCCAGTTCCATGCGGCCGAAAACGGCGGAGGTGGCGTCCTCAGGGAGCGCGATCCACGTGATGCCCAGGTCGCAGATCTCGATCCCATAGTCGGGCCCCTCCACGGCCTGCTTGACCTCGCGGTAGACCTCCTCTTCGATCTGGTCGAACTTGAGCTGGCCGGGGTCCGTGTTAACCAGATCGCGCAGTGTGTAGCCGCCGAACACCTCCGGCGTGCGGCCGCCGATGATCTCCTTGACCCGTTCGCGCGCGGCCTCCGGGTCGCCCATGAAGGAGCTTTCAAACAGGTCCGGATCGATGATGCGCCACGTGGCGTAGACGCGCGGGATGAGCTGGTTCTCGTCGGGCAGTTGCATCTGGGTCAGCGGGCCGTCCACGTAGTTGACCCTCTGGTCCTGCTTGCGCACCTTGTCGAACGGCCACGGGAGCTTCAGGAACCACCCCGCCCGCTCGACGACCGGGACGTTGCCCCGGCCGACCTGCTGGCGCTCCAGAAGCGTTTCCCCGGCCAGTTCCAGGGGGGGCCGGATAATGCGCCTGAGCTTGCCGAGCCGGTATTGCGCGGCGACCTGGTCCACACGGACGCTGAAGACGAACAGGTAGCTGACCAGACCCACCGTGATCATGACCAGCAGAACCGTCGTTAGCCATCGTTTTGCCATCGGGTCAATCCTCCAGGGCATCCAGATCGTCCAGGATGAACGGACGGACCTTCTCTTGAAGATCGATGATCTGCACTTCGTGCGCGGTATCGGGGACCACGTAGACTCTCTGGTTCTCGAGCGCCAGTTCCAGCGCGTCGAGGTAGGTGCGGTACAGGTAGACGAACGGCGCCTTGCCGTAGACCTCCATCTGCGTCTCGAACAGGGCGGCCTCGGCCGCCGTCACCTGCGCCTGGTACTGGGCGTAGGCCGTTGCCGCCTCCAGGATCTCGGTGCTCTCGGCTTCGGCCTGCCTGTAGGCGCGGTTGCTCTCCTGCTCGCCTTCCTGGATCAGCGACTCGCGCTGTTCCAGGGCGGCGACCACCTGTTCGTAGGCCCGGGCGATCTCGGCCGGGGGATGCACGGCGTTGATCGTGGCATCCACCACCTCGATGCCCAGCCCCACCTGGTCCGCGCCCTTCTGCACGGCCGCCAGGTACTGCCGGGCCACCGCCGCGCGGTCCTGGGCCACCCACCGCAGGAAGTCCTGGCTGGCCGCCACCCGGCACATGGCCCGGAAGGCCAGCTTCTCCAGATGCGTGGTGGTGTCCTGCTCGTTGTAGTAGTAGGCGAAGGCCGCGTTCCCGTCGAGCCCTCCGCCCTCGGCGTGCTTGAGGCGGTAGTAGACGTGGCCCTCCACCCGAACCAGGTTGACGGCCGGCGCCTTCAGCGCCTCAGCCACCTGCACCTCATCGCCCTCCTTCTTGGCGACGACCGTCGGGTCCACGTCCAGCTCCTCACTGCTGGGCACCAGGAAGCTGGCCTCGAAGCCCTCGCGCGGATCAATGTGGAGTTCGCGCCAGAGAACGATGTCGGGTTCCTTCGTGACGGCGATCGGCGCACGCATGCCCGTGTGGCCTTCGTACACCTTGCCGACGGACACGTGCAGGATCGCCTCGCCCGGGATCCGGCGGGTGACCGCGAAGGGCCAGGGCGCCTTCAGGCGGAAGCCGGGCTGGATGAGCGTGGCCTTCAGGCCCTGCGCCCTGTCCTCGGCGCTGACGTACGGCCGCCCCAGAGTCTCGATGAAGGCGACTTCCTGCGGCTGGATGACGACCAGCGTCGTCAGGATCCAGAGCCCGAACGCCTGGACGAGGATCAGCGGCAGGATGGCCCGCTCCATGAAGTGGTAGAACCACGTCTCGGACACCTTGAAGCCGAACTGGTAGTCCAGCGTGGCGGCCATCGTCTTGAGCACGCCCTCGGGCTCGGCGAACAGCCCCAGCAGGCGGCTGTCGTACGGCGGCCGGGTCTCCTGGCCGGCCACCCGGGGGCGGTAGATGTCCAGAATCAGGTTCAGGAGCACCTCCAGCGCGACCAGCGCCATGACGGCCGGGATGACGAACGTCAGGATCCGCTCGCCCCACCGGATGTCGAAGTAGTACAACGCCATGGCCACCGCCGTGAGCACGGCCACGATCACGTTGCCCATCGTGTAGCCGGCGCCGGCCCTCAGCAGGCGGAAGCCGCGATTCTGGGCGATGCCGGCCGCGTACTTGCCGATCAGGAAGCCCAGGAAGCTGATGAAGACCATGCCGATCGCCACGGTGGCCGGGTTCGAGACGCTATAGGGCTCCCGGGTCCAGTTGTTCCGCGCGATCTGAACGGCGAAGAAGGCCAGCAGGCCGCTGAGAACAAGGCTGACGATCGGGACCAGGTACTTCTCGAAGAAGGCCAGACCGGCGCTTGCGCGCGCCGAGTCCAGTTCCGTCTCCTCGAAGATCTCGTCACTCAGCCGCGTGGCCCGGAGCCGCTCGCGCTCCTCGCGTTCCTCCTGCGCCAGGCGCCGTTGCCGCCCGTGGACCAGCACAAGGAACCAGACCAGGAGCCCCACCGCGACGTGCCACATCTCGGCGTCGACGGCGAGACTTCCGCTCTTCTCCCTCAATATGAGACACACCACCAGGAACGCCAGTTGGAGTGCCAGGCCGGCCAGGGCCGTCATCTCCAGTCTCTTCGGACGGGCCATCCTCAGGGTCTCTCCTCTGCGGTCTGCAGTTGGGGGCCTCAGGTCACTTCGCGACGCTCGAACAGGAATGCGGCAAACGCCACCATCGCCCCGCAGTAGACGACGGCGTACACGGACGCCATCTGCACGTAGGGCATGGGGATGAACGGCGCCTCGGACATGAGCGCGTCGCCCACCCAGAACACATGCAGGCTCGGCACGACGCGCAGCGCCGCCCAGGCCCACCAGGCGTCGTCTGCGAAGCGGCCGAACAGGAACTGCGAGATCATGCCCACGAAGAACACCGTCAGGCAGATCACGACGTTCACGACGACGTTCAGGCGAACCGAAGCCGCCACGGCGATGGAGCTGAGCACCCAGACGCCCAGGAAGACCAGCACCGCCGTCTTGGCCACCTCTCCGGCGTGGCGCTGCAGGAACACCATCGGAATGAACTGGAACTGCCAGGCCGGGCTGATCAGAAGCATGCCCGCCA
>Ga0123329_1001024_pt1 | contig 27177 bp, 22 predicted proteins | sample BioC12SIPDNA_FD_89703 | JGI IMG/M metagenome (GOLD analysis project Ga0123329, IMG submission 89703) | Anaerobic biogas reactor microbial communites from Washington, USA - Biogas_R1_B C12 SIP DNA | ecosystem: Engineered > Bioreactor > Anaerobic > Unclassified | place: Washington, USA | collected...
AGCAGACGTCAACGCCGACGGCAGCATCAACATCTTCGACCTGGTGACCGTGCGGAACAACCTGAACACGGCGGCGGTCTGTCTGCCCCCCGGCATGGTCCTGATCCCCGCCGGCGAGTTCCAAATGGGCGATACGTTCAATGAGGGCTCGTCAAACGAGCAGCCCGTGCATGCCGTCTGGGTGGATGCCTTCTACATGGATCGGTATGAGGTGACCAAGGAGCTGTGGAACACGGAGCGGTCCTGGGGGCTGTCGAGCGGCTATACCGACCTGATCGCCGGAGGCGGCAAAGGGGCGAACCATCCGGTGCACAGCGTCAACTGGTTTGACTGCGTGAAATGGGCCAACGCCCGTTCGGAGGCGGAAGGTCGGACGCCCTGCTACTACGCCGACGCGGGGTTGACGACGGTTTACAGGACGGGCGAGTTGGCGCCGTACGTGAAGTGGGATGCCAACGGCTACCGGCTACCGACGGAGGCCGAATGGGAGAAGGCGGCCCGGGGAGGCGTGTCGGGACAACGCTTCCCGCATGGCAACACGATCAATCACGATCACGCCAACTACAGAGCGAACGGCAGCGCCTACACGTACGATACGAGCCCGTATACCACGGGGACGTATCACCCGACGTTCGCGGTAGGCGGTATGCCCTACACCAGCCCGGTAGGCTATTTTGCCCCGAACGGCTACGGGCTGTACGACATGGCGGGCAACGTGTGGGAGTGGTGCAACGACTGGTACGGCGGCACGTACTACAGCAGCAGTCCGTACAACAACCCGCGCGGGCCAGCGACGGGAAGCTCCCGCGTGTTGCGCGGCAGCTCGTGGTACGCCGGCGCGTACATCTGCCGCGCGGCGAACCGCAACAACTACTCCCCGGGCACCCGCTTCACCACCCTCGGGGTCCGGGTGGTGTGTTCGGTCGGCGGCGTGGACTGACTGGGTTACCCTTTGCCCTGTGTTCTCTTACCCTTTGCTCTTGATGCCCCGAGCGAAGCGAGGAATCGACGGGAACAAAGGCAGTGGGCAGAAGGCAGAAAGCACAAAGGCAGCAGGCAGTGGGCAGTAGGCAGAATCACCGCGTCATCAAGGACGTTTCACGATCTGCGCAAAGCACCATCGCCTGACTGATGGACGCGCGAAGACCTGAACCGCAGCCACGAGGCAGCAGAGGCCATGGAGATTGCCTCTGCTGCGGTTGCTTGTTGCTTCAAGCGAGCTGGCGGACCGATCAGAATCGCTTCCTGACCCTTGACATCGCTGCACGACGTAAAGGGCAGGCGGGCGCGGCTCTGCCGGATCTGAGCCGGCGAGGGATGACGGTGAAGTCGGGGCGCGGCCGCTTCCCCGACATGACGTTGGGGAGCGGCCACCGCGACACGATGCTGATACGCACTGCTCGCCGCCAAAGCGGGTCAATCTTCACGCCGTCCGCATGTGCTCCTCTGATGGTCCGAAGGAGATTTGAAGCGGGCGGTGCAGCCCGGCGGCGATACGCTGGAGCATGGACAGGGAATGGCCCTCGTAATCGGCGTTCTCCAGCCGGGCGATGGTCGGCTGACTGGTGCCGATGAGTTTGGCAAGCTGGGCCTGGGTCAGCCCGGCCGCCGTGCGGGCATCATGGATGAGTTGGGCGACGCGGCAATTCAACGTGGCTTGTTCGATGAGTTCGCGCTGCTCGGGGTCGTCAGCCACCATCTTGTCGATGATTTTGAGGGCGTCCGCGGTTTTCTTAGCCATCGCTGGTATCCTCCAGATACCGGTGCCCATCCGGATCCTGTTCGTACCGTTTCTTGCGTTGAATGGCCCGTTCGATATCCGTATCCGGCACCTTGTCCTCTTCGGTCGACCCGTGGGCAAGCACGGCCACGTCCCGGCCGTGGAAGAAGTACGGCACACGGTAGTTGACCCGGCCACCGCGCGTTCGAAGTTCGTAAACCCCCTCCCGCAGATAGTCGGCATGGGGCCGCCGGAGCTCGTGCCCCATCTCCGCCAACAGTCGGATGCGGGCCACACAATACGCGTGGGCCTTGCGGTTCTCCCGCCTCAGCTTCTTGAGCCAGTCCAGGACGGGGACCGTACCGTCGTCGTCCTTGTAGAAGTAGACGGCTGTATCGGGCACCAAGCCTACCCCCATATTATACCAAACTTGGTATACGCGTCAACCCACCCAGCGATTTCCTCGTGGATGGCCGAGTTATCACCGCCGGGCGGTGGCGATTCCACACCCGGCCGAGAGTGGCAACCAGCCCAGCGTTCAGCCCTCATCGAGTCACACTTCGCGCATCGCGCCGCCTAACCCTGTGACGGACGGCGACCGTTCCGCGATCGACGCAGCCTCGCTGACCACATGAGAGTCGGTGGCACCATGAAGAGGTGTGTTTTCGAGGCTGCGTTAATCGACATGCAGGAAAGGGAGAATTGCCATGCAGAACCTGAATCGCGCGAGTGAGGAACTGCTTCGCCGAAGCCTGGATGAACGCTACGACTCACTGGCGGCACTGCCAACCGGACCCAGCAGGAGCCTATGCCCACGGAGGGCTGCTTTGCCACGACCGCCGGCCCTAGCGACCGCTGGGCGGCATAGAAATCTCACGCGCCGGCGGCCACGGCTCGGCTGTCTTCGACCCTGAGGCTCTCTTCGAGCCTGAGCATGAGGCTCAGCCTCAGAGCCGAAGGCGGGCTCGAAAAGAGCTCGCCGAAGTCAGGGGGCGGCCGCTACCGCGACAGGCTGACCGGCCAGCGGTATAATTTGGCCCCATGCGATTCACTAAGATGCACGGTCTGGGTAACTGTTACGTTTACGTGGACTGCTTTGCCGAGCGGGTACCCAATCCGCCGGCTTTGGCCCAGCTGGTCAGTGACCGGAACACCGGGGTCGGCAGCGACGGGCTCATCCTGATCTGCCCATCGCGCGTCGCGGACGCGCGGATGGAGATGTACAACATGGACGGCTCGCGCGGGCAGATGTGCGGCAACGGCATCCGCTGCGTGGGCAAGTACGTCTACGATCACGGGCTGTCGAAGGCCAACCCCCTGCGGATCGAGACCGACGCGGGCGTGCTGAGTCTGGATCTGACCATCGAGGCGGAGAAGGTCTCGCAGCTTCGGGCGAACCTGGGCGAGCCGCGCCTGCGGCCGGGGGATCTGCCGGTGCTGCTCAAGCCTTCGGAGATGATCGGTCACCCGATCGAGCTGCTGGGGCAGGAGGCGTACCTGACCTGCGTGTCGATGGGCAACCCGCACGCGGTGGTGCACGGACTGCCGCTGGCGCTGCTGGGGCCTCGCGAGCTGGAGGCCGAGGGACGGCGGCTGGAAACGCACGCGATGTTCCCCGAGCGCACCAACGTGCACTTCGCCGAGGTGAATGGCCCCGGCGAGGTGAGCATGGTCACCTGGGAGCGGGGCAGCGGAGCGACGGCGGCGTGCGGGACGGGGGCGTCGGCCGTGTGCGTGGCCGGCGTGCTCACCAAGCGCAACGATCGCCGGGTGACCGTGCATCTACCGGGCGGCGACCTGCTGATCGAATGGCCCGAGGCCGACAACCACGTCTACATGACCGGCCCGGCGGTCGAGATCTTCAGCGGCGACTGGCCCGCGGTGCCGGCGTAGCCGACCGAAGAGTCTGGAACCACCGATCCGGCTCCGCCCTGCTGCGCCGCGACGCGTGAACGCGGATAGACGCCGATGTGGTTTCTTCGTTGGGTGGCCCAGGTTCTGTAGATTTTTGGGTGACTTGCCATCCGCTCGGCTCCTGGGGCAAAATGGCGAATGCCCAAGGCCCAATGGCCAATCAATGACGAAGTTCGAAACCCGAAACTTCGGCCGTGGTCGAGCGCACTCGTCATTCGGGCTTGATTGGTCATTGGTGCTTCGCCATGGGGCATTTCGTCGGCGAATCGCGAGTTGCAGCCACGACGAGGCGACCTTGGGGCCGGCGTGTCCCGCGCTAGGCCCGTCGTTCACGTCGGGTGAGTACGGCGTGCCCAGCGGAGGGATGATCCCGGTTTACCGGGATTCTCGATGGGCGGCTTGAGCTGTGGGAATCCCGACGGTACACCTACCGGGTAAACCCATACATCGAGAACCCCGCTAGAGCGGGCTGGGGGCCATCGGGCGGCAGCGTGGAGCCGGAGGAGGAGGATCAGCGGGCGGCGAACGACTCAGACTCCTGGGATCTGGACGAGTGAGTCAGTCCGCGTGACCGCATATGCGAGGCGGGTGGCCCAAGTCGTTTGGACTTTTTTGGGGGGCGATTGCGGCGGCCTGACGAGTGCGGCGAAGGGAGCAGCGTTTCACGCAGGGCGCAATCACTTCCCCACCTCCACAGAAGGTGAGCCACCCGGCGATTGCGACAGGCCTCTTCATTGGGCCGCTGAGACAATGAGCCAGAAGAACATGCCGCCGAAGGCCAGGGCGAACAGGAGGACGAACACGCAGCCTTTCATTGTGGCCAGCGGACGTTTGCCCCAATGTCGAATTGAGCGGTTCCTGAAGAGCATATCGAGCGTCCTGATGACCGATCGCCTGCAACGGCTCTGTATCCACCTTGGGATCTCTGAAGAACCCCCTTCGCGGTTCGGCACAATCCGCGACTCCAATCTGAAATCGCAAATTTGAAATCCCAGATCGGGGTTGCCCAGAGGTTCTCATTGTGGCCCGGAAGGCACCGGTCCGTCAAAGCGCACAGAAGAGAGTCACTCGCCATTCGGGTGCATCCACCGAGCCGTGGCGGCTGGCGGGGCTGGCACGCGCCGTCGTGTGGCACTGCTGCGTCAGCAGTGTCTCTCCCCCGAAAAACACCGCTCACAGAGCAGTGCCAAACGGATGAGGCCTACCCCTCAACAAAAGATGCACCCGTCGCCACTCAAGTCGCGGTAAGGCATACATCCTCTGCTGCCGCCGAATGAGAAACCGTAGAGAACGATTTCACCTTGAAGGTTACGGGCGGACGTTGACTGACGAATGCGGGCGATCAGGTCGCTGCAGGTGTGGCGCGGGCGGGCTGAAGGTTGGTTGCGGCGGCGAGGTGGACGTTCCGGCCAGTTGAAGCGACGGCAGAACCGGGACGAGCCCTCGATCGGCGAGGTCGGCCAGGGTGGCGCCCGGGCGAGCGTGACGGCTGTGCAGGATGTGCAGGGCCTGCACGTCGTAGAAGGTGAACATGGGGGAGAAGTCGTTGACCATGGCCGGGTCGTCCGGCGGGACGGAGCCCTGCATGCGTGAGAGCAGACCGGCGCGGACATGGCAGAGCCCCAGCGTGTGGCCGACCTCATGAGCGAAGACGCGAGGGCAGGTCTCGGCCGGGTCCAGGGCGACGGCCAGCACAATCTCCATCGGACGAACGAATCGCCCCTCCGCGGTCCACTTCATGAAGGTCACGCCGCCGCGACCTTGAAGCGGAGGTGCCTCGGCGGGCAGATAGCGGACGGGGATGACCACGGTGTCGGCGGCCGCGGCGGAGATGGCCGTGGTTTGGGCCTCCGCGGACAAGCCACCTCCCGTCCACTCCTTCACCTGCGGAATGAAGAAGTCGGCGTAGCGATTGACCGCGGTGTCAGGGGCGGTGGGCACATGGAACAGCAGGTGCGTCCCCGCGGGCCAGCGGCGTGGTCGGGCGTCGAGGCGGACGGGGCCGCCGTCGTCGGAGAGCGGCCCGGTCTGGCCCAGCAGAGCCGCCAGCAAGGCCGGCGCGGGCGAACCGGCGATCACGTTGATCTCGCTGGTCGATCCACGCACCGTCGCGGCGGCGGTCATCACCCACCCGTCCGGCACCTCGCGGCAATCCACAATGAAGCGCCCGTGGCGATCCGCGCTGATCGTCCGCAGGAACCGGGCCGCCTCGCCGACCCGATCCAGGTACAGGTCGATCTGGGCATCGGGCGCGGCCAAGCAGTGCACTCGGGTATCCTGGATGCGCACCGGGGTGGGCACGAGGGGATCGAGGTGCAACGGCCCGCGGTAGATGGGCCTCATACCGTTCTGATGAAAGAGGCACTCGCGGGCGGACATGCGTCCGCCGGCCCCCGCGTCGAGGCAGCCGATGCCGCTGTAGCGGTTGCCGGCAAACACACAAGCCTGGAACTCGCCTGCGCTCTGATCGCGGAGACTGGCGCCATGGGCACCGTTGTAGGTAAACGCGGTCTGGTCGGCGGTCAGTTGTGATCGGCCGAAGAGAATCGCGCCGTAGTCGCCGCTGGCCTCGATGCGTGAGCGTTGGAGCCGGGCGATGGCTTGGTCCTGGAGTTCGATGCCGCGGCCGGCGTGCTGGCGAAGCTGGGTGCCCACCAGTTCGGCGCGGGCCTGCCCGGTCAGGAACAGCCCGAACCGCTGCCCCGCGGTCACGGTGCAGTCGGCCATGGCCAGGAACGCGGCTTGGCTGGCATCGGCGCTGGCAAAGCCGCCGCCCTCGAGGCGGCAGGCGGTCAGGCTGACTCGTCCGCCGTGGGTCAACACGAGGTTCCACTGGGCGTTACCGCGCAAGGTGCAACCGTCGAGTTGGGCCGTCGAGGCATGAAAGGCGGCCAGGCCGGACTGGCCGTTACCCGCGAGATGGCTGTCGGCCAGCGTGGCGGCGGTGTTGTCGTGGAGCTCGACGCCGTGGGTCGCGTTGGCGGTGATAAGGCAGCGATGAAGCGTCGCGGCGGCGTTTGCGAACAGGGCGAGGCCCGGCCCCTGGCTGCCGTGCAGCGTCACCTCTTCAAGCAGCAGCCGTGCGTGGTCCTTTGCCAGGATCGTGCGTTGCGTGCCCCCCACGACCGCGAGCCCGGTGAGCGTCAGGTGAGCCTGCGAGCTGACGACGATGCCGGCATCCGGGCAGGACGACAGGTCGAGGGTCACGTGCTCGGTACCGACGCGGCCGTCGATGCGATCGTGTCCACCCGCAGCCCTATTCATCGCCAAGGGCTCTGAGAGCTTAACAGTGGCACGATCCCCGCGGCAGGTCTCGGCATCGAAGGTGATGAGGTTATCGCGAGGGTCGGCGGCCGCCCGGGCCAGGGCATCGTGCAGGGTCACTCGGCCGGTGGTACGAGAGGCGACGTGCTCGTCACAGGTAACCAGGATGTGGGCGGACTCATCGCCCGCCGGGCGCTCGGCCGCGAGAATCCGGATGGCCGAGGTATGGGCCGCGACGGCAAGCATACCGACGAACACCACACCCATGCTTCGTGCCGGCCTGGTGAATATACAGCCCAAAAAACAGATCCCCCACAGAGCGCCTCGCGCGTACCCACACGGCTGTGGGTGGTATCGGTTTCGCCATATCCTCGCTTAACCGCGAAGGTTGGGACGATCCGCAGGTTGCGGGCATCGGGACAATACCCCTCGTCCGCGCCGTGTTCCGGCGAGCGAACGCGTGAAGTTCTCGGACCCTGAATGCGGTTCGTGTATTCGGACCAAGCGGCAGGGACGAAGGCGGTGGCAGGCGCTGTTTCGGCGTATCGCGAGGCGACAAGCCGATAGATGGAAAACATTTCCGGGCGTGGCTAGAATCGGATAAGCGTCGGCGAAAGGGGCTGGCGGATCGCGGGAATCCGCAAAGTCCGCTTTCACCGGCGGCCAAGCGGATCATCCCATCTGGGTCCGCGGCTTGCGTCGAGGAAGAAGGCAATGTCCGATCATCTTGAGCCAGAACAGAGCAACGACAGCGCGGTGAAGGCTCAGTCCAGCAAGCCGCAGCGGCGGAAGCTGCCCAAGAGCGCCATCCCGCGATCGCTTCCGCCGTGGAAGGTCCTGCTCCACAACGACGACAAGAACACCTGTGAAGACGTGATCAAGATCATCTGCCGCCTGACGCCCCTTGACGAGCAGGCGGCCATCACCTGCATGCTCGAAGCCCATAAGACCGGCGTGGCCATGTTGCTCGTCACCCACCAGGAGCGGGCCGAGCTCTACGTCGAGCAATTCGCCAGTTGCGGTCTGACCGCCAGCGCCGAACCCGATCAGTGAATCTCCGCCGTCCGCCCGACCCGCGCGCGAAAGAAAACCGCGGCGGAACACACCGCGGTCTTCAGTCGTATCGCCTCTTTCACCCTTTTTCTGGGCAATCCGGACCGGCGGGTCTCAGCGCCCCGCGCTGCGACGGCGGTGCAGCAGGGCCAGCGAGCCGAGAGCCAGGAAGGCCACACTCGCGGGCTCCGGCACGATCTGGAACCCGTTGAGGGCCACGCCGTGCTGACCGGCCACACCGGTGATGCGGACGAAGAACTCCGAACCGGTGAGATTGTCGAACTGGACGTAGTTGCCCTCGGTGGGGTTGAACTCGTCGGTCGAATTGATCAGCGTGTACACGGCCAGCGGGGTCGTGCCGTCGTTATCAATCGCGTACTCGGCACCTGGAGTGACGCGCGGGCCGGCCTTGTCCCTGCCGTAATAAGTGGCCAGCGGAGAGCCGCCGCCGATGAAATCGGCCTGGCTGTCCCAGACGCGGAACATGGCCCGCGACGTGTTCGAGGCCACGTCGTCGTCGCCGTCGAAGTACAGGATCACGGAGTACGAACCGCCGAACGCGGCCACGTCGAGCCCGGTGACCCGCAGGGTGATCACTGGCTCCGAGGTGCTGAACTTCGAGGCCTGAAGATACCCGCTCATCATCTGGTCGTGGCCGTCGTCGACGTCACCGCCCAGCGTCACCGGCGGGAACGGGCGAAAGACGTTGTCGTTGGTATTCTGCGAGCCGCCGTCCGACGTGCTCCAGAGGACCGTCGTGCCAACGGCCGCGGAGCCGTCCTCGTAAATGGGGTCGGCTTTGGACCCGGTGGGCCCGTAGCCGGCCGGCGAGGTCAGATCGTTCCACCTCCAGGCCGGGTAGACCCCCGCCGGATAGTCCACAATCTGCGCCACCGAGCAGTAGTTGCCGCTGATCATCTTGGCATCCGCACCCACAGCCGCTATCGCGACCACCGCAAAAAGAACACCACCCATGAACACAATACGCTCTCTCATCACATACCTCCTATTATCGCCCCCGACCAGCACACCCGGTCGGTCGGTCGACTGAATCGATGGAAGTCCCCGGCGATCCCGAGGACGCTGACATGCACTACGGTTTTCGCTCTCATCCTGCCTCGAATCTCTCGATACCCTTGCTACTCAGGTGTCATCGTAGGCATCGCGTCGAGTGCTGCCCAATGAAATCCTCATGTGTCAGAAGAAAAAAATACCCTTTGCCGTATGCGCATCAAACCCGCGGCGCGCCCGTGATTCACATCGTCGGCGCCCAGTCCGCAGACAGCGGCAGCGCCGCATACTCAAGACACCTCGTGCCACAGACCGGACGCAAGAACCGCAACTGCCACATGGTCGGCTTGGCGTTCGCGCTTCTCGGCCGTAGAATGCCCACCGTCAATCAGCGTGCCCCCGCAGCCCGACACCGACACAACCGTCGCTCGGCGGCGAAGGGGCGGTGGACAACAAGCGATCTGTCTGGTGGATCGATTCGCAGGAGCACCCGCCATGGCCAAAACTGCCCGCAAAACCCAATCCTCTACCGACGTGCCCGTGATGAACCCCGCTCAGTTGGGCGGCATCGAAACCTCCGTGCTCGACAACGGCCCCGGGAAGGGCGTACGCATCGCCTGGATCAACACCGGGGCGGGTCTGCGATACAAGGTGGTCATCGACCGCGGCCTGGACATCGCCGACGCCGAGTTTCTCGGCCAGTCGCTCACCTGGCATTCCTACACCGGCGTGACCGCCCCTTCGCACAGCTACAACCACGACTTGGAATGGCTCCGCGGCTTCTACGGCGGGCTGCTGGTCAGTTGCGGCCCACTTAACACCGGCGGCCCCTTCGTCGAGGACGGTGCCGCGTTCGGCCTGCACGGCACCCATTCGCACTCCCGGGCCACCGTCGAGTCCATCATCAATCCCGACCTCGCCCGCCAACGCCTGGAGATGAGCATCACCGCCATCATCCGCACCGCCCGGGTCTTCGGCCCCAACGTCGAGCTCCGCCGAACCATCAGCAGCACGCTCGGCGAGCCCACCATCCGCGTCCACGACGAGTTCCTCAATCGCGACAACCGCCCCGTGGCACACGCATGGCTCCTGCACATCAACTTTGGGTACCCCCTGCTCGAGCCCGGAGCCAGCACCTACTGTTACCGCGGGAAGCTCACCTACCGCAGCGACAGCGAAGACTGGTTCGGCAAACGCGAAGACTTCCGCGCCGCCCCCGCCCCGCAGGAGAACCACCGCGGCCGCGGCGAGGTCTTCACCTACATCGCCCCGCCCGCCGACGCGAAAGGACTTGTCACCGCCGGCGTGGTCAACCGAAAACGCGGTTTCGGCGTCCGCATCGAGTACCCGGCGAAAGACTTCGCCCGGCTCGGCAACTGGCAACACTGGGGCCCCTGCGGCTCGTACACCGGCGCCCTCGAACCCATGACCGCCGGCGTCGAGGGCCGACCCTCCGACCGCCAGCGCGGATGGTACGCGGAGCTGCAGCCCGGAGAATCGGTCGTCCATCGCTGCACCATCACCGCCACAAACGCGCCGCGCGAGCTCGACCAGCTCCTCAAACTCAACCGGTGATCGACAGCGGAAACACACCCGCCCACACGGCGTGATATGCAAACATGTCCTGGCAGCGATCCCCAAGACCGCCACCTTCGACATAAGGTGATCATTGAGAAGCGGGGCTGCTTTTCTGGCGGCCGGTCCGCGAGCAAGCTATGATGCACGCCATAGTCTGCTTCGCCAGTAAGGCTCAACGCGTTACACAACCCGAGGGATCATGACCGAATACGACACATCACAGACACTGCTGTTGGGGCACAGCCCGGACCCGGACGATGCCTTCATGTTCTACGGCCTGGCCAAGGGGCTGGTGGACGCCGGTCGATGGCGGTTCGAGCATGTGCTGCAGGACATCCAGACGCTCAACGAGCGGGCCCTGCGCGGCGAGCTGCACATCACCGCGATCAGCATCCACGCCTATCCGTACGTGGCCGACCGCTACGCCCTGACGAACTGCGGGAGCAGCATGGGCGACGGATACGGACCGCTGGTGGTCGCCCGCGAGCCGATGGCATGGCAGGATCTTCGAGGCCAGCGCATCGCCGTCCCCGGACGCATGACCACCGCTTTTCTGGCTTTGAACCTGCTGCTGGGCCGCGACGCGTTCGAGCACGAGATCGTGCCCTTCGACCGCATCCTCGAGCACGTCGCCGCCGGTCGGGCGGACGCCGGGCTGATCATCCACGAGGGCCAACTGACCTACCAGCGCCAACGGCTCGAGTCTGTCGTTGATCTCGGTGTCTGGTGGAAGACCGAGACCGGGCTGCCGCTGCCGCTCGGGGGCAATGTCATCCGCCGCGACCTCGGTGCGGAAAACATGCGGGAAATCGCCGCGATTCTGCAACGCAGCATCCGCTACTCGCTCGATCATCGCCGCGAGGCGGTGGCCCACGCCCTGGCCTACGCCCGGGACATGGGCACGGATCTGGCCGACCGGTTTGTCGGCATGTACGTCAACGACTGGACGCTGGACTACGGCGAAGCCGGCCGATCTGCGGTCCGCGAGCTGCTTCAACGGGGCCACCAGGCCGGCCTCGTCCCCGCCGTCGAGACCATCGACTTCGTGTGAGCGAGTACGTCACGCAAGCGTTGATCTCGGTCGAAGAACCGCGCGGACCCAAGCCCGCGGTTCGTTTATCGGCAACAGCCAGTCGGAGCGAATGGGATGTTTACGATTCCGGCCAAGCCCGCGGGCCGACGCTAACCAGCAAGCCCTCGCCGGTGATCGGGAATTGCTGGAGGTAGTCGCGGATGGATTCGTCGGACACCCGCTCGACCGCCGCGAGCCGTTCTTCCGCCGACCGCGGCTGGCCGTGATACTCCATATCGTCGACGATCTGCCCCAGGCGATAGAAGGGCGCCTCGGCCTCCACCGCCAGCGACGTCCGCCGCAGGTTCTTCACCCGTTGGACCTCCTTGGGCTCCGGACCTTGCTCGACGAGCGTCTGGGCCTCGTGGCGCATGGCCTCGAGCACCCGCTCGCAATGGGCCGGCTCACACAGGGCGTACAGGACCATCAATCCGAAGTCGCCGTACTCCTCGCGGAAGACCGCCGCTTGGGTGCTGAGCCCCTTCTGCATGATGTTCCAATAGAACCGAGAGTTGCTGCCGCCCAGAATGGCCGCGATCGACTCGGCGGTCTCGTTCAACTCGTGCGTTCCCGGCGCCGCCGGAAACGCCAGCACCACCGCCTGCTGGTGGAAACGCTCAAGCGACCGCCGAGCGACCCCGCTGCGCAGCACCGGCGCCGGCCCGCGCGGACCGGCCTCCACCGCCGGCCAGTCGCCGCACAGCCGCTCCGCCATCGCCACGACATTCTCCGGATCGACTCTGCCAGCCACAACCAGCGTCAAATTCTCCGGGGCATAACGCGACGCATGGTACGCTCGCATCTGCTCGACACTCAGTTCCCGGATGGTCCGCTCATATCCCAGCACCGGCCAAGCCAGCGGGCTGTCGGGGCAGAGCGACTCGTACAATAGATCGTAGGCGTTGGAGCTCAGATCGTCGCCTGACATGGCGATCTCCTCGAGCACCACCTGCTTCTCGACGTCGAACTCCCCGGCCGGCAGCGTGGACCGCATCATGTCCGCCAACAAATCCAACTGCCGCTCCAGTTCCTCCGCCCGCACCCAGCCATAGTAGAACGTGCGGTCTTTGCTGGTGTACGCGTTGTACTGCGAGCCCATCTCGTCGAACTCGATGTTGATCCGCTGCCAATCGCGGCGGGCGGTACCCTTGAAGCACATATGCTCAAGGAAGTGCGACACGCCGGCCAGAGCGGAATGCTCATCCCTCGCTCCCGTACGAGCCAAGAACCCGCAAGCCACTGAGGGAACGTGCGGCATGACCTCGATCACCACCGCCAAACCGTTGGATAGACGCAACTGAACGAATCGACTCGTCGACATCACACCCTTCATTCCATCCACATATCTTGCCGTTCACCGGCTGCACCAGCAAGGTGCCGGTGCCACAACCCTATTCCGCCTGCAGATCCTGTGGGCCGAGCGTCACCACACTGAGCCGGTCACGTGGATGGGCCGTCAGGTACCGACGCACGGCGTCCACCGTGACCGCCCGCACCCGGGCCACCTTCTCCGCCAACGCCATCGGCCGACCATGGAAAAACAGATCATCCACCAGCCGCGAGGCCCGCGACCGGGTCACGTCTCCACGCGTCTGCACCTGGCTGACGATCCCGATGATCGCGCGCTCGACCTCGGCGGCGGTCAGATCCTCCGCCAGCCGGTTGATCTCCCGCAGCAGCGTGGCATACGTCCGATCCAAATGCTGCGGCGTGGTCGAGGCCCCCAGGTGCACCATCCCGCCGCGACGCGGATGATCCCCCCAGGCACTCACCCAATACACCAAGCCCTGCTTCTCGCGAACCTCGGTCCAAAGGCGACCGCTCATCCCCCCTGCCAGCGCCCCGAGCACCACCAACTCCACCGGATAGTCCGCGTCCGTCACCGCGGCACCGGGAAAGCACATCACCACCTGCTCCTGCTCGAAGTCCTTCGGGTAATGCGTACGCCCGGGCGCGAAACGAACAGCCGGCTCTGGCTGGATCTCGGTGCTGGCCGTGGGAGCCCTGAACCCGGCAAAGGCCCGCTCGAACAAATCCGCCACGCGGCCCGCCTCCACCGGCCCCGCGACCGCCACAAGCATCCGATCCGCCGCGAAGAATCGCTGCCAGTGCTCTACCACCTGGTCACGCCCGATCCGATCGAGCGTCGCACACTCGCCCAAGGCATGACGCCCCAGCGGCTCGCCGTACGCCTGCCGACTCAGCAGTTTCTTCGCCAGATCCAGCGGCTCATCATCCAGGGCCGCCAACGCCTGCCTGCTCAACTCCACCGCCACCTCGCACGCATCCCGCGGAAACGCCGGCGTCCGCAACATCTCCGCGTGCAGGGCAATCGCCTCGTCCAGGAACTCAGGCAGACACAGGCAGGAGAAACCCGCGGTCTCCCGCCCGGCAAAGGAGCTGTGCGACACCCCGATCGCGTCAAACGCGTCATTGAGCGCCCGGCCGTCACGCTTCGCCGTCCCCTTGGCGATGGCCTCGTCCATGACGTAGGCCACGCCGAGGTAATCCGGGGATTCGAGGGCATATCCGGCCAGCACGCGGAGTTCCACCGCGACCACCGATCGGCCGGGTATCTCCATCACCGCCAAGTCGATCCCGCAATCCAGCCGGCGGTGCTCGACCCGCTCCTCAAACACACTCATGATTGTTCACCAGGGGAAACCGGAGAGCCCAAGCGCGGGCAGATTTCGGAAAGCTTCGTGGCCAGCATGGACGCGTCGGCCGCCTCCACATTCAGCCTCAGGACGGCGGCCGTGTTGCCCGGTCGCAGGTTGAACCACCAATCCGCATACTGAACCGTGATGCCGTCCAGATAGTCGATCTCCGCATCGTGGTATGTATCCGCCAACTGCTCCATCGTCCGCTGTGGATCGTCACAGCAGAAACTCAACTCCGCGGACTTGGCATATCGCCGCAAGGGAGCAATCAGCTCCTTCAGCAACCGCCCCGATTGGCCCAGAACGTTCACCATCGCAGCAAACGCGATCAAACCCGAATCCGAGCACCAATTGTCCCGGAAGTAAAAATGCCCGGTCAGCTGCCCGCCGAACGCACCCTTCGTGTCCAGCAGAGCCTTCTTGATAAACGGAGACCCGCACCGCTCGCGGCGAGGTACACCCCCCACTTTACGCACCTCTTCCGCCACCACCCGCGAGCAACGCACGTCGTACACGATCGTCGCTCCAGGAAACTCCTTCAGGAAGTGGCCGGCAAAAAGCGCGGTCACGAGATCGCCCGACACCGGCTGCCCCTCGTGATCCACGAACACGCACCGATCCGCGTCCCCGTCGAAACACACCCCAAAAGCCGCCTTCGCCCGGATCACCCGATCTCGTACCTGGCTCAGGTTCTCCTCAACCAGCGGATCTGGACCGTGGATGAATTCCCCGTTGTGCTCGAAGTTCAACCGCACCACGTCCAGCCAATCGAGATCTCCAAACACCAGGGCAACCGCCCGGCCGGCCATCCCGTTCGACGCGTCCACCACCACCCGCAAAGGCTCCTCCGGCGTGAACGGCACGTCGTCTTCTCGCAGAAAGCTCCGCACAAAACCCCGGTACGACTCGGTCAGATCCGCCTGCTGAAGCTCGGCCACCTGGGCGGTCGTGTGCCGCAATGTGTTCTTGGCAATCTTGCTGACCTTGGTCAACCCCGTGTTGGCGCTCACCGGCCGGGCCTTCTGCCCGCAGATCTTGAAGCCATTGTAGGCTGGCTCATGATGCCCACCGGTCACCTGCACCCCACCACAACAAGTCAACCGGTTGACCGCAAAGCAGAGCTGCGGCGTATCGATCAAACCCAAATCGATGACCGGCGCCCCCCCCGCCCGCAACCCGTCCATCAACGCTTCCGCCAGCGGCCGGCTGCTCTTACGCATATCCCGCCCGACCACCACGGCCGACTTGTCCGTCCGGCTCCGGTCATAGCCCCGCAGCTCCGACCGCAAGAACTGGGCACACGCCTGCCCGATCCGCCACGCGGCCTCGGCGTCCAGCGGATCGGGATACCGACCGCGAATGTCGTAGGCGGTAAACAACGACTCGATAAGATCCGCCTTGGGTGCCAGCGGCATCGCCGGCCGCGCAGTCACCAACGGCCCACGCCCCGCGGTGACCGTGGAGGCCGCCTCCACCGGCCGGACCGCCTCGTCTTCCGGGGCCGATTTCGCCGCCTCACGCTCGTCGTCGTTGAACTGGCATCCCTTGCACTTGGGGTAGTTGCTTCGCCGCCGCCCCAGGCAGACCGCGTCCGAGATTCGGATACGCTCCTCACCCGGGCAGTACCGATGATACGCGGCCGCGTTTTGAGGGTTGCTTGACACGCCTGTCCTCGGACCCACGAACCCTTTTCGTTACCCGGGCATCTTACCCGAAACCCCGAGCCAGGTCAGCCGCCCGGCCGTTTGACTCCCGCGCCGCCCCCATTAGAATGACCTCACCATACGTTGGCGAGACAACCGTGGTGTAGCCCTGCCGACGAAACCGGGCGACTTCAGAACGCCCTTGGTCCCGACGGACCTCAAGGAGCACCAATGTCTTTTCGTGGATCGTCTCATAGGCGGACCCGGTGGGCGGCCGTCCTCATCATGGCCACACTCTCGGCCGGCGGATGCGAGTCTTCCACGCGGCAGGAAGCTCCCGCCGTCACTCCCCAATCCGCCGCTGCCCGGGCACAGAACCTCGCCGCCACTCGGCTGGCCCAGCAGGAGCAGGAGACTGATAGCCCCGCCGCCGAGCTGCAGGCCCGACCGGTGGGGCCCAGCAACGCCGTGTCCGCCGATGCGGCCACCGACATCGGTGCCCAAATCCCTGACCCACGCGATATCCAGACCATCCTCGAACGCGACCGGGATGAAGAACTCGCTCTCCTCGACCAGCGACCCCTCGCTCCCGAAGCCCGAGAACGAGAGCGGCAGGATATCACCGCCCACCACGCTCGCAGGCTCGAACGTATCCTGGCCAGAACGGCCAACATACACCGATCCAATCAGGCTGAGCTCAGCCTCACCGATGCCATTCGCCGAACCCTGCAGAACAGCTACGCCCTGCAGGTCCAGGCCTACAACCCCGCGATCGACGCCACCCGTATCGTCGAAGCCGAAGCCCAGTTCGACGCCGTCTACTTCGCCAATCTCAGCTACACCAAGCAGGATTACCCAACCGCATCGCAATTGGTGAGCTCACTGAGCGACGCCCGCAGCTTCGAGACCGGTGTGCGCAAACTCCTGTCCACCGGCATGCAGGTCCGCGCCAGTTACGCCGTCAGCCGAAATTACACCAACCTCGCTTACGCCACGATCAATCCCTCCTACTTCAACAGCTTCATCGTTGAGTTCCGCCAACCGTTCCTTCGCGGCTTTGGCCTCGACTTCAATCGCTCACAGATCGAGATGCAGAAACTCAACCGCATGATCAACGTCGAGCGGTTGCGCCGCGAGATCCGCGAGACAATCTTCAATGTCGAGCAAACCTACTGGACTTTGCTCAAGGCCCGCAGGGCGGTCACCGTCTCCGCCCGCCTGCTCACCGAACTCGAAACCATTCTCGACTGGCTCGCACAACGCAAAGAGGCGGGATACGACGTCTACGGCGTGCAACTCAACCTCACCATCAGCCGGATCGAACAACGCAAGGTCGATTTCATCCGCCGCTGCAACGACGTCCGCAACGCCGAAGACGCCCTCAAAACCCTGATGAACGACCCCGATCTCAACCTCGCCGCCGACGTCGAGATCATCCCTGTCGACACCGCTTCGCTCGAGCCCGTCGTGCTTGACGAGTTGGGCGAGATCTCCGCCGCGCTGACCCACCGGTCCGAGTTGCACGAGGCCCGCCACACCATCGAGCAGGCCCAGTTGGCGGTCGGAGTAGCCAAAAACCAGGCCATGCCCCGGCTCGACGCCATGTTCCGTTACATGATCGACGGGCTCGGCGAGCATTGGTACGGGGCCTTCAGCCAGATGAGCGAACACGATTTCAACGAGTATGTGCTGGCCATCGAGTTCGAGTGGCCCATCGGGAACCGCGGGCCCGAAGCCGCCGTCCGCCGTGCAAGACTCCAGCAGGCACAGGCAATTGCCGCCCACCGCGGCCAGATCGAAAGCGTCATCCGCGAAGTCAAACAGGCCATCCGAGATCTGCACACCAACTACGAGCAGCTCGGCCCCACCCTGCAGGCTTCCCGGGCCACCCGCGACCAGCTGCGGGCCACCAAGGCTCGCCAGGAGCGACTGGACCCGCCGGCCTTGCAGGTCGAACTCGATGCCCACGAGGCGCTGGCCTCCTCGCGAGACTCGCTCCTCCAAGTGCTCGCCAACTACAACATCGCACTAACCAACCTCGAACGGCGCAAGGGCACACTGCTGCACTACAACAACATTGCCATCCGCGGGCTGGACAACGAGAAGTACCAGGCCCCCTACCGCCCCGCCGCTCCGTGAGTCACTTACGGCCCGGAGCACCGGCAGCCTGTGTGACTCGGCATGCCCCTGTCGCTTGCGCCGCCACACCACCTGCCTTTTCGTCCGCCCATCCCTTAGAATCACCCGTTGGCGTGCCGCGAGCCCTCCCTGAACGCGGCCCGCAACCCAACAGGATGCGCCCCAATGGCCAATGACCCCTCCACCCCCGGATCACCGCTACCCGCCGATCGCCTCGATTCCCTCTTCGCCAACCACCCACGCAGCTGGCAGCAGAATCTCTACGTCTACCCCGTGATCAGCCGGCGCAGCGGCGGCCTGTCCATCGGCGTTAACCTGAACCCCGACAAAGCCTGCAATTTCAACTGCGTCTACTGCCAGGTCGACAGAACCGTGCCACCCGTCGTCCGCAAACTCGACCTCGAACGCCTCTCGCTCGAACTCGACACCATGGTGCGATTGGTGCTCAGCGGCGAGCTCTTCGCCGAGGGACCGTTGGCATGCACACCCCCGTCGCATCGCGCGCTCCGCGACATCGCTTTCTCCGGCGACGGTGAACCCACCACGTCCCCGCGATTCCTCGACGCCGTCCGCTTGACCGCCGAACTCCGAGACCGCCACGGGCTGGACCACACCCGACTCGTACTCATCACCGACGCCGCCTACCTCGACCGGCCAATGGTCCGGGAGGCACTCACCGTCCTCGACGCCAACAACGGTGAGATCTGGGCCAAGCTCGACGCCGGGACGGAGACTCACTTCCAGCTGGTCAACCGCCCGAACGTCAGCCTTGAGAAAGTGATTGAGAATATCACCGAGGCAGCCCGCCTTCGCCCCATCGTGATCCAATCAATGTGGATGAATATGAACGGCCAGCCGCCGCCGCATGACGAAGTGGACGCGTTCGCGGCTCGCTTGAATCAGATCATCACTCACGGCGGCCGTCTGCAGATGGTGCAGATCTACACCATCGCTCGCCAGACCGCCGAATCCTATGTGACCCCGCTCGAAGACGATCACCTCCGCCATCTCGCGGACCGCGTCCGCGCGATCGTCGCCGTACCTGTGAGCATATACTCCTGAGAACCCGAATCCGCTTCCGCCGATCCGCGAACTTGAATCCGCAATCTCAGATCTGAAATCTCAAATCTCAGATCTCAAATCCACCCGCATCATGAATCTCAGATCCCCGCCGGCGGCCTCATCGACCGCTTTCGCCGCGTGCGGCCACGCCACTCCCACTACGCTCGAACACGCGGATGCTCTCAATCACATGGCCCTGCTGCTCATCGCTCATCTCTGAGTAGATCGGCAGAGAAAGCACTTCGCCGGCCGCCTGTTCCGCCACCGGGCATGCACCTTTCGCGTACCCCAGATACTCAAAACAAGGCTGCAAATGGAGCGGCAAGGGATAATAGACGCCCGAGCCCACGCCGGCGCCCGCCAGAAAACTCTGCAACGCATCACGCCGCCGACTGCGAATCGTGTACTGATGATACACGTGCCCGCACTCCGCAAGGGTCACCGGCAACACCACCGACGCATCGGCCAGCTCTCGATCATAGCGAGCCGCATGCCTCTGCCGAGCCGCCGTCCAACCCGCTAACCGCTTGAGCTTCACCCGCAACACCGCGCCCTGGATCCCATCCAGCCGGAAGTTGCCTCCGATGAAGTGGTAGTAATACCGCGGGTTCTGCCCGTGATCACGCATGAACCGCAGTTTCTCGGCCAGCGCATCATCATTGGTCACCACCATGCCGGCATCACCCATGGCCGACAGGTTCTTCGTCGGATAAAACGACAGCGCCGCCGCAACACCGAAGCTGCCCGCCGGCCGACCTTCGTAACTCGCCCCGATCGACTGGGCGGCATCTTCGATCACCGCCAGCCCGTGCCGCACGGCCAATGCCATAATCCGCTTCATATCCGCACACTGGCCATACAAATGAACCGGAATGATCGCCTTGGTCCGTTCGGTGATTGCCCGAGCAATCGCGGCGGGATCGATGTTGAACGTGTCCGGCAAGACGTCGACAAAGACCGGAGTCGCCCCCACACGCGCTACGCAGCCTGCAGTCGCGAAGAAAGTGAACGTCGGCACAATCACCTCGTCGCCCGGCCCAATACCGAGAGCCATGAGCGCCGCGAGGATGGCATCCGTCCCACTGCTCACACCGATACCGTGTCGAGCACCGCACACGGCCGCCACTTCCTGCTCCAGAGCGACGACCTCAGGGCCCAACACATAATGCCGAGTATCGAGCACGCGATCGATCGCCGCGCGGACCTCGGTTTCGACTTCGTGATATTGTGCCGCCAAATCAAGCAGAGGAACTTTCATGGGCGATAGTATGGCGGTCGCCTCCTCGCGCGGCAAGAGCACCTTGCGCACCTCGTCGCGTCAGTTCTCTTTCGCTGTTGCTGTTGAACAGGCACCGCGCCCCCCTGCATGTGCGAAGAGCAAACGCACCGCGTGCCGCGCAAACAGTGCCATAAAAAAACTTCCGGGCTAGGACAAGTCCTATCCCGGAAGTGCGCCACGGCTAAGACAGCCGAAACCGGATTTCCCCTGCCTGTTCGTACGGGTCTACAACTTCCCGCTTGCTCCTCCAAGCCAACTCGCGTTCGCGAAGCCGTCTCAGCCCGCCAGCGAATATAGCACGCTCTCGACGAACCTGTCAATAAATGCATCGACCAAAGCGCCAGAGATCCTGAATATCTTAACTTCATTATTGACAGCAGGTTATAGATTGCGGAGCGGAACGCTCTCGCCCGCCGAGTCGCAACTCGCGCAGGCACCGAAGCTTGCCACGATCCCGGAAATCTCACTTTTTTTTCACAGACCAGCCTGGGGGATAATGCCCTGGTTTGGGGCACTGCGCATCGCATCCTGATATGGAGTTCAGGTACGTTGAGTTTCCGCAGCCTATCTACCTCATATGGTATAATGTGCGAACCAGATACCCCAGAGGTAGTGAGCATGCACGCTCCCGTGAACATCGCCCTGGCGATTATCCGTCACCGAGATCGCTGGCTGGTCGGCCGCCGTAGCCCAGGGAGGCCCTACTCGGGCTATTGGGAATTCCCGGGGGGGCGGATGGAAGGCGCGGAAAGTCCAGCGCAAGCCGCAGTCCGCGAAACCCACGAGGAAACCGGGTTGGCGGTGTCGGCCATTGGCGACCTGGGAAGCCTGAGGTCGCGTCACGCCGGCCACGAATTCGTACTGCACTTGGTCGCGTGCGAAGTGATGGGCAACGAGGCAACGACCGCATCGCCGGCAGTCGAGGAGATCGCCTGGGTCACAGCCGAAGAATTGCGGGCATTACGAATGCCGCCGATCAACGGCGACATCCTGAGACGGATTCTGGGTGAGCCCGAGAGCGCATGAAGCCGCGACTACTGGGCGGCGGCGGCGAGGCCGAGCTTGGTCAGCGTGGCGTTGATCTTCTCCGCGAGGGTTTCCGCGGTAAACGGTTTGACCACGTAGTTGTTCACGCCCGCCTGGATGGCCTCGATCACTCTGCGTTTCTCCGCTTCCGTGGTGACCATGATCAGCGGCAGTTGCCGATCGGTTTCCCTGATCTTTCGGACGAGAGTGATGCCATCCATATTGGGCATGTTCCAGTCCACGAGAGCCATATCCGGACGCGTCTCGGCGATCAGCTTGAGGGCCTCCACGCCGTCGGCTGCTTCCATGATGTCCTTGTAGCCAAGCTGAGCGAGAACGTTCTTCTGGATGTTCCGGATTGTTCGCGAGTCGTCTACCAGCAGGATCTTCATGACTTATCGGCTCCTCATGAGGCCCGGCCTCTTGCCCCACGTCAAGCATGCGCGGTGGCACAGGCAGCCACCGGCTTGCTGGCCGGCTTCTGGCCAACCACCATGACTACTTCGACAGTGAACCGGCCCAGTGCCGAATCGCACGGCAACGCCAACCGGCGAGCCAACCGCGACTGCGAAATCACATGTTCCTTGCCAATCACCACGCTGGGCAGCGAGATCGTCAGGTCCATCCCCGTGATGTTGGCCTTGGCGTGGCCGGCTACCATGTTCGCCAACTCGCCCAGGGCGTCGGCAAAATCGGCGTGCTTCTCGTCCATCTCCACACCGCCGAATTTGCTTGCCGCCTGCACCGATGTGGCCAGCGGAAAAGACAAAACAACGCACCCGGTGGCATCGCCCGACAGCCCGATCACCGCGGACACATCGGCGAAGGCCTCGTCCCGCTCCTTGAGCAGCGGCTTGCTCACCAGCACATCCGTGGCCAGCATCGTCTTGAACACATGCTTGACTGACGCAATGAAGGGATTGATGTAGCGCACGTCCATGAAACATCCCACCTGTTCAGCATCGCTGTCCACGGCCGCAACCCGGCCACCTCCCGGCAACCGCGACCGCCCTGTGGGTCTATCGGTCGGATAGGGCCGGCGCTCAACTTGCGATGAGCAGACATGAGATACCGCGGCCGATAACCACGCGCACCTCATAGGCGAAGCCCTGTCAGACAGCACACCGCCCGGCAGACAACGCAAGAGGCGACTGGAAAACCGCCACCCCGTAGCGCGGGCGACACCCCGACCAGCGTGCGTCGATCTGCCCAGAGAAGACCTCGCTCACCACCACCTGCCAATCACGGCGCAAGCAGGCAGCCGCGACGGTTCCCGCAGTTGTCGCACATTCGCCGTCAGACTAAGATGGCCGCCAGGATGATCGTCACCTCCCCGACCCAACTCGCTCGTGTCTTTCCGGGGACTGTCTTTGTGGATGGAGGTTTCGCATGGTAACCTGGCGTCCTCACCACTTCATGCTCATCGTCTGCCTGTCGGTATCGCCGATCCTCGCCGAGACCACCGCCCCCCTGTGCATCCCGGACCAGGCAAAACCTCGCGTCGTGGTCATGACCGACATCGGCGGCGACCCGGACGACCGGCAATCTCTGGTGCGCTTTCTGCTTCACTCGTGCGACTTGAGGGTGGAAGGGCTTTGCACGGGCTTCGGGTGGGGGCATTACGACAAGACTCGGCCGGACCTGATCCGCGATGCGATTGAAGCGTACGGCGAGGTGCTGACCAACTTGAGAAAGCATCGGGCCGATTACCCTTCCGCGGAACAGTTGCTCGGTCTGGTCAAGGATGGACACAACGGCGACGCACACAAGGTGGGCCCGGGCATGGACTCCGAGGCCTCGGACTGGATCATCGAAGTCGTGGACCGCGCCGACGATCGCCCCGTCTGGTTCGCGATCTGGGGCGGACCACGCGAATTAGCTCAGGCCATCTGGAAGGTCCAGGCCACGCGATCAGAAGCTCAGCTCGCGGCGTTCAGAAGCAAGATCCGTGTGCACTCCATTGCCGACCAGGATCGAACGGCCCGCTGGGTGAAACAGCATCACCCTGACGTCTTCTGGATCTTCTCCGAGAAGCTGTACCAGGGGTTCTATGACGGCGGAAACCGCGAGCTTGTCTCGCCCGCGTGGATCGAGCAGCACATCCGCGGGCCGCTCAGGCGTGTCTATCCGACCGAGGCACACAAATGGGCCGGCGTCAAAGAAGGGGATACACCATCATTCCTGTATCTGCTGCCGAACGGCCTGAGCGATCCCGAGCATCCCGAGCAAGGCAACTGGGGTGGGCGATTCGCACGCAGCGGCAAGGGCCACGAGTACCTGCCCGCCCGGGACATCCTCGATGGCCAGCGAGATCTGCTCTACACCATCCATCGCTGGCGGCCGGCCTACCAGAACGCCTTTCAGGCTCGCCTGGAGTGGTCCCGGCTCCCCTTCGACCAGGCCAACCATGAGCCGGCGGCGCACTGTAACGCAGACGCCAGCCTGCGGGTACTGCACGTCGCGACCGATCCGGGCGCCCAGGTGCGGCTCAGCGCCGCGGGCTCGTCCGACCCCGACGAAGACAACCTTCGGTATCGCTGGTGGACCTATCCCGAGGCAGGGAGCTACTGGGCCGAGCCGGAGATCGCCGGGGCAACCCAACCCGACGCGGTAGTCACTGTTCCCCAAGATGCCGCGTCAAGAACTGTGCACATTATTCTGGAAGTAACCGACACAGGCAACCCACCGCTCACCGCTTACCGACGCGTCGTGCTGCAAGTCAGCGGCGAAGCGGTGGCACCGCCTCCCGGCCTCACTGACGATCGGTGAGGTGAGGGTGCATCTTTTGTTCAGGGGCAGGCCTCATCCGTGTGGCACTGCTCTGGTACGTGTTTAGCGTCCAGGGACTGGCTCTTTCTTGCCGACATGGAGACTTTCCACGTGGATCAGTCACGTGACGGCATGGCGATACCGTTGCGTCAGAAGGTGTTCAAGGCAAAAAAGTGCCTGTCCCCCTTCCGGAGGACGCTAAACACGTACCTGCTCTGTGAGCAGCGTTTTTCGGGGGAGATACGCTGCTGACACAGCAGTGGCACACGACCGCGGGTTGACGGCGTGCTCGCGTCTGCTACTTGCGGCCGGCACGTTCCTTTTCCAGCAGGCGCTGCTGTTCAGCGGCAAAGGCCGCCCGTTCGGCATTCCGGTTTCGCTCGAGTTCGTCCTGGGGATCGAGTTGTGCCTCCCACCCATAGTAGACGCCCTGCCAGGCAAACTGGTCTTTGTCGCAGGTGACCACGGTGTAGCCGGGCTCCGCTCCGGTCCAAGCACCCGCCCACCAAGCGGCACTGGCCGCCGGGCTGGTCACATACCACACATCGTTATAGCGGAAGTCCTCCGGACGATGGCTGTGCCCCTGGAGGAGGGCTTTGACCTTGTGTCGTTCCAGAACGGTGCGCAGCTCGCGAGTGTCCCACAAAACCATATGCCCATCCATGGCCTTGTATGCCGGGTCGCCGTTGATCTGGCCGACATTGCAGAAGGCTGCGACATGGGTGACAGCAATGGTTGGTCGGCCCGCGGCGGCACCCAGATCATAAGCCAGCCATTCGAGCTGCTCCGGGCCGATCCGCGGCTCGTAGGTCGGGCCGTCCTTGCCCTCGATGATATGCATGCAGTCGAGCACGACGAAATGCCACCCGCCGACATCGAAGCTGTAGTAACTCTCAGGCCACTCCAGCCGATCCATGATCATCTTCTTGCCGAAGTCGGGATCGGTGACAGGCACCTTGCGCCGGGCAGAGAGACCAAGTACGTCGTGGTTACCCATGCAGTGGTAATAGGGCATATCCAGTTCATCGCTGATCGTGCGGTAGAGGCGGATTTGCTCTTCGAAGTTATCCTTTGCGGTGTAGAGTCCGTCGAAGGCCATGTCACCGCCCATGAGCACGAACGCCGGCCTGGGGCGCAGGGCGTTGATTGATTCGATGCACTTACGGTAGCCCTCCGCCCCGTGACGGCGCGTGGTGATGTGCTGGTCGGTGAGATGGACGAAGGAGAACGGTTTGCTGCTTCCGTGCTGTCCTCTCGCCGGCTGCTCCGCCATGCCGTGGGCCTGCTGTGGACCGCCCAGAACCGCGGCCATGCCCGCCGTGCCTACTCCCGCGATGAAATCCCTTCGTGTCAGATTCATGTTCGCACCTGTAGTTGAAGTTGTCAGAGCGCTGTCCCGCAGCGACCGCCCCCTGCAGCGGCCGCTGGGCAGCGATACAGCCCTGCACCCGGCCGCCGCGGGGGATAGCCGCTGCCGAGAAAGCGACCTTACGCGGTCGCGCCAAAGGGCCTTGTACCTCGCGGTCAGTATAACAACGGAGCCGGCCGGATGCCCGACCAGCTCCGCGGGGATTCCTGAGGTTGTCGCCGAAGCCGTGCGGGGTCGCAAGCGGCAATCGGCACATCAAGTTACGGACAAGGCCCAACGAGACTCTGGTTCAGGTGATTGCGCACCTGCACTAAGTCGAAGATGTTGATGGCCCCGTCGCCGGTGACATCCGTCCGCATGCTCGCGAGCCCGACACTCTGATTCAGCCGGTTGCGCACCTGCACCAGGTCGAAAATGTTGACCGCTCCGTCGCCGGTCACGTCACCGGTCAACCGACCGAAGCAAAGCGTGTCCAGAGCGGCATTGCCCTCGCCATCAACGATTCCGGGGAACGACAGTGTGGAGCGGGCACCGTCGGGCACGTCGGCCAAGTCGACAATCAGCTCGTAGTCGGCCAAGCTGAGAACGCTGAGGGTTCCGCCGCCGGCCAAACTGGCCGCGCCCGGCAGTCCGCCCGGTGCATAGACCGGCTTGTTGAAGGTCAGCAAGGCGGTGCTGGGCGCGTTGCTCCGACACTCGACCGCGACCGGGGCGACGCCGACCGGACTCAGCAAATCCAAGTCAAACACACCCGCCGACCCGTGCGCACGGCGCGAATCGGCAAAGACAAGGGTTGGCGAGCCCAGCGGCTGGGCCTGCACCAGGGTATGGGGCGAGCCGGCCCCGGTCAGCAATGCCAACGGCACGCCAGGGAGCGGCCAGAAGTTCGGGCCACTGCCCTCGAGGGGCGCCGGCGGAGGCGGCCCGTGCCGCCACGAGCTGCTGCCGGTAACCATGATGGGGCCAGCCCCGGGTAACACCAGACCTCCAAAGGTCGCTTCACCCGGCTGCCCGGTAGGCAACACCGCTTCCATGAAGGATACCCGCGGCGTATAGGTGATCTGACTGGTGAATGTCCCGTCGTTCTCCGAGTTGCGAGTCAACTCCATGACACCCGTCGAGGGGTAGTCCGGGTCCAATTCCATGAAGACATCAAAGAAACTGTCCACCCAGACCACCGGCTCAACAACCAGCGTCGTACTCACCACCGGAGTATCAGGGAGCACCGCCCACGGCATGGGGGAATCCAACACGACATGCAAATCCAAGACACTCAAACCGGGCAGCATGGCGACGGCCTGCACATCCAGAATGGAAATGAACGACTGGCCCGCCTGAAAAGTCAGGCGATGACGAGCCTGCAGACCCTCGCGAACCTCGACGTTCCACTCCACGACAAACACGCCGGTGCCATCCATCATGACCACGGGCGGATCAAGCATCGGCAGGTTGCCGCTGGCAAACACGGAGCCAATGTCCACGAGGACGTTGAAGGTTGTGCTGGAAGGAAATTCCTCCATGAAAACAGGCAGCTCGTAGAAGACATCGAAGAACGAGTCGATGCCCCACACTCCCACAGGGCCGCCGCTGTCTTCTCCGGTCAGCAGCACTTCGATAT
>Ga0123329_1001025_pt1 | contig 27147 bp, 18 predicted proteins | sample BioC12SIPDNA_FD_89703 | JGI IMG/M metagenome (GOLD analysis project Ga0123329, IMG submission 89703) | Anaerobic biogas reactor microbial communites from Washington, USA - Biogas_R1_B C12 SIP DNA | ecosystem: Engineered > Bioreactor > Anaerobic > Unclassified | place: Washington, USA | collected...
GCACCGTCCGATGGCCATCGACCTCGACGGCCGATGCTGGGTCGTGCCGACCCATCCGCACGTGCCGGGCGTCAAACGCCGCTATCCGCGCGTCGAGGACGATCTGCTCGCCGCGGGCATCCAGACAAACGGCACGGTCGGCCAAGCCCTTTGCCGCCTCGTCGACGCCGGTCCGATGGCCGATCTGATCGGCCGGAAGATCCAGAACGATCCGCTCTACCTGATCGAGGTGTTTTGCCCCTGACGGACGCCGCTGCGGCCGGCACATTCACGGAGTATCCCCCCATGGCGCATCCCGCACAATGGCTGCACGACGGTCTCTACGGCCTGATGGTCCACTACCTGGTCAGCCCTCAGGGCGCGACGCCCACAGCCTGCACCGCCGAGCTCAACCGCACCGTCGATAACTTCGATCTCGACCGGTTCATGGCCCAGTTCGACCGCTGCGGAGCCGACTGGCTGATCTTTACCCTCGGCCAGAACACCGGCTGCTACTGCAGCCCGAACGACTTCCTCGACGCCGCCCTGCCCGGCCGCACCTCCCGCCGCGATCTGGCCCTCGAAATCGCCCAGCGGGTCAAGCAGCGCGGCAAGAAGATGATCCTCTATCTTCCCGCTGAGGTCGCCGGCCAGTCGGCGGAGATCAAGAACGCATTCGGATGGAAGGACGGCGACGTCGCCCAATCGGCCTTTCACGACAGCTATCTGAAATTCGTGGAGGCCTACTCGGTCAAGTTCGGCGATCTGAATGACGGCTGGTGGTTCGACGGCTGCTTCGAGCAGTTCCATCACGGCCGATGGGACTGGATGCGATGGCTTGCCGCCGCCAAGAGGGGCAATCCATCCGCCATTGTCGCCCTCAACGACGGGGCCTTCTGCGTCGGCAACATCAAACCGCTCACGCCGCTGGAGGACTACCACGCGGGTGAAATCCATCTTCTCGAGGACGGCCGGATTCGCACCGACTTCGTCGGCGAAGGGGCGACGATGACACCGGACGGCAAGGTCCGCGACAAGACCGCCACGTTCTATATGCCCGACGGCCGGTTCATCGACGGCGTCCAGTGGCACGCCCTGCTGCCGCTCGACTGCTCGTTCAACCCGCACGTTCCGACGATGTCCTACGCCGACGACGAGCTGTTCGTCTGGGCCGCCGCGTGCAAAAAGGTCGGCGGCGCGGTCACCATCAACGTGCCCATCGACACGGCTGACGGCTGGATTCCGGAGAAGTCCCTGGCCCAGCTTGCGCGCCTGGCTGACTTTCTGACGGTCGACTGATCGCTTGGCTCATTTCCCCGCTGTGACCGGGCTGCCGGTGTGGCGGGTGCGTTTGGCTTGGAATGAGCGGGCCTGGTCGATGAAGGCTTCGAGCCGCGTGTCCATGGTCGGGTCGCCCTGACCGTCGTACATGATGGTGATCATCGGCATGTTGCCCAGGTCCTGGGCCAGCTTCTTCATGACGGCGGAGACGATCGTCGAGGGCATGCACGTGAACGGGCCGACGTTGACGATGGCATCCACGCCGTGGCGGTGGTACTCGATCATCTTGCCCACCGACAGTCCCGCTTCGCCCTCGAAGCTGTCGTGAATGTACGCACTGCCGAACTCAATAATCTCTTCGACCGCCGGCTCGACGGCGTGCGGGATCACCTCTTCGAACGGTTCGGCGAGGTTTCGCTCGATCTTCTTCTGCAGCCGGTCCTTGACCCAGTTAATCATCAGGCTCTTCCACTCGGCCTCGCGCCGCGCCGTCCGTTTGCGGGTGAAGTTGGTGTAGTACATCCACTCGGCGAAGCTGGCCAGCGACACCTGCGCGCCCAGCGATTCGAGCCGGTCCACCAGGTAGTCGTTGCTGAACACATGGCTTCGCACGTAGATCTCGCCCACGATCCCGATGTGCGGTTTGCGGACGGTGCGGTCCACCTTGATCTGCTTGAACGCCCTGGCCGCCGAGCGCATCATCGCGCCCAGTTCGCGTTCCGAGGCGTTGGCTTCGATGGCTCGGCTGACCTCGTCCACCCACCGCCGGTAGGTTTCGACCGTCTCGCCGCTGCGGATTTCGTACGGCCGAAGGGCCAGCAGCGCCTTAAGCAGCACGTCCACCGCCACGATCCCGTTCCACGCCAGGCGCGTCGGGTCCTGGCGGAACTGCCGGAAGTCCTCGTAGAAGCTCTTGTCCTGCGATGGCGAGACCACCGGCACGCCGGCCATTCCAATCTCGTTCAACACCAGCCGCTGGAGGCAGTTGTACTGCCCGAACCGGCACGGGCCCGATCCGCCCGGCATGAAGAATGCCGAGTGCTCGGCGTCAAATCCCGTCGACCAGGCCTTCTTGACCATGTCGCCCGTGGTCACGATGCACGGCAAACACTCTTTGCCGGTGGTGAATCGCCGGCCGATCTCCAGCGTCTCCTGGTCGGCCAGCGGCAGGACCTCCGACGGCTGGCCGCACGCCCGGAACGCCGCCGCCAGAGCGTAGGCGTGATCGCCCATCCACGGGATATAAACCTTGCGCCTCGAGCAGTCGACCCGGGCGATCTGGAGCTCTTCCTCGCGGATCGGGGCCGGCTGAACGTTCTTGGCGTTGCGCAGCGACTCCAGGTAGGCCTCGAGCCGCGTGACCACGCCCGCGTCGGCTGAATGCTCGTCGATCTCCAGCATCAGGTAGGGCTTCTGGCCCATCAGGTCCTTGAAGAACGTGCCGATAAACGAATCCGGCCCGCAACTGAAATTGGTCAGGTAGACCGCGAAGAGCCGCGGATCGTTTCGCACGATCTTCGCGCCCTTGATGATCCGCTGGCCGTACTTCCAGTACATCCCGTCCTTGGCCTGATAGCGCGCGTTGGCTGAGACCGTGCTGAAATCCAGGAAGTCCAGCGGGATGGTCAGCATACCGAGCTTGCGGAGCTTGCCGGGGATATCGAGGCTCACGCCCGGATCGCAGCCGTTGTACGGCCGGCTGACCAGGACCATCGCCCGCTCGTCCGGCTTGACCTGCCCGAGCACTTCCTGGCCTCTCTGACGGCATGCCGCCTCAAACGCCCTCTGGGCCGCCTGGGCCGCCCGAAGGGCCGAGGCGATCTGCGCCTTGCTGACGCCCAACTCGTCGCAGAGCACCTGCATGCAGCGGACCAGTTCCTTCCAGCCGTCCTGGAAACGCACGTACGGGGCCAGCATCTTCGTTCCGTACCGCTGCAGGTCGATCGCCACCTGGATCTGGTACGGGATCGTCTGCACGTACGGGCAGAGCTGGTTGTTGATGTCCGGCTCGTCGCGCTCCAGTGAGACCACGCTGGGCAGCCACAGGTAGTCGAGCTTGCGATCCAGCAGATCGATCACGTGGCCGTGGGCCACCTTCACCGGGAAACACGGCTGCGAGACCACCGCCTCGACGCCGCGCCGGATCAGTTTCTTGGTCGACGGCGGGCTGACGATCGGCTCGTAGCCCAATTCGTCGAAGAACGTGCCCCAGAACGGCAGAAGCTGGAAATTGCCCAGCATCAGCGGAATGCCGACCGTCTTGCGGCCGCCGCTGGGTTTGCGGCGGACGCGGGCGAACTTCTCCAGCATCGCCTGCCGCTCGCGGAACAGGTCGGGAATCGTTGCCGTCGTCTGCTCCTGGTCCTTCTTGACGTTGTACCGGTCGCACCGCGATCCGTAGTACAGCGGGGCGTCCGACCCTTCAATCGTCACTTCCTTGATCTCGCAGTTGTTCGCGCAGTGCGTGCACTCGAACGACCGGATCTCGTATTTCCGCTGCGAGATGTCAAAGCCGCGGAACGTGCTGGTCGTGATCCCCTTCGTCTCGACGTAGCGCTTGGCCAGGATCGCCACGCCGATCGCCCCGGTCACCTCGTGGTGCGGCGGGACCGTTACCGGCTTGCCCGTGACCGACTCGAACGCCGCGACCACGCCCTTGTTGAACGCGGTGCCGCCCTGGAAGAAGATCCGGTTGCCGATCTTGCGCCGCCCGACCACGCGGTTCAGGTAGTTGGCCACGATCGAGTAGCACAGCCCGCCCACCAGGTCGTCCGTCCGAGCCCCCTGCTGCTGGTAGTTCAGCAGGTCCGACTCCATGAATACCGTGCACCGCTCGCCCAGACGGATCGGATTCTCAGCCGAGAGGGCTAGGTTGCTGAACTGCGTCTTGATGTCGATTCCCAGCCGCTCGGCCTGCTCCTCCAGGAACGAGCCCGTCCCGGCTGCGCACGCATGGTTCATCTCGAAATCGACCACCACTCCGTTTTCCAACGAGATGTATTTGGAGTCCTGGCCGCCGATCTCGAAGATCGTGTCCACCTGCGGATCGATCACCGCCGCCGCCGTTGCCTGGGCGGTGATCTCGTTGACCACCGTATCGGCCCCGACGAAATCGCCGGTCAGATAGCGTCCGGAACCCGTCGTGGCCACGCCGCGGATCTCGACCTTGTCCGCCACCACCTCGCCGACCATCGCCAAGCCCTGGCGCACCGCCTCCAGCGGTTTGCTCGCGGTCATCAGGTACGCCTTGGCCAGCACCCGCTGCTGTTCGTCAATCACCACCACGTTGGTGCTGATCGAGCCGACGTCGATCCCCAGAAACGCCGGCACCTTCTGGCCCGGCTTGAGGGCCGAAAAGACCTCGTCGGCCTGCGTCTCCATCCGCGGATAGCCGCGCTCGGGCCGCGTGAGTTTCGCCAGCCGGTGCCCGATCGTCTTCTGCGACGAGAGGTACTCCCGCAGCGGATGCAGGTTCACCTCCACGCACGACTTGCCGTCCCAGTCCCGCATCGCCAGCAGGCCCGCCCCGATCGCCCCGGTCAAGGCGTGTTGCTCCGGCACCACGAACTGGCCCGGGCCATCGGCCTCGAGCACCTCCCGCATCGCCCGCACCACACCCGCGTTCCAAGCCACGCCGCCCGTGAACACCACCGGCTTGGTCAGGTCCTTGCCGCGGCCCAGGTTGCTCTTGAGATTCCTTGCCAGCCCGAAGCACAGACCGGCCACGATGTCGTGCACCGGCGTCGCCTGCTGCTGAAGGTGGATCATGTCCGACTTGGCGAACACCGAACAGCGACCGGCCACCCGCGGCGGGACCTCACACTTCAGCGCCAACTGCCCCAGTTCCGAAACATCCAAGCCGATCCGCGACGCCTGCTGGTCCAGGAAGCTGCCCGTCCCGGCGGCGCACGCCGTGTTCATCGCGAAATCTTCAATACCCGACAGGTCGCCCGCGTCGCCCGACAGGAAGATCAGCTTGCTGTCCTGCCCGCCCATCTCCACCACCGTCCGGGCCTCCGGCACCAGCCGACGGATCGCTGCGGCCTGACAGCTCAACTCGTTGATGAACTTCGTGTCCATCAGCTTGCACACGAACCGCCCCGCAGTGCCCGTGCCCGCCAGCGTCCCGATCTGGCTCGCCGAATGCCGGGTCAGCACGTCATCCAGCAGCGACAGGGCGAACTTGACCGGCTGGCCCAGGTGACGCTGATACTGCTCCTCCAGGACCTTTCCGGCCCCGTCCAGCACGACCAGCTTGGCCGCCACCGAACCGATGTCAAATCCGATATGCACCATCCCCGCTGCGCCCTGCGCCACTGGTTCGGGGGTTGCGTTGGCCGTCGTCTCCGATCCCGCACTCGATCTTTGAACCATATATACCTCTATCTTTCCTCAAGTCCGGCTTCTCGCAGAATCATCGCTAGAGGCTGTCAGCCGGGTTGAGCGCCTCCGAATTGGGCCTATTCTACGGACTTTTTCCCCGCGGGAAAAGCTTTTTGTCTTGAGTCAACGGCCTCCATAGAATATAAATACACTTTTGTAGATCATCGAAAGGCGGCCGTCGATGGAGCGAAAAGAGCTGGAACTCGAAACCCTCTACGAAATCACCAAGGCAATCACCGAGTCGCTTGACCTGCGAACAACTCTAACTGACGTTCTTAAAAAGCTTAATGAGAAGATGGGGATGCTACGGGCCACCCTAACCCTTCTCGATCCGTCCACCGAAACGCTCCGGATCGAGTGCGCACACGGCCTCTCGGAGGCCGCCACCAAGAACGTCTTCTACAAAATTGGCGAGGGCATCACCGGCACCGTCGTTCAGACCGGCCAGGGCGTGGTCGTCCCACGGATCGACAAGGACCGGCGTTTCCTCAACCGAACCCGGAGTCGGGGCGACCTGAAGGCCGCCAAGCTCGGGTTTATCTGCGTGCCGATCAAGCTTTCCGCCCAGACCATCGGGGCCCTGAGCGTCGATGTGCCCGAACGGAGCGCCGATGATCTCGAAGCCGACGTCAAGATCCTTAACATCGTCTCGTCCCTGATCGCCCAGGGCGTCCACCTGATCCGCTCCGTCGAAGAGGAGCGCAACCGCCTGCTCGACGAGAACCTCCACCTGCGCCACCAGTTGCAGGAACGCTACCACCTCGAAGGCGTGCTCGGCAACTCCAGCAAAATGCGGGAAATCCACGAACTGGTCCGCCAGGTCGCGCCCAGCCACGCCACCGTCCTGATCCGCGGCGAAACCGGCACCGGCAAGGAGCTGGTCGCCCACGCCATCCACTACAACTCCCCCCGGGCCGAGCACCCGTTCGTCAAGGTCAACTGCGCCGCCCTGCCCGAGTCCCTGCTCGAAAGCGAACTCTTCGGCTATGAGAAAGGCGCCTTTACCGGGGCCAACCGCTCGCGCAAGGGCCGCTTCCAGCAGGCCGACGGAGGCACCATCTTCCTCGATGAGATCGGCGACATCTCGCCCGCCCTCCAGGCCAAGCTCCTGCGGGTCCTGCAGTTCAAGGAGTTCGAGCCCCTCGGCACCGATGAGACCATCAAGGTCGACGTCCGCGTCCTGGCCGCCACCTCCAAGGACCTCGAAGAGGAACTGCGACGCCAGCGGTTCCGTGAGGACCTCTACTACCGGATCAACGTTTTTCCCATCTTTTTGCCGCCCCTGCGAGAGCGAAAAGACGACATCATGCTTATGGCCGACCACTTCCTGGAACGCTACAGCCAAGCCAACGGCAAGCCCATCCGCCGCATCTCCACTCCCGCCATCGACATGCTGGTCAGCTACCACTGGCCGGGCAACGTCCGCGAGCTGGAAAACTGCATCGAGCGCTCCGTGCTGGTCTGCCAGGAGGACGCGATCCGGGCTGAGCATCTGCCGCCCTCGCTTCAGACCGCCAAAGCCTCGAGCCGCTCGACCCCCGGTTCGATGCCCGGCGCCGTCGAGAACCTCGAACGCGAGATGATCCTTGAAGCCCTCAAGGCCAACCACGGCCATCAGGGCCGCGCCGCCCGCATGCTCGGGGTCACCCAGCGGATCCTCGGCTACAAGATCACCAAGTACGAGATCGACCCCAAAACCTACGCGGGCAAGGGCGTTCTGGCCTGAAATCGCTTAATCGCCGCCGCCACACGTGTAAGCGCGATGGTCAGTCCTCGCCGTCGCCGCCGAGTTCCTGCCGAAGCAGGTGCTCCTTCATCAACTCGCGCAGGACCGCGGTGGCGTAGGATCCAGCGGGCAGGACAAAGTCCAACTGCAGGTACGGCCCGTGTTCGTCCTCGCCGCAGGCCGTAGCCAGTTCAGAGACGCGGACCCGCAGCGGCCGGCGGCTGCCCTTGATCTTGTGGCCCTTGGCCTGGCGGAACTCATCGGTCGAGAGGCCCTCAGCCTCCAGCACCGCCGCCTCGACCCGACCCGGCTCCCCTTCCGGAAACCGCATCCGGTAGCCGTAAAGCGGGCCACTGGGGCTGATCTCGAATTGCGCCGCCCGCGGCTGTTCCACGTCGGCATTCTCGACCATGAATACCGCCCCGTTCTCGTGCTTGTAGGCCAGATCGCCGGTCTCCATCCGGTCGATCGCCTCGATCCGCCGGGCCAGCACCTCGTTGAACAGGTACGATTGGTAAGCGGAAACGAACAGCCGCTTGAGATTCCGGTCGATCGACGCGAATGCCCGACCGAATGCTGTCGGATTTCCCGCCAGTATCCGGCAGGCCCGCCGGGCGTCCCGGAAATACCCCGGCCAGACCTCGGCGGCAAGCTCGTACTGGCCCCGGTCGTACAGCTCCCGCGCCCGACGGATCATCTCCCGGTCGTTCTCGTCCGGCCGGCCGCAGAACTGGTCCACAAGATCCTTCGGATTGCCCTGGATCACCGCCCGGCCCATCAGCCAGCTGTCGCCGCGAACGCCGAACCGCTGGTGGCCAAAGTAGTTCGGCACCCCCCGCCGGACCAGCGTCTCCAGCCCTTCCCTCGCGGCCTGCTCCGCGGAAGTGTCGATTTCCCGGACCTTTATCGAAAACCGGTTGCCCGCCAGGTGGCCGAGCTTGAGCTTGTTGACGTGCCGATCCACCCGCAGGATCTGCACGTCCTGCAGCGATATCTGGGCCAACCGCTCCGGCTCCAGGTGCTCGATACTCATCATTTGCCGGGTGACCGCCCGCGCGTCCTTGAGGCCCGCATAACCGATATCCACCTCACGGCGGCCCAGAGCCCGGGCCAGCCGGCGAACCAGTTCCAGCGTTGTTAGTCCGCGCTTCTCCACCTGGAAATAGGTGTGCGTTCCCTCCCCGCTGCACGGGTACTGCGGGATCTCCTCGACCACGAAATCCTCGGGACGGACCTTGATCCGTCCCACCAGCGGCGGGACTTCCGCCGTCAAATACGGCCACTGCGGCAGCGTCTTCACGATCGCCCTCCTTTGGCTCCAAACACCAATACACCCGGCCTTCTTCGCTCTACCGGCGTCGCGGGTCTGCGGTATGATAGCCTCGCCGCCCCCCCCCGGTAAAGGCCCCGGGAAATTTGAAAAATTTTAAAAATGAGGCTGGCTTTTACTCCATTATCAGTTAACATATGTAAGTTGGCCCGGGTCGAGACAACATCGCGGTAGCGAGGCATATGGGGCCGCATGGGAGTTGCCGTGCAGCAGTTTACCGAGACTCAACTAATCGATCAGTTGCGCCAGTGCGGGTTGCGGGCGACGGGGCAGAGGTTGGCGATCCTGCGGGCTCTTCGGCAGGATCGGACGCACCCTTCCGCGGAGGAAGTCTACGACTGTCTCAAGCGGTCCTATCCCACTCTCTCGCTCTCTACCGTCTACAAGACGCTTCAGACGCTGGCCGATATGGACGTCCTGCAGACCATCGACACCGGCACCGGACGCCAGCGGTTCGAGGGGAATCCCGAGGCGCACCACCACGCCGTCTGCACCCGTTGCGGTCGCGTACTGGATGTGGCTTTCTCGAAATTCCCCGTGGAGCTTCCGGACGGCCGGATTGATCCGAGCTTTGACGTCCTCGGCCTGAAAGTGTATTTCACCGGCCGGTGCCACAAGTGCGCGGGCAACGGCAAGTCCGGTTCCTGACCGGACCGCCCGCTAGCGGATCATCACCAGCAGCATCTTGAACCGTTGCGGCGCCTTGACCGCGTGCGGTTCGTCGGCGGGCATGATGATCGTCTCCCCCGCGCCGAGACGATGCGGCCGGCCGGAGATGACGAACTCCCCTTCACCCTCGAGCACCTGCACCATCGCGTCGAACGGCGCGCTGTGTTCGCTGAGGCCCTGGCCCTGGTCGAACGAAAACAGCGTCACCGTTCCCTGCGGCCTATCGACCAGCGTCCGGCTGACGACCGACCCAGCTTGGTAGCCGACCATCTCAGCCAGGACCGCCTTCTCGCCCAATATCTCCCGTCCGCCTTCCGAACGTTCGGCGTGCGCCATCTCCTGTTCCTCCGTGATCGCCGGCGGCGGGAAGCTTCATCCTCGCCGCCCGTTTCATCAGGTCTCAACGCCCTACAGCTTGATCTCCGCCGTGCCTTCCCACAGGCCGTGGATATTGCAGTGCTCGATCGCGATCAACTGGCCGGCCTTGCCGAGCTTGACGTTGAAGCAGGCCGACGGGTTGGTGTACGCCGGACCCTCATTGGCCCCCTTCGTCGAGGCCCCGTGGGCGGCGAAGGTCGCGCGGCCGAGTTCGTAGATGTTCGGGTCGCCTTCCGCTTTGAAGTACAGCTCGATCCACTGGATGTGGTGCTCGGTGGTGTTGGGATGCGGAATCTCCTTGCCCACCGTCACCCTCACCTCGAACGGCTCGCCCGCCTGGATACCGGCCGGCAGTTCGATCACCGGGACGTGCTTTTCGTTCTTGAAGTCATCGGTCCGAACAAACTCGCCTATCTTGGCCATGATACTTCTCCTTCTCTCGGCGTATGCGTGATAGGGATACCCCCAACCGATAGACCTGTATATAGCGTCGCCCCGCCCCGGATGCAAGGATGATCTTGAGAACACCGGCCTCCGGCGACCAAGCCCCGCTACGCCCCGCCGGATTGCGACTCCCGCCTTCTTTCCGCTTTCTGAGCCGCCATGCGGACCGCCAGTTGCGGGCTTCGCATGTGCTCGACGCCGCAGATCGCCAGGGCCAGCGCGTCGGTCACGTCGGCTGGGATCTCCTCCCGCAGCGTCAGCCCCAGCCGGATGCTCACCGCCCGCTGCACCTGCATTTTGCCCGCCCGGCCGAAGCCGACCAAGGCCTTCTTGACCATCGTCGCCGGCAGGCTCAACACCTGCACGCCCGCGTCCTTCGCCGCCAGCAGCAGCACCCCTCGGGCATGGGCCATCAGCACCGCGGTCCGCGGATGGCGATAGTGGCTATAGACCTCCTCCACCGCCGCGGTCCTTACCCTTGGATACTCCTGAAAGATCGCCCGGAGTTCGGCGTAGAGCTGGGCCAGCCGCACCGGCAACTCGTCGTCGGCCGATGTTGCGATGAACCCGGCGTCCACCAGCTTCAGATGTTGGCCCGCTGTGGAGATGATACCGTACCCCGTCCGCTGCAGGCCCGGGTCCAAGCCGCAGATCAGCGCCGGACCGCTCGAGATGTCCACCGGTTCAGGCATGATACGCCACGAAGCAACCCTTCCGACCACACTGGATTCATACCCGATCCGGTCGAATTTCTCAAGCGCCGTCCGCCGGACCTACTGGCTCGCCCGCTCCCAGGTCGTCCCTTCCTTGGTGTCCTTGAGCTGGACCCCCAGTTCGACCAGGCGGTCGCGAATCCGGTCGGCGATGGCGTACTGCTTGGCCTGCCGGGCCGACGCCCGCACCTCGATCAGCAGCTCCATCAGCGATCCGGTCAACTCGTCCGAGACCGCGGTTTGCGGCGGCTGCTCGAACAGCCCCAGCATCATCGCGTAGTGCCGCAGCGTCTGAACGCCGGTCAGGAGGGTGCGTTTCTCCTCGTCCGGCGAATCCGAGCCAATCTCGGCTGCTTCGATGAAACTGTTGGCCGCGTGCGCCATTTCGTACAGCGAGGCGATCGCCTCCGCGGTGTTGAAATCGTCGTTCATCGCCTCGACCAGTTTGCCGCGATGCTCGTCGATCGCATTGACAAAGCCCTCCGCCGCCTCCGAGAGCTTTTCGTCGCGGACCGGGGCGGGAATCGCCGCCAGGGCGTAGACGTCCTGCCCGGTGATCCTCGCCACGCGGTCGAAAAGCCGGTAGAACGTCTGCATGCCCCGCCGGACCTTGCGGATTTCCTCATCCGAAAAGTCGATCGGCCGGCGGTAGTGCGTGCTGAGAATGAAGAACCGCAGCACCTCGCCGGGGTACTCGCTGAGCAAACTCTCCAGGGTGCGGATATTGCCGAGGCTCTTGGACATCTTCCGCTGGTCGACCCGAGTCAGGCCGTGGTGCACCCAGTACTTGGCGAACGGCTTGCCCGTGGCGCACTCCGATTGGGCGATCTCGTTCTCGTGATGCGGGAACACCAGGTCTCGCCCGCCGCCGTGGATGTCGAACGTCTCGCCCAGGTACTTCATGCTCATCGCGGTGCACTCGATGTGCCAGCCGGGGCGGCCCTTGCCCCACGGCGAATCCCACGACGGTTCATCCGGCTTGGCCGATTTCCACAGGGCGAAATCCCACGCGTGCCGCTTGCCCTCCGCCCCGGCCACCTCGCGGGTGCCCGCCTCCTGCTCCTCCTTCGAACGGCCCGAGAGCTTGCCGTAGCCCTCGCATCTGGTCACGTCGAAGTAGACGTCGCCGTCGACTTGGTAGGCGTAACCCCGGTCGATCAGCCGCCCGACCACCCCGATGATCTCCGCAATATGCTCGGTCGCCTTCGGCATGTACGTCGGCATCCGCACGTTCATCGCCTGTACTGACTTTAGATAATCAGTAGTAATTTCCTCGGCGATCTCCAGCATCGGCCGGCCTTGGGCCTTCGCCTCATCAATTAATTTATCTTCAACATCGGTGACATTCAGCACGAGCGTCACCTGATAGCCATGCATCTGCTCGAGCCACCGGCGGATCGCATCGAAGATCACCGGCCCCACCCCGTGGCCGATGTGCGACTTCTTGTAGACCGTCGGGCCGCACAGGTAGATGCCGATCCTGCCCGGTTCGACGGGTTCCAGCGGCTCTTTTCGGCGGGTCAGGGCGTTGTAGATCGTCACGGCCATGCGGATGTCCCTTTCCATGCGTTCGTTGGAGCGCGTGCGGTCATTTCCTATCGAGAGTTACAGCGGCCCAGGCGGCGATGCCCCGGCCCTCTCCAATCGGACCAAGACCCTCGGTGGTCTTGGCCTTGACGTTCACCCGGGCCGGCGGTGTTTCCAGAATTCGGGCCAAACTCCCGCGAATCTGAGACTTATAGCCGGCCAGCTTGGGCTTTTCGGCGACAATTATAGTGTCGAGGTTTTCGATGGTAAAGCCGAGTTCGCGGATGCGGCGGACCACCTGGCCGGTCAGCTCGGCGCTGTCGGCGTCCTTGAACGCCGGGTCCGTATCCGGAAAGTGCTCGCCAATATCGCCCAGCCCTGCCGCCCCCAGCAGGGCATCGGTCACCGCGTGAAGCAGCACGTCCGCGTCGCTGTGACCAGCCAGCCCCAGCGCATAGTCAATCTTCACGCCGCCTAGAATCAGCGCCCGCCCCTCCGTTAGCCGATGAATGTCATAGCCGATACCGCATCGCATAACCTGAGCCTCCTGAATTGGTATAAAATACCATGCGGACCAGGGATTATGAAGGGCCGCGGATCGCGTTCTCCGGAAAAATCGGCAAATTCGGCCTTCCGGAATCGTCTTATCATCAGACGACCGGTCGGTCCGCCCGGACGGTAGGCGAGGCTTGTGCATGGTTTTGCTTGACCTGGAGTTTGGCCCGTGTCAATATACCTGTGGCCCCTGACGCAGCCGCTTCGAGGCCGAGGTGGAAGCGCGTCACCGTGCCAAGGGGACTCGTCCAGGCGGCGGAAACACGATGACCCGTCCGGCGGCGCGGCGTATTGGGAACGGGCATCTGATTTGAATCGGTGGCGATGTCATGGCCCATTTGGAAGTGTATCTGCCCGACGGGCAGGTCGAACATTTTGAACTCAGCAAACCGACCATGACCATCGGCCGGTCGGCTGAGGCCGACATCGAGATTCACGAGCCGGTGATCTCGCGGGTCCACGTGCGCCTTCAGCGGACCGTCTCCAGCCGATGGATCGTGGCCGATCTCGACTCGCGCAACCACACCTTCTTCCAGGGCCGGCCCATCAAGTCCCACGTGCTGGCCAGCGGCGACGCGGTCTTTCTCGGCTCGATCAAGACGGTCTTCCGCGATCCGTCCGGCGCCTCCGACAAGCCGGGCGACCAGACGACCTTTCTGCCTCACGGCAAGGGCCATTCGGCCGCGCCGTCCGACGTCCAGGCTCAGCGGAAGCATTGCTCCAACTGCCGGGCCGTCCTGCCCGCTGAGGCCGAACTGTGCGTCAACTGCGGCTACAACTTCGCCACCGGCGAGCAGATGGCCTCCGCCGAGGACGCCTCGTCGGGCACCAAGACGCTTCTGGAGTTCCTTGACGAAGAGGAAGCCGAAGCCGCTCCGGCCCCACCGCCGCGATCGCAACGGGCGGCCAAGCTGCGCCCGGCCCGTCGATCCGGCAACGCGGTGGCCCTGGTGATCGATTGGATCGTGCCGCTGGGCCTGATCGGCGTCTTCGTCCTGGCCCTGCTGATCCGTCTCGAGCTCTCATCGCTGGTGGCGGCGATGGGCCTGGTCTTCAACACCGTCATCATTCTGGTCGCGATGGCCCTGACCACCAAGATCGGGAGCTTTCAGTTCGACGACTTCGGCCCCGCCATCGTCAAGGTCCTCGGCATCGCCGCGGGCATCGGCCTGGCGTCCTTCCTGGCCTGGCCCGGCGACCTGATCTTCATCGTCATCCTGATCTTCGGGCTCTTCAAACTCCTCTTCGAACCGGACTGGATCGAGTGGGCCGTCATGTCGGCGGTCACCACCGTCCTGCACCTGGCGCTGGTCTGGGGTTATCTGCTCGAGGAGTTTGAGCGGACCTTCAAACAGATGATGGGAAGCTGACCCCCTGCTTTCGCCGCGGTGACTGATCATTCGCTACATCAGGTCCACCGGGTCCACATCCACCTGCACCTGCCGCACGGAAATATCCAGCAGGCCGTCGGCCCGGGCTCGCGCGAGGAACTTGCGCATCAGGTCGGCGGTCGGCGCCTTGATGAGCAGTTGCTGGCGATAGCGCGAGCGGATGCGGCTGATCGCGCACGGGTTGGGCCCGAACACCGCGATTCCGCGGAACTGCCGCTGGGCCAACTGCTGGAGGGCGACCGCCAGGTCCTTGGCGATCTGCTGGACCTGGGTCAGCCGGGCGTCCTGGATGACGATCCGCGTGATCCGCCCCAGCGGCGGCAGCGAGAGCTTGCGGCGGATGAACAGCTCCTGCTTGGCGAACTTCAGGTAGTCGTGCCGCAGGGCCGATTGGATGGCTGGGCTGCTCAGGCTGTAGCTCTGGACCACCACCGTGCCCGCATGGTCGGCCCGTCCCGCCCGGCCGGCTACCTGGGCCACCAACTGGAACGTCCGCTCCGCCGCCCGGAAGTCGGGCATTGACAGCGTCATATCCGCCGACACCACGCCCACCAGCGCCACGTTGGGAAAGTCCAGCCCCTTGGCGATCATCTGGGTGCCCAGCAGAATATCCGTCTTGCCCGCGGCAAAATCGCCCAGCGTCCGCTCGTAGTCCTGCGGCTTGGTCATCACGTCGGTGTCCATCCGGGCGATTCGGGCGTCGGGAAACTTGGTCTTGAGCTCCTCCTCGATCCGCTGGGTGCCCAGGCCGAACTTGTTCATCTTGTGCCCGCAACGGTCGCACTTTTCCGGCACGACCAGCCTGGCTGAGCACCGGTGGCACGCCGCCTTGCCCGAGCTCTTGTGGTACACCATGTTCATCTTGCAGTTCGGGCAGGTCATCACGAACTTGCAGCTCGGGCAGAACACGAAGCTGGCGTAGCCGCGGCGGTTCAGCAGCAGGATCGTCTGCTTGCCGGCCTTCAGCGTTTCGTCGATCCGCGACTCCATCAGCCGGCTGAGCAGGTGGACGCCCTTGCGCTCGAACATCTCCTGCTGCATGTCCACCAGCGAGACCGACGGCATGGGCAGATCGGCCACCCGCTTGGGCAGCGAGAGATACTGCCAGTGCGGGTTGTGCTGGGCGTTGTGGAAGCTCTCGAGAGCGGGCGTGGCCGACCCGAGGATCACCGGCAGTCCTTCGAGCTGGGCCCGCTTGATCGCCAGGTCGCGGGTGTTGAACCGCGGCGACTGGATGTTCTTGTAGCTCGGCTCGTGCTCCTCGTCCACCACGATCACGCCGAGGTCCGGGGCCGGGGCGAAGATCGCCGAGCGGGTCCCGATGATCACCTTGACCCGCCCGTCGGCCACCGCGTACCACGTCTCGCGCCGCTGAGCGTCGGTCAGCCCGCTGTGCAAGATCGCCACCTTCTCGAACCGCTCGGCCAGACGGTGGATCATCTGCGTGGTCAGGGCGATCTCGGGCACCAGGTAGATCGCCGACTTGCCCATCGCTAGGGCCTCCTTGATCGCCCGGACGTAGAGCTCGGTCTTGCCCGAAGCCGTCACGCCATGGACCAGCAACACGCTGAAGCCCTCAGCCCGGACCGCTGAGAGCATCCGTTCCAGCACCCGTTCCTGTTCCTCGTTGAGCCCGAACGTCGGCTCGACCTGCAGGGCCTCGCGGATGTACGGCTTGACGCGGCTGCTGCGCTTGCCCTCGAGCACCGCCGACGGGATCATCGCCGCCATCGCCGTGCCCGGCGGGCAGACGTAGTAGTCCGAGAGCCACCGGCCCAGTTCCAGCAGTTTCGCGTCGAACAGCACCCGTTCGTCCAGGACCGCCAGGATCGGCTTGAGCGTCGTGGTGAACTCCTGCTGCGAGACCGTCAGCACGAACCCCTGATATCGCGCCTGACGAGGGCCCAGCGGCACCTGCACCAGCATGCCCGGCCTGACCTGATCCTTCAGTTCGTCCGGCACCGAATAGCTGTAGACCCGGTCCAGCGGCACGTCCACCGCCACCGTCGCCACCAGGGCGGTGCGCGTCTGGGCCTGAACCGGCGCCGCCTTTCTGGCCGACTGAAGCTGCGGAAACTCGAGTTGTTCCTGTTCCAGCTTGGTCATCAATTCGCTTTCCAGAACCCATGAGAGGATGTCAATTATAGGGTTCTAAGGCAGCTTTGGCCACTTTCAGACCGGGCCAAAGAGCATCCGTCACGGGGCACGCCGCCGCCGCTCTCATCGCGCCAGCGCCGAGCGGTACAACTCGATCAGCTTCATGACCTCCTGCCGCAACGACAGGTGCTCCTTGGCGAACTGACTCGTCCGCTGCGAGATATCCACCAGCGAATCGGGTTTGGTCAGCCACTCGGTCAGGATGTCCGTGAGGGCCTGCTCGTCGCCAAGCGGAAACAGTCGCCCCGTCTCGCCCTCGACCACCAGGTCAAATCCCGTCTCCGGCGTCGCCACCACCGGGCAGCCGCGGGCCAGCGCCTCGTACGGCCCGCTGTGCAGCCGGTGGAACCGGCCCGGCTGAACGTACACGTCCGTGTCGTCCAGAATCCCCTGCCACCGGGCGATCGGCGGCAGAAATGTCACCCGCGAGCTCAATCCCGCCCGCCGGGCCCAGCGGTGCAGCGTGTACTCCTGCGGGCCCGTGCCGAACAGGAACGCCACGTACTCGACATTGTTCTCCGCCATCTTCGCCAACGCCCGCAACAGCAGATCGTAGCCGCTCTGACGGTCGAAAAAACCCGCGCTGACGATCGTCCGCGAATGCCCCTCCGACGGCCGCGGCGGCCGCACGCGACAGAAGCACCCCGGCCGCACCAGGCGAATCCGATCCGCCACCGATCCGTACGCTTCAGCCAGCATCCGGCGGATCGGCTCCGAGATCGCGATCAGGGCGGCGCACCGCTGACGGTCAAGCCGCCAGTAGCATTCCCGCTGGAGCAGCCCCGTCACCGTCACCAGGTACGGAAGCTCCATCCGCTGGGCCAGATCGTAGGCCAGGTTCCCCTGCGTCCCGCTGCAGGCGTGAATCACGTTGACCTTGTACTTGTCCAACTGCTCGACCAGGGTGTCGAGCTGGGCACGATACCGCCACGGCCAAGCCGACGGCCGAAACGGCACGATCCGGGTCGGACCCGTCGGCAGACGCGACAGCAGCTCCGGGTCCGGACACACCACCGTCACATTGACCACCTCATCCACCAGACCGATCACCATGTGCCCGAACAGACTGCCGAAACGATTCACATAGTCCTCGTCCACCAGCAGGGCCACGTTGACCGGACCCAGCTCCTCTGCGGCGTCGTCCGACGCGGTATCCGGCAAGGGTTTCGTTTCGTCAGCAGCCTGATCCACTTTGACACCTCGACCACGGCCACGCCCCCCAGACAAGCCGGCACTCCCGTTGCCGACGCCTCCTCGCTGGGCGGTTGGTCCCAATATACCCGCTTTTCTCCGGATCGACAGACCTTTGTGCCTGGCGAACGAGCGCCGCCACCCCTGACCACCAATACATCTATTAGCTTGACTTGCTTTCCATAGCTGTTAGTTGTTTGATGTCGAGCCCGGCCGGGCCGTCTATGGACATCCACCCACCCAAGTGGTTATCATGGGCATAGCTAACAGGTGACCTGGCCGGCAGCGCTGCAGTGGCAAGAGGACTGATCGGCGCAAACGCCATACCGGCACATCGGCAGAGCTTTTCGAGGTAGTCTCAGACTTGAACGCAACCAAACCGGGCTGGTGGGCGAGAAGTCGCCGAACCTTGCTGACTGCAGCGATTCTCACCGCTGGGTATCTACTGCTTGTCGCCGCCGTCGAGGCCTTCGTTCTCGATCGCGGCAGCCTGCTTGACCGTCTGGTTCCTCCGGAACCGGCGGCCCTGCTGTTTCGCGGTCTGCACGTGGCGATGCTGGTGGGCGTGGGCCTGGTGCTCCACGGAGTGCTTGTCGGCCGTCGGCGGACGGCGCAGGCCCTCTGCGCGACCGAAAGCCTCTATCGAACGCTGGCCGAATCGTCGCTCGACTGCATCTTCATCGTCAACCGCAAGGGAGTGGTCGAATACGTCAACAGCCACGCGGCGTCCCACTGGAACGCTTCGCCCGATGAACTGGTCGGCAAACGGGTGGTCGACCTGTTCGGGCGCGAGGCCTTTGAGAGGCAGGCCAACACGCTCATGAAGGTGTTCGAGACCGGCCAACCTCTGGCCGTCGAGGACCGGATGGTCTTTCCCGCCCGCGACGCATGGCTTCACACCCAGTTGGTTCCCCTGCCCGACGGCGGCGGTGTGCCCGGCGCGGTGTTGGGAATCTCGCGGGACATCACCGAGCGCCGACTCGCCGAAGAGCGGCTTCGCGCCAGCGAGGAGAAGTACCAGCATCTTTTCGGCAATGCGCTGGTCGGGCTCTACCGGTCGCGACTGGACGACGGGCTGGTTCTGGAGTGCAACGAGCGCGCCGCCGCGATCATGGGGTTTCCAAACCGCCGTGAGCTTCTGGCGTCCGGGCTCCAGATGGCCGGGCGCTACGCCGATCCGGCCGACCGCGAACGGGTGATGACCCACCTGAGGAAGACCGGGCGCATCGATGATTTCGAGGTGCGGTTCATGCGGCGCGACGGGGCTGTTTTCTGGGCCCGCTTCTCCGCGCGGCTGGATCGCGAACGGGGTTATGTGGAAGGCGTGGTCTACGAGATCACCGCAGCCAAAGAGGCTGAGGAACTGCTCCGGGAAAGCGAGGCCAACTTCAAGGCCCTGGCTGAGAACGCCAGCGACGGGATCGCCATCGCGACCGCCGACGGACGCCGCCTGGTCTACGCCAACCGGAGGCTTTCCGAAATTACGGGGTATGGCGCCGCCGCCCTGCTGCAGACCGATCCGGCCTGCCTGGTAGATCCGGATCAGCCGGAGGCCCACCTGTTCAAAGGGATTCACGGGTTGCCGGCCCGCTACGAGGCCGTCCTGCGGCACAAGAGCGGCCAGCAACGCACCGTCGAGGTGACCAACTCGCAGACGCTCTGGAGAGGCCACCAGGCCTGCATCGCCTTCGTCCGCGACATCACGGACCGCAAGCGGTTCGAGGAGAAGCTGTGGATCAAGGACTTCGCCATCGAGTCCTCGATCAACGCGGTGGCCATGGCCAATCTCGAAGGCGACGTGATCTACATCAACACCGCGTTCCTCGAAATGTGGGGTTACGAAAACGACACTGAGATCCTCCACCAGCCGCTGTTCTCCTTCTGGCAGGTCGAGGAATGCGGTCTCGAACTGGTCCATGAGCTGACCGAGAACGGTAGTTGGTCGGGCGACCTGGTGGCGGTGCGCAAGGACGGGGTTCGCTTCGACGTGCACCTGTCCGCGAGCCTGTCGACCGATGAGAACGACCAGCCGCTGTGCCTGATGGCCTCGTTCGTCGACATCACCGAACGCAAGGCGGCCGAACGGGCGGTGCGGGAGAAGGAGGCCCGTCTGCGCGAACTGACCGAGGCCCTGCCCGAGGCCATCTTCGAGATGGACCTTGACGCCATGCTCACCTACGTCAACCGCGTGGGCCTCCAGGCGTTCGGTTACACCCGCGAGGAACTCGAGCGCGGCATCCTGGCCTGGAACGTGATCAGCCCGGAGGATCGTGAGCGGGTTCAGCACAACGTCGCCCGCATCCTCAAGGGCGAGATGTACCCCGGACACGAATACATCGCCCTCCGCAAGGACGGCTCCACGTTCCCCGCGGTCATCTACAGCGCGCCGATCACCGGAAGCGACGGACGGCCGGTGGGGTTGCGCGGCTTCGTCGTCGATATCACCGAGCAAAAAAAGGCTGAGCAGGCGATCAAGGAGTCCGAGGCGAAGCTGCGGGAGTTGACCGAGTCGCTGCCGGAAACCATCTTCGAAATCGACGTCGAGGGGACCTTCACCTACGTCAACCAGGCCGGCCTGGACGCCTTCCGCTATCTGCGGGACGACATCAACCTGCGGGTCAGGGCTGTCGACGCCGTCGCCCCGCGGGATCGCGACAAGATCAAACGCAACATCGCCCGGATCCTGGCCGGCGAGGAGTTCGAGAATCACGAGTATCTGGCCATGCGCAAGGACGGAACGACCTTCCCGGCGGTGATCCACAGCAAACGGGTCATCCGCGACGGCCGCGTGGTGGGCATCCGCGGCTTCGTGCTCGACATCACCGACCGCAAACGCGCCGAGGCTGCCCTCCGCGAGAGCGAACAACGATACCGCAGCCTTGTGGAGACCTCGCCGGACGCCATCAGCCTGGTCGACCTGCAGGGCCATTTCATCACCGTCAACCTCCAGACCGCCCTGATGCATGGATTTACAAGTCCCGAAGAGATGCTCGCCGCGGGCCGGAACGTCTTCGACTTGATCGCCCCGGAAGACCGCGCGCGGGCCGAGCAGAACCTCCGCAAGACTTTGGAAACCGGCAGCGTTCGCAACGCCGAGTACCTGCTGCTCCGCAAGGACGGCGGCACGTTTCCCGCCGAACTCAGCGCGTCGGCCGTCTGCGACGCCGAAGGCCGGCCCACCGCCTTTATCGGCGTGACTCGCGACGTCACGCGGCGTAAGCACGCCCAGCGGGCCATCAAGGAGAGCGAGGAACGCCTGCGGGGAATCCTGATGTCGCTCCACGAAACGATCCTGATCGGCTACGACCGCGACGGCCGGCACCTGTTCGCCTGGTCCGACCCGGAGCTCCAGCGTCGCTACGGCGAGACCCGCCGCATCCAGCCTACCGGTCAGTCCATCCACGATTTCCTCCCTCCGCAGGAGGCGGCCGAGCGGCTGGAACGCATCCGCCGGGTCTTCGACACCGGCGAATCCCATCGCCACGTCTATCCTCTGGACCGGCCCGCCGGACGTTTCTGGCACGACGCGTCGCTGTGCCCCCTGCGAGAACCCGACGGGCAGGTCACGGCGGTGGTGGCTTTCCTTCGCGACATCACCGAGGCCAAGAAGGTGGAGGAGGCCCTGCGATACCGCCGCGAGATGGAGAAGCTGATCGCCTCGATTTCGACCAGCTTCATCAGCCTCGCTCCGGATGCGGTCGATACCGGCATCGACCAGGCCCTGACCCAGATCGGTCGGCTGACCAGCGTCGACCGCGCCTACGTGTTCCTCTTCTCGGAGGACGGCGCCACTTTTTCCAACACCCACGAGTGGTGCGCCCCGGGCGTCTCGCCCGAAATCGAGAAGCTCCGGGACCTTCAGACCCAGGACTACTCCTGGATCGTCGATCGAATCCGCCGTTTGGAAACGGTTCACGTGCCCCGCATCGAGGACCTGCCCGACGAGGCACGGGCGGAAAGGACGGTCTTCCAGTCCCAGCGCATCCGGTCGCTGGTCAACGTGCCGCTGGCCTACAGCGGCGCCGCCATCGGGTTCCTCGGTTTCGATTCCGTCCACAGGCCGGTCAGTTGGATGGAGGAGGACATCGCCCTGCTCAAAATGGTCGGCGAGATCTTCGCCAACGCGGTGGCCCGCCGGCGGACCGAGCGGCGGCTCCGCGAGCACCGCGAACTGCTCGAGGAACTGGTGCGCCAGCGGACCTCCCGGGTCCGCGAACTGGAGCGGCAGCGGACCGAAAGCGAGAAACTCGCCGCCACCGGCCGTATGGCCGCCCGCATCGCCCACGAGATCAACAACCCGCTGGCCGGCATCAAGAACTCGTTCCTGCTGATCCGCGACGCCGTGCCCGACAGCCACCCCCATTTCGGCTACGTCCAGCGGATCGAAAACGAGATCAACCGCATCTCCCGCATCGTCCGGCAGATGTTCGACCTCTACCGTCCCGACCAGGCCGCGCCCCGGCGATTCTCCGTCGAGCAGGTCATCCGCGACATCGTGATGCTGCTCGAACCCACCGGCCGCGAGCGGCGGGTTGCCCTCGAGGTGGCGGCCGACCAAGCGCCCGCCGCCGTCACGCTGCCCGAGGACCTGCTGCGCCAGGTGCTCTACAATATCGTCATCAACGCGATCGAGGCCTCGCCCGCCGGCGGTACGATTCGGATCGCCGCCTCGGCCGGCAACGGCCGGCTCTTGATCGCCGTCACCGACGAGGGGCCGGGAATCCCGCCCGACCTTCGCGACCGAATCTTCGAACCATTCTTCACCACCAAGGACGACGTGGCCAAGAGCCTCGGCCTGGGCCTGTCGATCTCCAAGAGCATTGCCGAGGCCATGCACGGCTCGCTGAGCTTCCAGACCGAAGACGGCGGCGGGACGACGTTCCGCATTGAACTGCCGATGGCGGTCGATCAAGGGGATGGATCATGACCGAACCGGGACGCATATTGATCGCCGACGACGAGGAAACGTTTCTGTTCTCCACCGCCGACCTGCTCCGCCGGGAAGGCTACCACTGCGACTGCGCCGCCGATGCGCCGACCGCCGCCGAACTCCTGCGCCGGGGAGTGTATGACCTGCTGATCGCCGACATCAAGATGCCGGGCAATCCCAAACTGGAGTTGATCCACGAACTGCCGCGGATCGTCGAGGGTCTGCCCGTGATCCTGGTGACCGGCTACCCGTCGCTCCACTCAGCCATCCAGTCAATCCAGCTTCCCGTCGCCGCCTATCTGGTCAAACCCGTGGACTTCCCCATCCTCCTCGAAGAGGTCGGCAAGGCGATCCGCGGCTTTAGGGTCCAGCGGCTCGTCCGCGAGGCCCGTCGACGGATCGAGGAGTGGCACCAGGACCTTCAGCGGGTCGAAAAGGCCATGACCGACCGCCGCCAGGCGCCCTCGGGGTCGACCGTGGACGCCTTCGCCGAACTGACGTTCCGCAATATCCTCGATTCCCTGTCGGACCTGAAGCGTCTGGCCCGCAGTTCCCAGGCCACCGGCGACCCGGCTCAGCCGTGCCACCTGTTTGCCTGTCCGCGTCTGGCCGAGCTGACCGGGGCGGTCTCCGACGCCATCAAGACCCTGGAGCGGACCAGAACGGCTTTTAAGTCCAAGGATATCGCCCAGTTACGAAAACGGCTGGAGTCGCTGCTGTCCGAGGACGCGGCGGCTGAAGCGCCCGTCCAGCCCGCCGAAGGTCAATCCGGCGGATAATCTTGGCCGGTAATCCGAAAAATGCTTGCCAAACTGTACTGAGTGATTATACTAGTACCTGACATGATTTGTGCTGTGGTTCGGGATAAGACCGAACCGCCTTGACGGGCAGGACAAAGGGCCTGCAAGTGGAAGGCAGGGCGAAAGCATTGTCCACCGGTGGACAGTGTCTTCGCGCTGCCTTTTTTGTTTGGAGCGACTCGTGACGACCGGCGCCTCTTGTCGAACGGAAGGTCGGATCTTCTCCGAGTGCGAATGGCGGTTGCTCTCGGATGATCTGGGCTTCTCTCCGCGGCAGGTTCAGATCGTCCGGTGCCTGTTCGACGGCCTGAGCGACAAGCAGGTGGCGGCCGAGACGCGAGTGTCGGTTCCGACCGTGCGGACGCACCTGACGCGCCTCTTCACGCGGCTCAACGTCCAGGACCGCAACGAACTGATTCTGTACGTCTTCCGGCGGTTCCGGAGACGCTGCATCAAGTCGGAGTGCCCGCGCTGCCGGCGGCAGTCGGCCCTGGCGGGCGGCGAGTAGGATGATTGCGGCAATGTACCTGGTCAAGGACAGATCGGTGACGCGAGACGAAGCGGACGACCGTCTGGTCGACGAGGGCGACGCCTTCAGCGACCGCGAGTGGGATGAACTGATCGAGGCACTGGGCCTGTCGGGCCGCCAGGTGCAGATCGCACGGTTGATCTTGGAGGGCATGAGCGACAAACAGATCGCAGCGGAATTGCGGATGTCCATCGCCACCGTGCGAACGCATTTGAGTCGCCTGTTTGCCAAGCTGGAAGTTCAGAACCGTAACGAACTCATCCTCCTGGTGCTTCGCCAGTTCCGCACCGGATGCCGGGAGGCTGATTGTCAGCGGTAACCGCCCAACCAATGCACTGAGGTAACGGGCGACATGGAGAACAAGCGCACCTGACTTCGCGTGAGGTGCGCTTTTCTTTTGCGCGCCGCACGACGGGAACGGCCATCGACTCGCGGCCTAACGCCACACCGCCAGAAGGATGACCGCCAGGCCAAGGACGATGCCCAGGGATTTCCATGGGTTGAGCCGTTCACGGAAGATCAACGCCGTGGCGACGATGCCGCCCAGGAACGAGACGCCCTGGATCACGGGAAAGGCGACCGAGGCCGGCAGTTGCATCGCCACCAGCAACAGCAGGACGGCCGTGCCGTTGCCCAGGCCCATACCGACGCCCCACGCGATCTGGTCCCACCGGAACTGCTGACGAGGCCGCCGCCATTCGTCCAGCCACGACAGCGACGCGCCCGCGGCGTACATGATCGGCGAGAGGGCTGAGAGGTTCACGCCCGCCGGCAGAAAGGCGTTGAGCTTGAACCCGAACATCAGCGTGCCGTTGACCAGGAGGACCATCGCCAGGAGCAGTATCAACGTGAGTCGCCGATCGGCCCGGACGTCCCCGGCGCGGGCGGTGCCGCGGACGAACGCCAGCAGCATGCCGCCAAAGACGATCAGACACAAAGCGTCGGTCCAGCGAAGCGCCTCGCCCAGAAACACCGCCGCCAGGCCGATCGGCACGATCAGGCCCAGATTGGCCATGGCCCACGGCAGCGACGGCGGCCCGTAGTGGTTGGCCAGTACGGTGGCGGTGACGGTGCCGTAACAAAGGAGGCCCAGAACGATCCCGAGCGTCCACAAGTGCCAATCCCACCACGAACCCGGCTGGGTCAGGGCCACGACCAGCGAAATCGCGCCCGCAGCCGTCATGGCCAACGCGCCGAACCGCGAAGGACGGCAGTCGTAATGCTGAGCCCCTTTAACCGTCACCGCAACCACGGTATTGGCCAGACCCGAAACCACGGCACAGACAAGGGGTATTCCGCTGATGATCATGTAGGGCTTCTTACATCAGACTCAACGCGGCCGGGCGAGCCACGAAACCGCGTAGCACGCCGCGCCGGCCAGGAACACCCACGTGAATCCCGCCGCCACCGCCAGCACCATGCCCGCGATCGACCCGATCACCGACGCCGCGCCGTTGACGCCCCAGAGCGCCGAGACCGGAGCGCCGCGCTCATCCTGGGCTGAGTGCCGAAGCCCAAGCGGGAACGGCATGCCCATCAAAAATCCGAACGGGAAGACCAACGCCGCGGTCAATCCGATCCTCGCCGCCAGCGGCAGGGCCAGCGTCGCCTGAACGATCGCCGGCAGCGCGAACGCCGCGATCACGATCAAAACCACCAGGATCGGGATGATCCGGCCAAGGGCCGACCCGATCCGCTCGGCTGGGTAGCGACGGGCGTGGAAGCTGCCCAGACTGCCCGCCAGCAGCAGCGTGAACAAAATCACCACCAGCGTGTAGATCGGATGGCCCAGCAGCAGGATCAGCCGCTGAATCAACGCCACCTCGCAGACGATAAACCCGACGCCCAGACCGGCGAAATACAGCAGCGTCCGTCCGCCGGGAGCGCGGAAGCCGAACACCCGGCCGCCCGCCAGCAACACCACCGCGAACCCCATGACCCCGGTCACCGGCGCGGTCAAGAGCCGAACCGCGAAATCCGGAACGCCGTACGGCTTGTCCGTCGCGAAGAAAAACGGGTGGTTGTCGTTGACCGGAGTCGCCAGCTTATCGAAGCTCTCGGTATAGCGGGGAAAGTCGATCGTGCCCTCGAAGAGGTCCTGATACGGCTGGTCCGACGGCCGGCCCGGCCCGTAGAACACGTGGGCCTCGCCGTGCCCAGCCAGCATGGCGTCGATCTTCGCCGGCTCGATCGGCGAACGGGCGAGCATGAACACCGTCTCGACCGGTTCCTCGCCCTGCGGCTTGGTCTTGGCCACCGCGAGGATGCGCTGACCCACCTCGGCGACCGACAGCCCGCGATCCGTCAGGAAGTCCACCGAATTGGCCACCAGCCGCGGCACGTCCGTCGGCCACCGCACGATCACCAACGCCCCCCTATCGCTCAGATGGTCGTAATACGCCTCGATCGCCTCGCGGGTGTACAGGTAGTTCTCGGTCAGCGACAGCCCGCCGCTGGCCACCGACGCCCACGAATCGACGAACCCCAGAATGATCAGATCGAACTTCCGGTCGGTCCGCTGGATGAAGTTGCGTCCCTCGTCCATCACCAGCTCGACCTTCGGATGGTCGTAGAGATTGCCCGCCGCCGCCCCGAGCTGACGCACGCGGTTGACGATCAACGGGTTCATCTCGACCGCGGTTACCTTCGGACTGCCCGCCACGAGCGAGAGCACCACGTCCGTCCCGCCGCCGGGCCCGATCACCAGCACCCGCGGCTCGGACGCGATCCGGAACGGAAACGCCCGGAACCACTCCATCCCATCGGCCAATCCCTCAGCCGTTCCGTCCCACTTCAGCACGCTCGTCTCAGCGTCGCTGTCGATGAAAAGCCGAACCGCGTGAGTGTCGTCGAATCCGCTGACCGACGTGATCCGCGAATAGGCGTTCCACTCATCCGACTCGATCCGCGCCTCGGGATGCGCCGCCAGCAGCTTGTACAGCGCCTTGTCCGAACCGTCGCGGATGTTCAGCGTCTGCGTCTGAAGATTCCACACCGCCAGCGCGATGTTGCCCGCCAACACCACCACCGCCACCGCGGTCAGCACCTTTGCCCGTTTGGGACTCGACGTCGCCGCCAGAATCACCGCCGCCAGCGCCGGCAGCAGGGCGATCGCCATCACCGTCGTCTCCGCTCCCAACAGCGACAGCACCACCGGCACCACC
>Ga0123329_1001031_pt1 | contig 27042 bp, 25 predicted proteins | sample BioC12SIPDNA_FD_89703 | JGI IMG/M metagenome (GOLD analysis project Ga0123329, IMG submission 89703) | Anaerobic biogas reactor microbial communites from Washington, USA - Biogas_R1_B C12 SIP DNA | ecosystem: Engineered > Bioreactor > Anaerobic > Unclassified | place: Washington, USA | collected...
GGCCTTCTGGCCGGGCACCTCCCCCTGGGAGGGGGAGGGGTTGTTTACCCCCCTCCCTCGAGGGGAGGGGCACATGGCCTGCGGCGGGGTTTTTTGTTGTCCCTTGTGAACACTGGTCTTAGAATAGACCTGTTGTTGGGTCCGGCAGTGTGGCCTCGCGAGGTGGTTGGCCGTCGTCGGGTCGCACCGAGAGCCGGAAGGCAGGCCAGTGGGCAGGATTCATCCGCTATTATCCTATATACCGTCCCTCCCACGGCCCTCCACGGCGGTTCTGCCGACCCGAGTTGCACGACGATGTGTGCCGCAAAACGCAGAAAACAGGGATCTGGCCTGGAAGGGAACACGGTAGGGCGATGCTCCAGACGCTTGACGGCTATACGCTGATGCGCCTGATCTGTCAGACGGCCAGCAGCGAAGTCTTTCTGGCCCACGACCATCGCCGCCGCGAGGACGTGGTGCTGAAGGTCGCGCTGCCGCAACTGGCCGGCGACAAGCGGACGCTAAGTCATTTCGCCCATGAGGCTAAGGTGTCCGAGGCGCTGGACCATCCGAACCTCGTCAAGGTGTACGAGTTTGTGCAGCGTGCGCAGCGGCCGTACCTGGTGATGAAGCTGGTTCCGGGCCGGACGCTGAAGCGGGTGATCTACCGCGACAGCGACGTGGCGGACCGTCTGGGGTTCGCGTGGATGGTTCGGGCGTGCCAGGCGCTGGGCCACATGCACAGCCGCGGGTGGGTGCATCTGGACATCAAGCCGGAGAACCTCCTGGTGACGGACACCGGGGAGGCCGGGGTGATCGATCTGGCGTTGGCGCAGCCGTTGGCGCCGCGGAGTTTCTGGCGCAGTCTGGCGACGCGGTTTCAGGGGCAGACCATGGGAACTCGCAGCTACATCGCGCCGGAGCAGATCGAGAACCGGCCGGTGTCGCCGGCGACGGACATCTACAGCCTGGGGATCACGCTGTTCGAGATGTACGCCCGGCGATTGCCGTTGACGGCGAGCGATCCGGACGCCATATTGCAGATGCATTTGCGGACGCGGCCGCCGATGTTGCACCACGTGGTGCCGGAGGTCCACCCGGACCTGTCGCGGCTGGTGGCGCGGATGCTGGAGAAGAACCCGGACCTGCGTCCGCATTCGACCGACGTGGTGATCGAGCAGTTGGCCCGGATCGGGCGGCCGTTCGAGCACGGTGCGGCGGGAGCGGCCGGCGCAGGCAGTTAGAGTACTACAACGCTACGAGGCCTTTTCACCGTGGCACGGGCATCTTGCCCGTGCGTGGCAGGGCCATCCTGGCCCTGCAAGGCGTGGTTCGTCCACGGGCTCTTCTGCCCGTGGGACGCATGGGCAGGATGCCCATGCCACGATGTAGCGTTGCAGGGTTAGCCCGTGCCACGGGGGCGCGGCACGTGGCGTTGTCGTCTCAGGCAGGAGTCGATCATTATGGCCCAGACCGTTTGTCTGGAATTCGAGAAGCCGTTCGCCGCGCTGGAAGAACAGATCCGGCAGCTGGAGAAGGTCCAGTCGGACCGCCACGTGGACATGTCGGCGGAAATCCGCGACATCCGGCGGAACCTGGTGGACATGATCCGCAAGAAGTACTCGTCGCTGACGCCGTGGGAGCTGGTGCAGGTGGCGCGGCATCCCGCGCGGCCGCTGACGCGCGATTACATCGACGCCTTCGTGTCGGAGTTCCGCGAGCTGCACGGCGACCGGTACTTCAGCGACGACAAGGCCATCATCACGGGCTTCGGGCGGCTGGGCGGCGAGAAGGTAATGATCGTGGCGACGCACAAGGGGCGCGACACGGAAGAGAAGGTGGCGTGCCATTTCGGGTTGCCGCACCCGGAGGGCTATCGCAAGGCGTTGCGGGCGATGCGTCTGGCGGAGAAGTACCATCTGCCGGTGGTGTCGCTGATCGACACCGCGGGGGCGTTTCCGGGGATCGGGGCGGAGGAGCGCGGCCAGGCACAGGCGATTGCGGTGAACCTGATGGAGATGAGCCGCCTGAGGACGCCGATCGTCTGCGCGCTGATCGGCGAGGGCGGCAGCGGGGGCGCGCTGGGCATCGGCGTCGGCGACCGGATCGGCATCCTCCAGTACGCCTACTACAGCGTGATCACGCCGGAAGGGTGCGCGGCGATTCTGTGGCGCGACGCGAAGATGGCGCCGCAGGCGGCGCAGGCCCTGCACCTGACGCCCAAGGACCTGATCCAGCTGGGCATCGTGGACGAGATCATCCCCGAGCCCGTCGGCGGCGCGCACCGCGATCCGCGCGAAATGGCCACCGTCCTGGAGCGGCGGCTGACAAGCTATCTGCGCCAGGTGCGCAGCCAACCCATCGACACGCTGCTGGAGAACCGCTACGAGCGTCTGCGGAAGCTCGGTCCGGTGACCAGCGAGCCGCTCGCCGCGCCGTCGGGGGCACCCACGGCGCCCGGTGCGGCCGCAGGCGACAACGCTTCGTGAAATACGTAGCCGGGTCAACAGACCCGACGCTTGTCCGGGCAGGGTGTTGCGGCGGCACGGCGGACCTTCGGCTCCGCCGTGGCACAATCGCCGGGCGCGCCCTTGCCTGACGGGGCAGGCAGTGCATCCGGCCCAGCCGAGGAGGGATCTCCGTGCGTGCATTCAGCGTCTGTCTGTGTGCAGCTCTGGCTGTTGTTGTTGCCGGTGCCGCGGGGTGCGGTGAACCCCGGAATCCGGCGGCCGCAATTCCCCTGGACGCCGGGGTTTCGCTGACCTCCATGGACGTTCGCGAGGAGATCGAACTCCCGCCGCACTTGGCGCGGGCCTTCGTCACGATGGTCCATGGCAGGCCGAACCGCTCCAGCATTACCTCCACGCCGTCGGAGCCCATGGGATGGTTCCGCGTGGCCGGGAATACCTTCTATCTGCATGGCGGCACAGTCGTCCTTGGCGAAGGGGACGACGAACGGTCCTGACATGGACCGCTGCTTCAGATTCTCATGGACCGGTGGAATGATGCCGGCTACAACGGCGCAGGCCTGCCACAGATTGTTGCCGGCATCACTCAGGAGGATCTGGATCATCTGACTCGCGATTCCCAGTGAGCGCGCAGGGTGGCTGCCTGACGCAGTTCCCGAGCACCGTCGAGGGGCCGTCAGGTTCCGAGCCCGTCGAGGAGCAGCCACCCTACGCCTGAGAACTCTGTAATGCCATGTTCCACAGCGTGTTGCGCGTGACGAATTGTCGGACAGGCTCGACGGGGCAGGCATGGCACCGGGCCCATGAGTCGCAGGGACATCCCCCCCCCGTCGTTCCCTATACGTCCATGCACCCCGACGGCCCGACTGGCGCGCTCGCGTGCGCGGCCTCTGCTATAATGCGCCCACTGACGGAAAGGAGAAACCATGGCCAAGGTGCTGGTACTATATTATTCCATGTATGGCCACGTGGCGTCGCTGGCCCGGGCGGTGGCGGAGGGGGCGCGGTCGGTTGAGGGCACGGAGGTCGCGGTGAAGCGCGTGCCGGAGACGATGTCGGCGGAGGCGGCGGCGCGGGCCGGGGCGGTGGCCGAGCCGGACGTGCCGATGGCTGCGCCGGAGGAGTTGGCCGAGTATGACGCGGTCGTTTTCGGCACGCCTACGCGGTTCGGCAACATGGCGGGCCAGATGCGGACGTTCCTGGATCAGACCGGCGGCCTGTGGGCCCGAGGCGCCCTGGTCGGCAAGGTCGGCAGCGTGTTCACGAGCACGGGCACCGGCGGCGGCAACGAGAGCACGATCATCAGTTTCGTCATCACGCTGATGCACCACGGGATGATCTACGTGGGGCTGCCGTACACCTGCCCGGAGTTGGCGGACCTGGGCGAGGTCAAGGGCGGTTCGGCGTGGGGAGCGGCCACCCTCGCTGGGCCGGACGGCTCGCGCCGGCCCAGCGCCAAGGAGTTGGCCCAGGCCCGGTTCCAGGGGCGCCGCGTCGCCGAAGTGGCCGCGCGGCTCAGCGGGTGAGAGCGGCCGACGCGGCGGAGGCGTCGAGGCCTTCGACGAGGCTCGGGGCTTGCAGCGAGCTGCGCCTACAGAAACCGCGTGGGTCCGGGGGACCCACCCTACGGGTTTTCGACATTCGACCCTCACCGCCCCTCGCCGTCGCTCGGGGCACCTCTCCCTGCGAGCAGGGAGAGGCGTTCATGGGGTGTGCTTCGCACGCGCGTTGACGCGACCGCGTGGCTGCCCCTCCGGTTGGCGCGATCGGCGGCGCCGTCACTTTCTGGACTGTAGAATCTCCGGCTTCGGCGTGTCCATGGGCGGCAGCTTGTCGGCGCAGAACATCTTGGCCAGCAGGAGGATGAACCCCTTGGCCAGTCGTTCGCGGCCCTCGGGCGCGTTGGCGTGGATCAGGTCGGCTTTGCCGCGCTCGATGTGGTACTCGGGGCACATCTTGCGATAGGTCTTGCCGTTGAACTCGAAGGTGCAGGGCTTGCCGTCGGGGAGCGTCGAGACGATCTCGCGAATGTCCAGGATCGGCAGCTTGCCGTAGTACCGCCGCACGACGGCGTCGCTGTAGTCGCCGCCGCCGATGTTCCAGTCGCTCTCGGGCGGTTTCTCCTTGCCCTTGTTGTCCAGTCCGTCGCCGCTGATCGGGTGGGTCCAGATGGCGAACTTCACGTTTGGGAAATCCTTGACCAGCTTGTCGAGCATCGGGAAGTACTCGGCCGCCATCTGCTCGGCTTCCTTCTTCGGTCCGCAGTAGAGCGACTGGAACGCCGCGTCGATCTTGTCGCCGAATTTCCAGGGGTCCTTGCGGAGGAAATCGTCCATGTACGCCCAGCGGCGCGGGGCCATCTGGAACACGTAGTGGACGATCTTCGGCTGGTCGAAGATGTCGGGCTTCAGGACGCGGTCCTGGTCGCTGATCTGGGGCGAGTTGTAGGGTTCCCACGTGAGGGCGTACTTCGGGTCCTTGCTGCCCATGATCTTGCCGAGGTTCAGGCCCCAGGAGCGGCTGGCGAAGAGAATGCGCTTGGTGCGGAGAATCTCCATGCACTCGTCGGTGATGAGTTGGAACTCGTGGTCCACGGAGTAGGCGCCGACGTAGATGGGGGCGGTGTCGGCGGGCTTGTCTTTGCCGGGGCGTTTGGTTTGCGGCGTGCGTTTGGGCGCGTCGGCCGGTTTCTCGGCCGGGTCGGCGGCCGGGGCCGCGACGGCGTCGTCCTTGGGGGTGGCGGTCGCGGGTTGCTCCTCGTCGGCGCACCAGGCGGCACCGGTCCAGAGGCATGCCAAGGCCAGTGCCGCGACCAGTGCGGCCACGCGAAACGGTGATACGGTGCGGATCATGTCAGGCTCCTTAGAGACCCACTTGGAACAGCCTCTTGTGGCACAGTCGCCCTCGGCTGTGCGGCCTTCTCCCGACATCCCCGGCCGAGGGCGGCCGGGCCACATGCTATGGAACCCCGCGTCCCGGCTGGCGGGGCTGGCGTTTCCGGCCGGCGGCGCGGCGATCGGGCGGCGGCATCAGGCACGGCACGGTCATGACAAGGTTCATCGCGGGGACCAGTTCGTCGAAGACGGCCAGGGTGGCGGCGACGATGTCGTCGCCGGTCATGGTCCGCAACTCGCTGCGCGGGAGCACGTAGCAGAGTTGGAAGCCGCCCCAGGCGTCGTCGGGAATGGCCTTGGCGGCGCGGGCCAGGGCGGCGGGGCCGGGGTAGTCCGCGGCGGCAAGCGCGCGTTGCCCGGCGAAGGGGCCGGCCCGGGCAGTGAAGCCTTCCTGTCGGACGAGGCGCGCGACCTCGGCCGCCAGGGGCGTGCCGCTGCGCAGCGAGCGGACGAGGGCGTGGAAGTCCCAGTCGCTTTGGGTCCGGACGCGGCCGGCGGCGGTCACGGGGGCCCGTTCGATCTGCATGCCGGCCTCGAATCCTTGCGGGTCGTCGCAGAGGGTGACGTAGAACTTGGCGCAGCCGAAGTTGTAGGCGCTGGAGACCGGCTTGGCTTTGCGGTTCTCGACGGGGATCCAGCAGATCCATTGCCAGTAGACGCCGCGGCCCCAGCGGTCGGTGATGAAGTGAGTCCGGTGTCGGTCTTCGAGGGCTTGCCGAAGGATTCGCGTGATGCGCTGGTTGGGTTCGAGGTTGCCCATGCGGATGCCGCGGTCGAAGTCGAGAAAGGCGGGGCGGAAGTCGGGTTTGAGGCGGTCCAGAGGCACGTCCTGCAACCGTCGCGGTAACGACCGTGGCACCCACAGCGGCGGGGACGTCTGGGAATCGGATCGGGAGCGACGTTTGGCCATGGCGGCGGTCCTGTGGACTGGTGCGGGCGACAGACGCCACGATACGCCGAACCCGGCGTCGCGCCAAGAGGCGGGTTCGGGACGGGGGGCGGGCGTCCGCCGTTCAACCCTCACCGCCCCTCGGCTTCGCTCGGGGCACCTCTCCCTGCAAGCAGGGCGAGGGGTGCAGGAGCGTGCTTCGCACGCGTGTTGACCAGACCGCTTGGCTGCGGAGCAGGCACCCTACGTGCGCGCGTTGACGGGGACGCGTGGGTCCGGGGGACCCACCCTACGGGCTGGCGTTCGGCATGCCTGACGGGGCAGGCATGGCACCCAGCGGCCGTGGCGCCGGCGAATTTCTTGTTCTGTCGGGGCGGATGTCCGATGAATAGTGGGAGCAGCGGAGACGGTGCGCCCGAACCATGGCGGGCAAGCCCGGAGACCCCGTCCCGGTCCGCGGGACGTGGCGTGCGACAAGCCTGGACCGGCGCGTTGCGCGTCACGGCTTGTCCGAGCCTCCCCCGCGGGACGCTGCGATATCAATTAGGGGCTTATTGTGTATCAGAATGGCGATTCTCGTGTGAACTCCGGCAAACGGTGGTGGCGGTTCCTCTATTCGTCGGGGGCGTGGGCCACGGGCATGGGCCTGGTGCTGTTCAGCGTCCTGGTGGTGGCGTACGAGAACCGGTACCGGACGGCCGTGAGGCAGGAAATCGAGACGAGTCTGATCGCGGAGCAGGAAGTGGCAGCGTCGGTGGCTGCGCAGCGGCTGGGCAGCTACATCATCGACGTGACGGGGAAGTTGCGTCTGATGGCGGGGCAGGCGGCTGCCATGGGGTCGTGCCAGGGCGCCGACAGCGCGCTGGAACGGATTGCGCGGCACGATCTGGCCCGCAACTGGGTGGCGGCCATCTACGTGGTCGAGGGGGATTTCGCGGAGACGCGGCGGCCGAGGTGCACCTACCGATTCGACGACGACGTGCCGGACCCGGCGAAGGCCGACGAGGCGGCGAACGGTCGCGACGCGGACCAGTGGAACGAAATGGCGTCGCATCTGGCGGCGTACCGGGCCGAGGCCGCGCTGCCGTGCCGCATCAGCCGCACGCTCGTCCTGAGCAACCGTCGGCTGGGGCACGTGCTGTCGGCGCCGATCGTGGGCCCCGACGGCCGGCCGGCGGGCCTGGTGGCGGCGCTGCTGCCGGTGACGTTCGAGACGGACCAGCTCAGCGTGTCGTCGGCCGACAGCGGCAAGGGGCTCTGGATATTCACGGCCGACAGCGAGTTGCTGGGGGACCGGTACGGGGCGACGCCGGAGATTGCGCCGGTGGCGACGCTGGCGTCGTCGGACCATCGCGAGACGCTGCGCACCGACAAGTGGATACTGACGGTCACGCCGGTGTCGCACGGGGCGGGGCGTCCGTGGTCGATTGTGGCGGCGGTGCCGACGCACGACTTTGATCGGCAGGTGGCAGCGCGGCTCGGGGGCCCGTGGACGCGGCAGCTTCTGGTGACGCTGGCGTGCGGGAACTTCATCGGGCTGTGCGTGCTGCTGACGTTGCGGCACTGGCGCGAGCAGGTGGCGGTGTTCCGCGTTCAGGCGGAGCGGGACGCGCTGACGGACGTCTACACGCGGCGATTCCTGGACCGTGAGGCGGAGATGCTCTGCCGCCGGTATCGGCAGATGGGCGTTCTGATGGTGGACCTGAACGACTTCAAGCGGCACAACGACACGCTCGGCCATCCGACGGGCGACCACATGCTGCGGGAGGCGGCGGAACTGCTGGCGGAGAGCCTTCGCGGCGAGGACCTGGTGATCCGCTACGGCGGCGACGAGTTTGTGTGCCTGTTGCCGATGGCCGACGACCAGACGCTGCGGACGATCGAGCATCGCATCCGCGGGGCGCTACAGGATTTCAATGCGGTTCATGCCCAGTCGGGGATCACGCTCTCGTTGGCCATCGGCCGCGCCGCCGGCGCGTCGAGCCGCCTGGATGACCTGATCCACGAGGCGGACCAGCAGATGTACGCCGACAAGGCCCGATGCAAGCTCAACGCGCGTCTGGCCGTTGCGGTCGGACAGGACACCTCTAATGGGTGAGTGCGTAGGTCCGGGGGACCCATCCTACCTTAGCACTTTTTCGCGCAGGAGTCGGGCGGCGTCGGCGTAGTCCGGGTGCTTCTCGGCCACGGCGAGCAGGTCGCGGGCGGTCTCGGGGCGACCCTGGAAGATCCTCAGATACGCCAGAACGAAGGAGTGGACCGGGCTCTGCGGCCGTTCGGCAAGGATGGCCACCAGGGCGGCTTCCGCCGCGGCCCAGTCGTCGGGCCGGTCCACGACGGACGTCAGCCGCAGGGACGGATCGATCTGATCCGGGGCGGCAGTGACGGAGCGTTGCAGCAGATGGGCGGCCCGGAAATACTGGCCGGCCAGCAGCCAGGAAAGTCCCTCGTACCAGGAGGCTTCGCGGCTGCGCTGGGCGTTCAGGGAGCCGACCTGACGGAAGGCCTCACCGGCCTGGGCGTAGGCGCCAGCCTCCAGGTCCAGCAGCCCGAGCTGGTAGTACTGCTCGTCGAGGGTCCGGGCCCGCCTCGGGGCCAGCAGCACCTCGGCGGCCTCCTGCGGGAAGAGGTAATCGGTGGTCAGGCTGTCCTCGAACGCATCCGGGGAAGCGGCGCCCTGGGACTGGAGCGACAGCTCGTCGGCCCAGGGGGAGTCGTCATGGCTGGGAAGAATCCCGGCCGGCAGGCCCGTGGCGGGCACGGGCGGGGTCGTCGGCTCCTGGCCATAGGGCAGCGGAGGTTGGTCCTGCGGCACAGGCGGGCGCAGGGACAGCCACGGGTCGTCCCGGGACTGCATCTCGGTCAGCGACAAGGGCTGCTGAGGCGTTGTCAGAGCGTCGAGCCAGTCCGACGGGGCGGGCAGTCGTGCCCAGGGGGTGCTGTAGTAGCCTTCGAGGCGGCTCAGATCGGATGGCTGCGTCTGGTGGCGAGCCAGGAACGAGGCGACGGAGTAGGCCATGGCCTCGCTGGAGATTTCGGAGCCGAGGACGCCGAAATCGTACTGCGCGGGGAACTGGGCCCGGTACCAGACGGGTTGGACGGTGACGGGGGCCGAGTAGGTCACCTGGAACGGCGAGGAGGCGCCGCCAAACGGTTGTGTCACCACGCCGAACGGGTCCGCCGAGCGGACGCGGGTGCCGGCCAGGGAACTGCTGCTGGTCGTGAGGCTGCCGGGACGGAAGTAGGGCTGAAGGCCGCCGTGGGTGATGCCTCCGAGCACGTCCTGAACGCTGACGGTGTCGCGGTAGAACCGAGTGAGCGAGCCGCTGAAGTAGCGGTCCTCGAGGAAGCTGCGGTTGATCATGAGGGCCTTGCCGCCGCGGACGTTGCCGGTGGCCAGGAGACTGGAGGCCCGGACGTAGTCCATGTTGATGGGCCGCTTGTCGTGGGAGCTGTAAACAGGTTGTGTGGAAAGGTTTATGCGCAGGTCCACCGCTCCCTGGCCCTTCGCCGCGGCTGCGGTCGCCAGCAGGGCGGCCAGTGTCAGTGATGCTCGCAGGGTCTGTCGCAACATGGCGCACCTCCTTATGCTCCCAGGCGCCACGTCATAGGGGGGCGTCTGGCTGCGGATTTCATTGTCTTCTGCTTATCTATTGTATCGGAAGTTCCGTTGCCCATCACGACCGAATCTGGGCATGCCACGCTGCGGAGGCAGCCGGCGGGGGTGCCGCCGGGGCCTCCCGATGGGACACTTGGGGGGGGGAGCGTGGTGAGTGCTGCGACACCACACGGGGCGGCTGGGACCGCGTGGGTCCGGGGGACCCACCCTACGGGCGGTTGACCGCTCTCCCCTGGAGGGGGACGCGCGGGGAGGGTGCGACGAGGTTGGAGGTTGCCGACGTTCGACCCTCACCGCCCCGAGCGATGCTCGGGGCACCTCTCCCTGCACGCAGGGCGAGGGGTTGGCGGAGCGTGCTTCGCACGCGCGTTGACTGGACCGCGTGGCTGCGGAGCAGCCACCCTACGTGCTCACGGGCAGGATGCCCGTGCCGCGGGGCGACGGGGGCCACCGGACGGCAGTCCAGGCCCCCCGCCCTGTTCAGTAGCCCAGGTCGTGGAGGCGGTCGTCGGTGAGGCCGAAGTGGTGTCCGACTTCGTGGAGGACTGTGCGGCGGATGCCATCGACCAGGTCGTCGGGATCGTAGGCGGCTTCGATGTTGCGACGAAAGATCAGGACGCGGTCGGGCAGCACGTTGCCGTAGTGGGTGTCGCGGCGGTCCAGGGGCACGCCGACGTACAGGCCCAGCAGGAGTTCGCCGTCGTCCAGTGCGACGCTGGCCGCCTGCTCGCGCGTCGGCCGGTCCACGACCTGGACCTCGATGTTGTCCATCAGATCGAGGATCTCGTCGGGCAGCGAGTCCAGCGCTTCGTCCACGTGGTCTTCGAATTCCTCGAGGGTCAACGCCGCGTCTCCATGGGAAGCCGCCGCCGGGGTCACCGGACGAGCGGCACAATGAGGGCCGTCAACAGAACCAGCAGCGACACGACCAGGGCGGCAATGGCCATTCTGCCGACGATGGTCCGCGTGTCGGGGTCGACCCATCGGAACGGCAGGTCCACCAGGCCGAAGACGGCGACGAGCACCTTCAGGGGGACGAGCATCAGGGTGCCGACCCAGGCGGGCCACTCGTCGGGCTCGGGGGCGGGGGCTTCGGCCGCAGCCTCGCCCTCGGCGTCGCTCTCACCGTCGGACGGCTCGTCGTCGCCGGCCTTGGCGGTCGCCTCGGGCTGCTCGTCCATCAGGGCCGCGCGTTCGCCTTCGGCCACAGCCTCGGCGGCTTCGTTCGAGGCATCGGCAACGACTGCGGCAGGCGCTGCGTCGGCGGTGTCGCTTGCGGCAGATTCGGCGGGGGGCGAATCGGCTGGCGTCTCGACCGCGGCGTTGGCCTGGGCGGCCGCCAACTGCGCCATCTCGGCGGCGAGCACCTTGTCGGCCTCGTCCTGGTCAAATGCCGGCGCGTCGGCTCCGGTCGTCGCCGCGGCGGCATCGACCTCGGCCGTGGCGTCCGTCGGGGGTTCCGTTGCCGGTTGCGGCGACGGGCCTGTGGTCTCCTGGGCGGGCAGGCTCAGGTCCAGGCCCATCTCGGCGATCTGCCGCCGGATGTCCTCGTCGGCCGGTTCGTCCGTCGCGGACGCTGCGGCGACGGATTCGGCGGCGGTTGCAGTGGCGGCATCGGGCTCCGTTTGCGGCGCGGTCTCGGCCGGCGTCGCCTCGTCGTCAAAGGCGGCGTCCACCTCGCGTTGGATTTCGGCCTTCAGGGCGGAATCCAGTTCAGCGGTCTCGGGTTTGGCGGCGGGCAACGCCTCATCGGGCGCATCGTCAGACGGTTCGTCGGTTGCCGTCTCGTCGGACCGAGGCGCGTCATTCGGCGCGAGGTTGTCGTCGGCGGCAGGGGCGGCGATGTCGGGCGGACCGTCGTCCGGAGCGTCGCCGGGCACGGCGTCTTGGGCGTCGTGGTCGGCCTCGGCCACCATGGCGGCAAGATCGGCCTCCTCGGGCGCCGCTTCGACGGCGGCGGCCTCGGCGGCCACGGATTCAGTCTCTTCGGGCAGGTCGGTCGCGGCCGGCGCGTCGGTGTCGGCAGCAACGGGAGCCTCGCGGTCGGCGGCAGCCTCGCCGTCGTCGGCAGCGGTTTCTGCGTCGTCGGCCGGGGATTCGACCTCGGGCATCGGGGCCGAGGCCTGCTCGTCCGACAGCAGTTGCCCGATGGCGAACTCGTCGGCCTCGTCGTCGCCGTCGAGCTTCATGGCAGCGATCTGGGCGTCGACGTCGTCGGCATCGGCACCGTCGGCAGGCTCGGCGTCGTGCGGCGAGGCCGGTTCGCCGGAGTCGGCGGCGCTGGGCGAATCTTTCGGGTCGTCTTCGGCCATCGGTCTCCAGAGGGTGCATCCACGTTTCAGGGACGCCAGAAGCCGCGTGGGTCCGGGGGACCCACCCTACAACTCATGGGCAGGATGCCCATGGCACGGGGCGGCACCCGCAAACGTTGATGCCCCCGTCTCCAGGGGAGCATTGCATCTCGGGCCGCCGGCTGGTCTAATGGTCGCGGCCAGCGGCTGCGCGACCGCCGCCCTCCCCGGCCGCACGGTGCGGACAGACTCTGGGCGCGGTCCATGCGCTGCTATTGTATTCGACGTTCGGTCGGGAGCGACTTTAGGTTCTGTCAGGAGATGTCATGCCGCCGCGATTTTACTGCCCGGACTTGGCCTCATCGCCGGCGCTGATCGAAGGCGACCAGTTGCACCATCTTCGGACGGTTCGCCGTCTGGGTGCGGGCGACGAGGTGGAGTTGTTCGACGGTCGCGGCCGCTGGGCGTTGTGCCGCCTGACGAGCCTGACGCGCCGGCTGGCCGAGGCGGAGATTGTGCGGACGCGCGACGAGCCGCCGCCGGCGTCGCGGCTGACGGTGGCGACGGCTGTGGCGAAGGCGGGCCGCATGGACACCCTGATCGAGAAAGTGACGGAGCTGGGGGCGACGGCGGTGTGGCCGCTGGATTGCCGCTACAGCAGCGTGGCCGACAGCGGGCAGGGCAAACAGGAGTCGTGGCATCGTCGTGCGGTGGAGGCGTGCAAACAGTGCGGTCGGCTTCACGTGCCGCCGATCGAGCCGCCGATGAGCCTGGAGGCGGCGGTGGCGGCGGCTCGGGCGTCCGGGGCGGTGGTGCTGCTGGCCGACCCGTCGGCCGAGGCGCTGCGTCCGGCCGAGGCGCTGGCGGACGTTGTCCCGACGACCGAGCTGGTCGGCTTCGTGGGGCCGGAAGGCGGGTTCACGGATCAGGAACGACAGTGTATCATGGGTGTCGGGGCGCGGGTCCTGCGGTTGGCCCCGGCGGTGCTTCGGATCGAGACGGCGGCGATCGCCCTGGCGGCGGTGGTGGCGGCGTGGCGGCCGGGGCCCTAGCGACGAGCGGAGACGCAAGGACAGGGGCTTTCGGCACACTTTGGCGCCCGCTGCGCGGTCGCTCCAAAGTGTGGCACCCCGGCAGCCCCTGCACAGAAGCCGCGTGGGTCCGGGGGGGCACCCTACCCCCTACAGAAAGCGCGTGGGTCCTGGGAACCCATCGGACAGACTGACTTGGGTGAACACGGCCGGGGCGGCGGGTCGATAAGAGACTATCCGGGACGTCGTGGGCATACGGGTGTCCCGGGAGGGGCATTGTTGCAGAGTGTGGGGCGTCGGGGCTGAATCGGTAAGGAGACGAGCGTGGGCGTGTCGGATCGCTTCATTGAGCGGGATGACAGCATCCCGAGTTCGCTGCGTGACGAGCCATGGCGGATTTTCCGGATCATGGGCGAGTTCGTGGACGGGTTCGAGATGATGGCCCGGGTGGGTCCTGGCGTGAGCATATTCGGGTCGGCCCGGGTTCACGAGGGGGATCGGTACTACGAGCTGGCGCGCGAGACGGCGCGGCGGCTGGCGCAGGTGGGGCAGACGATTATCACGGGCGGGGGGCCGGGCATCATGGAGGCCGCCAACCGCGGCGCGGTCGAGGGCGGCGGCAAGAGCGTCGGCGTGAACATTGTGCTTCCGTTCGAACAGAAGGCGAATCCGTACCTGACGCATTTTCTGAACTTTCGGTATTTCTTCGTGCGTAAGGTCATGTTCGTCAAGTACGCCCGGGCGTTCATCATCATGCCGGGCGGCTTCGGGACGATGGACGAGTTTTTCGAGTCGATGACGCTGATCCAGACGGAGAAGATACCGGGCTTCCCGGTGTTTCTGATGGGGACGGACTATTGGTCGGGCCTGATGGACTGGGTGCGCGACGTGATGCTGAAGCGCGAGCGGTTCATCTCGCCCGAGGACCCCGACTTGTGGACCCTGACGGACGACCCTGAGGAGGTGGTCGCCAAGGTGCTGGACTTCACTCCGGCGCCGCCGCCCGACATCTGAGCCAGACGCACGCGCATCGCTACACAAGGGCCAGGGACCCAAGTTGTACGTTGCCGATCCTGTCGTCAGAGGGGGACTCGATGAGCAGACGGAACACACCGCGCATGGTAACGGGAATCATCCTGATCCGCGCCGTCCGGGAGAAGGTCCACGACGTGGCGCAGCAGTTGGTGGGCCTGAAGGAAGTGTCGGAGATCTATAGCGTCGCAGGTCGATGGGACCTGGTCGCGATGGTCCGCGTTCCCTCCCTGGAAGCGCTGGAAGACGTGATCGCCGGGCACCTCGCCCACGCCGGCGGCATCTGCCAGACGGAAACGCTGGTGGCCTGCCGCGCCTACAGCAAGATCGACCTCGAGCGGCTCTTCAGCGAGGCCGGATAGCAGCGGCGGCGACCTCCGCGGCGCGGCACCCGCCGTGCCGCGGACCTCCTGTGCCGACGTGCGCCGACGGCCCCCCCGGCCGGCGCCCGGCGTCTATTCCCCCCGACGGCATCGTGATGCCCGTCACCTTGCCGCTGTCCTCGGCGTTTATACACTCATCAAGGGGTGCCGGAGCCGTGAGGAGGCGTTGCCCGTGAGCATGACCAGTCGCGAGATCGTCCGCCGTTGCGTCCATTTCGAGGGGCCCGAGCGTATCGGCATGTCGCTGCCGGCGCCGTTTCCGCGCGACATCGTGTTCTGGGGGAACCTGCGGCTCCCGGGGTTCGACGAGCGCCGCCGCACCGAGGGCGACACGGAGTACTGGCTGGACGAGTGGGGCTGCACGTGGGCTCGCATTCACGGCATCAGCAAGGGCGAGGTCGTGCGCGGCGCGATCGGCGACTGGGGCGAACTGGACGATTACGTGCCGCCGGATTTCGGGGACGAGCGCCGGTACGACGAGCCGCGCCGCATCGTGGCCGCCGAGAGCGACAAGTACGTCATCGCGGGGCTGCCGGGCGGATGGGCGTTTGCCGCGGCGCGGTACATCCGCAAGATGGAGCAGTACCTGATGGACCTGGTGCTGGACCGCGAGCGGGTGGACCGGCTGCACGAGCTCATCGTGACGGAGAACGAGAAGGTGATCCGTCGAGCCGCGGAGGTCGGCGCGCAAGCCGTGATGGTCTGGGAAGACTGGGGCACGCAGACGGCGCCGCTGGTGTCGCCGACGATGTTCCGCGAGGTGTTCAAGCCGCTCATCCGCCGCCAGTGCGATCTGGCGCGAGGCCTGGGGCTGGACCGGTGGATGCACTCGTGCGGGTGCATGACGGAGTTGATGTACGACCTGATCGACGCGGGGGTCCAGGTGTTCCAGTTCGATCAGCCGACGCTGCACGGGATCGACCGGCTGAACGAGCGGTTCGGGGGGCGTGCGGCGTTCTGGTGCCCGGTGGACATTCAGAAGACGCTCCAGACGCGCGACCGGGAGGCGATCCGGGCGGAGGCGCGCCACATGATCCGCACGCTGGGCGGCCACGGCGGCGGTTTCATCGCGGGGTACTACGGCGACAACGAGGCCATCGGCCTGGACCCGTCGGTCCAGCGTCTGGCCTGCGAGGCCTTCGTCGAGTTCGGCGGCGGCGCGGCCTGAGCCGTTGAGGAGTTTCCATGGAACTCCGCCGCTCCGGTGGCGTCATTTCTCCATGGGCAGACAGAGACGGGACCGGACATGAGCCGCCATGCGCCGCAGCACGAGCAGTCCACCAACAACAACACCGTGCCTGCTGCGCCGGCGTGGCGGCGCACGCTTCGCCGCGTTCTTCTGCTGGTCTTCCTGTTCACCCTGTCCACCGTGTGGCTCACGCAGATTTGCGGGTGCCGCGGCCGGCTCATGGACCCCGAGGAGCCGCTGAAGGGGTGGAAGTTGATCATGCCGGACATCAGGCCGTCCATCGTCTGGGCGTATGTGGCGATGGCGGCGTGCGTCGCGGTGACGCTGGTCGTTTCGGAGCCGGCGGGGCGGACCGTGCCGCTGGTTGCGGCGGGGCGCAGCGCCGCCAGGATCTTCGCGTTGTGCGTGTTGCTGGGCACCGTCCTGGCCGTGCCAATCGGCATGGCGACGCTTCATTGGGCCGACTACCTCATGGAAAGCGGCTTCCACTGGGGCGCCGGCGCGATCGCCCTGGCGGTGGTCATGGAGCTGAGCCGGCTGGCCCGCGCGGTGTGGATGCTGATTCGGCAACGGACGCTGCGGGCGATTGCGCCGCGGATGGGGCCGCTCTCGTGGGCGTTGCTGGCGGTCAATCTGCTGGTCCTGGGCGCCATGGGCGCCGCCGCCGCCGTGGGCCCAGTGGCTGGTGCCGCCGTGGCACGGTCTCGGAGGGCTCATCGCGATGGGCGTCCTGGCGGCCTGGGGTCTGGCCGGATGGGGCATCGGCCTGGCGCGCAGCCCCTGGCCGGTGCAGCGCGGCGTCTGCTGGGAATGCGGGCGGCAGTTCTGGCAGCGCGTCGGGCGCTGTCCCGCGTGCGGCCAACGGTACCGGACCGCCCCCGACCGCGCCACGATGGAAGTGTGCATGGCCTGCGGGCATGAGCGGGCCGGACGGTTGACGCTGTGTAGCCTCTGCCGCCAGAGGGAAGCCAAACGCCGACTTCACCCGGACCGCGATGCCGCTCTGAGCAGCCTGGAGCAGAAAGCCGATCGCGACGCCGACGCGCCTTGACTGGGCGCACTGCGGCTCCTACAGTGGAATGGCCGCACCGCGTCCGCGCCAAGGAGGCCATGCCATGACCGAGCCGCTGAGCAAACGCGAGCGCCTGACGCGCGTCGTCCAGGGCCGCGCAGTGGATCGTCTGCCGCTCAGCCTGTGGCGCCACTTCTACGTCGAGGAGACCGCGGCGGCGCCGCTGGCGGCGGCCCTGTGCGGGTGGCATCGGCGGTTCGACTTCGATTTCCTGAAGATCAATCCTCGGGCTCAGTACCACACGGAAGGCTGGGGCTGCCGGTACGGGTACTCGGGCCGGCCGCATGTGAAGCCGCAGACGCTCGAGCTGGCCGTCGCGCAGGCGTCGGACTACGCGGCGATCGCGCCGCTGGACGCGCGGCAGTGGCCGTTCAGCGAGATGCTCGATCTGATCGGCCTGGTGCGTCGCGACCTGGGGCCGGACGAGGTGCTCCTGATGACGGTGTTCACTCCGATGAGCGTCGCGCTGGACCTGGCCGGCGGGCCTGAGGCGTTGGCTGCCGCCGTGCGCACCGATCCCGGCGCGGTTCACCGGGCGTTGCGCGCCATTACCGACACGTTCCGGGATTTCGTGCGTCTGTGCCTGGACGCCGGGGCCGACGGCCTCTACTTCGCCACGACCCACGCCGCCACGGCCGAGCATTTCACGGGCGAGCAGTACGAGGAATTCGGACGCCCCTACGACCTGGAGGTTCTCGACGAGGCCGACGGCGCGTTTCTCAATATGCTGCACGTCTGCAAAGCGTCGTGCTACGTGCGCGAGTTGGCCGATTACCCCGTCCAGGCGATCCACTGGGACACGTACGAGCCGTCGAACCCGACGCTGGCCGAGATGCGGTTCGCGTGCGACGGCCGGGCGCTGGCGGGCGGCCTCGATCGGCAGCTCTTCGATCAGCCGCACGCGGAGCCGCAACTGGTGGAGCAATTGCGGCAGGCCCGTGCGATGATGGGCGGGTGGCCGTTCATCGCGGCCGCCGGCTGCACGCTGCCGACCGAGACGCTGGAGGAGAATATTGACGCCGTGATTGCGGCAGTGCGCGGCGAGTAGGCGGTTCGCGGAATGCGGCAGACGCCGGACGTGCGGGGTCGTATGAACATGGTGCGTCGCCCGAATGGGTCGTCGGACCCTGTGTGGCACACTTTGGCGCCGGCTGCGCCCCTCGACCGTGCTCGGGCCAAGCCGTCGCTCCAAAGTGTGGCACCCCGGCGCGGCACGGAAAGCAGGGCCAGGATGACCCTGCCACGCACGGGCAAGATGCCCGTGCCACGGGCGGCACAGGAAGGAACGTTGCGTGAAAGGTTGGCTCCGGATTCTGGTCGTCGCGGGATTGGCGGCTGCGGTCGTCGGGGTGACGATCGCGCTGGTACATCACCTCGGCCGCGACCGCACGGGTCCGGTCGAACCGGCCACGGCGGCACCGACGGCGCCGGTGGCCGTCGAGCCACCAGCACCGGCGCCTCCGCCACCGGCTGCCGCAGCGGACACCATCACCAAGGCACCGCTCCGCCAGCCGCAGAGGCGCACCGTCCCGACGGGCATCGGCATCGTGCGGCCCGAGGCGGCGGTGGCTCCGTCGCCGTCGCAGGGCGCGCCCTCGGTCGCCCCTGTGGCGCCGCCGGCGCGAGTGGGCGCCACGTCGCGGATCCCCGTGCAGCGATTCATCGACACCGTCAACCTGACCGACGAGCAGCGGGCGGCCGTGAGCCGGTTCGATGCGGAGTTTCAGCCGGTCGCGCTCCAGGAGTTGCGCGTCGGTGACGACCTGGTGCAGGAGGCCACGGTCACGATGCAGGAGGCGTACGTCGCAGGCAACACGGAGCGCATGAACGAGGCCCGCGCCCTGATGAAGCAGGCTGTTCAGATGAAGATGGAAGCGCTGGAGGCCCTGGGCCGCAAGTACGTCGAGGGCATCCGCCCGCTCCTGACGCCCGAGCAGGCGGCGCTGGCCGACGAGTTTCTGACCAGGCCGCAGGCCCCGGGCGTCGAGATCGCCGTGCCGCTGGAAGGCACGGGCCCGGCCGACCCCAACGCCGCCGACCGCAAGGTCCACGGCGTCATTCCGCTCGAAGGCGCCCCGCCGCCGGCGCCGTAGCCGCAGGAAAACCGTAACCGTTTGACGAGAGAGAGGGCGCAGGCTCCACGTGAGTTTGGGGGGGAACTGTGCGCCGTCGGGTCTGTTGACCCGACCTACGCGCTGTGTGCGCGCCGGGCGGGCGGCGCGATTACTCGACGCGGCGGCCTTTGCGATAGCCGTAGGGTGGCTGCTTGACGCAGTTCCCGAGCACCGTCGAGGGGCAGCCACGCGGAAAGGCAAGGAGACTTGCCCATGCCTGACGGGGCAGGCATGGCACCCGGCTGCGCGCTGTTTGCGCGCCGGGTGGGCGGCGCGATCACTCGATGCGGCGGCCTTTGCGGTAGGCCGTGCCGCGCCAGGAGACGGTCTTCAGGCCGAGGCCGGTGGCCAGCGCGTCGGCCAGAATGCCCAGCACCACGAGGACGCTGACCGGATAGAGCACGAGGTAGATCGGCTTCGCGCGCACCATGCGGTTGTAGCGTACGAGCACCGAGAGCATGAGAGCCAGTTGGGCGAGGCCGAGAGCGGCGGCGGCGTTGAGCCGCGCGTCGGCCCATCCGGCCCGCCAGGCCATCGCGCCGGCCACGACCGTCAGGGCGTAGGGCGAGAGGCTGAAAAGGGTCACCAGCAGCATGACCGGCAGAATGGTCCAGGGGCTGCGGAAGGCGGACGAGAAGATTCGCGTCCAGCCGCGCCAGATGCCGCTGAATCGGTCGTACATGCGCGTGCGGAAGAGGTCGAAGCCCATGGCGTTGAGGAGCCGGTGGCCGGCGCCTTTGACGGCGCGGGCCAGGGCGATGTCCTCGACCAGCGCCGAGCGGACCACGGCGTGGCCGCCCACGGCCTCGTAGGCGTTGCGGCGGATGAGAATGAACTGGCCGTTGGCGAAGGCGGCGCGGCGGCGCGGATCGTTGACCCACTGCGGGCGGAAGTAGAGGCCGAGGATGCTGCCCAGGAGCGGCTGAAGGAGATTCTCGGTGAAGGAGTGCATCTCCAGGAGCGGCCAGAGGCTGAGCATGTCGCCGCCTCGTGCCAGGGTGTAGCCCATAGCGGCCCGGAGGCCCCCGGGCGCCTGGCGGCAATCGGCGTCGACAAAGAGGAGCCACTGCCCGGCGGCCTCGGCGGCGCCGACGTGCATGGCGTGAGTCTTGCCGAACCATCCGTCGGGCAGCGCCTGGACCTGCACGAGTCGCACGCGTGCGTCTGTCGCGGCGGCGCGGCGCACCGCGTCGGCCGTGCGGTCGCGGCTGCGGTCGTCCACGACGATGATCTCGAAGTCGGGGTAGTCCTGGGCCAGCAGCGTGGCCAGGCACTCGCCGATGTTGGCCTCTTCGTCCTTGGCCGGGACGATGACGCTGACCTTCGGCGCGTCGTCGGGGAGCGGCCATGACCCGTCGGGCCGCAACGTGTCCTGGGTGCTGCCGATGCGGCTGATCGTGAGGTGCCGCGACGCCCAGACCAGCAGGACCAGCCCGCCGGCCACCGACAGAAGAATCGTCCCGGTCACGCGCGGTCTCCTGCGGCGCCGGCCCCGGTCCGCCGCAACGCCAGAATCAGCTCCACCTCGCCGGTCAGCATCTCCAGCTCGTGAGCAATCTCGACGACCGTGAGCCCGCGCTCGGCCATCTGGTACACGCGGGCATAGCGCTCGCTGGTCACTTCGGGGTGCGGTTCGCGTCGCGGCTCGGGGGGGGCGGCGGCTCCGTCGGTTTCCGGCAGGCCCTGCATCCGCTGCAACTGCCGAATCTTCTCGTCGGCTTCGCGAATGAGCAGGTTGAGCGCCCTGAGGCGCGTGTCCACCTGGCTGTTGATTTCGCGCGACAACTGTTCGAGTTCCAGCAGCAACTTCTCCATGCTCTCCTGGAGCTGGCGCTGGGAGCGGCCGGCCGCCGGCAGCGACGACCGCGCCGACACCGTGGTGCCCCGTCCGCAGGCCTGCTGCTCGCGACGGCGGATGTTCCGCCGCGTGGCGAGGAGCAGCAACGCCCCCGCCGCCAGAACCACCCCGAGGGCCAACATGGGGTTCTCTGTCAGGAAACTCGCCAGGAGGATCGGACAGGAGTTGTTCATACAGCCTTCCCGTTGCGTCACTTGCCGTCGCAGCGCCGAATGGCTTCCTGCATGACCTGCTGGACGCTCACGCCGTGCGCCTCGGCGGCGCTGCGGCAATCCTCGTACTCGGGGGCGACGCGCAGCACATCGTCGCCGCGCAGGCCCAGCTTCACGCGCACCGCCCCGTAGGGCGTCTGGACGGTCTCGTGGCGGCGGCCCAGCATCGACCGCGTCCACTGGCTCCTCCGCAGCCCGAACGTTCCGGTGTGCTCGAAGATCAGTTGCTCGATCCGCCCGCGGGTCTCCTCGTGAGCCAGACAGCGCAGGAGGAGCCCCGGGCGTCCCTTCTTCATGAGGATCGGCGTCGTGAAGACGTCCAGGGCGCCGGCCTCCATCAGCCGCCGCGACGCATCGGCCACGACTTCCCCGGTCGTGTCGTCCAGGTTCGTTTCGATCACCCAGATGGTGTCGCCGGCGAGTCCGTCGGCGACGTCGCAGCCGATCAAGACGCGCAGGACATTGGCCACGGTCTGGCCCTGTCGCTGGCCGGCGCCGTAGCCGATGGCCTCGATGCGCATGGTCGGCACGTCGCCGAAAGCGTCGGCCAGGGTGGTCAGGATGGCCGCCCCGGTCGGCGTGGTCAGTTCCTTCTGCTCCAGCGACGGTCGCAGCGGCACACCCTTGAGGAGTTCGGCCGTAGCCGGCGCCGGCACGGGCATGACGCCGTGCGCGCACGTGACGGTGCCGCCGCCGGTCGGCAGGGGCGACGAAACCACCCGGCCGATGCCCATCAGCTCGAGCGCCACGGCGGCGCCCACGATGTCCACGATGGCGTCCACGGCGCCGACCTCGTGGAAATGGACCTTCTCGGCGGTGGTGCCGTGAACGCGCGCTTCGGCCTCGGCCAGGCGCGTAAAGACGGCCAGGGCTCGCTCGGCGGCTCGGCCGGGCAACGTTGCCGCCTCGACAATCTGCCGAATGTGCGACAGGTGGCGATGGGCGTGGTCGTGGCCGCTCTCGAGGTGAACCTCGAGCCGCGTCGCGGCAATACCGAGCCGCGTCTCCTTGCGGGCCTCCATGCGATAGCCATGGACGCCCAGCGACCCGAGCGCCGACTCCAGCGCCGCCAGGTCCAGCCCCGCGTCCACCAGCGACCCGAGAATCATGTCGCCGCTGGCGCCGCTGAAGGCATCGAAATACGCCGTCTTCATCGAACAACCTTTCCCGCAACACACCTCGCCATTGCCCGCGCAGGGCCGAGCCCTGCGCTTGAGTCCATCATAGACCGCTGTCCCCGCCAGTGCAAGCGTTCGCGTGGCGCGCTACATCCATTGCTGAAGGATGCGGTAGGCAATGGCGGCGCCGAGGAACAGCAGCGCGGCGATGACCAGCCAAGTGGCGACCCGCTGGTAGCCGGTCATGGGGGCGGGCGGACGGAGGCGCTCGCGGCGCCGTCGTCCCAAGAACGGCCGGCGCGGAAAGACCTCGCGAGCGAGGCGGCCGAGGTCGGGGCCAAGGGCGGCAGCCGTCTCGGTCTTCAGCCCCGGCGGCGCCGGCATCGGGCGCCACGCCGCCAGCATGGCCGTGACCTGCTTCAGGTGAGCCAGCCGGCGTCGGCAGGACGTGCAGCGGGCCAGGTGATCGTCGGCCAGGAGCCGCAACTCCTCCGACGCGTCGCCGCGGAGGTGCGATTCGAGGTGCGGCAGCAACTGCCGGCAATCGAGGCGGTTCATGGCCGGGCCTCCGGAGCCTCGCGGCGGCGGGCGTCGGACGGCCGAGGCAGTTTCAGGAGCAGTGCCAGCTTGGCTTCATCGCGAATCTGCCGTGCAACCGGCTCGCTCTCGTCGAGCACGTCGGCCAGTTCGTCGGTCGAGAGCCTGTGCGGCTCGACGAGGGCCAGGACGAACCGTTGGCGCATGGCCAGTCGGGACCAGGCTTCGCCCAGGCGGCGGCGCAGCAGGCGCGCGGCTCGGGCCGTGGCAGGGCGGAGGCCGTCGTCGTCGGCCGTCTGGAGCCGCTCGGGTTGCCAGTATCGGGGAGCGATCCGCACGCGGTGCGTGGGCTCGTCGGGCCGCAGGTCGATGGCGAGCAGCCGCCGGTAGGTCTCTTTCGCCAGGGCAACGATCCAGCGGCCGTCGGGCGGCGGCACGGCGGCGGCGGGTTGCCGCAAGGCGTCGGCCAGCACGTCGCGCGTCAGCTCCTCGGCCAAAGCGACGAGGCCGGTGGTGCGCAGCAGAAGGTTGAACAGCACCGGCGCGTAGCGGTCGATCAGGGCCAGCGTCGCATCGGCATCGGCCCTGGCGGCGGAAGCGAGCAGGTCGCGTTCGCTCGCGTCGGCAAGCGCGTCCAGGGGCGAGGATGGCATGGGTGCGTCGGTCATGGCGAACCGAGGTTTAGTGTACCGCAGGAATGCGCCGCGGGCCAGAGGGTGGGATTCAGGGGGTGCATTAACGTTTTGGGGGGCCGTACCGTGGCATGGGCATCTTGCCCATGAGTGGCAGGGGCATCCTGCCCCTGCTTTCCCCGAAACGTTGATGCACCCGGATTCCTGTCGCCTGACGGGGCGGTCACGGCGTCGTGGGCACCGGCTGCATGGGCGCCGGGGCCGGGGCGGCGCCGCTGGCGGGCACAGGAACCGTCACAGCGGGCGTCGGCTTCGCGGTGGCGTCGGTCGGCGAGGCGGCCGGCCTGGACTTGAGGTGCCGGTCGAAGAAGTCGAGGACCATTTCGTGGAGGGCCTGACCGCCGAACGCATGGCCGCCGCCGGCGACCGTGTGCAGTTTCGATTCGACGCCGGCCTTGCGCAGGGCCTCGTCCAGGAGCACGCTCTGCTGGTACGGCACCACGCGATCGTTGTCGCCGTGCATGATCAGAAACGGCGGGTCGTCGGGCGTGATGTACGTGATGGGGCTGGCGGCGCGGGCCTTGTCGAGGAGGTCGCGCACGGGCCCGCCCAGGAGGAACGCCTCGGGCGCGTCGGGGGCGTTGGGATCGCTCTGGCCGCGCTTCGGGGCCTGGGCGGCCATGGCCGCCAGGTCGCTCGGGCCGCACCAGTCGCAGACGGCCTGCACGCGGCTCGACCGGTCGAGGTTCCCGAGGGCGCCTTCCAGTTCCTTGACGTCGCCGGAGGTGCCGAGCATCGCGGCAAGGTGTCCGCCGGCCGACGAGCCCCAGACGCCGATCCGCTGCGGGTCGATGCCATAGACGTCGGCCTGGCTGCGGAGCCAGCGAATGGCCGCCTTGCAGTCCTCGATCTGCGCCGGCCAGCGGCCCTCGTGCGTCAGACGGTAGTTGATGCTCGCCACGACGTACCCGTGCTGCACCAGGGGCGTCGCGCGGCACTGCTCCTTGCTGCCGGTTCGCCAGCCGCCGCCGTGAATCCAGACCACCAGCGGGCGGGGCTTCGGCGCGCTTTGCGGCACATAGAGGTCCAGCCGCAACGGCAGATCGCCGGCCCGGGCATACTCGATGTCCTTGGTAACGACCACGTCCTTCGGCAGCCGCACCTGCTGCGACCATCGGACGCGGCGGGCTTCGCCGCTGGCGCCGGGTTGCCCGCCGGCGGGCGTCCCCTGCTGGGCCGGCGGCTGATCGGGCGGAGGAGGCGGCGGAGGCGGCCCGGGCTGCGCCCAGGCGGTCGCGGCCATGATCCATGCGGCCGCCAAGGCCGCCATCGCACTGAGTCCCAGCACGACGCCCGAACGATTGTTGCCGCCCATAGCCGCTCTCTCCGAAGGCAGAATCCCTGTGTGTGGCTGTCGGCCGTATCAACGCACGGCGGGAACGCTTATTGCAGCCGCTCATGGACGAACCGGACGGGAAGGCCAGGAAGGCCCTGCCCACGCACGGGCAGGAGGTCCGTGCCATCATGAGACGTCCCGCCGCTACGCCTCGGGCCGTTCGTCGTCGGTCGCGTCGTCGTCGGGCGCATCAGGCGTCTGGTCGCCGGCCGTCGGCTCGTCCGGCGCGGGCGGCTCGCCCAGGTGATTGGACAGGCGAATGATGGATGCGTCGTCGGAGGCTTCCTCGGCGAGGACATCCTCGCCGGCCTCGGGCGAGGTTTCGCCGGACGCCTCGTCCCGGTCGGCCATGTCGCTCATGGCCCTGCGGACCTCGTCGCTGCGGGCCACCTCGTCGGGCCCGTCCTCGACGGCCGCGCCGTTGGACGCCTCCGACTCGTCCGCGTCGCCGGCCAGGATCGACTCGGGCGTGGCCTTGGTCAGTTCCTCGATGCGCGGCAGGCTGCTGATGTCCTTCAGCCCGAACACCTCCAGGAACAGCTTGGTCGTGCCATAGAGCAGCGGATGGCCGAGGCCTTCGTCGCGGCCGACGATCTTGATCAGGCCACGGTCCACCAGCGTGCGAAGCATGGGCCCGGTGTCCACGCCGCGGATGTTGTCGATGTCGGCCCGCGTGACGGGCTGGCGATACGCCACGACGGCGAGGGTCTCGAGGGCTGCCTGGCTGATGCGTTCGCGCGAGCGGCCACGAAGAATCTTCCGAATGTAGGTGTTGTACTCCGGCACGGTCATCATCTTGTAGCCGCCGGCCACCTCGACGATCTCGAAGGTCCGCTCGTCCTGGCGGTAGTGGTCGTTGAGGTCGGCGATAGCGTCGCGCACGGCCGGGGCCGTGGCGTCCTGCCGCTCGAGGGCGGCGGCGATGCGCTCGGCCGACAAGGGCTCGTCGGAGGCGAAGAAGATCGCTTCGATGATGGCTTCCAGATCGCGACGGGGCATGGGCTAGCGGCCTCCGCTGTGAGGGGTGACTGTGCCGACGGCCTGGCGGACGCGCCCGACAGCCTGGCGGACCGCGGCCTTGACGGCGTTGGAGGTGATCGTGGCGGCGGTCATGGCGTCCACCTCGGCGAGTTGCTCGGCGCTCTTGGCGTCGAACTGGTCCATAAAGCCGTTGTACGTGGCCTCGGGCTCGTCGCTGGGCTGCACGCCGATCTTCTGCCAGAGGCTGTAGGTGCTCTTGCTCTCGCTGATGTTGGCGCCGAGGCCGGGCGTTTCCTGCTGCGACAGGACAACCACCTTGCGCAGGGTGAGGTGCTCGTCGGCGGCCATGCCGACCATGACGCGGACGGTGGACGAGTAGCCCTGGGCGGCGCCTTCGGCGGCGTAGGCCGCGGGCGTGCCGTCGTCGCGTTTGACGACGAAGACGTCGGCCGCGCCGGGCACCGGCTCGGGCGCGGCGTAGCCCTGGCCGCCGGGGAGCACCTGGAGCCGCAAGGCCGACCGTTGGGCTTCGTCGCGGGCGGCGAGGGTGTCCTTGAAATGGGCGTAGATCATGGCCACGCCGCTGCCCATGACGAGGCAGATGATGCCCAGGATGAGGACGAATCGGACAGCCTGTTTCATGAGGAGGCTCCCGGGGCCGGCTTCTTATGGCCGGTGCCAAAGACGCGCGGCCGAGTCCAGCGGTCGATGAGCGGCACCGCCGTGTTCATCAGCAGAATCGAGTAGCAGACGCCCTCGGGGTAGCCGCCGTAGAGGCGGATGAGGACGGTCAGGACGCCGCAGCCGACGGCGAAGACCATCTGCCCGCGCGGCGAGAGCGGACTGGTGACCATGTCGGTGGCCATGTAGAGCGCCCCGAGCATCAGCCCGCCGCAGACCAGATGATAGAGCGGATAGAGCATTCCGTCGGGGCCGGACCGCAGGGCGGCCGCCCAGACCCACCGTGCGCCCTCGGGCCCGAGCGGCAGAGGCAGCACGGCCGCCAGCACCGCCACGGTGCCCAGGTACAGGGCCGGTGAGTACCACCGGACGTAGCCTTTGACGACGAGGTAGACGACGCCGGCGAGCAGAAGCAGGGCGGAGACTTCGCCGATGTTGCCGCCGATGTTGCCCCAGAAGGCGTCCCAGAGGTGCGGCGCCTGGCCGCGGAGCACGTGGGTGAACTGCTCGGCCGGCGACCCGACAAGCGCGTCGGGCGACGCCAGCCCTTTCTTCAGGATGGCCATCGGGCTCGGGCCCGTAATGGCGTCCACAGCGGTCGCGGCCGCGTCACCGGCGGCGGTCACGTCGATCGTGAAGTGGCGCAGCACGTCGCTCAGCCACGAC